>Ga0299913_10004558_pt1 | contig 11651 bp, 12 predicted proteins | sample RVTome_9_FD_201360 | JGI IMG/M metagenome (GOLD analysis project Ga0299913, IMG submission 201360) | Soil microbial communities from uranium-contaminated site in the Upper Colorado River Basin, Wyoming, United States - RVT155D38 (version 2) ... | reverse complement strand
GAAGAGGCGGCCCGCGCGATGCTCTCGGGAGGCGCGTTCGGGGAGGCCGGCGCCGAGGTCGTCATCGAGGCGTTCATGGAGGGCGAGGAGCTGTCGATCTTCGCGATCGCCGACGGCGAGCGCGCGCTCGCGATGCTGCCCTCCCAGGACCACAAGCGCGCCGGCGAGGGCGACACCGGCCCGAACACCGGCGGCATGGGCGCCTACGCCCCCGTCTCCGTCGGCACCGACGAGCTACTCGAGCGCGTGGAGAACGAGATCCTGGCGCCCGTCCTGGCGGCGCTGGCGGACGACGGCGCCCCGTTCCGCGGGTTGCTGTACGCGGGGCTGATGCTGACCTCGGAAGGTCCCCGGGTCGTGGAGTTCAACTGCCGGTTCGGCGACCCCGAGACGCAGGTCGTGCTGCCGCTCCTGGATGGCTCCCTCCTCGATCCGCTGCTGGAAGTGGCGCGCGGCGGATCCCTGGAGGGTCACGCCCTCGGGTGGAACGGCGCCGCGGCGCTGGCGACGGTCCTCGCCAGCCGCGGCTACCCCGCCTCGGCGGAGAAGGGCGTGCCGATCCGAATCCCAGGGGACCTCGCGCCGGCCTCCGGCGCGGCGCCGGATCGGTCCGACGTGCTCCTGTTCCACGCGGGCACGCGATTGGAAGACGGCCGCCTCGTGACGGCCGGGGGCCGTGTCCTGGCGGCGACGGGCGTCGGGCCCACGCTCGAGGAGGCGGCCCGCGCGAGCCGCGACGCGGCGCAGCGGATTTCGTTCGACGGCAAGCAGTACCGCGCGGACATCGGCTGGAGGGAGCTGGCGCGGCGCGAGCGGGAGGCCGGCGGGCCCCGCCCCGCCTGACCCGCCGTGCCCGAGCTACCCGAGGCGGAGACGATCGCGGCGGACCTGCGCGACCGCATCTGCGGGGCCGTCATCCGCGCCGTCTCGGTCCCGCGGCCGGACATCCTCTCCGGGACGGACGCGCGCGCCTTCGAGGGCCGGCTGCGCGGCCGCCGCCTGGCGCGCATCGGGCGACGCGGCAAGAACGTCCTGTTCGAGCTCGACGACGGCGGGCGCGTGCTCGTCAACCTCGGCATGACCGGGCGCCTCATCACGTCGGACGCGCCGAACGCCGCCGAGATGCGCCACGTGGCCGCCCGGTTCGCGCTGGAGGACGGGCGCGACCTGCTCTTCGACGACACGCGCCGCTTCGGCCGCATCGAGGTACTTGAGCCGGATGCCTGGCGCGCCCGGGACGCCCTGCTCGGCCTCGAGCCGCTGTCGGCGGCGTTCACCGCGGACGCGCTCCGCTCGCTCACCCGCCGGTCGCGCTCGCCGATCCGCAACTGGCTCCTGGACCAGCGCTTCGTGGCCGGGGTGGGCAACATCTACGCGAACGAGGCACTCTTCCGGGCGGGCGTCCGCCCACGGCGGGGCGCGCGCACGCTGCGCCGATCCGAGTCCGACGCGCTCCACGGCGGGCTGCGCGAGGTGCTGGCGCGGGCGGTCGAGGCGCGCGGGACGACGCTCCGCGACTATCTCGGCGGCGGGGGAGAGGCGGGAGGCTTCCGGCCGCGGCTGCGGGTCTACGGCCGCGCCGGGGAGGCGTGCCTCGCCTGCGCGACGCCGATCAAGCGCGTCGTGTTCGGCAACCGGTCGGCGTTCTACTGCCCTCGGTGCCAGCGATGAGGGGGCGGCTCGCCGGCGCGTCGATCGCCGACGCTCCGCGGCTCCTGGAGGACGCGGCGTCCGGGACGCCCGACGGGCGGCGCCTGCGGCGACTCCGCGGAGAGGTGCGGGATGGCGCCGACAATCGTCCGGGGGTCTACCGCATGTACGACGGCGACGGGTCGCTGCTGTACGTCGGCAAGTCGGTGCGGCTTCGCAGCCGCCTCCTGTCCTACTTTCGGAGCCGGACGAGCGAGAAGTCGGCGGAGATCCTGCGCCGCACGGAGCGCATCGAATGGGAGGCGCAGCCGAGCGAGTTCGCCGCGCTCCTGCGAGAGATGCGGCTGATCCGCGCGCACCGCCCCCCGCACAACGTCCAGCACCGGCGGGAGCCCGGCTACTCGTTCGTCAAGGTGACGCGCGAGGCGGCCCCCCGGCTGGTCGTGACCGCCTCGGTCCACGCCGACGGGGCCGCGTACTACGGCCCGCTGCGAGGCCGCGACGGGGTGCGGCGCGGGGTGCGCGAGCTGTCCGACCTGCTGGGACTTCGCGACTGCGCCCCCGGCACACCCGCGCGCTTCCGGGACCAGGGCGAGCTGTTCGTCCTTCCCCTGCACCCGGAGTGCGTACGCGCCGAGCTGGCCCGCTGCCTGGCGCCGTGCGCGCGGCGCTGCGGCGAGTCCGAGTACCGCGACCGCGTGGCGGCCGCGCGAGCGTTCCTCGAGGGCCGCTCCGGCGAGCCCCTGGAGCGTATCGAGGCGCGCATGCGCGTCGCCGCGGACCGGCTGATGTTCGAGCACGCGGCGCTCCTCCGGGACCGCGCCGAGCGCCTGCGCAAGCTGCGCGACCAGCTCCGCATCCTGCGGCGCGAGACCCGCGCGCTCTCGGTCGTGTATCGCGTGCCGGGGTGCGACGGGGACGACCGCGTCTACGTGCTGGAGCGGGGCACCGTCGTGGCCGACCTTCCGGCGCCCGGGTGTCCGGAGTCCTCCGCGCGTCTCCGGCGCGTCCTCGCGCGCATCGCGCGGCGCCGGCTACCCTCCCTGCACACCTTCGACGCGGACCGGCTGGCGGAGCTGCGGCTGGTCCTGGGCTGGTTTGAGCGCAACCCTGACGAGCGGGAGCGCACCGAGCCGCTGCGCCCCCCTGGCCGCGCGCGTCCCCGGCCCCCTCCCTCCCGTTCCGCGCGCGAGGCGAAGGACCCGCCCAGCGCGGCGTGATGCGAAAAGGGCCGGCCCGAAGGCCGGCCCCTGCGCGTGGTTCCAGCACCCGCTCCGCCGACGGCGGGGCAGCACCTGGCCGGTACGGCTAGAGCGTTTCCTCCGCCGTATCCTGGTTCCGCACCCAGCACACGGCCTTGTAGATCAGGAAGCCGATCAGGGCCAGCGGGATGACGGTGAACAGGACGAAGCTCAGCAGGCCGACGACCACCCCGAGCAGCGCCATGACGATCTTCAATCCCACGATGGCCAGGATCGCGGTGCCCCCGATTGCAACGGCTCTCATTGCCATGTGCCTCTCCTCTCGCCGGGCCGCGCGCGCCGCGCTCCCGTATTCCCATGCGTCTGCCCGTAAGGGCGAGACGATGCGTCCGAACCATCTCCGTATTGTCCTACGAGCGGCGGCCGCGCGGGTTTCACCGCGCGGGGCCGTGACCACGGCCCCTCAGAGCGAAACGATGTCGACTCGCACCACTCCGCCCTCGACGCGCAGGATCGCGACGCTCGGCCGGTCGCCGCGGCGCGGGGCGCCGGCCGACCCCGGATTGATCACCCAGGGCGTCTCGTCCCGGTCCACCCGCGCCCGGTGGGTGTGGCCGTGGATGATCACGTCCGCCTCGGGCCGCGCGGCCCGGAAGCTGGCCGGCTCCTGGTCGGGGAGCGCGTCGCCGTGCATCAGCACGAGGGTCCTGCCACCGGCCTCGACCAGCGCCTCCGCGGGAAGGCGCTCCCGCAGCTCGGGCCCGTCCATGTTGCCGTGGACGGCGGTGACCGGCGCGACCGCCTCGAGCTCGGCGAGCAGCTCCGCCGGGCCGACGTCGCCCGCGTGCAGGATGCGGTCGACGCCGTCCAGCGCCTCGAACGCCGCCGGCGGGATCTTCCCGTGGGTGTCGCTGATGATGCCGAACGTCGTCATGCGTCCCTTCCGGGGTGCCTACCTCCAGCGGAACAGCAGGAGCGCCGAGCCGAAGGCGAGGAGCCCCCACGCGCCGAGCGCGCCGATCGCGGGGGCCGTTTCGAGGGCGGTCGCGCCCTCGTTGATGACCGCACGCAAGGCGTCGACCAGCGGCGTCAGGGGGAGAGCCCGGATCGCGCCGTGGGTCCACTCCGGAAACCGCTCGTAGCTGAAGAACACGCCGGAGAGCAGCCACATCGGCACCGCCACGAGGTTCATGATGCCGGCGATGCCCTCGGTGGTCCGCGCGCGGCTCGCGACCAGCAGGCCGAACGACGTGAACACGAACGCGCCCAGCACGCCCAGCAGCCCGACGAGCGCGACGCTGCCGTGCACGCGGACGTCGAACACGAGCCGCGCGAACAGCAGAATCGCCGCGATCTCGATCGCCAGGAACACTAGCCGGCCGAGGAGGAAGGAGGCCATGAACTCCCAGCGCCGCATCGGCGTGGCCATCAGGCGCTTCAGCAGCATGCCGGCGCGCATGCGCACGACGGTGTAGCCGACGCCCCACAGCCCCGTGCTCAGCAGGTTGAGCCCGATCAGCCCGGGGATCAGGAAGTCGATGTAGCGCGACCCCTGTTCCTCGACCGGCTCTACTCGGGCGGCGAGGGGGTCGGTCCTCCCGGCGCCCCGCTGGAGGGCGTCATCGACCAGCAGCCGGGCCTCCCTGGCGCCGGGCCCGGACGGGTCCTGCCGGTACGCAACGCCGCCGGCGCGGGGCGCCACGACCAGCGCGACCCGGCCGCGCCGGAGCGCCGCGGCGGCGGCGGCCGCGTCCAGGACCTCGACCTGCAGCCCCGGGGCATCCGCCAGGATCCGGACGACCGCGTCCGCGCCGGCCGCGTCCAGAACCGCCACCCGGACGGTCGGGTCCCCCCGCTCGGAGAACGCGAACCCAAGCAGCAGCGCGAGCACGATCGGGAAGACGAAGGTCCAGAACACCGCCTCCGGTTCGCGCACGAACTCGCGCATGCGGGTGAGCGTGAGTTGCGCGAGGGACCCCGGCCACCGGGTCGGTCCCCTGCCCGTCGGCGGGCGTCCCGCCGCGCTGGGCGCGGTGCGGACCCCCTCCCCCTCACGCCCTGCCGGCCGCGCGGCCCCGGACCCCGGCCCCTCACGCATCGCGCAGGCTCCGCCCGGTCAGGTGGACGAAGAGGTCCTCCAGGGTCGCGTCGTGGGTCGCGAGGCGCGACAGCTCCGCGCCGTCTCGCTCGAGGCGGCCGAGGAGGGCCGGCACCGTGCGATGGACGCCCCTGGCGGTCAGCGCCCAGCCATCCCCGTTGCGGCGCACGCCGCTGACCCCGGGGAGCGCCGCCAGCTCGGACTCGGATGGCGTCGGGCCCGAGCCCACGGTGAACTCGACGACCTGGTCGGCGCCGAGGGTGGCGACGAGGTCGAGCGGCGCGCCTTCCGCGATCACGCGTCCGTGGTCGATGATCGCCAGGCGGTCGCACAGGCGCGCGGCCTCGTCCATGTAGTGGGTGGTCATCACGACCGTCCCGCCCCCCGCGCGGAAGGCCTCGATCAGCTCCCACAGCGAGCGGCGGCTCTGGGGGTCCAGCCCGGTGGTGGGCTCGTCCAGGAACAGGATCCGGGGAGCGCCGACGAGGGCGCAGGCCACCGCGAGCCGCTGGCGCTGCCCACCGGACAGCCTGCGGACCCACACGTCGCGCTTCTCGTCGAGCTGCACGCGCGCGACGACCTCGTCGACGCTCGGCCCCTCCGCGTAGAAGCTGCGGAACAGCCGGATCGTCTCCGCCACCGTGAGCTTCTCGGGCAGGCGCGTGTCCTGGAGCTGGATGCCGATCGCGTGCCGCAACGCACGCTCGTCGCGGTCCCAGCGCATGCCGAGGATCCGGATCTCGCCGTCGTCGGGGTGGAGCAGCCCCTCCAGGACCTCGACGGTCGTGGTCTTGCCCGCGCCGTTGGGCCCCAGCAGCCCGAAGCACTCACCGGCGGCAACCCGCAGGTCGAGCCCGTCCACGGCCACCACCGGCCCGTACGACTTGCGCAGCCCGCGGCAGACCACCGCCTCCCCGTTCCCGGCCGCCGTCACGCGCTCGACACCCGGCGGCGGGCGCGGGACGGGTTCGGCCGCCCCGGCGAGCCCGGGCTCACGGATCCTCGCCTGGGACCTCGGGGCACGCTACGACGCCGCCTGGAGCTGGGAGGTGCAGTGCGGGCAGCGCGTCGCGGCGATCGGGATCGCGGTCGCGCAGAACGGGCATTCCTTCTCCGTGGGCGCCGGCGCCTCCTCCTGCTCGCGCCGCACGCGGTTGATCGCCCGGATCAGCAGGAAGATCGCGAACGCGATGATCAGGAAGGTGATGATCGTGTTGACGAAGACGCCGTAGTTCACCGTCACCGCGCCCGCCTCCTGCGCGGCCGCGAGGGTCGCGTACGGCGGGCCCGGCTCCCCCGGGCGGAGGACGTAGAAGAGGTCGGAGAACTCGACCCCGGAGAGCGCGAGGCCGATCACCGGCATGATCACGTCGTCCACGAGCGACTTGGCGATGGCCCCGAACGCCGCGCCGACCGCGATGCCCACGGCCATGTCGACCACGCTGCCGCGCGCGATGAACTCCTTGAATTCCTTGATCACCGTTGCACCTCCGGGCTGGTGGAATCCCCTGCGGGGCGGGCGGTCCCGTGCGTCCTCTTCTCCGCCGCGTGGAGGGTCGCGATGCCCCCGCTCAGGCGGCGCCAGCGCACGCGCTCGAAGCCCGCGCCGCGCATCATCGCCGCGAAGGCCTTCGGCGGGGGGTAGTCCTCGACCGATTCCGGCAGGTATGTGTAGGCCTCGCGGTGCCGCGAGAGCAACGCGCCCACGCGGGGCAGGACGTGGTGGAAGTACAGCCGGTACAGCGCGGCGAGCGGAGCGAAGGAGGGGGTCGAGAATTCGAGCACCACGAGCCGCCCGCCGGGCTCCAGCACGCGGGCGAGCTCCCGCAGCCCGGCATCCGCGTCCGCCAGGTTGCGCACGCCGAACGCCACGCTCGCGCCGTCGAACGTCGCGTCGGGGAAAGGAAGCCGGAGGCCGTCGGCCGCCACTTCGCGCACCGCCGCCGCGCCGATCTTGCCCTTGCCCAGCTCCAGCATCGGCACCGCGAAGTCGGCCGCCACCACCCGCCCGCCCGCGTTCTGGCGCGCGGCGATGGCCAGCGACAGGTCGAGCGTCCCCGCGCACGCGTCCAGGACCAGGCGCCGCGGCGCGCCATCCATGAGGGCCCGGGCGGCCGCGCGCCGCCACAGCCGGTCGATGTTGAGGCTCAGCAGGTGGTTCAGGAGGTCGTAGCGCGGCGCGATGTCGGAGAACATTCGGCGCACCCTCGCCGCCTTCGCGGCCCTCTCGCCGCTCGCGCCAACGCGGGCGTCGCCGGGCGTCTTCACGCTGCCGACCGAGGGTAGCGTCCTGTCATGCCTTGGGTTAGCGTCGAGGCGAGCGATCGAGCGAGTCGGCGGTGCCGTCCGGCGGCGCCGTCCGGTGCGCGCGCGATCCGGCGGCAGAAGTCGACCTCTGCGCCCGGACACACTAGCAGGTCATCGAGGAAAGCGGGAGTGCGGCGACCGGGGCCGGTGCCGCCACGCCGCCGTCCGGCTCCGGCCCGGGACGCCACGTTGCGACGCCGGGCGGCGAACCTCCGCGGGGCCCTCGCAACCCGGAATAGCCACGACACGAGTGGATCTCGCCGCGCTGTCGGACAGGGACGTCGTCGCGAGGGCCGCGCAGGGACACGAGCGCGCCTACCGCGAGCTCATCGGCCGCTACGAGCGGCCGGTGTTCTCTCTCATCTACCGGCTCGTCCGCGACCGCGAGCTGGCCGAGGACCTCGCGCAGGAGACGTTCATCAAAGTCCTCAACGCGATCGACCGGTACGACGCGTCCTACAAGTTCAGCTCCTGGATCTTCAAGATCGCGAACAACACCGCGATCGACTCGCTGCGCAAGAAGACCCTGGACACCGTGTCGCTGGACGGGTCCCCACACGCCCGCAGCGTCGCCGAGGCGGCCGAGGGATGGAGCCCCACGGCGGTGGCCCGGGACGAGAACCCGCAGGAGTACGTCGAGCGCCTGGAGCTCGGATCGGCGCTGGACCGCGCGCTGGCGGAACTGAGACCGGAGTACCGGACCGCGATCGTTCTCTGGCACATGGAGGACCGACCTTACGAGGAGATCGCCGACATCATGGACGTGCCCCTGGGCACGGTGAAAACCTACATCCACCGCGCTCGTAAAGAGTTGCGCGAACGCCTCGCGCAAGAGGCGGAGGACTGAGACGGACGCCGCGCGTGGGCGGCTCGTGTCGTGAAACCCACGGCGCGGGCGGCCCGTAGGTACAGCGAACCCCGAGGAGGGGACCGGAACGCATGAGCGAAGCCATACACCATCCCGAGTCGGCGCGCCTGGAGGCGCTGGTCGACGGTACGCTGCCCGGCGGCGACGGCGCCGTCGTGGCCGCGCACGTCCGCGCGTGCGCTCGCTGCGGCGCTGAGGTCGATGAGCTGCGGAGCCTCTTCTCCGCGCTCGCCGATCTGCCGCACGCGGCGCCGCGCACGGGGTTCGCGGACCGCGTGATGGCCAACGTGCGGGTGGCAGAGGCGCCGGCCGCGACGCCCGCGAAGGCGCCGCTCGGCGACCGCCTGCGCGCGCTGGTGCCGGGCCGGCGGCTCGGTTGGTCGCTCGCCGCCGCGGTCGCCGGCTTCCCGGCGGTCGCCACGGCGGCGGCCCTTGTGTGGATCGCGACGCAGCCGAACGTGACCGCTCAGGCGCTCTGGATCTACGCGTCGCAGCAGGTGGCGGCGACGGCGGCGGTCGCCTGGGCGTGGACCGTCGAGGCCGCGACCGCGACGCGCCTGGCCGGCTGGGTGGCGGCCGCGGGCCGCGGCCTCGCCGCCGTCGACCCCGGCCAGCTGGGCATCGCCGCGGCGGCCTTCGCGGTGCTGTCCGTCGTTTCGGCCGTGGTGCTTTACAAGAACCTGATTCGAACGCCGACCAGAGAACGGCACCATGTATCATACTGCTTCTGATACCACGGGTACCGGCGTGCAGCGGGCCACGGCCCCGCGCGCCCTCACGCCGCGGGACGCCGATGGGCGCGCGCCGCTGCTTCTGGCCGCCCTCGCGGCGGTGCTCACGCTCGCGCTCGCGCCGGGCCTGTCCGCCCAGACGACCGCCGCGGAGGCCGGGACGGCCCAGTCGGCCGCTCCGGACGGGACGCAGCAGGCCGTCCCGCGGGACGCCGCGAACGCCGAGGCCACGGACGCGGCGCTCCAGGAGGCCGAGCAAGCCCCCCAGGACGCTACGGACGCGGCGCTCCAGGCCCGCCGGCTCGTGGGCTACGCGACCGACACCGACGGCGACGGCGCGCTGCTCGAGCTGGAGTTCGCGGGCGGGCGCCAGGTCGCCTTCGAGCTGCGCGACGGGCGCGTCTACATCGAAGGCCGCCGCGTCCCGGGCACGTACGAGGAGGGCGGCGCCCTCGACCGGTCGTGGCGCGACCTCCTGCGCGGGCTGGACGGCCCGGCCGCGGGCGTCGCGGAACGTGTCATCGCCTGGGAGCCCACGGGCGAGGGCATCGAGCAGGCGCTGGACGACGCGCTGGACGACTACCTGTCGGGCGCGGCGGGTCCCGAGGCCTACGGAGAGGGGGCCGACGTCCAGGCCCTGGGCGGCGCCGGCGACAGCGTGACGCGTCTCAACGTCCGCATCCAGGAGCTCGAGGAGCTGGTCGAGGAGCTACAGTCCGACCGCGAGCGGATCCGGGCCCAGGGGCGCACCTACGGCTCCTACTCGCACCCGCGGGGCCCGTTCCACGACATCTGGGACGGAATCCGCGGCATCCTGGGCACGATGCTGAAGTACGTCGTGCTGCTCGCGATCGGCGTGGCCACCGTGTACTTCGGAGGACGTCCCTACCTGGAGACGGTGGCGGACGCGGCGCGCCGGCAGCCCGTGCGCGCCTGGGCCGTTGGTTTCGCCGGCACCTTCCTGGCGATCCCGGCGTTCATCATCGGGATCCTCGTGCTGGTCGTGTCGGTCGTCGGGATCCCCGCGCTGCTCGTGTGGGTGCCGGGCTTCCCGATCGCGGTCGTGCTGTCGCTCCTGCTAGGCTTTCTCGCGGTCGCGCACGGCGCCGGGGAGGTCATGGCCGAGCGGCGCTTCCAGGGGATCGACTGGCTCCAGAGGGCCAACTCCTTCCACTACCTGATGACGGGCCTCGGGCTCCTGTTTGCGCTGCCGCTGGCGGCGCACGCCATCAGCATGGTCGGCTTCCTCGGATTCATCGAGGGGCTGCTGTGGTTCGTGGGCGGTATGGCGATCTGGCTGGCGTTCACGATCGGGTTCGGCGCGGTCCTGATGACCCGCGCCGGCACGCGTCAGCCTGACGGCTCGCGGACCAAGCCCGCGACCGCCGAGCGCGACCTGGTCGATGATGAGGAGGACCTCGTTGTCTAGGAGCCCGCGCGCCGGCCCCGGCCCCGTGGTGTCCCGACCCGCCCGGATCGGCACATCGGCCGGGCGCGCGCTCCTCGGGGCGCTGCTGCTCGCCCTTCCCGCGGCGGACCGGGTCGCGGCGCAGGACTGGCGCACGTTCCGGAGCTTCCGGGAGTACTCCGGCGAGCGGGAGCTCGAGGTCGAGGTCAAGTACCTCGCCGGCGAGCTCCGCATCGCGCCCGCCGAGGACGGGACCCTCTTCCGCACGAACCTCCGCTACGACCCCGAGCTGTTCCAGCCCGAGGTGAGCTACGAGCGGGAGCGCCTGGTCGTCCGCATAACGGGGGTGGAGAAGTTCGAGGCGCGCCGCGGCGAGGCGGGGTCGCTGGACCTCGCGCTGGGGCGCGACGCTCCGCTCGTCCTCGACCTGGGGTTCGGCGCGGGGGAAGGCGATCTCGAGCTCGGCGGCCTCCCCATCCGCAGCGCCGACATCAGCACCGGGGCGTCATCGACCGAGATCCGCTTCTCCAGCCCCAACCCGGAGCGGGCATCCCGCCTCACGATCAAGGGCGGCGCGGCCGAGCTCCGCGTGATCGGCCTGGGCAACGCGAACGCGGACCGCATCGAGGTCGGCGGGGGCGTGGGCGAGATCACCCTGGACTTCACGGGTTCGTGGGCGCGGGCGTCTGAGGTGGACATCGACGTGGGGCTGGCGCAGCTGAACCTGGTGCTGCCCTCCGAGCTCGGCGTGCGCATCGAGCGCGAATCGCTGCTCGCGTCGTTCGACGCGTCGCGCATGGTGAACCGGGACGGCGCCCTCGTGTCCGAGAACTGGGACTCCGCCGCGCAGCGGCTGACCATCCGCCTGGACGCGGCGCTCGCGTCCGTCAACATCCGCTGGGTAGGATCGCCCGCGCGAAGCCACTAACGCCGTCTGCGGCCCGGCCGGGACGCGCGACCGCTACGCCTGGTCGCCCGAATCCGTCGGCGGTCCGGCCTGACGCACGATCACCGCCGTGCCGAGCCCCACCTTCAGCAGATCCGCCGCGCGACCCTCGCGCACCGCCACCTCGACCGTCAGGTCCGAGCCGATGATCGCGACCGTCTCGCCTTCCTCCACGTCGCCATAGGTGCGGCGGATCGTGCCGAGATCGTGCCGTCCGATCAGCGTCCGCACGTCTCCCTGCTCCAGCAGGTGCTGCACCCACGCGGACGGGATGTTGGTGATGAGGTTGCCGAACCGGTCGACCTGGACGACGCGGCCCTCGACCTCGTTGCCGCGCCGGATCGTGTCCGGGAGGGGCAGGCGCACGGGATGGATCAGGGGCGACCCCAGATCGGCGAGCGGGACTCCCGCCGACAGGTGCGCGGCGGCGGGCGCGAAGAT
>Ga0299913_10004557_pt1 | contig 11652 bp, 5 predicted proteins | sample RVTome_9_FD_201360 | JGI IMG/M metagenome (GOLD analysis project Ga0299913, IMG submission 201360) | Soil microbial communities from uranium-contaminated site in the Upper Colorado River Basin, Wyoming, United States - RVT155D38 (version 2) ... | reverse complement strand
GAGTACTCACGGCCTCAGGAGAACGGGAACAAGACGGACGTGCGGTGGGTCGCGCTCACCAACGAGCAGGGGATGGGCCTGCTGGCCATCGGCGCGCCGACGCTCAGCGTCTCGGCGCGCCACTACTCGAAGGACGAGATGGCGCGTGCCGACTACACGTGGCAGATGGCACGAAGCGACGCCGTCTTCCTCAACCTCGACTGGAAGCAGATGGGGGTCGGCGGCGTCGACTCGTGGAGCCCGAACGCGCTGCCGCTGCCGGCGTACAGGCTCGATGGCTCGGCGCCGATGACGTACCGCTACCGGCTGACGCCGGTCGAGGGGGACTTCAGGGCGAAGGCGCTCGAAGGGTTCTGAAGAAAGGGAGAAGGGAGAAGGGAAAAGGGATAAGGGAAAGGAAAGAGGAAAAAGGCAGAAAGAGGAGCGCGGTGTCTATTGTGACGCCATGGCTTTCGTCAGGCGGCGGGTGACGATCTCGCCCTCGCGTCCGAGCGGCGGGATCGTGCGGCCGTCGATCGTCACGACGAGCGCGCCGGCGTTGCCGGCGCGGATGACCAGATCGGTCCTGCTGTCCCGGACGAGCGCTTCGCCGGCCTGCAGCACGCGCTCCTCCGACCGGCCGTTCACCGTCAGGCGAATCCAGCAGGGGCGGACGGCCTCGATCTCGACGCGCATCGCCCCGTCCGGCACCGGGGCCGCCGGCGCCGCGGGCGCGATCTCCTCGCGCGCTGGTTCCGGCTGACTCGCGGTTGTCGGCGCAGCCGCCGGTGGTTGCGTCCTCGGAGCTGGCGCCTGCACGCCGGCGGCGGCGAGATCGGACGGCAGATGGCGGCTGCCGGGACTGGCCAGCGCGATCATGGCGACCGCCGCGGCAAGTCCGGCCGCGAGCAGCCGGCCGCGAAGCGATTCTCCTGTGGCGTGCTCTTCGGACAGGCCCGCGCCCGCCGCCGGATCGTCATCGTCTCCTTCAGCCGCGCGCCTGCCCGTCGCGGCCGCCAGCGCTCTCTGCACATCGTCGGCCGACCACGTCGCGTCCTCACCGGGACGCTCGAGCGGCGAGTCCCCGACCGATGCCGGTTCCGCGACCGGCGCCGGAACGACGGCGGTCGACTCGAGCGTGGGCTCGGTGTTCAGGAAGGCCTGGAGGTCGTTGACCTCGTCCTGCAGGACGACGGCGATGCGGCGCTTGTGATCCTGGCACTGCGCGATGCGGCCGGCGAGCAGGTCGCGCTCGGCCTCCAGCTCGCGGAGCATGGCGGCCGCGCGCGCCTCGGCGGTGGTCACCGCCTCGGCTGCCTGGCGCTCCGCCTCCTCGCGGAGGCGTCGTCCGTCCGCTTCGGCCTGCGAGAGAAGCCGCGTGGCCTCGCGGTCCTGGCCGCGGGCCTCGATCAGCGTCGCGCCGGCCTGGGCGAGCTCGGACCGCAGCCGGTCCACCTCCGCCATGGTCGCCTCGAGATCGGCGGCGACCGAGCCGAGCAGATCGCGGACCTCGCGGCGGGAGACGCCGTGAAAGGTCTGGCGGAAGCGAGGCTCCCGCAGATCGTGCGGGCGGATGCGCATAGAAGGACCGGCGCCGGAGGGCGCCGATCCTTGTTATCGACGGGAGGAACGGTTGTAACAGGTCCCAACAGGTGCCAGCAGGTGCCAACGGGTGCCAACGGGTGCCATCGAGTCCGCCCGTGCAGCCACATGCAATGCTGACCTGTTGCGAACCGTCAGCACCTGTCAGAGCCCGCCGCGACCTAACGCGGCCAGAGCCACCCGAACACGCCCGCCGTCAGCAGCCCGTAGATCAGGCCGTCGAAGGCTGTGAGGAGCGTCCACCGCCAGTTCCGCCAGAACCAGATCGAGTCGTGGAAGACGGCGAAGGAATAGGCCATGAACGCCGAAGTGCCCGCGACGCGGAAGACCGCGAGGTACGACGCCCCCGGCGCCAGCGTGCGGCCGGCGAGGTAGGCGGCAAAGGCGCTCACCACCAGCGAGAACAGGAACCAGAGGACGAGGCTCTTGCCGAGCCCGAAGTCGCCGCCGGATCTCACCGTCATCAGCACGAGGGGTCCCTTGCGCATCCGTTCCTGGAACGCGGGGTCCTTCATCCCTGAGGGACCGCCGGCGAACGGCACCACGTAGTCGCCTGGTGCCAGTTTCAGGGGACGAACGGCGTTCTGGAGGGCGTCCTCGTCTGGCGCCGCCCGGAAGTCGTTGCGGTGGTAGCCCAGCACCATGTGGATGATGGAACTGGCCACGAACACGATGACGGCCGAAAGCACGATGGGAACCACGAGCGAGGTCAACGGCACCATGTGCACCTCCGGGCAGGAGCCGGAACGGGATGTCCGGAATGGTCGAAGGACAAAGCTGCCGCGGAACACTAGACTGTCGGCGGCGTCTTCGCAAGCGAAAGGAAACGAACGGTGTCTAAGACCGCAGGACGCGCGTGATGACCGCCCACAGGACCCTGGCCTTCCTCATTGTCCTCGCCGGCCTGCTGTCCGCGGCGGGCGGCACGGTGCTGGCACAGGAGGACAAGGCGCTCGCGATCGTCAGCGCCGGACCCGACGGCGAGGTCGGCAGTCTCGCCGAGGCCGGCGAGATCCGTGTCGCGTTCTCGGAGCCGATGGTGGAGCTCGGGCGCATCCCGACGCCGGTCCGCGCGCCGTTCGTCCACATCTCGCCCGCGATTCCCGGGACCTTCCGCTGGTCGGGGACGACGATCCTCATCTTCACGCCGGACCCGAAGCGGAGCCTGCCGTTCGCCACGCGGTACGAGGTCACCATCGACGCGAGCGCCACCGCCGTGAGCGGCCGGCGGCTCGGAGCGCCGTACGTCTTCAGCTTCACCACGCCGACGGCGCGGCTGCTGAAGACCGATTGGTACCGGCGCGGAGGCCGGGCCGACGCGCCCGTGATCGTCGCGCTCCGCTTCAACCAGCCGGTGCGGCCCGATCGCGTGCTCGCGCACCTGCGTGCGGCATTCGAGCCGCACGCGTGGTCGGCGCCGCCCCTCCCTGCGGACACGGTCGCCCGCATGCGCGCGATCGATCCCGCCTCGGTCGACCGCTTCAACGCGAAGGTCGCCGCGACGCAGGCGGTCGTCCGATCCTCATCCGCCGTCCCGTTCCAGCTCGCACAGGACTGGGACAAGGAGTCGTTCCCCCCGTCCCCGGACCTCGTCGTCCTCGAGAGCGCTGCGCCGGTCCCTTCGGAGAGCTGGGTGCGCCTCGTGCTCGACGAGCGGCTCCCGTCGCCCGCCGGGGGCGCCGTTCCGGGCACGACGCAGGAATACACCGTCCAGGTCGAGCAGGCCTTCTTCATCTCGGGCTTCGACTGCAAGACTCGCTGCAACCCTGACTGGCGCAACCCGCTGATCTTCCGCGGCGAGGTCCGTGTGGCCGACTTCGCGAGCGCCGTCACCATCTCCGACGTGACGGGCCCGCAGCCGCAGCCGGTCGCGAGGCCGGCGACGCCGAGGCCGCGGCAAGACTGGGCGCCGGACGAGTCCGCCTACCTCACGATCGAGGACGCGGGCTATGCCAGTCAGCCTCCCGCGAGCACCTACGCCGTCGCGGTCAGCGGCGGCCTGCGCGCGACCGACGGGCAGACGCTCGGCTACACGTGGGTGGGAACGGTCGAGAACTGGCATCAGACGGCGTTCACGAGCTTCGGCGACGGGCATGGGGTGTGGGAGACGGGCGGCGGACCGCTGCTGCCGTTCTATTCGCGGAACTTCAGCAGCGTCCGCCAGTGGGCGGCGCCCATCGCACCGGGCGAGCTGATGCCGGCGCTCACGACGCTGCAGCCGCGGTTCAGGAAGGCGCCGGGGGGGCAGAGCATCGAGCGACGGCTCGGCGTCGATCCCGATCGGATTCAGTCTCACGGCCTGGATCTCGGGCCCGCTCTGGGCGGGAGGGCCACGGGGCTGGTCTGGGCGGCGGTCGAGGACGGCGAGCCGATTGCCCGGTCGCGCGTGGCTGACGCCGAGCGCCCCGTCCGCGCCGCCGTGGTGCAGGTCACGAACCTGGGCATCACGGTCAAGGACAGCCCGCGCAACACGCTCGTTCTCGTGACGCGCCTCGACACCGGCGAGCCCGTGCCCGAGGCGCGCGTCTCCATCGTGCAGCCGGACAACAAGGTGTTCTGGTCGGGAGTGACGGGCGCCGACGGCGTCGCGATCGCGCCCGAGACGCCGCTTCGCGGCGACAGCGCCTGGCGCTTCGCCTTCATCGTCACGGCCGAAAAGGACGGCGATGTCGCGTACGTCGGCAGCGATTGGAACGAGGGCCTGCGGTCGTGGGACTTCGGCCTCCGGTTCAACCTCGACGAGGCGGAGCCGCTGCTGCGCGGCTCGGTGTTCAGCGATCGCGGCGTGTACCGCCTGGGCGAAGAGGTGCACATCAAGGCGGTCCTGCGGCACAACGCGCACGACGGCGTACGCCTGCTGCCCGAGGGCACGCGGATCCTCGCCACGCTTCGCGACGGCCAGGACCGGCTGGTCGACGAGCGCACGGTCGCCGTGAACGCCTGGAGCAGCGCGGAATGGAAGCTGACGCTGCCATCCGACGGCACGCTGGGCGGCTACCGCTTGCGCGTGATGCTCGAGCGCGATCGGCCGAAGCCGCGCGGCGCGGACCGGCTCCGGCCCTGGGAGACGCCGGGACCGGCGGCGGACCGCTACGTGCCGCGCGAGAAGGTCGTGGACGGATCGTTCCTGGTCGCCGCCTACCGGCGGCCGGACTTCCGCGTGGACGTCAGCCTCGGCGGTGAGACGCTGATGGCGGGCGACGATCTCCAGGGGCACGTCACCGCGCGATACCTCTTTGGCGCGCAGATGGGCGAGCGGCCGCTTCGCTGGACGTTCACGAGGAGCCCGGTGGCCGTGGCGCCGCCGGCAATACGCGCGGCGTTTCCTGAAGACCGCTGGTTCTTCGTCGGGTGGTCGGAGCGCGACTGGGAGCCGGCGCGGGAGGTCGCTGGCGATGAGACCACGCTGACGGCGTCCGGCGAGCGCGCACTGGCGCTGAACACGCGGCGGGACGCCGGCATCCCGTACTCCTACACGCTGGAAGGAGACGTCGAGGACGTCTCGCGCCAGCACATCGCGAACCGTGCGAGCGTCACCGTACATCCGGCGCCCTGGTACATCGGCCTGCGCAAGCTGCCGTACTTCGTGGAGCAGAAAGCGGGACTGAAGACCGAGGTGATCGCCGTCGGGCCCGGCGGCGCCGTCGCGCCGGGTGTTCCGGTGACCGTCACGCTGACGCAGATCCAGTGGACCAGCGTGCGCCGGGCCGAAGGCGGCGGCTTCTACACGTGGGATACCGAGCGCAAGGAGGTCCCGGCCGGCTCGTGGACGGTGACCACCGCCGCCAGGCCGGTGCCGCTCGAGATCCCGCTGCCGAACGGCGGCTACTTCGTGCTCGAGGCCACGGCGCGTGAGGAAGGAGGCCGCTTCACCGTCACGCGCACGTCGTTCTACGCGCTCGGCGACGGCTATACCGCATGGGCCCGCTTCGATCACAACCGCATCGAGCTCGTCCCCGAGCGCAAGACGTACCGGCCGGGCGAGACCGCACGCATCATGATTCAGTCGCCGTGGGAGCAGGCGACGGCGCTCGTGACGACGGAGCGGGAGGGGATCAGGTCGCACCGGCAGTTCACGCTGACTTCGACGCAGGAGTCCATCGAGATCCCGGTTACCAGCGACGACATCCCCAACGTCTTCGTGTCCGTCCTGCTGATCAGGGGACGGACGCAGGCGGATCCCGTCGCCAAGGCAGACCCCACGGGCAATCGCTGGGCGATCACCGACACGAGCGATCCCGGGAAACCGTCGTTCCGGCTCGGCTACGTCGAGCTGAAGGTGGAGGACGCCCCGAAGCGGCTCGGCGTCGAGGTCACCGCGAACCGCGAGGAGTACCGTCCCGCGAACACCGCGACCGTGCGGGTCGCGGTGAAGGACGGCCAGGGCGCCGCCGCCCCGAGCGAGGTGACGCTCTGGGCGGTGGACTACGGCGTGCTGTCGCTCACCAACTACCAGGCGCCCGATCTCGTCAGCGCCGTCTACGTGCACAAGGCGCTGCAGGTGATGAACGCCGACAGCCGCCAGCGCGTCATCAGCCGCCGCGTGCTGACGCCCAAAGGCGAGACCGACGGCGGAGGCGGAGGCGCGGATCCCGGCGTGGGCACGATGCGGAAGGACTTCCGGGTCCTCGCGTTCTGGCTCGGATCCGTGGCGACCGACGAGCAGGGCCAGGCGACCGTCGACGTGAAGTTGCCTGAATCGCTGACCACCTACCGCATCATGGCGGTCGCCGGCGACCGCCGCTCGCGCTTCGGATCCGGTGCGGCCGAGGTGCGCGTCAACAAGCCGCTCACGCTCAAGCCCGCGTTCCCGCGCTTTCTCGCCGTCGGCGACAGAGCGCACTTCGGCGCCGTCGTCACGAGCCAGCTTCCCGCAGCCGGCGCCGCGCGCGTCACGATCCGCAGCCTGGATCCGGAGATCCTCGCCTTCGGGGGGGACACCGAGCAGACCGTCCGGCTCCGGGCGAACGGATCGATCGAGGCCCGCTTCGATGCGACCGGCAGGCGGATTGGCCGCGCCCGGGTGCAGATGACCGTCGCGATGAACGGCGAGACCGACTCGTTCGAGGACGTGATTCCCGTGGAGGTGCTGGCATCGCCCGAGACAGTGGCGGCCTATGGTGAGGCCTCCGGGACGCCCGCGACGGAGACGCTCGAAGTGCCGTCGGGCGTGCTGCCCGGCTTCGGGGGGTTGCACGTCGAGCTGTCGTCCACGGCAATGGTCGGGCTCGGCGAGGGTGCGCGCTATCTCGTGGAGTATCCGTACGGATGCGCCGAACAGCGCGCGTCGCGGACGCTCGCGATGCTGCTCGCCACGGACCTCGGACAGGCTTTCACGCTGCCCGGCATCGAGCCGGAGGCCCTCCGGACGAAGGCGCAGGAGAGCCTGCGAGAGCTCGAGCAGTTCCAGTGTCCGAACGGGGGCTTCGCATTCTGGAAGGGCAACTGCCTTAGCGTGAACGCCTACATCACGAGCTACGTGCTCCACGTGCTGAAGGCCGGCGTGGACCTCGAGTACTTCGTGGACCCCGGCGTTCGCAGCCGCGGGTACAGCTACCTGGAGAACCAGCTGATTGGCACGCCGCCCGTCAACGAGGGCTGGTGGCCCTCGTACACGGCGTGGCAGGCGTTCGCCGTCAAGGTGCTCGCAGAGGGGGGCCGCACGCAGGACTCGAACGTGAACCGTCTCTACGGCTATCGCGATCGCATGCCCGTGTTCGCGCTCGCGTACCTGCACGACGCGATTCGCGCGCGCAGCGGCCGGCCGGCAGCCGGCGCCGCGGCGCAGGTCGCCGACCTCCAGCGCCGCATGAAGAACGCGATCCTTCCTGAAGGCGGCAGCGCGCACGTCGAGGAGCTGAGCGACCCGCACCTGCTGTGGTTCTGGAACTCGAACATCCGATCGACCGCCATCGTGCTGAAGGCATTCGTCACCGGCGACGTGCCGGACGCCCCCGTCAGGCCGATGGTGCGCTGGCTGATGGCGGCGAGGACGGACGGCCGCTGGGGCAACACCCAGGAGAACGCGCTGGCGATGGCGGCGCTGGTCGCGTATTACCGGCGGTACGAAGCCGCGGCGCCGGACTTCCGGGCCGTCGTGGAGATGGGAACCCGTGAGCTCGCCGCGAACGAGTTCCGCGGCCGCTCGACCGAGGCGGTCTCGACGGCCGTGCCGATGACCGACGTGCTCGCGGCCGCGCCCGCCGGCGGCACGGCGCCGCTGACCTTCCGCCGCGAGGGGACCGGCACACTCTTCTACACGGCGCGCCTCCGCTACGCGGCCGACGAGCTGTTCCAGGACGGCCTGGACCGCGGCATCCACATCGAACGCCGCTATGCGCCGTTCGTGGAGGACGGCACGCGGCCGGCCTCGACCCGCTTCGAGGCGGGCGACCTCGTGCGCGTCACGCTTCGCTTCCGCCTGACCAAGGAGCGCCGCTACCTGGCCGTCACCGATCCGCTGCCGGCCGGGTTCGAGCCGGTGGAATCCTGGTTCGCGACCACGGCCGCGTCGCTCGCCGCGGAGCAGGATCGGCAGCGTGAGGTGGGGGAGGCGGAGGACTGGTTCGCCTCGTGGGTGCGGGGCGGATTCGACCACGTCGAGCGCCACGACGACCGCGTGCATCTCTTCGCCACGCGCCTCGGCGCCGGCGAGCACGTCTTCTCGTACATCGTCCGGGCGACGACGTCCGGGACGTTCCGGACGGCGCCGGCGCGGGGCGAGGAGATGTACGAGCCCGAGGTGTTCGGCCGGACGGCGACGACGATCGTCGAGGTGAGGTAGGGGGCGGGGCCGCGCGCCCCGCCCGGCAACGTCGACCGAATCATGCTGCGCAGGAATCTTGTCGTCTTCTCACAGTCCAGGCGCGCGTGGCTGGCCGCGACGCTCGTCACCGTGTGCCTGGGTGCGGGCGCGTGGGTGCGATTCGGTCCGATCGATCCGTCCCTGCTCGATCTGGACGCGGCCACGTCCACGATCGTGACGGATCGGAACGGCGTGCCATTGTACGAGGCCCTGTCGGGTGACGGGACGCGCAGCACACGCCTCGAAGCGGCGGACCTGCCGCCGGCGCTCGTCGCCGCGGCGACGGCCGCCGAGGACCGGCGGTTCTGGCGCCATCCGGGAGTGGATCCGCTCGCCATCGCGCGAGCGGCGGTCCACAACGTGCTCGCGGGACGGATCATCGAGGGGGGCTCGACGATCACCCAGCAGGTGGCGAAGATGCTGCTCGAGCGCCGTCATCGCGCGGGGCCTGGCGGCGCGGCGCCGCGCCGCCGCGGCGTTGGCGCGAAGGTGGAGGAGGCGATCCTCGCGCTGCGGCTCGAGCACCGCTTCACGAAGCGCGAGATCCTCGCGCACTACCTCAATCTGGCGGCGTTCGGAAACCAGCTCGCCGGCGCGGTTCACGCCAGCCGCGCGTACTTCGGGTGCGACGCCGCTCTGCTCACGCCGGCACAGGCGGCATTCCTCGCCGGCCTGCCGCAGCGTCCATCCGTCTTCAATCCTTACCGGCGGCCCGGGAAGGCGGTCGCGCGGCAGCGGGTCATCCTCCGCCGCATGGAGGCCGCCGGCGCGCTGACGCCGGAGGAGGCGGCGCGCGCGGCCGATGAGCGGCTCGTGTTCACCCGCGATCCCGCGCCGTTCCTCGCGCCGCACTTCGTCGAGATGGTGCTGGCCTCGCTCGAGGGCCCACGGCCGCCGCGCATCCGCACGACCCTCGATGCCGCGCTGCAGGCCGACATTGCCGGCATCATCCGCAGCCATCGTCCGGCGCTCGAACGGCACGGCGCCGCGAACGTCGCCGTGGTGGTGCTCGACAACGCGCGCGGCGGATGGCTCGCCTGGGAAGGATCCGGCGGCTACTTCGACGCGGAGCACGGCGGGGCCATCAACGGGCCGCGGACGCCGCGCCAGCCGGGCTCGGCGCTGAAGCCCTTCACCTACGCGCTCGCGTTCGAGGAAGGAGTCACCCCGGCCTCGGTGCTGCCGGACGTGCCGTCGCACTTCCCGACGGCCGAACCGGGCGTGCTCTACAGCCCGCGGAACTACGACGGGCGCTACCGCGGGCCGCTGCTCGCGCGCCGGGCGCTCGCCGGCTCCGAGAACGTGCCGGCGGTCGCCCTTGCGGCCCGGGTGGGTGCGCCGCGCGTGCTGCGCTTCCTCACCCGCGCGGGGTTCTCGACGCTCGCGCAGACCGCGTCCTACTACGGACTGGGCATCACCCTGGGCAACGCGGAGGTGCGGCTCGACGAGATGGTCGCGGCCTACGCGGCGCTCGCGAGGGGCGGACGCTGGATCGAGCCGACATGGATGCCGACCGATTTACGAGCGGCCGGCAAGAGGGAAGAGCGCCGGCTCGTCGCTCCCCGGACGGCGTTCTGGGTCACGGACATCCTCGCGGACCCTCGGGCTCGCGAGTTCATCTTCGGCCGCGGCGGCTCGCTGGAGTTCCCGTTTCCGGTCGCGGTGAAGACGGGGACGTCGCAGGCGTATCACGACAACTGGACCATCGGCTACACGCGGGACGTCACGGTGGGCGTGTGGGTCGGGAACTTCGATCGCCGGCCGCTGCGCGACTCCAGCGGCGTGACCGGGGCCGGCCCCGTCTTCCACAGCGCGATGCTGGCGGCGGTGCGCCGCGTGCGCAGCGCGATTCCGCTGTCGGAGACGGAGCCGATCGTGGCGCGGCCCGACGGCCTCGAGGCGCGCCACGTCTGCGCGCTCTCGGGCATGCCCGCCGGGCGGTGGTGTCCGTCACGGCAGCGCGAATGGCTCGCGGCCGGTGACGATGAGCCTTGCACGTGGCACCACCCCGCGGGAGATGGCGTGGCCGTCGCCTGGCCGGCGGAGTACCGTCAATGGGCGCGTGAGGCCGGACTCCTGGACGAGCGGCAGGCGGCTCACGCGACGCTCGCGACCGCGGGCCGGCGGGAGGCTCCCCAGCGGGCCGGTTCGCGGGACGAACTGCCCCCGGCGCCGATCGCGATCGCGAGCCCGCCCGACGGCGCGACCTACCTCATCGATCCCACGCTCCGGCGCGAGTTCCAGTCGCTGCCGCTGCGCGCCGTGACGCCTGCCCCGGTCCGGGTCGAGTGGACGATCGATGGCAAAGTGGTCGGGAACGCCTCATCCGACGCCCCCGTCTCCTGGCCGCTCGCTCCGGGAGTCCACCGGATCACCGCCCGCGATCCGCGTGGCCGAGTCGCCGCGTCGACGATTACCGTCCGCTAGCCCTGAAGCCCTCGGGGTCCGACGCCCAGACACCGCCCGAAGCCCGGAGCCCGAAGCCCGAAGCCCGCGGGCGTTAGAATAATTTCCATGTGCCGCAACATCCGCCCTCTGTTCAACTTCGATCCCCCCGCCACCGATGAGGAAGTGCGGGCCGCGTCCGTGCAGTTCGTCCGGAAGCTGTCGGGGTTCACCAAGCCGTCGCAGGCGAACCAGCCCGCCTTCGATCGCGCGGTGGACGAGGTCAGCGAGGCCGCCCGCCGCCTGATCGACTCGCTCGTGACATCGGCCGCCCCCCGCGACCGGGCCGAATGGGCCGCCCGCGCGAAGGCGCGTGCGGCCGAGCGCTACGGCGCCGGCACGAAGGCGTCCTGATGGCGCTGCTCCGGCCGGGGCAGCCTGTCAGTCGGTGGCGCGACCCCGTCTACCGGGCCGGCCACGAAGTGCTGACCGCGTGGGATCGCCTGCGGTACCGCCGGGCCTTCGATCGGGTCGAGCGCTTCTGCCTCTTCGCCGGCTACGCGCGGAGCGGTCACAGCGTCGTCGGCGCCGTGCTCGACGCCCACCGGGAGGCCGTGATCGCGCACGAGCTGGAGGTGACGTCGCTCGTGCTCGCGGGCATCACGCGCGACGAGCTCTACGCGCGCCTGCTCGCGCGATCGCAATGGTTCCGCTGGTACAAGCGGAACGCCAGCAACTATGACTACCGCATCCCCGGGCAGTGGCAGGGGCGCTTCGACCGCCTGCGCGTGATCGGCGACAAGCGCGGCGGGACCGTCGCCCAGACCGTGGCGAAGCACCCGGACTTCTTCGACCGCCTGCGGGCGATCGCCGGCGTGCCG
>Ga0299913_10004556_pt1 | contig 11655 bp, 12 predicted proteins | sample RVTome_9_FD_201360 | JGI IMG/M metagenome (GOLD analysis project Ga0299913, IMG submission 201360) | Soil microbial communities from uranium-contaminated site in the Upper Colorado River Basin, Wyoming, United States - RVT155D38 (version 2) ... | reverse complement strand
CTGCGCAATCGGGGCCAGGTCCGGCTGTGGGTCGACGACGAGCTGGTGGTCGACGGCTGGGACACCGCTCGCACGTCGTCGCCCAGCGGCGAGGTCGAGCTGGCGGAAGGCCGCTCCTACCGCTTCCGCATCGACCTCGTCCCGCCGCCGGCACCGATCGGCTCCATGGAGATCCGCGGCTCCGAGCCGGTGCCCGACGACCAGCTCGAGCGGGCCGTCGCGGCGGCCGCCGGCGCCGACGTGGCCGTCGTCGTGGTGGGGCTCGACAGTGAGTGGGAGAGCGAGGGCCACGACCGGCCCGACATGTCGCTGCCGGGCGGCCAGGCCGAGCTGGTCGAGCGGGTGGCGGCCGCCAACCGGCGGACGGTCGTGGTGGTCAACGCGGGGTCGCCGGTCGACATGGTGTGGGCCGAGCGAGTGCCGGCCATCGTCCAGCTCTGGTACGCGGGCCAGGAGGGCGCCGACGCCCTGGCCGACGTCCTGCTGGGCGCCGTGAACCCGTCGGGCCGGCTGCCAACGACGTTCCCGGTGCGGCTCGACGACGTGCCGGCCATGGCCCACTACCCGGGCGGGGACGGCCGGGTCGTGTACGAGGAAGGGGTCATGGTCGGCTACCGCGCCTTCGACTCGGCCGGCATCGAGCCCCGCTTCCCGTTCGGCCACGGCCTCTCGTACACCACGTTCTCCTACGGCGAGGTCAGGGTCGACGGCCGCGTCGTCGACGTCGAGGTCACCAACACCGGCGCCGTCCGGGGCGCCGAGGTCGTCCAGCTCTACGTGGCCGATCTGGAAGCAACCGTTCCCCGCCCGGCCAAGGAGCTGAAGGCGTTCACCAAGATCGCCCTCGATCCGGGCGAGACGGCGACGGCCCGCTTCCAGCTCGACGACCGTGCCTTCGCCTTCTGGCACGACGACGGGTGGCAGATCGAGCCGGGCCAGTTCGAGCTGCTGGTGGGCTCGTCCTCCCGCGACATCCGCGGCCGAGCCACCCTCACCATCTGATGGACAAGCGGTCGCTCCCGGCGTGGTTCGACGACGCCAAGTTCGGGATCTTCGTGCACTGGACGGCGGCCGCGGTGCCGGCCTTCGCCCCGGTGGCCGACTCGCCCTTCGACCAGGCCGCGGGGTCGGGGGGCTGGGAGCAGGCGTTCCGGGAGAACCCGTACGTCGAGTGGTACCAGAACTCCCTCGCCATCGACGGCAGCCCCGCCCAGGAGCACCACCGCGCCACCTACGGCGACCTGCCCTACGACGCCTTCGTCGAGCAGTTCCTCGCCGGCCACGACGGCTGGGAGCCCGAGGTGTGGGCCGATCTGTTCGCGGCCGCCGGCGCCCGCTATGTCGTCCTCGTCACCAAGCACCACGACGGCGTGCTCCTCTGGCCCAGCGCCCACCCCAACCCCCACAAGCCGGCGTGGCAGTCGCGGCGCGACATCGTCGGCGAGCTGGCGGCCGCGGTGCGGGCCCGCGGCATGCGCTTCGGCACCTATTACTCGGGCGGCCTCGACTGGACCTTCGGGGGCACGCCGATCACCGACCTGCCCTCGATGATGCGGGCCATCCCCCAGGGCGACGAGTACGTCGAGTACGCCGAGGCCCACTGGCGCGAGCTCATCGACCGGTACGACCCGTCGGTGCTCTGGAACGACATCGGCTACCCGCAGGCGGCCGACCTCGACGCCCTGTTCGGAGAGTTCTACGAGCGGGTGCCCGACGGCGTGGTCAACAACCGGTTTGACGTGATGGGTGTCGCCAGCGGGCAGGTCCACGCCGACTTCGTGACGCCGGAGTACTCGACCAAGGGTGATCCGGCGGGGCCCAAGTGGGAGTCGTGCCGGGGGATCGGCACCTCGTTCGGCTTCAACCGGCTCGAGGGCGAGGAGCACCACCTCGGCATCGACGAGCTGGTGCGCATGCTGGTCGACGTGACCGCCAGGGGCGGGAACCTGCTGCTGAACGTGGGGCCGACGGGGGCGGGGAAGGTGCCGTGGCTGCAGGCCCAGCGGCTGCTGGCGGTGGGCTGGTGGCTGCGGGTGAACGGTCCGGCCATCTACGGGACACGACCGTGGGACCCGACCGACGGCACCACCGCCGACGGCCTCGACGTGCGGTTCACGGTGGGCGACGGCGCCCTCCATGCCATCGTCATGGGTCAGCCGTCGTCGGCGTCGCTGGTCCTGCCGGTGGTGGCGCCGGCCGAGGGGTCGACGGTCGAATTGCTGGGCCACGATGCGCCGCTGCGGTGGGAGCGGGACGGTGACGGCGTGCGTGTCCACCTGCCGGAGCAGCCGGCGCCGGCGCCCGCTCTCACGCTCAGGTTCATACCGACGCCCTGAACGCTACGGTCGGGTCATGGACGAGAAGCAGACCGCGTTCATGCACGAGGCGATGCCGTTCGCGGCGGCGCTCGGCGTCGAGGTGGTGTCGGCCGCGCCCGAGGAGGTCAGGGCCCGGGTGGCGTGGGATGCCTCCAAGTGCACCAGCGGCGGCGCGCTGCACGGCGGGGTGCTGATGGGCCTGGCCGACGCGTGCGGCGGGATGTCGGCCTTCCTCAACCTGCCCGAGGGTGCGACCGGCACGACCACCATCGAGTCGAAGACCAACTTCCTGCGGGCGGTCCGCAGCGGGCACGTCAATGCCGTCACCAAGCCGTTGCACGCGGGGCGCACGACGATCGTCATCGACACCGACCTGTTCGACGACGACGGCAAGCGGGTGGCGCGGGTCACCCAGACTCAGGCCGTGCTCAGGGGCTGAGGCTCAACCGTTCAGGCGTCGCCGAGGGGGCGGTCGAGGGCGACCTCGCGCATGGTGGTCAGGGCGTAGACCGCCAGCTCGCCGTCCTGGAGGAAGCGGGTGGCCACGAAGCTGGTGCGGCCCCGGTGCTTCTCGCGGGTGCTGTCGATCACGAACCGCGGCCCGACGATGGGCTCGAAGTAGTCGATGCGCATGTTGGTGGTCGCCAGCCAGCTGCGGGGGCCGGTGCGGTCGCTGCCGGCCCGGACGGTGAAGAGCGCCACCAGATCGACGTAGGTGGGCGTGAACCCGCCGAAGAGCTGACCCCGCGGGTTCTTCACCTGGTCGGGGAGCGACGCCTCGATGCGCAGACGTCCCGCGCCTTCCTCGAGCACCTCCCAGTCGTACGCCTCCAGGAAGTCGCCGGCGGGATGACCCCGGCCGATCAGGCGCCCGGGCGGCGGGGTCGCCCACGCCCGCAGCACGTGGTCCGGCATCTCCTCGGTCATAGAGCCAGCAGGCTAGACATGGCCGATGCGGCCCAAGCCACTCCTGGTCGTCCTGTTGGCCCTCGTCCTGGTGGCGGCGGTGGCGGCGTGCGGCGGCGACGACGACGAGGAGGAGACGACGCCCTCGGTGCCCGAGACCGCCACGGTCGTGCTCGAGCCTTCGGCGCTGAGGGTCGGCGACGACGAGCTCGTGTTCGGCGAAGCCAGCGAAGACGACGCGGTCGACGCGCTGGCCGAGGCGCTCGGCGATGCGGAGAGCGAAGAGGAGCTGACCGAGTGCGGCGAGGGGCCGCTGCGATCGGTGACGTTCTCGAGCCTGGTCGCCTACTTCCAGGACGACGTGCTGACGGGCTGGCGGGTGCTCGAGGACGGCCCGGCCACCCTCACCACCGCCGACGGCATCGGCATCGGCTCCACCCGGGCCGAGGTCGAGGAGGCGTTCCCTGAGGTGACGGTGGAGGAGAGCTCGCTCGGGACGGAGTTCTACGCCGGCGAGGGTGCCTCGCTGTCGGGCCTGCTGACCGACGACACCGCCGATGGCCGGGTCGACGAGATCTGGTCCGGCACCACCTGCATCGCCCGGTAGCAGCCGGCCCCTGAGTGGTTGTGACACCCTTGCCGCCGGTGGCAGCACGGAACCGCAAGGTCGAGCAGGGTGAGGTGACGCGGGCGGCGCTGGTGGCCGTGGCGCGCGACCTGTTCGCGGAGCGGGGGTTCGCCGGCACCGCCACCGAGGAGATCGTGCAGCGGGCCAACGTGACCCGGGGTGCGCTGTACCACCACTTCAGCGGAAAGGACGATCTCTTCCGCGCCGTGTTCGAGTCGCTGGAGGCCGAGATCGCCGACCGGGTGGTGACGGCAGCGGCCCGCGCCCGCGATCCACTGGCGCAGATCACCGCCGGGCTCGACGCCTTCCTCGACTCTTGCCTGGAGCCGGCCGTGCAGCGCATCGTCCTGCTGGAGGGGCCCTCAGTGCTCGGGTGGGAAACGTGGCACGAGATCGACACCCAGTACGCCTTCGGCCTCACCCTGGCCGCGCTGCAGGGCGGCATCGACAGCGGCGTCATCAAGAAGCAGCCGGTCGAGCCCCTCACCCACCTGGTGGTGGGCGCCATCGTGCAGGCCGGACTGGTGGTGGCCCGGGCCGAGAACCCGGCGCGGGCCCGGAAGGAGATGCGGACCGCCTTCGGCCACATCCTCGACGGCCTCCGGGCCTGACGGCCGGCAGCGCGTACTATGCGGCTATGCGAGTGGTGGTGGACTTCGACGCGTGCGAGAGCAACGCGGTGTGCATGGCCGTGGCCCCTGAGGTGTTCGAGGTGCGCGACGACGACTTCCTCTACATCCTCCAGGAGAACCCACCCGAGGAGCTGCGGGCCAAGGTCGAGGAAGCCGTCCGCCGCTGCCCGAAGCAGGCCATCAAGGTCGAGGACTAGGCGTGGCCCTGCTCGACGTCAACGAGGTCTCTGTCCGCTTCGGCGGGGTCCAGGCGCTCGACGGCGTCAACCTCGACGTCGACCGCGGCTACGTCACCGGCCTCATCGGCCCCAACGGCGCCGGCAAGACGACCCTGTTCAACGTCATCTGCGGGCTGCAGTCGGCCACCGGCGGCCGGGTGCTGCTGGAGGGCGACGACATCAGCGGCGTGAAGGCCCACCGCCGCGCCCGGCTCGGCATCGCCCGCACCTTCCAGCGGCTCGAGGTGTTCGGCTCGCTCTCGGCCCGCGACAACATCCTGGTGGCGGCCGAGATCCACAAGGGGTGGGACCGCAGCGCGCCGCCGCCCCAGGAGGTCACCGAGGAGATCCTCGACAAGGTCGGCGTGCGGGCCGTCGCCGACGAGCGGGTCGACTCCATGCCCACCGGCCTGGCCCGCCTGGTCGAGCTGGGCCGGGCACTGGCGACCAAGCCCCGCCTGCTGCTGCTCGACGAGCCCTCGTCCGGCCTGAACGAGGAGGAGACCGAGGTCTTCGGGGAACTGCTGCTCGAGCTGGCCGAGGGCGGTCTCGCCATCCTCCTCGTCGAGCACGACGTCGAGCTGGTCATGCGGGTCTGCAGCCGCATCCACGTGCTCGACTTCGGCCGCATCCTGGCCGTGGGGACCCCGGCCGAGATCCAGCGCAACCCGGCCGTGCAGGCCGCCTATCTCGGCGCCGTCCCCACCGGGGCCGAGGGCTGACCACCGGCGCTCAGCGCCGCGCCCAGCGGGCCGCGGCCAGGAAGCGGGCGCAGCGGCGGCGGAAGATCGCCCTGGTGCTCCTCGCCCTGGCGCTGGTCGCCGGGGCAGTGGTCGCCTTCGCGGCCGTCGGCGGCGACGGTGGTGGCGACGACGCCGAGGAAGAGGCGCCCGAGGCGCGGGGGACCGACGACCTCGACGTCGCGGTCACGCCCCTCGAGGGGCGGCCGTCGTCGATCGCGGCCGCGGGCGGGCGGCTGTGGGTGACCGACGACCAGCGCTCGCTGGTGGTGCCGCTCGACCCCGACGACGGCGCGTTCGCGGGTGACGCGGTCGAGGTGCCGGAGGGACCAGTGGCGATCGCGGCGGCGGGCGACGACGAGCTGTGGGTGGCCCACGCGGGAGGTCAGGTCACCCGCCTCGAGGTCACCGACGACGGCGCCACCGCCGACGAGCCCATCGAGGTGGGCGGCGCCCTCATCACCATCGCGGTCGACGGGGACGCGGTGTGGGTGGGCGACATCAACGGCCGCGCCGTCAGGCGGATCGACCGCACCACCGGGGAGCCGGACGAGCCGATCGGCGTCTTCGGGGGCGTGGTCCGCGCCGTGCCCGACGGGCAGGGCGGGCTGTGGGTCACGAACCTCGAGTCGACGGTGACCAGGCTCGACGCCGAGAGCGGCGACCTCGATGCCCCCGTCCCGGTTGGGTCCGGACCGATCGGCGCGGCCGTCGTCGGCACCGAGCTCTGGGTGGCCAACAGCGACGACGGGACCATCACCCGTATCGACATCGAGTCCCGCCAGCGAGTCGGGAACGCCATCGAGGTCGGCAAGGCGCCCATCGCGCTGGCCGCCGACGACGAGCACGTCTGGGTGCTGAACCAGGACGACAACAGCCTGACCCGCCTGACCCGCGACGGCGGCCGCACCGGCGACGACGTCGGTCTCGGCAGTCGGCCGCGCGGGCTGGTGCTGACGCCGGCGGGGGTGTGGGCGGCCGGGATCGAGCCCAGCGCCGCCGTGCTGGTCAGCCCTCGGTCGGGCTGAGAGGCCGTGTGCGCCTTGTCCCCCGCTCAGGGGGCCGCTCGGGCCCTCCGGGGCCGCGACTTCTCGCCGGTGCCGTTGGTCGTCGGCGCCGCCGGGAACAGGGTCGCCAGCCGCTGCTCGAGAAGCTCGCGGTCTCGCCGGGCCCGTTCCTCGGCCTCGTCCTGGAACTTCTTCAGCAGCACCATCCAGAAGGCCGACGCCAGCAGCAGCCCGCCGAGGAACACGAAGGCGAGGCCGATGAGGCCACCGGAGATGAGGTAGGGGATCTGCTCGATCTCCCGGGCCGTGCGGGCCGCGCCGACCCAGCCCCAGATCATGAAGTTGAGCCCGATGATGATCGCCGACGCGGCCGGCACCAGCACCCACCGGAGCAGGTCGGTGGACTGGGCGCGGGCGGCGAGGCCGGTGACCGCTTCGCGGAAGCGGAGGCGTCGCGCCGTGCTCGCAGTCGCAGTCGTCGTCGTGTCCATCGGTGCTCCTTCGGGCTCGCCCGGCGCGGTCATCGGACGGCCCCCATGGTGAAGAGCCGCTCCATGAAGCGGCAGATGATCCGGACGCCGATGACGCCCGCCAGCATGAGCGCCGCCACCAGCCCGCCGGGGACGCCGTCGAACTCGTAGGCGTCGCTGGTCTCCTCGCCGTCGAAGGGGACCACCGACTCGCCGGTGGGCGTGGTGGGCGGGGGCGTGGGCGACGCGGTGTCGACGGGCTCGGCGAAGCCGCCCCCGGCCGTGGGACCGGGCACCCGGGCCACCGACTCCTCCAGGATCGGGGTGCCGGGCGGGACGGCGCCGGTGTCGCCCGGCACGAACTCGGGCTCCTCGAACGTCGACGCGGGGGCGGCGGCCGAGGAGGCGGCGGTGCTGCCGAGGAGGACGTTCATGGTGCTGCCGGGAGGGATGCCCGCCCCCGGCGACGGAATCGGCAGCTGGATCAGCAGGCCGCCCGACGAGCGGCTGACCTCGGCGGCGGAGTCGCACTTCTCGGTGCCGTCGACGACGCGCATCTTGACGCCGCTGGCATCGAGGGCGGCCAGGATCGCCTGGTTGGGGTCGACCCCCGGGACCAGCGGTTCGCCGTCGTCAGCCGCTCGGACCCCGTCCTTGTCGACGACCGCCTTCTGGCCGGCGATGGTGAGCCCGCTCACCTTGGCGCTGCCGGCGCACGTCGGCGTCTTCATGTCGGTGGCAGCTTCGGAAACGGTCTGGATCGAATCGATCTTGATCTGCGACGCGGCGAACTCGACGCCGCTGATGGTCGCGGTGCTCACCGCCTTCAGCGTGTCGCCCTCGAGCGCGGAGGTGCTCACCGTCTTGGCCGACCCGATCGTGAACACGCCGGGCGTGCCGAGCTCGGCGGCGACCGCCTCGGCGGTGGCCTTCCCTGCGCTGGCCTCGGTCTTCATGCTGAGGCCTGGGTGCTCGCTCTGCTTCGGGTCCTCGAACTCGCGGCTCTCGACGACGATCGGGTAGTCGGGCAGCGGCGGGCACTCCGCACAGAGGAGCTTGGCCAGCGGCCCGATGCCGGCGAAGACGCCCGGCCAGAACGTGCTGGCCTTGCCGAAGCCGCTCCCACCGGTGCTCAGCGTGGCCTGGGTCAGCGCCACGGTGGCCTCGACCGAGGCGTCGTAGGGGATCAAGGTCGGCAGGGACGGGAAGACGGTGTACGCGCTGCCGGTCGCATTGGTCTGGTACCCCTCGAACTGCTCGCCCACCGCCAGCGCCCGGGGCGCGCCGGGCACGGCCGTCAGGAGCAGCGCGATGAAGACGAGGCCGGTTCGGCGGCGACGGTTCATGACGAGCCTCCTCCGAGATAGGCGCCGGCCAGGGCGTCGCGGATCTCGTCGGCCGGGCCCCGAGCCCGTACCCGCCCCTGGGTGAGCAGCACGACGTCGTCGGCGAACTCGAGCACGACCTCGGCGAACTGCTCGACGACGACGGTGGTGACGCCGGTGGCGGCCAGCTGCCGCACCACCGTGAACAGGTCCTCGACGATCTTCGGGGCCAGCCCCATCGACAGCTCGTCAAGGAGGATCAGTGCGGGATCGGTGGTGAGCGCCCGGCCCAGCGCCAGCATCTGCTGCTCGCCGCCCGAGAGGGTGCCGGCCATCTGGCCGCGGCGCTCGCCCAGCCGGGGGAAGTGGCCGAAGGCGACCTCCTCCAGCTCCGATGCCTTGCGGCCGTTGGCGGCGAAGGTGTCGATGAGGATGTTCTCGCGCACGGTCAGGTTCGGGAAGATCCCCCGCCCCTCGGGGATGAGGCAGACCCCGATGCGGGCCAGCTGCTCGGCCGACGCGCCGGTGACGTCGTGGCCTTCGAGCAGGACGCTGCCGGCGGTGGGCCGCATGACGCCGCTGATCACCTTGAGCAGTGTCGTCTTGCCGGCGCCGTTGGGGCCGAGGATGGCCAGGATCGACCCGCCCCGCACCGACAGGTCGATCCCGTGGAGGACCTGGATGGAGCCGTAGGCGGCCCGCACGCTGCGGACCTCCAGCAGCGGCGTGTCGAGCAGGTCGGCGCCCGCCTCGGACAGCACGACGTCAGACACCGACGACCACCCTCTCTTGGTCCGGGTCGGGCTCGACGTCGACCGGTGGCTCGGCCGGTCGCGACCTTCGACGGGGCTGCCAGAGGGGCCGGAGCACGTTGCGTATCCAACCCGCGATCCCCTCGGGGCGGCGGGCGACGAAGATGGCGAGGAGGCCGATGATGAGCGGCTGGAGGGTCTGCGAGCCGGTCAGGCCACCACCGCCGCCGCTGCCGAGGCTGCGCAGCAGCTCGGGGAGGACGACGAAGAACAGCGCGCCGAGCAGTGCACCCGACACGCTGGTGATGCCGAAGATGGTCGCCACCAACAGCACGGTCAGCGACCGGAAGAACAGGAAGTCGAGGGCACCGACCCGCACTTGGAACGACCCGAGCAGGGCGCCGGCCAGCCCGGCCAGCAGGGCGGAGAGGGCGAAGACCTTGAGCTTGACTGCGACCAGGCTCATGCCCAGCGTCTGGCAGGCGTTCGGGGAGTCGCGCATGGCCGCCAGCATCCGGCCGAACGCGCTGCGACGGACAGCGAGGAAGACGTTGGCGAAGAGGGCGACCGCGGCGGCCGACAGGATGAACATCGAGTGGCCGCTGCTGAAATCGAAGCCGAGGATGTCGGGACGGGGGACGGCGAGCGTGTCGCCGCCACCTAGCAGGCGGCTGTTCCCGAACACCAGGCCGTCCATGAGGATGGCGAAGGCGAGGGTCGAGAGGGCCAGGTAGATGCCGCGCAGTCGAAGGACGGGCAAGGCGATGATGGCGCCGACCAGTCCGGTGACGAGCCCGGCCAGCATGAACGCCACCAGCCACGGCACCCCGCTGCTCAGCTCGCCCAGCATGACGGCGCCGATCCCGGCGAACGACATCTGCATCAGCGACACCTGGCCCGACAAGCCGGTGAGGAGCACGAGGCTCAGCGTCACGCAGGTGAAGATGAGGCCCTTGGCTCCGACCAGCAGCTGGAAGTCGCTGAGCGAGCCGGCCACCGCGGCGGCCGCGATCACGCCGACCACGCCGACGGCGACGGTCGTGCGCAACGCCGGCGGCGCCGGCTCGGCGTGGCTCTTCACCCGCTCGGGGAGCCGGCGCTCCGGTCGCAGCAGCAGCGCTCCGAACAGCAGGAGGAACGGCATGGCCGGCTTCAGGTTCCGCACCAGCTCGTTGTCCTGGGGCAGGTAGCCGATCACCAGCGTCTGGCTGATGCCGAGGATCAGCGCGCCCACGAACGTGGCCGGCAGGCTCTGCAGGCGGCCGAGGACCGCAGCCGCGTAGGCCGACACCACCAGCAGGCTGAGGGTGTTGACCTCCATGTTCAGGCCCGGGGCGATGAGGATGGCGGCCAGCCCGGCGAGCATGGCGCCCAGCGACCACGAGGCGGCGGTGACGAGGTGAGGGCTCAGGCCCTTGACGGCACACAGCTCGGGGTTGTCGACGACGGCCCGCATGGCGATGCCGAGGCGGGTCCCGCGGAAGAGCACCCGGAGGCCGAAGGCGACGCCGACCGCGGCCAGGATCGTCGTCGTCTGGTCCCACGAGATGACGAGCCCGCCGAGCTCGTAGTTCCGGCCCCCCCACAGGCCGGGCAGCGCCCGCAGCTCGATGCCCCACCGAGCCAGCACCAGCCCCTGGAAGGCGAACAGCAGCGCCAGCGTCACGACCAGCTTGGTGGCGACCGAGGCGCCCGCCAGCAGGCGACGCATCACCAGCACGTCGAGCAGCACGCCGACGAGCGGCGCGAACAACCCCAGGGTGACCAGCAGCGCGAGCGGCGTCGGCCAGCCGTGCTCGACGCGCAGCTCCCAGTAGATGAAGACGAGCAGCGTGCCGATGGCGCCGTGGGCGAAGTTGAAGACGCCCGAGGTGATGTAGGTGACGACCAGCCCCGTGGCCGAGATCGCGTAGACAGCAGCGATCGTCAGGCCGATCAGCAGGAAGGTGAAGAAGGTCTGCGTGTCCACTGGTCCCCCGACCCACGGTTGAGCAGGACTTCGCCGTGCGGGCGGCGAAGTCCTCCTGCAATTGGAACGCGTTCTACCGAATTGTCTACTACGGGCTACCTTGTCCGGAAAGCGCCTTCGGGGGGTGGTGATGACGGTGCGACGCAACCGGGTGCGGCTCTGGTCGGCCCTGCTGACCGTGGTCCTGCTGGCGACGGCGTGCGGGTCCCGGCTCCCCGACGAGGTGCTGGCCGACATCGACTCCGGCCGGTCCCGCACCGCAGCGGCATCGGGGCAGGAGTCCGCCGACGACGGCGGCGCCACGACCGGTGACACCGGCGACATCGCGGCCGGCGATCCCGGCGGCGCCGATCCTGGGACGGCCGAGTCGGGCGACCCTGGCGCCCCCGCCGGTGAGACCGACGGGGATCCCGGCGCGCCCGCGCCCGGGGCCGCGCCGGGCGCACCGGCGCCCGGTCCCGGCGGGGGGCAGGCCCAGCCGGCGGGGGGTGCCGCCTGCCGCGGCGGGGCAACCGACAAGGGCGTGACCGAGCGGGAGATCAAGGTGGCGTCGATCGTCACCGCCTCCGGGCCGCTGCCGGGCGCCACCGAGGGCGCCTACCGGGCCGCGGCCGCGTACTTCGCCAAGGTCAACTCCGAGGGTGGCGTGTGCGGCCGCAAGATCACCATCCTCAAGGGCGACGACGGCCT
>Ga0299913_10004555_pt1 | contig 11656 bp, 13 predicted proteins | sample RVTome_9_FD_201360 | JGI IMG/M metagenome (GOLD analysis project Ga0299913, IMG submission 201360) | Soil microbial communities from uranium-contaminated site in the Upper Colorado River Basin, Wyoming, United States - RVT155D38 (version 2) ... | reverse complement strand
CTCTCCCAACGCCGGATTCGGCGGAGCGAGCCCGTTCGACCCGGAGGCCAACATCGGGTCGGCGGCATGGCTGGCCAACCGATATCAGGAGCTGGGCTATTACTACTGGCACCCGTGGAACTGCAAGCGAGTGCTCGACTGAGCGTGTCTTAGACTGCCGCCCGCAATGGAGACCCATGTCAACGCACGCAGCGCGCTCGGCCTCATGGCTCTGGCGGCCCTGGTCACTCTCCCAGGTGTCGTCCTCCGCCTGACATCAGACCACCCCGACCCCATTCTCGGGTCGATCTTCTTCGGGCTGGCGATCATCGGCGCCGCCTTCATGATCTCATGGGCAGCCGAGATCATTCAGCTCGATGTCGGCGGTGGCCTTGCGCTCGCCTTACTCGCGCTGATAGCCGTTCTCCCCGAGTACGCCGTCGACTTCGTCCTCACCGCGGAGGCCGGCCGGGTGTTCGCCGAAACGGGGGCCGACGATGCAGGACAGCTCGCTCTGGCCAACATGACCGGTGCCAACCAGCTCCTCATCGGCTTTGGATGGCCACTCGTGATCCTCCTCGGGACCTGGCGGGTCCGGCGCACCGGTTCGGCGCCTGCCCAAGCAGAGATGGCCACACCGACGACGGTGAACCTGAGTCGAGCCCAGAACGTCGACATCGCGTATCTGGCGATCGCCTCCCTGTATGGCATGAGCCTCTTTCTCAAGAGCACCCTCTCGCCCTTCGATGCCGTCGTTCTCATCAGCATCTACGTCCTCTACATGTTCCGTCTGTCAGGGGCCACACCTGGCGACCCACACCTGGTGGGGCCCGCCGCGTACGTGGGCTCGATGCCCAAGACGCGCCGGCGGACGGTCAACTACGCCATGTTCGTTTTCTCGGCTGCGGTGATCGTCCTCGTCGCACACGAGTTCGCCGAATCGCTCCAGGAGCTGGGCGAGGCCTTCGGCATCAGCGAATTCCTCTTGATCAAATGGCTTGCGCCACTTGCCTCCGAAGCACCGGAGCTACTGGTAGCGACGTTGTTCGCATGGCGACTCGCCGCCCGGACCGGGATCGGGGCCCTCATATCGTCGAAGGTCAACCAGTGGACGCTTCTGGTGGGAACACTTCCGATCGTGTTCATGATCTTCGCCGGGCAAGTCCATGGCCTTCCCCTGGACGAGGTACAACGGGACGAACTGTGGGTCACGGCAACTCAGTCGGTGTTCGCCGTGGCGATCATCGCCAGCCGATCGATCAGCACCAAGGAAGCGTGGGCGATGCTGGCTCTGTTCGGGGTCCAGCTCGGAGAGTCCTGGCTGGCCGAGGCCGGAGTGATTTCCTCCCAGGTCGCTGCCGGCGCTCGCATAGGCGTGGGGGTGATGTTCCTGCTGGCCGCCGTTTTCGTGCTGCGCAACGACTTCAGGATCTTCGGCCGCGCCATCAAGGACGGTTTGCGCACACCTTGGTCAGAGCTCGAGTCCGAGAGCGAACATCCTGGGGCGATCACCTGAACCGACCCCCTTCAAATCTGTCGATCCTGCACCGTATGTTCGTCACATGGGTGAAAGGAGCCATAGATGACCAGGTACTTCACTTCGGCGTTGTTCGCATTCCTGCGTGAGCTGGCTGAGAACAACAACAAGGAATGGTGGGAGGACAACAAGGACCGCTACGTCGAGACCATCCGGGAGCCGGCCCATGACTTCATCGGCGACTTCGGTGATCGGTTGGCGTCGATCTCCCCCCACTTCTCGGCCGACACGCGCACCAACGGCGGCTCCCTGATGCGGCCATATCGGGACATGCGCTTCGCCAGCGACAAGACCCCGTACAAGACGAACGTAGGCATTCAGTTCCGGCACAAGCGGGGCAAAGACGTGCACGCCCCCGGCTTCTACCTTCATCTCGAGCCCGCAGGTAACTTCGCCGGTGCCGGCATGTGGACGCCAGAGGCCAAAATGGCCCGCAAGATCCGCCAAGCGATCAACGACAGCCCATCCAGCTGGGAGAAAGCGGCACATTCAAAGCAGTTCACCGGGCAATGGGCGATCGGGACTCACGACGAGGACTTTCTCAAGAACGTCCCGAAGGAGCTCGACGCAGACCATCCCTATGCGGACGACCTGCGCCTCAAGAGCTTCACGGCCGGCACGAAACTGACTCAGAAGAGCGTCACCTCTGCCGTCTTCGCCGACGAGCTCCTGGCCCTCTATTCGTCCGCCGGGCGATACACCAGGTTTCTCTGCGAGGCGATCGAGGTCGAGTTCTAGTCGACACCGCCGCCGGGAACGCCTAGTTTGTACGGCCTGTTCGAATGGGGAAGCGAAGATGCCTATCTATGACGGCGTCGTGACCGTTGCGGAGGATGACATACCGGTGATCGTCGAGTTGGACGACGACACCGTCCGGCTCTCGGCTTCAGGCACTGAGATCGGTCAATGGCCGAAGAGCGAATGTGAGATCCGCCACCTGGGCGACTCCACCTACGCCATCGAGGCCGAAGACGAGTCCTTGAGCTTCGTGCCGAGTCAGCCGTCGCTCTTCGCCGCCGCGGTCAACGGTGGCGCGTCGAGCACCCTTCCTCGGGCTCCCTCCGCAGCCGGGCCCACACCATCGCCTGCCCCGACCCCGGCCGTCGCGGAAGCTCCACCGCCGAAGCCTGTGACGATGGCCCTGTTCTACGCATTGTGTGTGCTGACGGCCGGGTTGGCCATCTGGTCGATCATCAGCATGATCTTCTGAGCTGGAGTCTCAGCCCCCCGGCGCCTCCATCCAGCCACTCACGCGATCGAGCAGGTACTCGCTGACTTCACGAGCGCGATCGAGCACATCGCAGAGCTGCTCCCGTCCCATGAGGATGTCCGCCAGGCTCACCTGGCTCTTCCCGGTCAGCTGCAACCGCCGCTCCGGCGCCCCGATCACGTCGGCGAACGAGTCGACTGCCGACACTTCCACGGGAAGGGTCATCCCTCCCAGCCCACCGAGATCCGTGGCCAGCACCAGCAGGTCGGGTGGGTCGTGAAGAGGCGGCACCGCCCAGTTGAAGTAGAGATCGAAGAAGTACTCATCTGGCGGTTCTTCGAAGTCGGACATCTCCTCGAGATTCTCCCGAATCGACAACAGCACGTTCGGGTTCACATCGAGAGCGACATGGAGGTCGAGCGGCCCCCCACATCCGGCCTCGGGATGGACATCCACCTCCCATGACTGGCGCAAGGAGTAGGTCTCCACGAAGTGTCGTTCGTCATGGACGTGAAACCCATGGTCGGTCGCGTGCTCCTTGAAGTCGGCTACGAAGCCGGGAATGTCGATTGCCATCGAACGCGAGGTTATTGGCTCTTTGGTCTAGTGGCGAGGGGGTTGATCACGACCGGCGTCGCCAGCCGATGAACAGCCCTCCCAGGAAAGCGATCAGAGCGGCCAGCGGCATGGCCGGCTCCGGCCTATCGACGATGGCTTCCGGTTGATCGTCTTGTTCGAGGAACCGCAACGACACACCGTCGAGATAGGTGTCGTAGACCTTGGTGACCTCCGCACCGAACAGAAACACGGCAGACAGGATGTAGGTCAGCAGAAGGATCACGAAGATCGAGCCCGCGATGGTTGCGGCAGAAGTATCGGACAAGGAGAAATAGAGACCCGTTCCGTACGTGGCCAACAGGAAGACGACGGCCGTGAAGGCCGAGCCCCACCAGATCGCGCGCCACCTCACCTTGACCCTGGTGAGACTCTGGAAGATGAGCGCGAACAAGAACGGGAGGATGAGGATGCTGGCCGCAGGCGCGACGTAGGAGATCACATCGTGGACCGGTGCGAAGGCAGGTGGCAGGAAGTGGTCGACGAACTGCCAAATGCTGTTGAGCAGCCAGATCGCGACCAGCATCAGGCCAAGGCTGAGAGCCCAGAGAAAGCCCAGCCCTCTCTTGATCAGGAAGCCCAATACTCCGGTGGTCTCCTCGTAGGGCACGTCGAAGATGTCGTTCAGGTTGTTCTGTAGCTCCAGGAAGAGGGTGGAGCTGGTCCAGAGAAGCAAGCCAACTCCGATCAGCCCAACCGCCCCACTCGACTCGCCGATCGATCTCAGGAAGTTGTCGAGGGCAGCCTCGACAGTCGGGCCGGCCACGCGGCCTACTGCATCGGTGATCTCACCTCTCGCCTCGACGTCTCCGAGGAAGAGACTGACAACCCATACAGCAACCAACAGCAGTGGAGCGAGGGCGAACATGGTGCGGTAGGCAACCGCCGCCGCCATCCGGTTGACACGGTCGATCCCATACTGCTTGCCGGCGGATTTGAAGATCTCGTATGAGACCTTCGCTGCACCCTTGGTCTTGGCCCACATCTGGCTCTCAGGCTATCGGGGCATACACTCTCTGCCGTGAGTCATCCATTTCCCCCGCCGGTCGAGACGATGGAAGCCAAGGTCTCCGAGAAATGGCCCAAGGGCGCCTTCGTCTACGAGCCAAAGTGGGACGGCTTTCGGTCCCTGTCGTGGTCGGAGCCCGAGGTTCGCATCGACTCACGCAACAAGAGGCCGCTGCTTCGCTACTTCCCGGAGTTGACCGAGGCGCTTCACCAGCTCCCCGAAGGGACGATCGTGGACGGCGAGATCGTGGTGGTCGTCGACGGGGCCACCGACTTCGACACTCTCCAACAGCGGATTCACCCCGCCGAGTCTCGGATCAACATGCTGTCCGAGGCGACCCCTGCCGAACTGGTCGCATTCGATCTCCTGGCCGATCGCGGCGAGGACCTGCGGGAGAAGCCGTTCGCAGAGAGACGGGACCGTCTGATTGCTCTGGCCTCCCAGCTGGAGTTCCCGTGGCATCTCACGCCACAGACGGACAGTGAGGACATGGCCCAGGGGTGGTTCAACGAATTCGAGCCGGCGGGATGCGACGGGATCATCGCCAAGAAGCCGGACCTGACCTACCAGCACGGCAAGCGGGCCATGATAAAGATCAAGCATCGCCGCACCATCGATGTTGTCGTCGGAGGCTTTCGCGAGCACAAGGACGGGGGCAAGATCGGCTCCTTGCTCCTTGGGCTCTACACCGACTCAGGGGACTTCCACTTCATCGGGCATTGCTCTGGTTTTCCCAACACCGACCGCCAGGAGCTCTTCGAACGCTTCATGGAGCTGAGAGCAGACGACAGCTTCGACGAACAAGCCAGGGCGCCCGGTGGTCAGAGCCGATGGTCGGCCGGCAAGGACAGCTCCTGGACACCCGTCCAGCCGGGCGTGGTCGTGGAGGTCAGCTATGACCAACTCGAGGGAGACCGTTTCCGCCACGCCTCGCGCTTCCACCGCTGGCGACCCGACAAGGACGCAGGCCAGTGCACCATGGACCAGCTGGAACGCCCGGAGGGCTCGACCTTCAGTGACGTGATCGCCTGACCATCATGTCGAAGTGTTTGGGGGAATCATCGGGGGTATCCCTGATTTTCGAAGCGAACTGGTCGTGCCAGACTGCCCGCTGAATGGGTCAGGACAACATCGTCACAATCAGGGGCCTGACCCACGACTACGGCGAGGTCGTGGCCCTACGCGACCTCGACCTCCAGATCCCACCCGGTGTGACCGGATTGGTTGGGGCCAACGGGGCAGGAAAGACCACGATGCTGCGTCTCCTTCTCGGCCTCCTCCACCCCACCCGGGGCTCGATCGACGTGATGGGAAGCGATCCGGAGACCGATCCGCTTCGGGTGAGGGCGCAAATGGGATACATGCCGGAAGGCTCCTGTCTTCCCAAGGACCAGACCGCAGCCGACTTCGTCGCCTATGCGGCGCAACTCGCCGGCATCCCACCCCGCGAGGCGCGACGCCGATCCTCTGAGACACTCTTCCTCGTCGGTCTCGAGGAAGAGCGATTCCGCTTTCTCGGAGACTTCTCCACCGGCATGCAGCAGAGGGTGAAACTGGCACAGGCCATCGTCCACGACCCTGACCTTCTGTTGTTGGACGAGCCGGCATCAGGGCTCGATCCCGCAGGTCGCAACCAGATGCTTCGCCTCATCCGTCGACTCGGCGAGTTTCAAATCAATGTCATCGTCAGCTCACACGTGCTGACCGACATCGAAGAGACCTGCTCCTGGGTCGTGATGCTCGACGCTGGCGACCTGCTCCGCTCCGGTCCCTTGGAGGCATTCGAGAAGCACGGCACCGTGCAAGTCGAAGTGCTCGGCGACGCCGACCGTCTTGCCGAGCGACTGACCAATCGGGGCTTCACGGTGTCGGTGGACGATCGGCGATTGGTAGTCGGCCCCGGGGACGAGACCATCGAGATGGCCGTCGTCCAGGAGGCGGCCGCGGTGGAGTCGGGACTCGTGCGGATGGTGAGAGGATCGGCCTCGCTGGAGGACCTCTTCCTTCGACCCAGCGGTGATCGCCAATGACCGACCAGGTCATCTACGACCGCGGGTACCGGACCTATGAGGGCCCACGCACCGGCCCCAAAGGAGCACGCCGAGCGGTCTATCGCGAAGGGATCCGCCGCGTGCTCGGGCTGGGGCGAAAGGCTCGACTCAAGATCTTCCCCTGGGCACTGATCTCCATCGCCCTGGTCGCGGCCGCCGTCTTCATCGGCGTCCATTGGGCAATCGGCAACATCGAGGAGAGCCTGCGGGAGGGGGTACCCACCTATGGCGGCCTGTTCGACTTCTACTCCGCCATCTCGCTGCTCTTCATCGCACTGGCAGGACCACAACTACTGGCCCCCGACCGCTCTTCGGGTGCGCTATCGGTGTATTTCTCACGGCCGTTGACCGTCGACGGGTATCTGGGAGCCAAGGTCGGAGCATTCGCCACGGTGGTCGGCGCCATCTACATCGTTCCGCAACTGGTGCTCCACCTCGGTCTCGCACTGATCGCCGATGAGGGCTTCCTGCCGTACATGGGTGACAACCTCGACATCCTGTGGAAGGTGCCGGTCACCACCCTCGCCTTCATCGGGCTTCATGGAGCGATCGTGTTCATCCTCTCCTCGGTTATCGATCGCACCGGCATCGCCGCCGCCGCCTTCCTCGGCTTGATCGTCGCCGGGAGCGGAATCGCCGCCGCAGTCGGTGCGGCGGGCTTCCCCGGATCCAGGTGGATCTCCCTCCTCTCCATCGACCAGCACCCCCGGATCATCCGTGACCACCTGTTCGGTGACACCGTGGAGTACCCGGCCGAGGCCGCCGGATTCGAGGTGTGGGTGTCCGTCGTCTTCATAGCCCTGGTGATCGTCGGGGCCGTGGTGTTCGTGCGGAACCGCTACCGGAGGCTGGCATGAGCGACACCATCGTCGTCGACGAGCTCTCGAAGTGGTTCGGACCCAAAGTCGCCGTCAGCGAGGTGACGATCGGCTTTGGCCCCGGAGTCACCGGTCTCCTGGGTCCGAATGGTGCCGGCAAGACGACCCTGATGCGGGTCATCGCCGGTCTGCAGAAGCCCTCGCAAGGAAGTGTGTCCATACTCGGCGAAGACCCCCGGGCCCATCCTGGGATATACCAGAAGATCGCTCTGGTTCCTGAGGACGAAGCCGTCTACGAGCGGCTCAGCGCCCGCCGCTTCGTCGAGTTGGCGGCCCGTCTCGCCAAGGTGGATGATCCGCCGGGACGGGCCCAGCGGGCGCTGGAGACCGTCGACCTCGTCGGACCGGCCGGGCGGCTCCTGGGAGGGTTCTCGAAAGGGATGCGACAGCGGGCCAAAGTCGCCGCCGCCCTGGTGTCCGATCCGGACGTTCTCCTGCTCGACGAGCCCTTGAACGGGGCCGACCCGGTGCAACGAGCCCACCTCATCTCCCTGTTCAAAGATCTGGGGTCGAACGGAAGGACGCTGGTGGTGTCGTCGCACGTCCTCGCCGAGGTCGAGAGGATGACCGAACGCGTGGTGGCCATGGTCGATGGTCGGCTCGCCGCGGTGGGCAGCGTGGCCGACATCCGAAGTGCCATGACCGACCGGCCAAGACTCGTCTTCATCGAGGCCACCGACAACCGCCGTCTCGGAGCGGCGTTGATGTCCACCGAAGGCGTGATCGGAGTGCACATCGAGCCGAGTCGGCTCCGTGTCGAGGCCTCGGATGCCGGAGATCTGGCAAAACGGCTGCCGGCGATCGCCGTGGCGACGGGTGTTGGGCTCAACCGGGTCGAGCCCGCCGACGAGTCGTTGGAATCGGTCTTCCGCTACCTGGTGGAAGGCGGAGAGTGACCCTCGCCAACCATCTCTATCGACGGGTCATGCGTCGGGGACGACTCATCGGCTTGATGGCGCTGGCGTCCGTTCCGGCTCTCACCTATTGGCTGTCCGCCTATGACTCCGACGCGAGCGAGGCGGCCCTCCTCTACTCCGACATCCTCGCCCGACTCGGGTTCTCATATGCGATAGCGGTTCTGATCCTGACGGTGGCGATCCTCCGCGAGGAACGCGACGCAGGGACCCTGCCCTACATCTACATGAGGCCAATCGGGAGGGAGGCGATGGCCTTGTCCTCGATCGGTGCCGGAATCGCCGCCGCCCTCACACTCGCCCTTGCGGGCTGGCTGGTGTCACTGACCGCGGTGCTTGCCGTTGGCGCGCCGCTCGACACCTCCTGGTCCGGGCTCGCTCAGTACGCCGCTGCCGGCGTCGGCTATGCAGCCGTGTTCGTCCCGCTCGGATATCTGGTCCCTCGGTCGATTCTCGTCGGACTGGGGTACATCATCGTCGTCGAGTCGATCCTCGCCGAGGTGGTGACCGGATTGGCACAGGTCTCGATCTGGCGCATCGCCCTGTCGATCTCCGCCGACATCGGCGCCAACCAGAACCCGGGCGAGATGCTGAACTCGATCGCACCGGGTGTCGGTGGTGGCGTCGCCAAGCTGGCCGTGGTTCTCGTCCTCGGGTTCGTCGTGCTCACCTGGGCGCTACGTCGCCGCGACGCCCTCTAGGCAGAGGGCCGATCCGATTTCATCGGACTAGAACCCGATTGCATCAGGCCTGATCCTCAGCCATATCTCAGCGGCAACGGTCATCGTTACAAAGGCAATCCAGAAGGCCGCACCGAAAGAGTCGGCGATCCCGATGCCGAAGGCCTCGCCAACTCCGATCACGACTCGAATCAGCCCGACGCCCACCCCGAGGGCGAAGGCGCGAATCATCCAGCGACGATGGTCATTCACCCTCCCGGAGCGGATTGCCCTGTAGGCAAGCACCAGCGTGACAACGAAGTAGACGCCGAAGACCGTGGAAGCCGATGTCTCGGCGAACCCGCCGAACGGCATGACCACGCCCACCACTATGGCCATGGCGCCTGTGACGAGACCGGCAGTCAGAACGACCTTCCCCACTCGCCTGTGCCTCTCGAAGCTCGCCGTTCGGAATCTGCGCGAGACCTGAAATGGCGCCCCAAGGAGGTACACGGCCCCGGGAAGGATGTGCAGATAGGCCAAGACCGGGTTCTGCGCGTAGCGACGATCGAATTCACCTTCGGCGGGGAGCGTGCCGGCTGCGAGGTTGGAGATGTCGCTCATCAGCCGGATCGCGATGAAAGCGACCACGGTGATGATCAGAAACCACACTCCCGCCCAGCCGATCCCGCGCAGGGCCCGACTGTTAGTAGTCGTCATCGGGCCGACGTTGCTTCGACGGCTGCACTCTCGGCGGCTCTCCCGGCATCTTGGGATAGTGCGGCGGCCAGGGCGCGTCGCCGAGGCCGTTCTCCTCGTCGCGCATCACCCACTCCATGAGGGTGTCGATTCGCCCCGCCGCCTCGTCGATGCCCGCGGTGAGATCTCCGACGGACTCCCACCGCTGCCGGAACGACCCCAACGGGAAATCCTCGATGTCGACGGCGTCGAGCTCGTCCCAACGGAACGGGGTGGACACGTTGCCGGTGGGGCGGACGCCGTAGGCAGATGACACGGTCTTGTCTCGAGCGTTCTGGTTGTAGTCCACGAACACACCGTGTCGCTCTTCCTTCCACCAGCTGGTGGTGACCAGGCCATCGAGTCGTCGCTCCAGCTCCCGGGCGAACGCCAGCACGGCACGCCGGGTCTGGAAGAAATCCCAAAGCGGCTCGATCCTCACATAGACGTGGATCCCTCGGCTGCCCGAGGTCTTGGGCCACCCCACCAGATTCAGCTCGTCGAGCAGGTCCTTCGCCCCTGCGACGGCCTCCTTGACCCTGTCGAACCCGAAGCCCTCGGTCGGGTCGAAGTCGAAGCGCAGCTCGTCGGGGTGGTCTATGTCGTCGGAGCGAACCGGCCAGGGGTGAAAGTCGAGACACCCCAGCTGCACCAGGCGGATCACATCTGCCTGGGTGACCGGGACGTTCATCCGGCCGGGCCGCTGCGACGGAAAACGAATCTGCACGGTCTCGAAAGGCGTGTTCTTCGACGCCCGCTTGTGATAGATCGGGTCGACGGTCACGTCCTGCATGTAACGCTTGAGCATCGTGGGCCGACGGGTGATCCCGCGTGCCGCGCCGTCGGCCACCATCACGAAGTGCTCGACCACATCCAGCTTGGTCCACCCCTGGTCGGGGAAAATGATGCGATCGGGGCTCGAGATCCTGATCTCTTCGCCGTCGACCTCTACTGAGATGTGGTCAGCCACGGGAGCGTATCGTTGCGGCGCTCATGTCGGCACCGAACAATAGGTAGACGAAGCAAATGGTCGAACCCGTACCCGACCCTGGTGAAGAGGACGTCGCAAGCTGGCAACGCACCCTGGCACCGCGAGCCTTCAATCGCACCTGGGAGCTCCTGGACGCATCCGAGAGGACTCGCCATCAGGAGGAGGAGATGCTGGCAGCGACCTTCACCCAGCGGCACCTCTGGTATCAGGTGGGGGACGCCAGGAATCACGCCATCGCCGACTGGCAGGTCTCGCGTGTCGCCGCGGTGCTGGGGTACACCGACCTTGCCCGACGGTTCGGCGAGCGTTCACTCGAGGTGGCCATGGAGAACGGGCTGGATGCCTTCGTCATCGGTTTCGCCCACGAGGCGATCGCCAGGGCAGCCGCAGACGTCGACGACGTCGAGACTTTCAACGAGCACCTCGAGCTGGCCCGGGCTTCGCTGGCCGAAGTCGAAGACGAAGAGGATCGCGACTTGCTCGCCGCCGACCTCGCCGAGATGAGCGAGCGCTGAACGGCCACTCATCGTGAAACCAGGGTTGCAGACGGGGCATCCACGGTCTGGGACCCTGGGTTCGCGTCTACTTGTAGAAGGGGAGACGTTTCAGCAGCTTGAGGGCCGGGCCGAGGACTCGCTGGTATGTCGCGTAGGACATCGAGCCGATCGGGGCGAAGGCCCTCCCGAAGTTCTGCACGGCGACGGTCTGGGCCTCGGTGTACTTGAGCAAACCTTCCGTCCCGTGCCGTCGCCCCTGGCCTGAAGACTTGAAGCCACCCATGGGTGAGTCGTAGGCCGACCAGGCAGCCGCATATCCGTCGTTCACACCCACTGTTCCGGCATGGAGCCTGGAGGCGATCTCGACACCGCGAGCGCTGTCGCCTGTCCAGACGCTGAAGTTGAGCCCGAAATCCGAGTCGTTGGCCTCTGAGATCGCCGACTCGACGTCGGAGAATCCGTAGATGGAGGCAACCGGGCCGAACGTCTCGGTGCGACAGAGATCCATCGACTCGTCGACATCGGTGAGCAGGGTGGGCTCGTAGAAAAGTGGCCCGACATCCAGCCGAGGCTTGGCA
>Ga0299913_10004554_pt1 | contig 11656 bp, 13 predicted proteins | sample RVTome_9_FD_201360 | JGI IMG/M metagenome (GOLD analysis project Ga0299913, IMG submission 201360) | Soil microbial communities from uranium-contaminated site in the Upper Colorado River Basin, Wyoming, United States - RVT155D38 (version 2) ... | reverse complement strand
AGGCGGTATCGACGATGCGACGGCCACGCCATGCGCCACCGTCGAGATAGACCTGCCCGACCTTCAACAGGTCACGCGGTCGGAGCCATGCGCCGCCGCCGAGGTAGCCTTCACCGGTTGGCGACAGGTTCCAGTGATAAGGGCCGAACCGCAGCGGGCGGGCGACTGTATGATCGAACAGCTCCGGCAGCCAGGTCCCGGTTGCAGTCGTCAGCGCCGCTCCCACGAGGTTCATGGTCGCGGAGCAATAAGCGTAGCGCGTGCCGGGCTCGTGTGCGATCGGCAGGTCCAGTGTGTACCTCCACCAGTCCGCCTGCGTACGCTGCGTCTGCAGCGTGTTCTCGTTTCCGGGCGAGGCGTCGTCGTAGTCGTTGCAGGCGAGCCCGGACGTGTGCGTCATAAGATCGGCGAGCGTGATCTTCGATTTCCGTGGATCGTCGTTCTTGAACGGGCCCATGCCCGCGAGCAGCTCGTAAACCCTTGTCTCCGGTGCGACTTGCATGCCCCGCATCATCGCCGCGCCCAGCATGACGGAGGCGAACGTCTTGCCCGCAGACCGGAGGTCATGCGGTTGATCACGATGGAAGCCGTAGAAGTACTCCTCGAGCACGAGCTTCCCGCGGCGTGCCACGAGGAGCGAGTGAATCAGCGAGGGGCGGCGACCGGAGGGATCAGCGGCAGCCAGCCTCTGTACAAGTCGCTCAAGCGCCTCCTCGTCGATGCCGACTTCGCCGGCCCGTGCGGTGGCCCATCCATCGTTTGTGACGGGCGGGCTCCGGTACACGTATCGGGGATCGTCCGGGGGGCGCGGAAAGAATGCGGCCGCCTGTGAGGGCGCGCGTCGCGTCAGCACGATCGTACGGTCGAGGCCGGGCCAGAGAATCTGCAGCGCGTCGCTCCGCACGAGAGTCCCTTCGTGTCGGATCTCCGGTTCCGCATGATCGAGCTGGGCGGTGAACCTGACAGTCCTGCCTTCGCGCGCCACCCGGAACTGCATGGCGCCGCCATGCGAGTGCTGATCGGGATTGCGGAACGCGGCGAGGAGCGTTTCGTCCTCGTCGCGGAAGATCCGAAGGTAGAGGGTCATTGAGTCTTCCAGCGGAAGCACCTCGCCGCGCCAAAGGTTGCGGCCCGCGGACTTCAGAATGAGCGGTGTCGCAAAGGGTTGGCTCGAACCGCCCGGAAAACGTGGATCCGCGGCCACGCCAGGTCGAATCCAGAAGCCCTCGATCAACTGCGCATCGTCGGCCAGCGCGCCTCGGAAGCGACCGAGGTCGTCGGGGAAAGCGAAGCGCACGTCGCGTGCTGCCACTTCGAACCCCGCTTCGGAACCGGAAAGTGTCGCACGCCAGGCCGAGCCCTCGCGTGCAACGATCAGATCGCCGTTGAGGCTGGTCCCGAACTTCGTCTCGAAGGTCCAGATTCCGATGAGGTCATCGCTCCGCGCACGCGATTGCCCCGAGTCCTGCGGCACTGGCGAGCAGGCAACCGCCAGCGCAGCAGTTACAAGCCCGGCACACTTGATCGAGTTCACTTTCCCCTCTCCGTCTGGCCCGCCATTCACTTCCGTCGAAAGCTGCCGCCCAACGACTGAGCTCACCCGCAAAAGTAACCAGATCGCAGATTTACGGCCTCCGGCCGCTCAGCCAGGCGCAGTGCAGTAGTCTATCGCGATGGACTCCCTGATCGCCGCTGCCGCACGGGCCCTCGTCGTCGGCGACGTGCTAGGCGCCCTCCAGCGCGTCGGGCTGCGCGACGACCCGCCGGCGCTCGCCCTCCGCGGCATTGCCATGGCCCAGCTCGGCGAGTACGCGCGCGCCCGCGAGCTTCTCCGGCGCGCTGCCCGCGGCTTCGGTGCACACGAGGAGCTGGCGCGCGCCCGCTGCGTCGTCGCAGAGGCCGAGGTGGCCCTCGCCATGCGCGACCTCCGCGGCTCGCCGCGTGCGCTGGCGGCCGCGGCGGCCACGCTCGAGACGCACGCCGATCGCGCCAACGTGCTGCAGGCACGTCTGATCGCGGTGCGCCGGCTGCTCCTGCTCGGCCGCGTCGACGAGGCCGCATCCGCCCTGGCCCGCCTCGACGCGCGCGCCCTGCCGCCGTCGCTGCTGGCGGTGGCCGAGCTGGCCGCGGCCGAGGTGGCCCTGCGCTTGCTGCGCACGGCACCGGCGCAGGCGGCGCTGGCCCGCGCCCACGAGGCGGCCGAACGCGCGCGGGTGCCCGCGCTCCTGGCCGAGGTGGCCGAGGCGCGCGCCGCGCTCGATCGTCCCGCCGCCCGGAGCGTCCAGGCGGGCGACGAGCAGCCGCTGCGCCTCGATGAGGTCGAAGCGCTCCTGGCCTCGGACGCGCTGGTGGTCGACGCCTGCCGGCGCGGCCTGCGCGCCGGCGCGACCTGGCTGCCGCTGGCGCGCCGGCCGGTGCTGTTCGCCTTGGCGCGCGCGCTCGCCGAGGCGTGGCCTGGCGACGTCGATCGGCACGCCCTGATCGAGCGTGCGTTTCGCACCCGCCGCCCCGACGAGACGCACCGGGCGCGCCTTCGGGTCGAGATTGGCCGTTTGCGCGCGCTCGCCGCGCCGCTGGCGCGCATCGAGGCCAGCGCAGGCGGCTTTGCGCTCATGCCGCGGGGCGAGCGCGCCGTCGTCGTCCTCGTACCGCCTATTGATGGCGAGCAGGCATCGCTGCTGGCGCTGCTCGCCGACGGCGCTGCCTGGTCCACCTCGGCCCTTGCGCTGGCCCTCGGGGCCAGCCAGCGCACGATCCAGCGCGCGCTCGCCGACCTGGAGGCCGCCGGACGGGTGCGCTCGATCGGCCGCGCCCGCACGCAGCGCTGGCTGGCGCCGCCGCTGGCCGGATTCACGACGATGTTGTTACTCCCTGCCTCGCTGCCGCTCGGCTAGATTGGCCCTGCGGCGCCATTCCGAATCGCCGCAAAGGAGCCAGGCAATGAACCGCACCCGAGTCAGCACAGGCAAGACGAATCCGCAACCACCGGCGCGCGCCGCCGAGATCGTACGGGAGTACGGCCCCTTCGCGGGCGCCGACCACATCCACGGCGTCACCCACGACGGCCAGCGTGTCTGGGCCGCCACCGGATCCAGACTGGTCGCCTTCGATCCCACGAGCGGCCAGCTCGCGCGCACGCTCGACCGCACCGGCGACGCCGGCACCGCCTTCGACGGCACGCACCTCTACCAGATCGCCGAAGCGCGCATCGACAAGATCGACCCCGCCACCGGCGACGTCGTGGCATCCATCCCGGCGCCCGGACACGGCCGCGACTCGGGCCTCGCCTGGGCCGAAGGCTGCCTGTGGGTAGGCGAGTACCGCGATCGCAAGATTCACCAGGTCGATCCCGAGACGGGCGCCATCCTGCGCACCATCGAGTCCAACCGCTTCGTCACCGGCGTGACCTGGGTCGACGGCGAGCTGTGGCACGGCACCTGGGAAGGCGACGAGAGCGATATCCGTCGTATCGACCCGGAGAGCGGCGCGGTGCTCGAGCGGCTGGAAATGCCGGGCGGCACCGGCGTCAGCGGGCTCGAGTCCGACGGGGCAAGCCTGTTCTATTGCGGCGGCGGACCGACCGGAAAGGTCCGCGCCGTGCGACGTCCGAAAGAGAGAGACCATGAGCGATCACAGGGCCGGAACGCGTGACGAGTGTCTTGCGGCGCGCCTCGAGGGCACCGCCTCCCTCGCCGATCCTTCAGAGGGCGCTCGCAGCTCCTCGTCCACCACTTCATGTTCGGGCCCGATTACACGGCGGCGTGTCCGTCCTGCTCGGCGATCGCAGACGGATTCAACGGGTACGTGATCCACCTGGCAGTATCAGCTCGGGGTACGCCGCACAAAATGGCCGAAGTCGTCGGAGTAGATTTCCGCCTGGGGAAGAATTCCGCGGTAACGCGCGAGCGTGTCATCGCGACGATCCGGACCGGTGACAATGGTCACGAGTGGCGCCTCGCGGCCGACATCGTGGCGCACGCAACGCGCCTTGAGCAGGAGCGTACGAATGCCCACATCATCAGCCGGCAGTGAATATCCTATGAACACCCATCGAGCGGCACGCGCCAATGTCAGGAGCGCCTCACGCCAAATGGTCAGGAGGTGCACGTTCCGGTACTCGCGGACGAACCCCGGTGTTACGATCAGCTCCGAGTATCGACATGTGCATACGCATGTCGCTCGTTCCCGGCGCTCACCGGCGACGTGGTGCAGTGGATCAATCACGAGCCGCTGACACCGCTGGCAGTATCGCCAGCTCAATGAGCCATGCAGCTTCAATAGCCGGGGCCGTTCGCCGCCCTGCGGCTCGGTGCCACCCTCCAACACGACGTTGCCGACCGTTCCATAATCCAGCGGCTCCGACCCGAATCTCGCGTCCCTGGCGGCATCAAGGAGGAGATCCCAGTTCGTGGTAATCAGTGCATCGTTTGGCCTGATCCGCTCAATGAAATCGCGTGTGGTGGAGGCGGCATTCAGATCGTCATATGTCCCGAGGCAATAACACAACGCCTGGACGACGAGATCCCTCACGCCTGCGAGTTCACCGCCCGCCGAGCGCTCCGCGGGGTCTCCGGTGGGCAGACTGGGTCCGAAGCTGCTTTGCTCGCGAATCATCCAGTCCAGAGTTGACAGCAGGTCGGTCACATCGGGCATCTGACTGTGGCCTGTCTGCGGTCGGTCGTTGCCGCGTTGCCGTAAGCTGACCCAGATTTGTGCGCCGTCCTGGAGAGCGACGGGTTGGACGTTGTACAGGTACTGCAAATGTGCGGCGAGCAACTCGAAACGCGAGGGATCCTGCAGAACGGCCCATGCGATGCCGTGTTTCAGCTCATTGGTGAGCGGAAACCGATCCTGCTTGGATGCGCCGGCGCCGATGAAATACACGCGGCCGTCGTCGTTCATGACACGTTCGTTTCCATGTGTGAATGGTGCCCTGGCGACAAGCTGCGGACGCAGAAGACGCCCGTCTGCCTCATCGGCCCGTTAGTCAACGCCTACTTCATGGCTCTCGAGCAACCCGGAACCCTACGTTTGTGTAACGGTCTTCCTGACGGTCGCGGTCCCGCATCGCGGCTCGAAGCCCACGTGAGCTGTTTAGCCAGGACCCGCCTCGGATTACGCGAAGTTCACAGTCGTCCACTGTACGCGCAGAGCCGTCCGTTGGTGACCCGGCGTAACCGCCGTCCACAAAACAATCCTCGGTCCACTGAAACACGTTTCCGACGGCGCCGTAAACTCCGAAGGCGTTGGCAGGGAAAGCACGCACTGGCGCGGTATAGACATAACCGTCATCGCAGGCAGCCGCGGGCCAGTCCGGATGGGCGCTTCGTCCGGAGGCATCGAACCCGTTCGCGTGTCTGCACATGTCCTGATCGGATGCGCCCCACGTGAATGCCGTGGTCGCGCCGGCGCGCGCGATGTACTCGTACTCCGCCTCGGACAGCAGTCGGTACGCCCGGCCGGTCCTTTCGCTCAGCCAATGTGCGTACGCGCGGGCATCCTCCCATGAGACACACACGACGGGATGCTCCCCGGTTTGGTCGAATCCAGGATCGTTCCAGCTCAGTCCCGAAGTGCTGACCCAGCGCCCCTCTGCACTCATGCTCGCGCATTCACCCGGGTCGCTGTGCTCGCCGTCCTGTACGAACATCTCGTACTGGACGCGCGTGATCGGCGTGCTGCTCACGGCGAATGCGTAGGCGATGGTCACCGTGTGCCGAGGGGCCTCGTCGTCAAAGCGTCCGGCCTCGGTGATCGGAGAGCCCATCAAGAAGGAGCCGGGAGCCATAACGAGCATCTCCGGACATTCGCCGCAGTCGCGAAACAACGTCCCCGCGACCTCCCCCGTTTCCGATCTTGCGCAGGCCGCCACACTGGCGCAGGAGGCCACCAGAGCGGCCAAGACGAGATGGGAATGTCTGCTCCGGGTCATAGCCAGGTTGTCCCGCTCCTGACGCTTCGGCCCCACCGCGTGTCCGGCGTGAGGTGCAGCGCCTTGTCAGGCTGCATCCGATGAACCATTAAGACGACTCTTGAGCAGCAAGCGCACCACCGCCCAAGCAAGCGAACCCAGAACCGCAAGTACTGTGGCCAGGCTCAGCCCCAGCCATGCAATGCCATGCGGTCCCTTGAAGTTGAGCGCCAGATTCCCCGCCAGGGCGACGGATATGGGCAGCCACGCAATTGCGGCCACGAAGGATGCTGCGGAAATGCGCCGAAGCGAAGTGCCCGACTGGCTGAGCCCGACTGCTGCACCGGCTGCAGAGCACAATCCAATAGCCGCCAGGGCGTTTCCAATTGGCAGCCCGCCGGGCAGCGATATTTCCAGGTATGAGGCACCCGAGACGAGTGAAACAGTTACACCGATTGCAACCATTATCAGCCAAGCGATGATTTGCCTGGACATAGTCACGACAAAATCAAGACGAGCAGATCACGGCCGCGGAGCAGCGGCTTCTTGGCGCAGGCCGTATCGTTGGTCCGGGACGCGGTATATCACCTCGCCGTCTTCGGCCAGTATCTCGATTACGGCAACGCCATCTTGACCGACACCGATGCGGATACGCTCCCTCTCCTCCGAATCCAGAACCACCAGTCCCGCATCCCCATTCTGCGTTCCCAGATAAATCCGCTGTTTGCCCTGGCTGCTTGCCACTGGCCCGGCTACGTACGGCCTGCGGTCGTAGACCGTCAGTCCGCCGCTCCAGGCTTCGCCGTCATCCGACTCGAATGTGTCGAGGCGTACGGCATCTGTGATCTGATGCGTGAAGTCGAACGTTAGCATACGCACCTTCCCTTTGGACGCGCCCTTCCAGCTGGAAACCGGGGCGACCGCCAGGCCACCGCTTTCGTTCCCATCCTGGTCGTGCCAGATAATGCCCGCCGGCACGATTGCACGCTCAATACGCTCGCCGCGCACGATCGGATCGGGTAATTCCCCCGCAATCACGAAGCGGATTTCGCCGGTCTCGTCGACTACGTTGATGCGTCTCACGGTGATTTCTTCTGGCGACGCGGAACTCCGACATCCAACCGCCATCACCGCGGCAGCGCAAACCAAACCGAGGTCTCGTATTTGCCTTGTGTAACGCATGACAATGCGCTCCTCTGAACTTAGCGCTCCCATGAACTCGATGGAGGGCTCAAGCACGGCCAGTCCCGCGTTTCGAGTTGCGAAGGAACCGGCCCGTCGTTCTCATGTCTGCCCAACGCCCGACATGAGCGGCCCGTTGCGGCAGGGCCCCCCAGAGCATATGGCTTTATCGACGAACGGTAGGGCGAGGGGCGTCAGCTGGAACGCCATGTTGGGCAGCGCCGCGCTCAAGCCAAAGACCCAGTAGGACAGCCGCATCCAGCAAGGCTAGTGCGCCGCCGAGCAAAGCGCCAAGCAAAGGGATGACCTGCCACGCATGGCATGCCCCCTCTACGAAGTAGCCGCATGCAAAGCCCAAGGCTCTGTACAAGACTGGCCAGAACGCTGCGAAGAGCGGATGGACCGCAAGAGCCGGCCTTCAGCCCAGCGCCAGCCAGATCCCAACCCCGACCATCAAACTGCCAGCGATGCGGTTGAGCCATCGTGCCCTCCCGCGTCGGTGCAACTGCTCACTTAGCACCCGCCCGCCGTGCGCGTAGATCTGCAGGCAGGTGAATTCGATGATCAGCATCAAGGCCAGTAGAGCCAGCAGTTGCGGCGCCAACGGGCGACTCTGGTCGACGAAGGGTGGCAGCAGCGCGACAAAGAAAGCCCAGGCCTTGGGATTCGCCACGGCGGTGACGAAACCCTGCAAGATCAGCGAGGAGCGGGTGCGCCGCTCGTCACCGGCCAGCTGCTCGGGCCGCAGCGGCTCGGCGCGCCAGGTCAGCCAGCCCATGTAGAGCAGGTAAGCCGCGCCAATCCATTTGAAGACCGCAAAGACCGTGGGCGCGTTCAGCAGAAGGGCAGCCACCCCGAGCACAGCGGAGGCCCCGACCAGGGCTATGCCCGTGAGCTCGCCGGCCATCATCCACATGGCGCGGCGCACGCCGATGCTGATGCCCAGCGACATCGCCAAGGTCATGCACAGCCCCGGTGACAGTGCCACCAGGAAGAAGCTGGCGCTGAAGGCAATGAGCAGAGTCAGATCCATGGCGATGCCGCCAGTTTCCGGGCGGCCGGCAGCGTCGGCCGACCGGGCTGGCCGAGGCCAGCACGCCAGCAGGCGCGGGCACCGACGACGCCGGGGATCGCCCACGAGCGCAGCGAGGAGGAAACCCCAAGCAAGTGAATCGCACTTATGGCCTTCCGTTCAATCGCGGAGTTGGGCGTGGCGCTCATCGGGCCAGAAGCACCCCGCGTTCGGTTGTTAGTCGTCCTGCAGCACCAGCTCCCAGTAGGCAACATCCACCCATCTCCCGAGCTTCCACCCTATCTCGTTGAAGTGTCCGATCTTCGAGAAGCCGAGCTTTTCATGCAGCGCGATGCTCGCTGCATTCGGCAAGGCAATGCCTCCAACAACACAGTGAACTCTACGTCGCCTTAATTCGGCCATCAGCGCTTCGTACAACCGAGTTCCAATGTCCCGGCTGGTCAGACCTGGAGCCACATACACAGTACTTTCAGCGGAGAACCGATATGCGGAGCGCGCCTTCCAGGGCGCAGCATACGCGTAGCCTTGGATGGATTCGGCCTCCTCCCACACAAGCCACGGCAGGTGGTCAGTGATCTCGCGAATTCGTTGGCCCATTTCGCGCTCAGAAACGGGCTCCTCCTCAAAGGTGGCCACCGTCTCCCGCACGAAGTAGTTGTAGATCTCGCAGATCCTCGACGCATCAGAAGGGCGACAGGGGCGGAGCTGGCGTGGCCATTGCGTCAGCAAGGGCATGACAGCTTGCCTTTGTCCGCCTGCAGCGAGTTGTCTGGCACCAGCGTCACTCCTCCATTGGGCAGAAGTACTCGTAGTTCATCGCCTCCAGACGAACCGCAGAGCTTGCCGCGATGTCCCCAAATGTCATCGCCGGCGGCGAAGCCCCAGAGAGTGGGAACCCACCCGACGACGATTCGGCCGCGGCGCCTCGCCCAAGGAGGACAACTGCAATACGGATGATCATGTGTGCCCAACGACCATTCACGTCCGCTCTAGCGTCCAGTTGGGCGAATGTCCACGCGTAGTAGCGGCCCGGTCATGCAGATAGCTCGTCAGCCAGAGCACGAAGCAGCTTTGCCCCATCCCCTCGCCAGGCGCTACCGTGCATGCATGCGAGTGTTGACGGGTTTGTGGAGGCCAGACGCTCAAGCATCACACGTGCATTCTTCGTGTGCGAAAAGTAGTCCATCGCATGGCGGAATGCCTCGCTCGGCCCCAGTATGTCCGACCCCGTGATAGGCGGAAGATCAGCACCTCCCTGCGTGAACAGGTCACCACATAGCAACGTAGACGTCAGCTCTTCAGTCAGGAAGCCACATTCCCACGCATGCGGCAGGTGCGGCGCATCCAACCAACGCACGGAGTGATTGCCCAGGAGGAGTCCCTCTCCATCAGCAAGCGCACGAGGCGCTCGATCAGCAAGATCACGAATTGAGACCATGGCAGCAACCGTGCCGCACAGTGGTATGGACTGCGGAGCGACGGCAAGCCATTCGTTGAGCGAGCCGCACTCGTCGGCTTCCACATGTGAGAAAGCAATGTACCGCAGGCTCTCGACCGGCAAGACGGTTCCAGCCGCTTCACGCACTAACGGAAACATTCTTCGTGGGCCGGTGTGGAACAGCAGCGGGTCGTCGTCCATGATGAGGTACTGATTGAACGAAAACCCACCTGCACCTTCCATCCTGACTGGCGTATTGATGCGATATATCCCGTCAGCAATCTCATTCACATTCGTCCCAGACTGGTTGTTCGTAATGCTCATCAGAATTTCCTTGACACCGGCCAAGCCATAGTGCCGCTAGCTTCAACTGTTGCCCAACGTTCGATTTCAGCCGCCTGTGAAGGATGGCGAAGCCGCAAGGGCAAGCTGGCGTGGCCTTTCGCCAGCAACCAAACCTCGGCGTCGGCACTTGTAACGGGTCGACCTCCCACAGTGGCCCCCCGTCGTTTAACGCCTGGCATGAGCTGCCTGACAGAAGGCCCCGTTTTTTGCCTATGCAAAAGCCGTGCGATTTTGGCAGGGCAGCTCCATGCCTTTGTTAGGCGCCTGCGACGACATAAAGCTGAAGTTCATCTAATCCGCCGCTTCAGGTGAGCCGAAGCTCTTGCTATAGAACCCGGACCGATCGAAGCAGCAAACGCGTCGCTTCCCGGCAGCGAGCATTTCGCACGCATTGTCGATCCGACGCGCGCGAGTCTCTGGCCGCTTGGCGGAGGTAATCCAGTGGATCCAGTCTCTGCGCGCAATGGGCGTAATGTCGGACCACAACGCCCGAGCCTTCGGGACGGCGGAGAGAGCCTTCCGCAGATCTGCCGGAACCCTCGGTTCCGGTTCCTCTCCAGCCGACGTGATCTCAATCGTGACGACGCCGCCTGCGTCCGCACCGGCGGCTTCGCGCATCTTCCTGTTCACCTTGAGCCAGTGGCTTCGTTGGCCGTCTGGCTCGAGCGTGGCGCGAAAGGGATAGCCATTGAGGGTGCCTTCAACTGTCGTCATGGCCCGCGTCGGGAGCTTCGCACTGGCCTTCTTTGGCAGGATAAGAAAGGTCCAAGTGCCGCCTTTCCCAGTCACCGCCGGCCGCAGGAGCTTTGCCTTGAAACGGATCTTCGAAGGAGTCCTGGTCATTTCTGCGCCGAATCGCTTACAGGAATGTGCATTCTGGACATTGCGCGGTTCACTTGCTCAGCATCGTCAGATTCGATACTCATGGGGCCATTGGGCCTAACGCCTGAATTAAGCCGAGCCGCGAGGCGGCTTCGGCCTGAATGAATTGCTGGGTGCCGCTGCCATTGCCGCGAAAGCGCCTCAGTCCCAACGTGTGGTGTTCTTGGGGAACCCAGGGCGCTGAACGCGGACAATGCAAAACCGCTGGCCAGTGGGGGCTTGCATCACGACCCAGCGGTCCAGGCGATCCACCACGTCTGCCCCTAATGCTTCCAGGCGCGCGACCTCGGCAGGAATATCGTCAGTTTCAATGTCAATGTGAACCCGGCTCTCGTGTTCGACACGCTGAATCTGCACGATGGGTTCATCGGGAGGCGTTTCCAGCATACGGTAGTTGCCGCGAGTCCCCGGATGCTCGAAATCGATCGCGCGGCCCAGCGCATCAGCCCAGAACTTGGCGGCCCGATCAACATCCGCTGTGCGGCAATCAATCAGAAGCGCGCAAAGGCGAGAGTGGTGCATAGCAATCTCTTTGAGCTCTAGGGGTACCGGAAGTACGTAGTGCGGCACGACGGGCGCGACAGCTTGCCTTTGTCGGCCTGAAGCGACTTGTCAGGCGCCACCTCACTTCCTCAGTGGGCAGAAATACTCGCGGTACCTCTGGCCCTGAAACTGAATCTTGTAGCACTCGCCCTCAAACACGACAGAAAGGTCGCTCTCAGCGCCGCTAGGAAATGTCACCAGCATTGACTCAGAATCTCGCTCGACGATCCGGTAAGAGATGGGCTCGCCCGGCTCGTCATCATCCAACCACGCCACCAGATCGGTGCACGTCCAGTCGTGATTCATGTGACCGAACAGGTCC
>Ga0299913_10004553_pt1 | contig 11656 bp, 10 predicted proteins | sample RVTome_9_FD_201360 | JGI IMG/M metagenome (GOLD analysis project Ga0299913, IMG submission 201360) | Soil microbial communities from uranium-contaminated site in the Upper Colorado River Basin, Wyoming, United States - RVT155D38 (version 2) ... | reverse complement strand
TCTGCGGTGAGCAGGGTCGTGATGATGTCGTCCCGGGGGTCCTGGCGTCGCTCCAGGGCGATCTCCTCGGCATAGCGGAACACCTCGAGGGCGGCGGGTGAGCGAAACGGGAGCAGCCGGTAGTCCTCGGTGTCGACCTTGTCGATGATCACCGGGGTGTACTCCGGGTCGGCGTTGGAGATCATCTGATCGCCCCAGGCCACCATCTGCCCGGCGTCCGACTCGGGGATCCCCAGCAACCGGCACAGCATCCGGATGGGGAGCTCGCGGGCGATCTCGGTGACGAAGTCGAACTCGCCGAGGGGCAGCACCCGGTCCAACACCAACCCGACCAACTTGCGGAAGGCCTCCTCGTAGGTGGCGGTGACCCGGGGGGTGAACCCCGGCTGGACGAGACGACGCAGCCGGGTGTGCTCGGGAGGATCGAACTCCATCATCGAGCGACGGGCCTCGAGCTCCTCGGGGTCCATCTCCTCGATCCGGATCCCTCGGGAAGCGGTGAACCGGTGGTAGTCGCGGCTCGCCTCGATGACGTCGGCATGCCTGGTGATCGCCCAGAAGGCGGAGCCGTCGCTCTCGGTGACCCGGGACACCGGCTCCTCCTGGCGCAGGCGCTCGAAGGCGACATGGGGGAATCCGTCCAGATATGTGTCATGGGACGTGATGTCGGCGTGGGGATCGACAGAGCCCCGGTGGAGCGAAGACGTGGTCATTTCGTTGGGAACCGAACTTAATCCGCCCTGGAACGTCTCAAACCCCCGTATCGTTTTCCCATCGTGGTCCTGCCCGACGGATCCCGGTCCGAGAGCAACCGGCCCGGTTTGGGTCGCACGGCTCTGCTCGCCTTGGCGGCACTGGCCTTGGCGGTCGGTGGCCTGGCGCTCGGGGCATTGACCACACCCGACCCCGAAGCGATCGCCGAGACCTTCCCGACGTCGACCACTTCGACCACCATCGAACAGATCGAGCCGCCGATCGACTTCGACAACTTCTCGGTGGGCCAGATCGCGGTGGGCGATCCATTGGGATGGGAGAGAGCGGCCCGATTCGACGAAGGGGAGACCGTCGACCTGGTCGAGCACGAAGACCGGCTCTTTCTGTTCGGCTATGGCGATTGGTATGCACGGTCAGGCGGTCTCCAGGTTTGGAGCAGCGAGGACGGCCTGGTCTGGGACCCACTGGGTCAGGTCATCGAGGAGAGTCACCCCATCAGCCGGGTTGCCTCGACACCGCAGGGTCTGATCGCGCTGCAACCGGGACCGACCGGTGAAGGGTTCACCATCTGGCGTTCCCGCGACGCGGTGCGGTGGGCGCCCGAATTGGTCCCGGTCGAGTTGGACAGCGAACAAGCCACCGTGCACCCCCACGCCGTGACCGGGTCGAAGAGCACCCTCATGGTCACCGGCGACGTCCAGATGGATGTCACCGCATTACTCGAGGAGCGGCTGGGAGATGGGCTGGACGCCCCAGTCGATCTGTGGCGGTACGGCTGGAGTCATCATCGCTCGGCGGAGGGGATCGTCATCGACGTCCTCGGCCCGCTCGGCATGGTGGCCCAACAGGTGTCGGCCGAGGAGTTGGGTCTCACCGAGACGGAGCAGTCCTGGATCGTCGACGGCTACGGGTCGTCGACCGACACCGATGTCTGGGTCTCCCGAGGTGGGCACAGTGGTTGGGAGCACAGCACCATCGATGATGCGAGATGGATCGACTCGCTGATCATCACCAAGGACTCCATGGTCATGGCTTTGGGACATGGGAGCACGCTGAGCGGGACATGGGTCTCAGACGGTGGCCTCGACTGGCGACGTCTCGACTTCCTCAGCCGCCCCTACACCGTCGAGCCCTGGGGCGATGGGTTCGCCGGGCCGGACAGCTACGGCGGAAACGATGTGCTCGTCTCCGAGGATGCGGAGCATTGGGACAGCACTGGTCTGAGCGATCACTTCCCGTCGTCGATCGGATGGGGCGTCGGCCCGTTCGCTGCAGGGCCAGGAGGCATTGTCGTCGGGGTGGAAGGGTGGGGCCGGCCCAACCAGCCGATCGAACTGTCGATCCCGCCGCGACTCACCCGTGGGAGTGTGATCTTGACGATGAACCTCGACGTCGGTGTTCTCGACCTCGAGGCGGGCGGCGAGCATCACGAGTACCACGTCTACACGGGCACCGCGCCCCAGAGCCTCTTCGTCGACCTGGCCGCCGAGTCGGTCGACTTCTTCGACGACGACACCGGTGAGCTGTTGTCCACCTTCTCCTTCAGCGAGCTGCTGGCCGCCGAGGAGGCCTACTGGAGCCACGACTTCTTCGAGGAGCGGTACCAGGCCCTGGCCTTCACTCCCGATGGGGTGGAGTGGACCATCCAGGACGTCGAGGCAGCGCTGGGCGGCGCCGTGTGGATGCGCGGGTTCGAGGTGACCGAGGACCGGGTGATCGTGGTGGTGTCGGGCTTGGAAGACCAGTATGGCCGCGACCAGATGCCCGGCTTCGAGATCTGGACCGCACCCATCCCCTAACCGTTACCGTCTCGGGGTGATGACCGAATACCGGAGGATCCTGCTCCATGACCGGGCCGTGCAGGCCCGGGTGGAGGGTGATGAGTTGGTCACCGCCGACGGAGAGCGGGTGGCGATCGCCGATGCCCGCCATCTGGCCCCGGTGGAGCCGTCCAAGATCATCGCCACCCATCTCACCTATCGAAGCCGCGTCGACGAGTTCATGACCAAGCTGCCACCGACGCCCACCTACTTCCAAAAGCCGACGAGCTCGCTCGCTGCCCATCTCGGCGAGGTGGTGCGCCCCAAGCGATGCAAATACCTCAACTTCGAAGGGGAGATCGCCATCGTCATCGGGCGCATGGCATTCGACGTCTCCCCAGAGGAGGCGGCCGAGCACATCACCGGGTACACCATCGCCAACGACTTCGGGCTCCACGACTTCAGGGACACCGACGCCGGCTCGATGCTGCGGGTCAAGGGCTCGGACACTATGTGCCCACTCGGGCCGGGTCTGGTCACCGACTGGGACTTTCACGACAAGGAGATCCGCACCCTGGTCAACGGGGAGGTCAAGCAGTCGGGGAACACCGCCGAGATGGAATGGGACATGCACTACCTGGTGGCCGATCTGGCCCGGACCATCACCCTCGTCCCCGGTGATGTGATACTGAGCGGGACACCGGCGGGGTCCCGCCCTGTGCAGCCCGGGGACTCGGTGACTGTCGAGGTGGAGGGTCTGGGCGCGCTCACCAATACAATCGTGGAAGGGACCGTGGCGGTCCGGCCCGACGTCGGAGCCCAGCCCAGCGAGTCGGAGGAGGTCATCTCCACCGCCCTCGGGGGCGATTGGGAGTACCGGGGCATCAGGGCGCCGCGCGGCCCCGGAGCCAAGCACTACGAGTCGGAGGTGAGCGAATGAGACCGCTGGTGGGGATCACGGCATGGCGGCGCAGGCTGGAGACCTTCTACGGGCCCGACACCCTGCAGACTCTGTCGTCGTTCTACACCGACTCGCTCGTGGCCGCCGGGCTGACCCCGGTCATCTTCCCCGCCGCCCTCGACCCGTCCGAGGCCGATCGTCTCGCAGCCGGGGTCGACGGCATCATCCTCTCCGGGGGCGACGACGTCGACCCGGCCAGCTACGGGGCCGAGGACACCGACTCCAAGCGCTACCACCCCGAGGTCGACCGCTTCGAGACCGCCCTGATCGAGGCGGCGCGCGCTCAGGGCAAGCCGCTGCTCGCCATCTGCCGCGGTCTGCAAGTGCTCAACGTCGCCCTGGGGGGCACCCTGAGCCAGGAGGTCACCTCGAAAGGCGGGGTCCACGACCTGATCGGCGACAACCATGAGGAGTTGAACTCCCGTCGCCACGTGATCGGCTTCGAGGAGGGCTCGATCCTCGCCGGGCTCTACGGGTCAGGGGAGGCCAAGGTCAACACCCTCCACCACCAGGGTGTGGCCGACCTCGCTCCTGGGCTCGTCGTGGAGGCGCGAAGCGACGACGGGCTCGTCGAGGCGGCCCGCTACGACGGGGAGTGGTGGGCCCTCGGCGTGCAGTGGCACCCGGAGCGCCTCGACGGCGAGCACCAGAAGCTGTTCGCCGCGTTCAAACGGGTGCTAATCGATCGGTGACCCGCCCCGCAGGCGCCAGCGCCTCGCTGATCTCGGTCAGTCGTTGCCGGACCACCCGGTAGTGGACCCAGCGGCCCCGGCGCTTCCCCTCGACCAGACCCGCCTCGCGGAGCACCTTGAGGTGGTGAGACACGGTGGGCTGGGCCAGCCCGAGGGCGGGCTCGAGGTCGCAGCCACAGCACGACCCGTCCGGAGCGTCGAGGATCATCGACACGATGCGGAGCCGCATCGGGTCGGCCAGGGCAGCGAGGACCGGGACCATGGCATTGGCCCGGGTCTCGTCGATGGCGCCTTCATGCAACGGGGTGCAGCAGACTTCGCTCATCTCCCCATCATACATTGACAACGGCGAATACATAGACGAATATCGATATATCGAAGTTCGTCTATCTGTTCCAAGGAGGGACTATGACACTTCGCAACATCGACACCGGTGGTTGCTGCGGCGACGGCTGCAGCTGCTGCTGACGGGGTCGAGATCAGGAGGCGCTGCCCGGTTCACCCGGGTGGCGCCTCCGTCTACAACAGAGACCTCTCACCGGGGGCGACCAGTCGGAACCAGCGATACCGGCTCCCCTCGATCTTGATCTCGCCAGGCGTGATCTCGCCGTCGTCCTGATCGCTCCACACCTCCAGGTCTTCGGTGAGTCGGTGATTCCCGGTCTGGTGGGCTGATCCCGGTTGGCATGTCCAGATGGCCGTCATCTGAGCAGGGCCTCGGTGGCCTGGCCTTCGGGGCAATCGTCGAGTATCGGGCAGTACCTGCACCACGGCCCTCCATGGCGCTGCAACGCCAGGCCATCACCCCAGGCGCGGCGCATCTCGTTGGCGAGCTGCCCGATCTCGGACGCCACCCGGCCCACGTCGCCGGTGGAGGGCACGGTGCGATACCGCTCTCCGGTCTTCACCGAGACCGCCTCGACATAGGCGGGCAGCTCTTCGTGGCCCAGCGCCCAGAGCAGCGAGTAGAAGAGGAGCTGGTCCTCGGCGTCACCGATCTCCCCCGTCTTCCAGTCGACGAGACGGTGCCCGCCCAGATCCTCGCGATACACGGCGTCGATGGTCCCTACCAATTCGACCCCGTCATCGGTGACGTGGTCCATGGCCACCTCCGACCCCTCGAATCCCTCACCGGGAAGCCTGATGAAGCGCTCGTAGAGCCCGCGCACCTCCTCGATCACGCCGGCAAGCGCCGATGGCCTCAGCTCGAGCCCTCCCAACTTGTGGTTGAGGCTCGAGCCGCCGATCTCCTCCCGACAGGCCTGGACGAACTCCTCGCTGGCGATCGGCCCTCCAGTGAGGTGTCGGGCGAAGATGCGATGGGCCAGGCTCCCCAGGAAGGCGGGCCGGGAATCGGGCCCGTAAAAGCCCTGCAAACGCGCGTTTGCGCTGTCCGGGCACTTCTTCCAGGCGACGTACGTCGATGCCGACACCCGTATGTCGTCGCCGGGAATCACGCGGGGGATGGAGACCAGCATCTCCGCCGAGGGTATACCCCGGCAGTGTCGATTTGGGTTCCGCTAACAAAGGCGCCAGCGGTAGCATCGAATTTCCACGGCTTGGGCCAATCGGGGTGGCCCTCCAGATGAATACGCAACTCTCCTTCCGCATCCACCCACTCCTAGCCGCGGTCATGGTCGTTGGCGCCCTGTTCGCCGTCCTCTTCGGGGCATATGGGCTGACCCGCTGGGCTTCGGCGGGGGAGGTGATGGGTCGTGTCGAGGTCGCCGAGGCCGAGATCGGCGGTCAGACGGAAGACGAGGCCCTGAACACGTTGGGCGCCCTCGAGATGGAGCGACTGACCAGACCGGTCGGCTTCGTGGTCGACGGTCAGAACGTCGAGTTGGAGCCGGGCTACACCGGGCTCGACATCGACGAGGAGGCCGTGGTGGGAGCGGCGATGACGGTGGGGCGGGAGGGGAACTTCGCCAGTCAGTACCTCTTCTGGCTGAGCAACATTTTCGACACCACCGAGATCGAGCTGCGGGGCTCCATGAGTGACATGGCCATAGACGAGATCTTCAACGAGTGGGACACCGAGGTCATCGCCAAGCCAATAAGCCTCGGCTCAGTCGAGCTCGAGGAGGGCGAGGTGGTCGCCGTCTATCCCCAGACCGGAGTCGGTGTCGACCGGGTCCCCGCCGCCCGGATCGTCCTCGAGTCACTGCTCGCCGAGGAGCCGGAGACCCGGGAGATACCAACGGTGACGGTACGGCCAGAGCTCACCGCCGCCGACGTCGATGCCGCCCTGGCGGAGGCCCGTCGGATGCTCGACGGGCCGATCTCGATGGTCCACGAAGATGAGCAGACCGTGATCACCGTCGAACAGCTCATAGAGGCCTTCGTCTCCGAGACGGGCACCAACAGCCCGCCCCGGATCATCAACTCCTTCGACCCCGGGATCATCGATGGCTATCTGGACGCGGTGCGCGCCCAGTTCGAGGCGGAGCCCGTCGACGCCCGGTTCATCATCAACGACGACAACACGGTCTCGGTGCAGCCTGGTAGCAACGGGACCCGCATCGACGAGGTCGAGACCGCAGCCCGGTTGTACGAGGCGAGCTTGACCGAGGGGCGCACCGGTGAGCTCCCCATCGTCGAGGGCGCCGAGCCGGAGCTGACCACCGAGTACCTGGAGAGCCTCAACGTCAAGCATCTCGTCTCCCAGTTCACCACCTATCACGACTGCTGTGAGGATCGGGTCACCAACATCCATCTGATCGCAGATGCCGTCGACGGTGTCCTGATCCTGCCAGGGGAGACCTTCAGCCTCAACGGTCACGTCGGTGAGCGCACCGCGGAGAAGGGGTACCTCCCCGCCGGCTCCATCGTGGCCGGAGAGATCGTCGACACCCTCGGTGGTGGGACGAGCCAGTTCACCACCACGATGTACAACGCAGTGTTCTGGGGCGGTTACCAGGACGTCGAGCACCAGCCTCACTCCTATTACTTCTCCCGGTATCCCGAGGGTGTCGAGGCGACGTTGTTCTGGCGATCGATCGATCTCAAGTTCCGCAACAACCGCGAGCACGCCATCCTCATCGACACCCGATACAACGGGACCTCCATCACGGTGCGCCTCTTCGGGTTCAACCACGGCCGCACCCTGGTCGGCGAGCAGAGTGGGGGTGTCACCCGTGTACGAGTGGGCGGAGAGGGGGGTCCCGAGGCGCTCCACGTCAAGGGCGAGGTCTCAGACCGCTACAGCATGACCGAGCCGGGCGAGCCCCAGATCCGGGGGAACCCCGAGCTCGGCGTCGACCAGCAGAGAACGGTGCAGAGCGCGCGTGAGGGCTGGACGGTCACCGTGACCCGGACCATCGTCATCGGCGGCACCGAGCCCTTCGAGGAACAGGAGTGGGTGGTGCGCTACCGGCCCCAATTCGAGATCATCGAGGTCCACCCCTGCAAGGTGCCTGGGGCGGCGACCGCTTGTCCCACCACAACCACCACCACCACGACCGCTCCCCCGACGACGACTACGTCGACAACGACAACAACCACCGAGGGCAACGGCGATGGCAGTGGCGGCTAGCTACTCCTCCCCGTCGGGGTAGTGACGCAGAAACGACCCGGTCACCCCGGTGACCACCCCGGCGGTCAGCTCGTCCCAGCCACCCCGGCGACGCACCGTGACGGTGTTCTGGAGCACGAAGACGTGGTCGATGCCCAGACCGAGCCCGAAGAGACGATCGGCCAGCATCCCCGGCACCCCGTGACGCTCGGAGTCGAGGGAGATGGCATGGCCGTCCTGGCCGGTGAAGCTACGGTCGGTGTCGATGACCAGGACGTCGCCCATGATCACGGTGTCCTTGATCTGTACGTCCTGACCCATTGCGCGGCGATCGTACCTACCCGCCCAACGCACCGGACACCTCGCCGATCTGGTGCACCTTCACCAAATTGGTCGACGCTTGGAAGTTGGGAGGCACGCCGGCGACCATGACCACTGTCTCTCCGGGGGCCACCACCCCCTCACTGGCGAGGATCTTCGCCGCGGCGGCGATCTCGTCGTCGGTGTAGTCGCGGCGGTCGAAGGCGTGGGGCCGGATCCCCCAGTACAGCGCCATGCGCCGCCGCGTGGTGGTGTTCGGGGTGAAGGCCACCACCAGTTGGGGTGGCCGATACTTGGAGATGAGCCGGGCGGTGCTGCCCGTCTCGGTGAAGGCGACGATCACCTTCGCTCCTACGTTCTTGGCGATCTGGGTGGCCGCCTGTGCCACCGCCGAGGCGACATCGTTCTCGCCCCCGACGAAGGGGACCGGGGTCTCCTCGGACAGGGTCCCCTCCTCGATCGTCTCACAGATCCGGGCCATGGCCCTGACGGTTTGAGCCGGGTAGTCCCCGATGGCGGTCTCCCCCGACAGCATCACGGCGTCGGTCCCGCTCATCACGGCGTGGGCCACGTCGGTCACCTCGGCGCGGGTGGGGCGAGGGTTGTGGGTCATCGACTCCAACATCTCGGTGGCGGTCACCGAGACACTCCCGCTGGCGTTGGCCCGCTTGATGATATCGGTTTGGATGAGGGGGAGACGGTCCAGGGGCAGCTGCACCCCGAGATCGCCCCGGGCCACCATCACCCCGAATGACACCTTGAGGATCTCGTCGAGGTTGTCCAGTGCCTGGGCGAGCTCGATCTTGGCGATGATCGGGACATCCCCCGTCAGTGCGGCGACCGCCTCGACGTCGGCCCCGCTCCTCACGAACGACGCGGCGACGAAGTCGACTCCCAGCTCACGGCCGAGGGCGAGGTCGGCCTCGTCCTTCGGTGTGATGTTGGCGACCGAGAGGTTGGAGTCGGGGAAGGCCACTCCCTTGTGGTCGGACAGGTGGCCACCGCTGACAACCCGTGCCCGCAGGGCGGTGTCGGTTCGGCCCACGACCTCACACGAGACCATCCCGTCGGCGAGGATGACCCGGTCCCCAGGGTTGACGTCGGTGAGGAGGGCCTCGTAGCCGACCGGGATCTTCCCCGGGTCACCGGTCCCGCCATCGGGGAGCAGGTCGACCTCGCTGTCGGTGCTGAGGTGTATCTCGCCACCAGGGAACCGGCCCACCCTGAGTTTGGGCCCCTGGATGTCCTGCATGATGGCCAGGGTTCGGCCGGCGTCACGGGCCGCCGCCCTCACCCAGTCGTGCAAGCGCCGATGCAGTTCCTGCTCACCGTGGGAGAAGTTGAGCCGCGCAACGTCCATGCCGGCGTCGACCAGGGCGCGGACCCCCTGCTCACTCGCCACCGAGGGACCGAGGGTGGCGATGATCTTGGTCTGCCGTGGCATGTCGTCACACAAGTTAACGACGAACCACTGCTGCGAATCCGATTATGAGGAGAGCTTTTCGTTGAGGAGACGATTGACCAGCTTGGGGTCCGCCCTTCCCTGGGTGGCCTGCATGACCTGGCCGACCAGGAACCCAACCACCTTCTTCTCCCCCGCCCGGAAGTTGGCCACGGCCTCGGGGTTGGCGGCGAGCGCCTCGTCGACGGCCGCCTCGAGGGCGGAGCTGTCGGATATCTGGACCAGGTCACGGGTGTCGGCCACCTCGCCGGGGCGACCCTCGCCGTCGAGCACGCCTTCGAGCACCTCCTTGGCGGCGGAGGTGGACACCGTCCCGTCGTCGACCATCGCGATCAGCTCGGCGAGCTGGTCTCCGCTGAGGGGCAGGGTCGCGGGGTCGGTGTCGGTACGCCGCAGCCATCCCGTGACCTCGCCGGTCAACCAGTTGGCGGCCGGTCTCGGCGCCGCTCCGGCGGCGAGGGCCGCTTCGAAGACATGCCGGACGGGGGCCGGGCTGTCGGAGAGGACCCCGGCGAGGTCCTCGTCGAGACCTGCGTCGCGGTAGCGGGCGAGTCGCGCCGCCGGGAGCTCGGGGAGCATAGATCTGACCTGTTCGACCCAGCCCCGGTCCATGCTCATCGGGGCCAGGTCGGGCTCGGTGAAGTAGCGATAGTCCGACGACCCCTCCTTGGTCCGCATCGGCCGGGTGACCTCGGCCTCCTCGTCCCAATGACGTGTCTCCTGGGCCAGGCCCCCATTCGACTCGAGCACCTCGATCTGGCGCCGGATCTCGAAGGCAATGGCACGCTCCAAGGAGCGGAACGAGTTCATGTTCTTGACCTCGATCTTGGTCCCCAGCTCGCCGTCGCCCTCGGGGCGGACCGAGACATTGGCATCGAACCTGATCGAACCCTCCTCGAGACGGGCGTCGGAGACGCCCAGCTCGGCGACGAGGGCCCGCAACTGGGTGGCATACGCCCTCGCCTCGGCGGCGCTCCTGATGTCGGGCTTGGAGACGATCTCCACCAGAGGCACCCCTGACCTGTTGAAGTCGAGGAGTGTGGACGAGGCAGCGTGGATGCGCCCGCCCGCACCGACGTGTGTGGACTTGCCGGTGTCCTCTTCCATGTGGGCCCGCTCGATGCCGACCCGGCGGGTCTCACCATCGACCGACACGTCGAGATAGCCGTCCCTGCAAACCGGGATGTCGAACTGGGAGATCTGATAGTTCTTGGGGAGGTCCGCATAGAAGTAGTTCTTGCGGTGGAACACCGACCGCTCCGACACCGCACAGTTGAGGGCGAGCCCGATGGCCATGATCCACTCGATGGCGGTGCGATTGGGGACCGGCAGCGCACCGGGGAGACCGAGACACACCGGGCACACCCGGGTGTTGGGCTCGGCCCCGAACTCGACGGCGCAGCCGCAGAACATCTTCGAGCGGGTGGCCAGCTCGACATGCACCTCGATGCCGATCACCGGCTCCCAGCCGGTCATGCCACCACTTCCTCGAGCTGGGGACGGGCGTCGAACCCGGCGAGACGCTCCACCTCTGCAGCGACACGGAACATGACCCTCTCCCCCAGGGCAGGGGCCATCACTTGGAACCCGATCGGGAGACCCTGCTCATCGACCCCTACCGGGACGGATATGCCGGGATGTCCCACCAGATTGAGGGGATTGGTGCAGATGTCGGTGAGATACATCGACAACGGGTCGTCGATCTTGGCACCCGCCCTGAAGGCAACGGTGGGGCTGGTCGGCGAGACCAGCACGTCGACCTCCTGGTAGGCGGTGGCGAACTCGTCGCGGAGGCCAGCCCGCACCCGCTGTGCCTGACCATAAAAGGCGTCGTAGTAACCAGCGGAGAGGGCATAGGTCCCGAGCAAGATGCGACGGGTCACCTCCGGGCCGAACCCCTCGGCACGGGTCCTCGCCATGAGCTCCTCGGTGGTCGAGCCCGGAGCACGGTGCCCGTAGCGGATGCCGTCGAAGCGGGCAAGGTTGGCCGAGGCCTCTGCGGGGGCCACCAGGTAGTAGGCGGATAGGGCGATGTCCACCGTGGGCAGTGACACCTCCACGACCTCAGCCCCGGCGTTGGCGAGCGCGTCGATCGTGGCGGAAACGGCCCCCTCGACCGCGGGCTCGTATCCCTCTCCGGCGAGCTCGCTGACCACGCCGATCCTGAGCCCGTCGACGCCGGCGTCGAGGTCGGCCGAAGGGTCGGGGTAGTCACCGGGGTACGAGGTGGCG
>Ga0299913_10004552_pt1 | contig 11656 bp, 16 predicted proteins | sample RVTome_9_FD_201360 | JGI IMG/M metagenome (GOLD analysis project Ga0299913, IMG submission 201360) | Soil microbial communities from uranium-contaminated site in the Upper Colorado River Basin, Wyoming, United States - RVT155D38 (version 2) ... | reverse complement strand
GAACGGTTTCTGCGAGGCCGATGAGCCTCAAACCCTTAGCTTCCCGGGCTCGGGCTCGGTGACAGTCCTCCTCTACGTCCATCTCATCGCAGCCACAGTCTGGGTCGGTGGACTGATTGTGATGGCGGGCCTGGTTCCAACGATTCGCTCCACCACCGACGACAGAACGGTGATGCAGGCCGTGGCCAAACGATTCGGGCTGATCTCATGGACCGCGCTGACAGTTCTGGTCCTGACCGGTATGTCGATGGTCCTCATCGGATTCAACCTGTCAACCGCCTTGACCACCAAGATTGGTCTGGTGCTGGTTTCGGCGGTGCTGGCAGCGTGGCACACAGTATCGGCCAGCAGCCAGTCTCCCCGCACCAGGGGACTGATCCAAGCCATGATCCTCGTACTGGGCCTGATCATCGTCGGGATTGCGATCAACCTCTGATCACGGAAAGGACCGGCCCTACGGCCGGTCCTTTCGACTACTTGCGCTTGTGGCGGTTCGCCTTGAGGCGTTTGCGGTATTTGTGTTTGGACATCTTCTTACGACGCTTCTTAACCAGCGACCCCATGCAAAAACCTCACATTTCAGGGAGAAAGTCGCTATTCATGGTCGCGCTTTTCCACAGTTAGGTCAACTCCGTCCCGTAGGGCTCTCCCCGAAATCAGTTGACAGGGCCTGGAGAATATCTATAGTTAACCAAGAGGTTAACTTTGTTGAATGAGCAGGATGACAGGCTGGACGGGGTGTTTGATGCTCTCGCCAATGAGCACCGGCGGGCGATCATGCACGCTCTGAGCCTGCATCCACGTTCGATCAGCCAACTGGCCTCGATGCGAGGGCTTTCCCTCCCTGCCATCCACAAACACATCCTGGTACTCGAGGATGCTGCCCTGGTGATCCGGAAGAAGGTGGGACGAACCAACTTCCTGGCGCTCAACAGACAGCCGCTCCGAATGCTTCAGGAATGGGTCGGCGGATTCAACCCATATTGGGGGAACGAAAAGGAATCCCTCGAAAACTACGCAAGCTATGTGAGCAGAAACCAACCCCATGAGGAGGGTCAGCAATGAAGAAGTACATGTTCCTGTACCAGGGTGCCTGGGATCCAACGAGCCAGGGAATGAAAGATGCTTGGACGGGATGGTTCGCCGAAATCGGGGACAGCATCGTCGACGGCGGCAACCCATTCGGTGAGGGTCGCGAAGTCACCAAGAGTGGATCCAGGGATCTTCCGCTCGAGTCAGACTCCACCACCGGCTACACCCTCGTCGAAGCCGCGAGCATGGACGATGCCGAGAAGCTGCTGGCGAACTGCCCGATCATCACCAGCGTGCGCGTCTACGAAGCGATGTCGATGTAAGCCAGGAGCCCAGATGGGGCTTCTCTATTGCGGCTTGAGCGGGACAATCCCCACTGCAAGCATCCGCTCTTCGAAGGATTTGTCGATGTAGTCCATGTCGTGGTGTTCGCGCATGTGATCCATCGCTTGCTCGAGAAGCTTCTCTCGAGTATCGCCCCGATCCACGTGACTACAGCCCGGAATGATGCGTTCGCAGACAAACTCAAACACGCCAACCCCTTGGTCGATGGCGACAAGTATCGCATACCGCTCTCCAACTCGCACCAAGAGTGACGGTCTTAGTGGCTATCCGCAAAGGCCCCCGGAGAGATCTCCAGGGGCATTCGCGTCTCGAATGGAACGGAGGGTCAGCCGCCAAACGCCTCTTCGTAGAGAGCGACGAGTTCGGGTGTCGATTCTCCACTGAATCCGCAGTAGTTGACTGTTCCGCCGGTCGCGGACACCAGGTAGGAAGCACCCTCTTCAAAGGCGATCCCGCCGATCAGCGCCTCGAACCCGGCCGGAGCCAGCAGGCGGACGGTGACGGCATCCCCACCGACGAACCACTCGTCCACGGTGAGCGTCACGACCTCACCCTCGACCGATGTTGCCGTCCCGGCAAAGGCCAGCGGCATGTCCCGAAGGAACTCCGCCGATGGGGCCAGACAACTGGCCATGGCGTCGGACTCTCCGAGGCTGAGCTCGAGCGCCTCCTGATCCGGGCTTGCGATGACGTCGGGGTCCGTCCCGCCCCCAAGCAGTGAGACCGCTCCGAAGGCGATGGCGGCGACGGCCGCAGCACCCAACAGATACCAGGCCGGGCGAGGGTTCTTCGATTCAACAGATTGACTCATAATTGTCTCCAACATCTTCTGCGACGACTCGTCGTCAACAGACTTGATTTCCACCCCGGACGCCGTGGGGTCGAGGTTCTGGAGACGGCTCTTCAGCTCTTCGTGTTCCATCACATCTCTCCGACATTCGATTCCGGGACTTGCATGTCGGGTGTGTGTCCGGATGAGTGCCGATTCTGTCGCTGGAGTGAGTCTGCAAGTTTCTGCTTGACCCTGGTCAGGCGGAGACTCACCGCGTTTGGTGTCGCATCGATGACGACGGCGATTTCGCGTGGATCGAGTTGCTCCCATGCCCAGAGGTGGATCAATTCTCGCTCGGAGTCGCTCAGCTCACTCAGCGCGGCTTCGAGGTGGGGGTCTCCAGCGTCGACAGCCTGAGGCTCTGTACCAGCGCGTTGTGGCTCGGCTCCGAGTCGTTCGACCAGTCGGAGCCGGCGCTGGTCACCGCGACGATGATTGCTCAACATCCGCCTGGCCACGCCATAGCACCAGGGAAGACGTGCCCCATCAGGGATTTCGTCGAGACGACGCCAGACAACGCTCAGAGTCTCAGCCAGGACGTCATCAACCGCATCGGCGGACATCCGACGATGCAAGTAACGCTGCAGCGGTTCGAAGACTTCGGAGACGACATCCTCGAATCTCTCAGCGCGAGGGCTTTGTGCCTTCACCAATGGTCTATGTCCAGATGTCAGTCGATTCTGTCGGAAACCTCTCAGGTATTGGCAAGGTTCTCAAATCAGACCCGTCGTCGCGACACCCGGCTGGATCGCATCAAGGCCATTCTCCTTGAAGGCAGATACGACGTCGTCGAGACCGTCAGGCCCGACAAGGGCCAACACTGCAGGCCCCGCACCTGACCGCGCAGCGTGGAACGCACCGGCACCGCGGGCGATCCTGATCATCTGGCCGACTTCGGGTGAGAGGTCAGATCGCACCCCCTCGTGTATCTCGTCGCCGTGAGCAGAGGCAAGCAACTTGGGGTCAGCGGTGATCAGCCCGGCAGTCAACGCCGCAACACGCGCGATCGTCCTGATGGTGACGTCTCGGGAGAAGCTGCTGGCGAGGGCGGACCTGGCCATCTTGGTGGAGAGTCTGGTGGAAGGGACCGCGATCACCGGGTGGAGCGAAGGGTGGATGGGCAGGCGCATGGGCATCCCCTCCGCCGGGACGAGAGTCAAGCCACCGTATACGGCAGCCGCCACGTTGTCGTTGTGGCCTTCGAGGTCGGCTGCCACCCGGAACACGTGGTCGGGATTGGGATCATTTCCGGCGGCACGCATCGCCGCGGCGACGCCTGCGACGAACGCCGCCGAAGAGGAGCCGAGGCCGCTCCCGATCGGTATCGCATTGTTGACGGTCAGGTGAAGTGGGCTTCCGTCGCCGACCGCCATACGCGCGGCGATGAGGACAGCGTCGGACTCGGTGCCGCCTGGACGATGGGCACCGATGTGTTCCACGGACCACGAATCCGCCGGCTCGGCCATGACGACGCAACGAAGCTCGAGAGCGAGGGCCATCGAGTCGAAGGCGGGACCCAGGTTGGCGCTGCTGGCAGGGGCGGAGGCCGTAGCTTGTGAAGTCACGGTTGGAGCCTATCCGCCATTAGCGTTTTACCCGTGACCGAACTGCTTGGAATCGACGACATCCTCCCCGAACTGATCATCGGCCTTGGTCTAGCCTTGCTGATCGGGAATGGGCTCGCCTGGTGGAAGAACCGCCAGGGCGAGACGCCGGAGGGCGTGGAGGATGCCGCCTACAGGCCGGGCCGGGTGCGTTTTCTGATGAGCGTCGGCGCCGTGATGACCGTCTGGGGCGTAATCAGCCTGGTCCGTTAGCCGCCTTCGAACTGGCCGACGATTTGGTACTCTTGGGGCCACTCGCGGGTGTAGTTCAATGGTAGAACTTCAGCTTCCCAAGCTGAGAGCGAGGGTTCGATTCCCTTCACCCGCTCCGTGTTTGCCTCCGCTGCTCGCCGGGTATCTGAGCCCGATGGGACTCGTCCGATTGGCCGCGAAGACAACGTCCGGCTTGGTGAGACGACTCCCTGCTCTGGCCACGGCAACTGCCGTCGGCTGGCTCGGCTATTCCGCCTTCAGGACCCGGGAGATACCCCCTCTGCCTTCGCCCTTTCCTTCGGACCTCGAATTCGTCCACAGCCTCGAAGCCGGGTCGATCGCCATCCACAAGGCGAGGGCATCACCCGATGGCAACACAACACCGGTTCTGCTCGTGCACTCGATTAACGCGGCAGCTTCCTCATACGAGATGAGCCCTCTATTCCAGCGAGTCGAACGCGAACGCGCCGTTGTCGCCATGGACCTCCCCGGGTTCGGGCACTCGGACCGCCCCGACATCAAGTACTCCCCCGACCTGATGTCAGGCGCCATCGCGTCAGTCTTGAACACGTTTGACCGACCCGTCCATATCGTGGCATTGTCCCTCGGTTCCGAGTTCGCGGCACGCGCCGCGATCACTAGACCCGACCGGGTGACTTCGCTCACCTTCATCTCCCCGACGGGTATGGGGCGGCGACGCCGCACTGAGGAGGTCGAGGAATCGCTTCTCGACAACTTGGTCTCATTGCGACTGCTGGGTCAGGCGATTTTCGATACGCTCATCACCGACCGGGCGATTCACTATTTTCTGGGCAAGAGCTTCGCCGGCGACGCCGACGCCGGATTGGCAGTTTTCGCCAACCTCACTTCTCGTCAACCGGGAGCACGTCATGCTCCGCTGGCCTTCATCCAGGGAAAGCTTTTCACACCTAACGCCATGAGCACCCTCTACGAGCCCCTGCTCGTCCCGATCCTGGTCCTCTACGACGAAGACCCCTATACCGACTTTGCCGATCTGCCCGGGTTCACCGGCGGCGGCGAGGGTATCCGCCATGCCGAGCGGATCCCCGGCACCAGAGGTTTGCCACAGTTCGAGAGGCCCGAACTAACAGTCGACGCCCTGCAACGTTTCTGGAAAGACGTCGACTCCCGGTAGCCATCGGCAGCAATCGGATCCATCCCCTCTACTATCTCCCCGCGATACGTGAGGAGAGACACTTGATTTACTCGGATCGGACGATCAAAGAGTCGATATCGTCCGGCAAGATCGCCATCGAACCGTATGAGCCGAACTTCGTCCAACCGTCCTCGATCGACCTCCGGGTCGGCAGCGGGTTCCGGGTTTTCGTCAACCACCGGTATTCGGAGATCGACCCCCGCGCCCCGCAAGCTGATCTGACCCAACTGATCGAAGTCGGCCCCGATGAGCCGTTCATGCTTCACCCGGGCGAGTTCGTCCTCGGATCGACGCTGGAGAGAGTGAGGCTGGGTGTGGATGTCGTCGCTCGCCTGGAAGGCAAGTCATCTCTGGGCCGGCTCGGGTTGTTGATTCATTCCACAGCAGGTTTCATCGACCCCGGTTTCGAGGGCCATATCACCCTCGAGCTTTCCAATGTCGCAACACTGCCGATCGCGATCTATCCGGGGATGAAGATCGGCCAGATCAGCTTCTATCAGATGACTACTGCCGCGGAATATCCGTACGGTTCTCCCGAGCTCGGTTCCAAATACCAGGGCCAGAGCGGACCGACAGCAAGCCGCTCCCATCGCGACTTCGGCTCCTCCGATGACTAGCGCAGACGGGCTTTTCTGAAAATGGGCTGAATGCTCTGGACAAGAAGCCCCCGGATCACCGATACTCGCACCAAGTACCTGCTCCCCCAAACGAGTCCCCCTCGTGGAGCCCCAGCTCTCGGGAGGTTGGCAGTACCCCTCCAGCGGCAACCTCAGGGTTGCCGCCTGCCACGACCTCACATCCTCACTCGCGTCCCCAGTTCAACGACCCGTGAGGAATCGAGACCAAAGTACTGGCCGGCGCTTGATGCGTTGCGGTACATCAATGCGAATAGCCACGTGCGCCATCCACGAATGCCCCCACCAGAACGGTTGACCACCGAATCTCTGCCGAGGAAGTATGTTGTCCGCTCAGGGATCACAGCCAGGTCGTGGTCCACGATATTCCCCAAAGCCAAGGGAACGTTCGGCTCCTCCATGAATCCAAACAGGAGCACCACCTGATGAAAACCCTTTCCAAGGGAGTGCACTGTTACTCGTCGGGCAAGAGGCACTTTGGGAACGTCAGCTGTGCTCACCGCTACCAGAACCACGGTCTCGTGGAGTACTCCGTTGTGCCTGAGGTTGGCGAGAAGTGCCGGGGGTGCCGCACCGGGCTCTGGAAACATGTAGACCGCGGTGCCGGGGACACGGATCTGCGGATGGGTTGCGATGGAACCGATGAACCTCTCAATCGGAAGCTCGCCGCGCCGGGTTTCCTTGGCGAGACGACTTCGTCCGAGCTTCCACGTCGTCATGAGTGTGAAAACGACCCCGCCAACAACGAGCGGAAACCACCCGCCCGCAGGGACTTTGACGATGTTCGCCGCGAAGAATGCCACGTCTACTACCAGGAAAAGCAGAGTCAACGTCAGTGCAGCCGGCAGGCTCCATCCCCATCTCTCCCGCATCACGACAAACATGAGCAGGGTGGTGATGACCATCGTCGTGGTGACGGCTACTCCGTAGGCAGCAGCCAGATTCGTCGACTCCTGGAAGGCCACGACGAGTCCAATGCATGCGACCATCAGGGCCCAGTTGATCGCTCCCATGTAGATCTGGCCGAATTCTCTTGGAGACGTGTGGTCTATTTCCATCCTCGGCAGATAACCGAGTTGGACTGCCTGCATCGTCAGCGAATACGCACCGGAGATCAGCGCCTGGGAGGCGATGACGGTCGCCATTGTTGCCAGTATCACCAGAGGCACCACCGCCCATTCGGGCGGCATCCTGAAGAACGGATTGTCGATCGCAGACGGATCGGCGATTAGTAGCGCGCCCTGACCGAAGTAGTTCAGCAACAGTGCCGGAAGGACAACCGCATACCAGCCAAGTCTGATCGGACGACGGCCAAAATGGCCCATATCCGCATACAGGGCCTCGCTCCCGGTCACAACAAGGAACACTGCACCCAACGCCTGAAATGCAGCTCGCGTGTCGTCAAACAGAAACTCAAATGCGAAAACCGGGTTTGTGGCAGCAAATATCGATGGATGCCCCACGACATACCCGAGGCCTAGAAAGGCCAGGACCGAGAACCAGAGAATCATCACCGGCCCGAAAATCGCGCCGACCGTCGAAGTACCCCGACGTTGAATGCTGAACAGGGCTACAAGTATCCCAACAGCGATAGGCACAACGTAACTGTGGAGACCGGGGGCAGCGATCTCCAGGCCTTCGACCGCGGCGAGGACAGAGATGGCGGGTGTGATCATGCCGTCCCCATAGAGCAGGGCGGTGCCGAACAAACCCAGCAAGATGAGATACCACTTGATCCGGTCAGTTCGGGCGTTGCGACCCGGAGCGATCAGTGCGGTGAGTGCGAGTATTCCGCCTTCGCCGTGGTTGTCGGCGCGCATCACATAAACGAGATACTTGATTGACACAACCAGCATCAAAGACCAGAACATCAGCGAGAGGATTCCGAAAACGCTTTCCTGGTCGACGCCGAGACCGTCCGCAGCCACGAAGGACTCCCGAAATGCGTACAAGGGACTGGTGCCGATGTCACCGTAGACAATGCCCAACGCACCTACAGATGTCAGCAGTAGATACCTGGCGCCTCGTCTCGACTGGGGCTTCGCTGGCCGTTGTACGGCGCGTTCTGGGCGGCCCTTGGATACCTGGTCAGGCACAGTCCGCCCAGGCTAGTACCCACGGCGGACCCCGGATCTGGATTCGCTCCTGGTGCCCGACCAGACGGGAGACCTCTAGGTGACGTCGCGGCCCAGGTTGGCGAAACGGGTGAATTCGGGCTGGAAGGTGAGTCGCACCGGACCTGTGGAACCGGCACGGTGTTTGGCCACGATCACCTCGGCTATACCTCTGTTCTCGTGGTTCTCCGGGTTGTAGTACTCGTCGCGGTAGATGAACATCACCACGTCGGCATCCTGTTCGATCGACCCCGACTCACGAAGGTCGGCCAGCCGGGGCCGCTTGTCCTCCCTTGACTCCAGCGACCGGTTCAGCTGGGATACCGCGATCACGGGCACGTCGAGCTCGCGGGCGAGATTCTTGAGGTTCCTGCTGATCTGTGCGATCTCCTGTTGGCGGTTCTCCCTGCCCGAAGCCTCCATGAGCTGGATGTAGTCGACGACGATGAGAGAAAGACCCTTCTTCCGCTTCAGTCGCCGGCATTTCGCACGGATGTCGGTAACGGTGACTATCGGCGAATCGTCGATGTAGATCGGTGCCTGATACATCTTGCCCGCCGCGTCCACCACCTTCTGCCACAGGGGTCCGAGCTGGCCGGAGCGGAGTTTCATCGAGTCGACTTTCCCCACCGAGGAGAGGATGCGTTGCACGATCTCCTCCTTTGACATCTCGAGGGAGAAGATGGCGACCGCTTCGCCGGCCATCGCCGCGTTTGTCGCGATGTTCATGGTCAGGGAGCTCTTTCCCATCGCCGGACGGGCGGCGATGACGATCAGGTTGGCCGGTTGCATCCCGGCGAGCTTCTTGTCGAGGTCGATGAAACCGGTGGCAAGCCCGGTGAGCTCGCTCCCCTGCTGCTCGAGCATCTCCATGTGCTCGAGCACGGCATTGAACATGGGACCGACTTCGAGCAGGGTCTGGGACGCCCTTTTCTCGGCAACCGAGAGGACTGCTTGCTCGGAGCGGTCGAGGACGTTGATGATCTCCTCGTCGATGTTGAAGGCGAAGTCGGTTACAGCCGCGCCGGCACGGATCAGCTCGCGGCGTTTGGCATGCTCTTCGACGATTCCCGCGTAGTAGACGATGTTGGATGTCGACGGGACGATGTCGACCAGACGGGTCAGATACTGGACGCCACCGATCTTCTCCAGCTCACCATGACGACGCAACTCTTCCGAGACCGTCACCACGTCGATGGCCTGGCTGGTGTCGAAGAGGATTCGGATCGCCTCAAATATCGCCTGGTGGGCGGGTATGTAGAAGTCCTCGGGGCGGAGCTGATCCATCACATCGTTGACCGCGTCCTCCGACAGGAGCACGGCGCCGATTACCGACTCCTCCGCTTCGCGGGAATGCGGAGGGTTGCGATAACCCGGTCTCAGTTGCCTCTCGTCAGATGTCATGGTCATTTGTTCGTCCTCAATACAAGATGCCACCCGCCTGGGACAGAATCGACAGCATGAAGTCCTGGCGCGTAGGACCCCGCCGTCTTGGGGAAGGAGAATCTGCTCAGCGGGGGGAAGTAGAACCGAACTTAGATCACACCAGCCGGGTTACCAACCTGAACCGCAAGATGTTTTTCGCGATGGAGAAGAAACATTGAAACTCGCGAAAACAGTGAGTGTTTTCGCGGGTTTGTGAATATGGAACCGAACTCGTCGCCCCAGCTATCAAATATGAGACGCAGAGCCTAAGGAACGCGTTCAGGCCGGGATTATGTCGAGGGTTACCGGGAACTGGACGTCGGGGTGGAGGTTGACCTGGACTTCGTGGAGCCCGATTGCCTTGATCGGCTTGGGAATCTCGACGTCCTTCTTGTCGATCTCGACCCCGGCAAAACGACGGATCCCCTCGACCACGTCTGCAACCGAGACCGAACCATACAATTGCCCCTCGTCTCCGGCCTGGGCCGCCAGTACAACCCTGGTTCCAACGAGTTGAGTAGCCACGTTCTCGGCCATGTCCCTCGCCCGTTTTTCGGCTTCGATTCGTGCGGAGCGAACCGACTCAGCGTGCTCGAGCGCTGCCTCGCTGGCCTTTACTGCCTTCTTCTTGGGAAGGAGGAAGTTGCGCCCGTAGCCATCACTGACATCGACCACGTCACCGCGCTTTCCCAGTTCGGCAACGTCGGAAGTGAGTATCAGCTTCATCGTGTCGAAATGTAGGGCAGGAGCGCCATCTCGCGGGCGTTCTTGATCGCGGTTGCCACCTCGCGCTGATGCCTAGGGCAGTTGCCGGAAACCCGGCGGCCGCGGATCTTGGCTCGATCCGAGAGGTACTTGCGAAGGACTGCGGTGTCCTTCCAGTCGATCACAAGCGACTTGTCCTGACAGAAGGCGCACGGCTTCGGGCGCATGCGGCGGGTGTCGGGCGCCCGGCGCCGGCCCTTGGCCGCCTTTCGATCGCTGCTGTTGCTCTTACGTCCCATCTTTCAAACTCCTTTTAGAACGGCGCCTCATCGGGGCCGTAGTCGTCCCTGGCGACCGGAGAGGGCGGAACGCTCTTGGCGCCACCACCGCCCCCGCCTCCGAAGTCTCCATCGGAACGCTGGGTCTTGTTGACCGTGGCGGTCGCCCAGCGGAGCGACGGGCCGATCTCGTCGATCTGGACCTCGACTACTGATCGTTTGTCGCCTTCGTCTGTTTCCCAGCTGCGTTGCTCGAGGCGCCCAGAAACGATGACCCTGGTCCCCTTTTGCAGCGATTCGGCGACGGTCTCGGCCTGCTCGCGCCATACGGTGCCGGTGAAGAAGCTGGTCTGCTCCTGCCATTCCCCGTCCTGGCCACGCCAACGGCGGTTTACGGCAAAGCGCACCTTGGCCATGGCGACGCCCGATGGCGTGAACCTGAGCTCGGGGTCATCTACGAGATTCCCGATAAGTGTGACATTGTTTTCCATTGAGATCTCCTCTGATCACATCCACCAACGATCATGCCGCGTTGGTGTGACGGAATCCAGTCAGTTGTTTTTGCCCACGATCTTGTGGCGTACGATTTCGTCGGAGAGTGTCAGCATCCGGTCGACGGTGTGGACCGCGTCGGGCTCACCCTGAAAGTTGACGACCGTGTAATAGCCCTCGGTGATGTGATCGATCTCGTAGGCGAAGCGACGCTTCCCCCACAAGTCCCGCCCGGTGACCGAGCATCCCGCACTGGATAGGGCTGACTCGAGTTCTCCGACTTTCGACTCGATATCGCTCTCGGCCAGTTCAGGCCGATGAATCGTCATTAGTTCATAGTCGCGCATTTGACCTCCTGTGGACATCCGTATCTTGGAAGGCCCCACCAACACGATGGAGCAGGGGTGTTGCACCCGACCGCGCGTGCGTCGAGGCGCTCCGAAGTCTAACCGACCCTGGCCTGAACCCACAGTCGGGCTAGGAGTCCGTTGGACAATGCCGTTGCCCAGATTGGCGGCCAGGCGCGCCAGGCGCAAGGCCGAGGTTTCGTCACTCCTCGGGTCGGAATGGCGGGGCCGAGAACGCAGCGAGTGGTGATGCCTGGTCGTCAAGATGGGTGACATGCATTGTTCAACGGGCGACTAGGAGTCCGTTGGATAATGTCGTTGCCCAGATTGGCGGCCAGGCGCGCCAGTCGCAAGGCCGAGGTTTCGTCACTCCTCGGGTTGGAATGGCGGGGCCGAGACCGCAGCGAGTGGTGATGCCTGGTGGTCAAGATGGGTGACATGCATTGTTCAACGGGCT
>Ga0299913_10004551_pt1 | contig 11657 bp, 10 predicted proteins | sample RVTome_9_FD_201360 | JGI IMG/M metagenome (GOLD analysis project Ga0299913, IMG submission 201360) | Soil microbial communities from uranium-contaminated site in the Upper Colorado River Basin, Wyoming, United States - RVT155D38 (version 2) ... | reverse complement strand
CTCCTATCTATTGACCCTTGCCGTCGCTGACAACGGCGCCGCCCAATACCTCTACGCAGAATTCTGGGTGGTGCCCTTCGTGATCGGGGCGGTTTACGCGCTCGATCGGGGACACGACGTCGCCGCACTGGCCCTCGCCACGCTCGCCTTCGCCATACGGGAACAGGGGATTCTTCTCCTGGGCGGCATAGCTCTGTATCTGTGGATCAAGCGATGTCATCGACCTCAGGCCGCGGGATTCATTGGGCTCGTCGTCGCCGGCTACTTCCTGCACGTCCGAGCAGTACAGCCTTATCTCGTCCCCGACACGGGCGTCCACACGCCCCTCCACCTCGGCTGGGAGCCGTTGGATAGTCTGTTGAGGACCATCGGATTTGGCCTGGGGCCACAATGGCTCGGGGCCCTATTTCTCGTGGCTGCCTTCGTGTGGGCCCACCGGCACAGACTGTTGTTGGCGCTTGGCACATTCCTGGCCTTGCCCCTACTGACCTTGTGGATCAATCGCCCCTATTGGGGGTTGATGGTGGTTCCTCTCGCCCTGGCCCTCACCATCGACTTGATCTGGGAGACGATTCTGGAGCGGGACCGCGAGGTTCAAACCGAGCCTGCTAGCCCGCTTCGGCAACTTCCCTGAGCTCTCGTTTCAACTCGTTGATCTCGTCCCGTAGACGAGCCGCGTATTCGAAGCGGAGATCCTTCGCTGCCTCGTGCATCTCCTCTTCGAGGCTCATCACAAGACGCGCCAGGTCTTCGCCCTCGAGGTCGATGGGAGCACGTCTCTCCGTCTCTCTGCGTCGCCGATCGGCCGCAGGTGCCTGAGTCTGAACCAGCTCCAGGATGTCGGAGACCCGTTTCCTGACGGTTTGCGGGTCGATGCCATGTTCGGCGTTCCACTCGCGTTGGGCCTGACGGCGGCGGTTGGTCTCGTGGATGGCCCGTTTCATCGAGTCGGTGATGTTGTCGGCATACATCACCACCTGGCCGTCCACGTTGCGGGCGGCACGCCCGATGATCTGAATCAGCGAGGTCTCGGAACGCAGGAACCCCTCCTTGTCGGCGTCGAGGATCGCCACAAGTGACACCTCGGGGAGGTCGAGACCCTCACGAAGCAGGTTGATCCCGACCAGCACGTCGAAGTCACCGAGCCGGAGCTCTCGCATGATCTGTACTCGCTCCAGGGTGTCGATCTCGGAGTGCATGTAGCGGGCGCGTACCCCCATCTCGAGCAGGTAGTCGGTGAGGTCCTCGGCCATCTTCTTGGTCAAGGTCGTGACGAGAACTCGTTGCTCCCTGACCGCCCGCTCCTTGATCTCGTGGAGGAGGTCGTCGATCTGGCCCTTAGTAGGCCGAATCATCACCTCGGGGTCGACCAGGCCGGTGGGACGGATGATCTGTTCCACCACTTGCGTGGAGTGTGAGATCTCGAAGTCACTTGGTGTGGCGGAGAGGAACACGACCTGGTTGGCCCGCTCCAGCCATTCGTCAAACCGAAGCGGCCGGTTGTCCTTCGCCGACGGGAGCCGGAAACCATGGTCGACCAGGACCTCCTTGCGGGACCGGTCGCCCTCGTACTGGCCGCCGATCTGGGGTACGGTCACATGGGACTCGTCGATGATGGTGAGATAGTCGTCGGGGAAGTAGTCGAGCAAAGTGTACGGAGCTTGACCCGGGTCACGGCCGTCGAGGTGGCGGGAGTAGTTCTCGATTCCCGAGCAGAACCCGACCTCGCGCATCATCTCGAGGTCGTAGTGGGTGCGCATGCGCAGCCGCTGCGCCTCCAGCATCTTTCCCTCTCCCTCCAGATATGCCAGTCGCTCCACCAACTCGGCCTCGATCCCCTCAATCGCCCGGAGGAGCCGCTCCCTCTCGGTGACATAGTGGGTGGCGGGGAAGACGAAGAGCTCGCTCATCTCCTCGACGACTTCGCCGGTGACCGGGTTGAGACGGAGGATCCTCTCCACCTCGTCACCCCAGAACTGGACCCTGACGATGGTCTCCTCATACGAGGGGAAGACCTCGAGGGTGTCTCCGCGGACCCGGAACTTGCCACGGATGAGGTTGACCTCGTTGCGCTCGTACTGGATTTCGACCAGCCGCTTGATGACGTGGTCCATCGGGTACTCGACACCCTGGACCAGACGCAGGAGCTGGCCCTCGTACTGCTCGGGTGATCCCAGGCCGTAGATGGCCGACACCGAGGCGACGATGACCACGTCGTCGCGGACCAGAAGACCGGCTGTCGCCGAGTGACGCAATCGGTCGATCTCGTCGTTGATGGTGGCGTCCTTCTCGATGAAGGTATCGGTCTGGGGGATGTACGCCTCAGGCTGGTAGTAGTCGTAGTAGGACACGAAGTACTCCACCCGGTTGTTGGGGAAGAACTGACGGAACTCATTGGCCAACTGGGCAGCCAGAGCCTTGTTTGGCGCCAGGACGAGTGTCGGCTTCTGCACCTTCTCGATGGTCCAGGCGATGGTCGCCGACTTGCCCGACCCGGTGATGCCCAGCAGCGTCTGGTAGCGGTCGCCTCGGAGGATGCCCTCACTCAGGGCTTCTATGGCCTTGGGCTGGTCTCCGGCAGGTTGAAAGTCGGAGATGACGTCGAATCGGGGCACGAAGTGCAGGGTACTGCTGAGCCGGGACAGAAATGAATGCCTCAGAGGCGGCTGACGACCATCGCCACGGTCTGCTCGAGCTCCGATAGGGATCCGTGGTTGGGAATGACTAGATCAGCGACCGCCAGCCACTCCTGGCGACTTGGTTGGGAGGCGAGCCGGGCTCGTGCGTCCTCCTTTTCCATGCCTCTAGAGACCGCACGTCGAACCTTTTCCCCTTCGCGACTGTCTACGACGAGTCTGCGCCACTCAGACCCGAAACGCGCCGCGATGACGGGCATCTCGACCACCATCAGCCCGCCGATCTCCTCCACCCGATGCCGAATCGTGTCGAAGATATAGGGGTGGGTGATTCCCTCCAAAGAAGCGAGCTCGTCGGGATCGTTGAACACGATCTCGGCGAGGGCCTTTCGATCGATGCGGCCGTTGGACACGGTGCCCGGCCATCTCTGCGAGACCGCGCCGTGGGCCGGTCCGTCCGGCTCCAGCACCGCATGACCGACCGCGTCGGCATCGATCGTGGGAATTCCGGCATCGGCCAATATGCGGCGAACGACACTCTTGCCCGAGGCCAGTCCGCCGCCGAGTATCCAGCGTTGCTGCTGAGTCGACACGTCGGTCGACGGTAGCCTCTGAGCATGTTGGCTACGCCGGCTCCCTGGGAAAGCCGTGTTCACAAGAGCGTGGTGGTTGGCCAGTGGATCGCCTTCGCCATTGGCCTCGTATCCACCTTGATCATCGACGGTCCGGAGCCCCTCGACTTCGTCGCCATGGCCGTCGCTGCATCGTACGTCGTGGGCTCCTCACTGATACCGGAGCGTTGGTACCGAGTGCGCTTCGGGGCGGATGCCATCCCGCTCATCGGTGCCGTGACGATTCTCGTCGCCATGACGCTGACCGGGGGGCCCAGCAGCCCATACCTGCTCGTCTCGATGGGACCACCGATATTCGCAACCATCTATGGCGGCATCCGTTCGGGTCTGACCACCGGGATCCTGTCTGGCGCTCTCTTGGTTTTGGTGACGCTGGCCGACGATCGAGCAATCATCGACGTCGCCCCCGGTTTTGCGCTCTATCTCGTTTTCGTCTTGCTCGTCGGAGTGGTCCGCAAGCTTCTCGAGGACATCCACGGTCAAGCTCGCGCCCTGGCCGTTGAACAAGAGTCGACGACGCAGCGACTGAAGCGTCTCGAAGAAATGCATTCAGCCTTGCTCAAGCTGTCAGAGGACGTCTCTTCGGGACGCCTCAACCCCACTGAGGTGGGAGCCGACACCCTGGATTCAATCCTCGAGCGGTTCCCCGGGTCGGCCGGAAAGCTGGCGATCAATGGCGAGAACGGACCCGTCGTACTCGCTGCCCGCGGCATACCTGATGAGGATGGGCGGGTTTACGACTTGCCACTCTCCACCACCAACACAGATGTCGGCAGTCTCGAGCTCACCACGGCCGAGCCGTTGTCCCCCGGTGACCTTTCTGAAGCAGCCGCGATGATCCACCCCGTCGCCGTGGCGTTCGCCAACCTCCGTCTTCTCCAGGACATCGTGGGATCAGCCGTCGCCGAAGAGCGAACCCGGTTGGCCCGGGAGATGCACGACGAGATCGGGCCATCCCTGGCATCACTGGGCTTGGCCCTCGACATGACTGCGATGCAGCAAGGAGCCCACCCCGAAGTGGCGGCCGACTTGCAGGTTCTCCGGTCCAATGTCACCAAGCTCGTCGAGGACGTCCGAGCGTCGGTGGCAGATCTCCGCAACGCACCGGGGCCGACGCTCACGGCTCGGATTCTCCAAGCAACCTCGAATCTGGAAGGCAAACCGCCTTTGGTGGTCGACATCGACGAGCGGCGACCGCCACGCGCGGCCCAGATCGGCGACCTGACTTCGATCCTCTCAGAGGCAGCGCGAAATGCTCATCAGCATTCCAACGCCTCCCGTGTGGTGGTATCGGGCCAGGTCGATCGTTCGTTTGGCACGGTGTCGGTCGTCGATGACGGAAATGGCTTCGATCCCGACTACGAGCCTGACGGCCACTACGGACTTGTCGGAATGAGGGAACGCGCCAGCAAGATCGGAGCGACCATCAAATTCGAGTCAAAGATCGGTGTCGGAACCGCCGTCACGGTTGAATGGGGGTCGAGATGATCCGTGTAATGATCGCCGACGATCATCAGCTCTTTGCGGATGGTTTGAGTCAGGCGTTGAACAGTCTTCCAGACACCCGGGTGGTGGGTGTCGTCAATTCTGGCCCCGATCTTCGAGAGGCGCTCGACACCCAGCCCGCCGAGGTCGCCATCGTCGACATCGAGATGCCCGGCGGTGACGGCATCGACACCATCTCGAAGTTGAGCGGAAAGGCGAGGTCGATCGTGGTATCGATGCACGCCGACGACGAGCAGCGAGCGCGGGCGTCACAAGCCGGCGCCATGGGTTTCTTCTCCAAGGGTGTGCCCTTGTTGACGCTGGCTGCCGCCGTGCGAGCAGTCGCAGACGACCAGAACCTCCTCGAGATGAACGACGAGGAGCGCGACGAGCTGCTCGAGACGTATCGGGAGGCAGAGCTCGACCCCGGAGCGGCCTCGCTCACAGCCAGGGAACGTGAAATCCTCCAGCTCCTTGCGGTGGGCGTCTCGGCCACTGACGAATTGGCAGACCGCCTCTATATCTCGCAGAAGACCGTCAAGAACCATCTGGCGTCGATATTCCAGAAACTGGCGGTCAGCGACCGCACTCAAGCGGCAATCGAGGCTATAAGGCTGGGAATCGCCCGTCCCACTTGATTCTTTGAGCCTTGCGACCTATCAGAGTTTCGGAGAGGCCGCCATAGGCTGATGGCGTCAAACCAGGGACATTTGGAGTCAAAATGCTGCTGAGATTGTGGACAAAGTTGGTCAGGGATGATCGCGCGGCCTCGATGGTGGAATACGCCCTGTTGATCGTGCTCATTGCGATCATTGCTTTTGTTGCCGTTCAACTCGCTGGCCGCGAGGTTTCCGAGACTTTCTCGAAGATGGCGAACAGCCTCGAAACCTCGAGCAGCTAGTAGTCCCGAAGACCCATTGTCTCAGGGACCTGCAGGGTTAAATTGTCAAGGCAAGCCAAGAACGACTACCCAAGGAGGGGTTTCATGGTTGCTCTGTGGACCAAGGTAACTAGCTGGCTTCAGGAAGAGAAGGGTGCCTCCATGGTGGAGTATGCGCTGCTCGTGGTCCTGATCGCCATCATCGCACTCGTTGCGGTTCAGCTTGCAGGTCGTGAAGTCTCCGAGACCTTCTCGAAGATCACCAACAGCCTGCAGTCTGCCAGCTAAGACAACCTGTACTAAGAGCGAAAAGGCCAGCCTAAGGCTGGCCTTTTTCTCGTTGCCCGGTCGACAGAAGTCAAGGAGTCATCAGCACGGTGAAGTACTCGTCCTGGTGCCGGACGACCCACCCTTCCTCGGCCAGCTCGTCTACGAGTGGCTCTTCGACACTCAGGAGGGCCTGCTCGATCCCGTCTCTGGCAAACACCTCGCGCCAGTCCTCCTGACGGGTGCGGACGTTGAAGAACTCCTCGATCCGCTCGTCGTAGAGCTCGACCCGATCGTCGATGTACACCGGGAACTCGGGCCCCATGGCCCAGATCAGATAGCCGCCCGTACCATCGTCGTGGAAGGTGTTGACATCCGCGAGATCGTCAGCTGCTTCGACTGGAAAGACTTCGTCATCGATGACCGCGGGCTCCGTGAAGGCGAGCGGCAGCACGAGCACGACGACGATGAAGGCGACCACCACGGGGCGACTCATGCCCCGTACCCACCTCAATCGTATGGGGCCCAGGGCCCGGCTGGTGATCGGGATCAGCCCGACCCAGGCCATGCCCACGGAGCGCTGAGACGACAGGGCGAGGATCAGGAACGGTCCAAGCAGCCAAAGGTCTCGGGTCCGTATATGGCCTCTAGAAGCCCCGTAAACGGCCAGCAACGCGACCAGCACCATCGGAAGCAGGGTTGGCTCTAACAGGTTCGGTGTCTGCCACTCCATGATGAACGCCAAGTACTCCCGTGCCTGCGCAAACTCGACGAGCATCTCAACGACACCGAGCCCGTGCGCCGTCGTGAGACAGGCTGCTCCCGAGACGACGGCAACACGGAGACCGCTCCAGTCACGCTGCTGGAGGACTCTGAGCCCAATGTAGAGAAGCCCGATGACGAATCCGCCGTGGACCGATGCCCAGATCCAGAAGAGGAACGGCGTCGCCCATCTCGTCCCCGCTCGCTCCCAGGCCAGGATCACGAGCGGGAAGAGAAAGTACGAAAACAACACGGGCCTGGGAACGATGAAGCGCGGAAGGATCACCGCCGACAGAAGGAGAACTATCGCCGCGCCGACGGTGCCGCCGGAATGCCGGTAGGCGATCGCTCCAATGGACGCGAATGCCAGTAGGGAGAAGACCAGCACCATCGGAGCAGTGAAGGCCAGGCCGGTCACTCCCTCCAGCCACGCATATCCAAGCTCCACGAGCCAACTCTGGGTTCGCCATGGCTCACCCGTCACCGTGAAGGAGAAGACGTCGGAAGTCATGACGTCAGCAGAGTTCATCTGAAGCTCGCCGGCGCGTATGTGCCAGAGGTAGGAGTTGTCGTTGATGGTCGCGAACGCATTGACGACCAGGGCAATCCACGGCAGAACGAGAGCGACGTGGAACAGATTCGGCCGAGGCGACGACGGCTCCGACGCCGCCGGGGTCATGTCTGTGAGAACGCTTCGGCGATCTGAATGGCGGCCGGCCCGAGAAGGACTATGAACAACGCCGGGAAGATGCAGAACACGAGGGGGAACACCAGCTTGACCGGCGCGGCGAACGCCTTCTCCTGTGCCCGCTGGCGCCGCTTGACCCGCATCTCATCGGCCTGGACCCGGAGAACGCGGGCAATCGTGACACCGAAGGCTTCGGCCTGAATCATCGCCAGAAGGAATGAACGCAGCTCGTCCAGGTCGGTTCGCTCCATGAGGTGACGCATGGCGTCTCGGCGACTCACGCCCACCCGTGTCTCCTGAAGCATCCGGAAGAACTCTTCGGAAAGTGCACCCGGCACGGTACCTACGACTCGAGCGAGGGCCGAGTCGAATCCGAGACCGGCCTCGACCGAGATGACGAGCAGGTCGAGGACATCGGGCAGCGCCCGGAGCATATCTTGACGGCGCTCGTCGACCTTTCGTTGCAACCAGGCGTCTGGCCCGAAAAAGCCGAGAGCGATAGGCAACGCGAACAAGGCGAGGCGCTGGATCGTGTCTGATCCAAAGCCGATCAAGAACCAGCCGCCGATCAGACCGACTGCTGTGGTGAGCAACTTGATGACGATGAACGCTGGAGCGTCCAGATTGCCCGGGTAGCCGGCCAGCATCAGCTTGCGCTGCTTCTTCTCCAGGTAGCCGACTGGGGTGAACCGCTTCAAGAAGTTGCCGAGCCCGATGACAGCCGGACCAATCGTGCGCTGCGCAAGTGGCTTGGCGAGCTCGTCGTCGCGCATCGTCGCTACTTGCTGGCGTCCATACAGCTCGAGGCGCGTGGACATCTCCTCACGAGCCTTGGTGACACCGAAGCCGGCCCAAACGGCAGCAAAGAGAACCAGGGCAAAGACTGCCACTACGACGATCATCAAAGGGTCAAATGATTCCAACATGACTAAATCTCGATGTCCACGATCTTCTTCAACCAGAAGATGCCACCCGCCATGAGCAACAGGCCCGCCGCGATTCCTACGCGGCCGAACGTCTCGTCCAATAGTGGCTGCAGGTAGTCGCGGTTCGTCGTCCACAAGAAGAGGGCCATAGCGAACGGCAGCAGTCCAAGAACGATCGCCGAGATTCTACCTTCAGCGGTGAGAGCATTTATCTCGCCCTTCAGACGATTCCGGGCTCGCATGGTGTCGGCGACGGTTTGGAGGACTTCGGCCAAGTTACCGCCGACCTCACGCTGAATCTCGATCGCCATGACCGCCCACCTGAAGTCCTCTGACTGGGTTCGGTCGACGATTCCGTTCAATGCGTCACTGACCGTACGACCGAGCCGCGCCTCGGCGATGGCTCTTCCGAACTCACGAGCTGTCGGATTGGGTGATTCTGACGACACGGCTTCGGTCGCTTGGAGAAGCGAATAGCCGGCCCTCAGAGAAGTCGACATCAGCGTGAGTGTGTCGGGCAGCTGCCGCTCGAACCTCTTCTTCTCGCGGTTACCGAGAAAGTTGATCACAAAAACGATCAGAAGCAGGCTGACACCGAACACGATGAGTCCCGCGACCAGCCCGTTGAAGATCGCCATCATCATGCCACCGACCGCTGCCAAGCCCACCATTCCCAATATGGCTTCGCCAGACGACATGGGAATATTGGCCTGCTCCAGAGCAGAGTTGATGCCCGAGAGGAGTCCGCGTCGTCTCACTTCCTCTTCGGCGGCCTCGCTGAAGCGATTCAAGAACGGAAGACGCTCGAGGAACCCCCTCTTCTCCTCCGCCTCACCCCCGCGTCGTCCGTAGGCCTGCAACCGCTTGGCAAAGCGGCCCGGGTCGTCGTCGTCCTCACGACCGAACAGGATGATCAGGAAAAGGAACAGAGTGAGACCGATCCCGGCGGCACCCATCAACATCAGGGTGTCGATGCCGAGTGGGGCGGTGCCCTCGACGACGATCGTGCTCGGTGGGGTCAGGTTGGCGGTCGTCGAGGTGCCTCCCGCTTGAGTAGTCGTCGTGGTGGCGAAGCCGGAGACCGCGAAGGTCTGGGATGAACTGAGACCTTGATAGCTGACTTCGAACTCGACATCGCCGGGAATGAAGACCGGTGACTGGAACCTGGCTACGAGCGTGTTGCTGATTTCGCTCTCGATTTCGCCGTACAGAGCAGACAACTGCTCCGGGTCGGGGGTTGTCAGGAAGAGCCCTCCCCCGGCTGTGGCCACCTGCTCGACCGGCTCAGGGTTGAAGTCGGGCGACTCGAGCGCCACTCCGAATGTGCGGACGTCGCTACCGCCCACGGCGGCCACGGCATCCTCGAGCGTCGCTGTCGATGCGGTGTCGTCGCCATCGGTGAGGACGATCATGTTGGGCAGCAGGTTGTCGGCACCGGGCTGATCGAACAGGGCTATACCCTGGATGACGGCGTCGTTGAAGGCGGTCTCCCCGTCGGCTACCAGAGAAGCGATAGTGGCGTTCAGTGAGTCCTTGTTGTTGGTGAAGCCCGAAAGGACCTGCACGGTGTCGGAGAAACCGATGATGGCGATCCGGTCTTCAGGGCGAGCCTGATTCACAAAGTCTGTCGCAGCCTGCTGTGCCGCCGCCATGGGGGCTCCAGCCATGGACCCTGAGGTGTCGATGACCAGCGCCACACCGACCGGGACGCTGGAGCTGCCGATGGGCTCGACTTCGAGATTGGACACCTCCTGGCCGTTCACTGTCACCGTCAAGGCCGCCGGGTCGAGATCGCCCTCTGCGTTGCGAACTTCCACGACCATCTGGGTCTGACCCTGCTCGGGGTACCGAGACCCGTTGATGTCGACGATCTCGATCTCCGGCTCGCTTTCTTGCGCCAAAGCAGGCGCGGCCAGCATCAGGAGGGCGGCGACGAGCGCCAGGACTCGCTTCATCGACGGGCGAACGGCTCGGGGTCGAACAGGTCGGCGGGAAGACGGATACCCTGGTTCTCCAGGTCTTCGGAGAACGAGGGACGAATGCCGGTGGCCTTGAGACGACCCTTGTACACCCCGTCGTCGTCGACACCCATTCCGTAGTCGAAGAGGAACAGGTCCTGGAGTGTGATGATCTCACCCTCCATGCCCTCCACCTCGGTCACATGGGTGACGCGACGGGTGCCGTCCTTGAGACGGGCCACGTGGACGATGAGGTCGACCGCGGAGGCGACCTGCTCGCGGATCGCCCGCATTGGAAGGTCGAAACCGGCCATCAGCACCATGGTCTCGATACGAGACAGGGTGTCACGAGGCGAGTTGGAGTGGACCGTGGTCAACGACCCATCGTGACCGGTGTTCATGGCCTGCAACATGTCGAGGGCGGCGGCGTCACGAACCTCACCGACGACGATACGGTCGGGACGCATGCGCAGGGTGTTCTTCACCAGATCTCGAATGGCCACCGCACCCTGACCTTCGATGTTTGCGGGGCGGGACTCCAGGGTGAGGACGTGCTCCTGGTGGAGCTGGAGCTCGGCAGCGTCCTCCACGGTGATGATGCGCTCGTCACCGGGGATGTATGCCGAGACCACATTCAGCGTGGTTGTCTTACCGGAGCCGGTACCACCCGAGATGAGGACGTTGAGACGACCCCGGACACAGGCCCTGAGGAAGTCGGCGACCCGCTGGGTCAGAGTGCCGAAGCTGATCAGGTCGGCTTCCTGATAGGGGTCGACCGCGAACTTACGAATTGTCAGGAACGGACCGCCAATTGCAAGCGGGGCAATGATGGCGTTGACACGGGATCCGTCCGGGAGACGAGCATCGACCATCGGGGTCGCCTCGTCGACACGACGACCGATCGTTCCCACGATCTTGTCGATGATGCGGCGGAGATGCACCTCGTCGACGAACTTGACGTCGGACTTGGTGATGCGGCCGTTCTTCTCGAAGTAGATGTCGTAGGGCCCATTGGCCATGACTTCGGTGACATCCGGGTCGTTGAGGAGGGGGTCGATCGGCCCGTAGCCGAGGACGTCGGAGGCGATCTCGTTGAGCAATGCTCGACGGTCGGCGGAGGTGAGAGGCAGACCCTGTTCCTGGTCGACCGCCCACTCCAACATCTCGAGGACACGGAGCCGGAGCTCGGCGTCCGACATGCCACGGTCGTAGAGGGTTGGGCCCAGCTCCTCGACGACTTTGAAATGGAGTCTCCCCCTGAGCTCGCTCATCGCATCTGTGCGAGTGAGCGATGTGTCGGTTGTTTCGGTCTGTCGAGCCTGTGCGACTCGTTCTGATAGTGATGGCATGGGTCGCCCCCTTCCCTACTTCCGTCCGAAAAGCCCGGCCTTGCCTGTGGCATCCGGAACTTTTCCTGCGATCA
>Ga0299913_10004549_pt1 | contig 11660 bp, 9 predicted proteins | sample RVTome_9_FD_201360 | JGI IMG/M metagenome (GOLD analysis project Ga0299913, IMG submission 201360) | Soil microbial communities from uranium-contaminated site in the Upper Colorado River Basin, Wyoming, United States - RVT155D38 (version 2) ... | reverse complement strand
ACTCAGGGGCTAGTGGCTCCTCCGACGACAACTGGCACCCCCTGGCCGGCTGCAAACCGGCGCATCCCGGCGTCCTCAGTCGCGCCCATATGTCCATATGGGCGCTCCCTGCGTCCTTGGCCTGCTCGGTTTTCACCGGCCATCGGGCACCGCCGTCATCGGAGGAGCCAGCGGTGATCTTCGGTGCCTGGCTCTGCCTCCTCGCCCCGCTCGGCGGCGCGCTCGCGATCACGCTCGCTGGGCCGTGGATCTCGCGTCGCATCGCGGGCTACGTCTCGACGCTGACCACCTTCCTCGCGTTCGGCGGCGCGCTCGTCGCCTTCTTCGCGCTCTGGGGGCGCGACGCCGAGGACCGCGAGCACCTCTCGACGGCCTACACGTGGCTCGCGGCAGGCGACTTCGAGGTCGGGATGGAGATTCTGATCGACCCGCTTTCGGTCGTAATGATGATGATCGTCTCCGGAGTCGGCGGGCTGATCGTCTGGTACTCGATGGGCTACATGGCCGGCGACGACGAGGAGCGCCGGTACTTCGCGTACATGTCGCTCTTCGTCTTCTCGATGCTCCTGCTCGTACAGGCGGCGAACTTCCTGCTCCTGCTCGTCGGCTGGGGCCTCGTCGGCCTCGCGTCGTACCTCCTGATCGGGTTCTGGCATCACCGGCCCGAGGCGGTCGCCGCGGCGAAGAAGGCCTTCGTGATGAACGCGATCGGCGACGCGACCTTCGCGCTCGCCGCGGTGCTCCTCGTCTGGGAGACGGGCGCGCTGGACTTCATCAACGTGTTCGAGGACGCTGACGGCCTCTCGTCGACCACCGTGAATCTCGTCGCACTCGGTCTCCTGGGAGGCGCGGTCGCAAAGTCCGCGCAGGTGCCGCTCCACACCTGGCTACCGGACGCAATGGAGGGACCGACGCCTGTCTCCGCGCTGATCCACGCGGCGACGATGGTGACCGCGGGCGTGTACCTGCTCGTACGCGCGCACCCGATCTTCGAGGCCGCGCCCGACATCCAGGCTCTCGCCGCCATCCTCGGGGCGATCACGCTCCTGCTCGCGGGCTTCGTCGCCCTCGTGCAGTGGGACATCAAGCGCGTCATCGCCTATTCGACGATGTCGCAGATCGGCTACATGTTCCTCGGCGCGGGGATCGGCGCCTACGGCTTCGCGATCTTCCACCTCTTCACGCATGCCTTCTTCAAGGCCCTGCTCTTCCTCGCGGCAGGAGTGGTCATCCACCACCTCGCCGACGAGCAGGACATCCGGCGCATGGGCGGCCTGCGCCGTGAGCTACCGCGGACACACCTCGCGTTCCTGGTCGGGACGCTCGCGCTCGCGGGTATCCCGATCTTCGCGGGGTTCTGGTCGAAGGACGCGATCCTGGCCTCGGCGCTCGCGGACGAGAGCGCCCTCGGGTGGGTCCTTTTCCTCGCCGGGTTGCTAGGGACGCTGCTCACCGGTCTCTACGCGTTCCGCCTTTACTTCACGGTCTTCCACGGCGAGCGCGGCGACGCGGCGGCCGCACACGGCCACGGTCACGGCGAGGGCCCGGTCTCGATGCTCGCCCCCGTCGGCGTGCTCGCGATCGGCGCCACGATCGGCGGGCTTCTCTCCATCCCCGGTGTCTGGCATCCGTTCACGCACTGGGTCGAGGAGAGCGCCGAGCCGCTCGTCCAGCCCTCGACCGGTGAGGAATACCTCGTTAGCGCGATCGCAGTCGCGCTCGCCCTCGTCGGCTTCGCCGTCGCGCGACGCACGTTCGCGCAGGATCGGCAGCTCGTCACGCAGCCCCACGCTTGGCGCTGGCTCGAGCACAAGTTCTACTTCGACGAGCTCTACGAGACGCTCTTCTACCGACCCGCGGTCGCCCTCTCGAACGCGCTCAGGCGCAACGTCGAGGAGCCCGTCATCGAGGGCTCGCTCGACGAGATCGGCGCCGGGACGCTCCTCGCGGGCGGTGGGCTCGGGCGTGTCCAGACCGGGCTCCTGCGCACGTATGCGCTCGCGATCACGTTCGCCGTCGTCGTCCTCGTCGTGGTCTTCGTGGCGGTGCGGTGATGCTCGCAACCTGGCTCATCCTGCTTCCGCTCGCGGGCGCGCTCGTCGTCGCGATCCTGCCGTTGCCTCGCTTGGTGACCGGCGGGCTCGCCTTCCTCGTGGCGCTGATCGAGGTCGGGCTCTGGATAGTCGCGGTCTCGCGATTCGACTTCGACGGCGAGGATGTCCAGCTCGGCACGTCCGAGGAGTGGGTGGAGAGCCTCGGGATCTCCTACACGGTCGGCTTCTACGGCTTCTCGCTCTGGCTCGCCGGCGTGACGGTCGTCGTCATGGCCGCCGCGATCGGGTACGCACTCTGGGTCGGCCGCCGCGATCGGGCGCGCGGATACCACGCGCTCATGCTCTTCCTCACCGGCGCGATCGTCGCCACCTTCGCGGCGCAGGACCTGCTCCTCTTCTACGTCGCCTTCGAGGCGATGCTCATCCCGCTGTACGTGCTCATCGGCGTGTGGGGCGGGGAGAGACGGGCCGCGGCCACGCTGACCTTCGTCGTCTACACCATGGCCGGCTCGCTCCTCATGCTCGCCTCGGTCGTCGCGTTCGGCGTCACGCAGGACACCTTCAGCCTCGTCGACTCGGGCACGAGCGACAACGAGTGGATCTTCCTCGGGTTCGCGATCGCGTTCGCGGTGAAGGCGCCGCTCTTCCCGTTCCACGGCTGGCTGCCGCTCTCGTACCGGGAAGCGCCCGTAGAGGTCGCCGCCGTCCTCTCCGGAGTCGTCTCGAAGACCGCGGTCTACGGGTTCCTCGTGATCGTGCTCGCGAAGTTCCCGGAACCGGTGGACGACTTCACGACGCTCGTGCTCGTGCTTTCGGGAGCCGCGCTCGTCTACGGGTCGGTGCTCGCGTTCCGGGCGCCCGACCTGCGCGGGATCGTCGCGTACTCGTCGCTGGCGCAGATGGGGCTCATCACGCTCGGCCTCTTCGCGTTCAACGACCTCGGGCTCGACGGGGCGGTGCTGCTCTCGGTGGCGCACGCGCTCGTCTCGACGACGATGTTCCTGCTGGTCGGGACGGTCGAGCGCCGCTGCGGGACCGGCGATCTCGCCGCGCTCGGAGGCATGGCCCGCGGGCGGCCGGTGCTCGCGACCGTGCTCCTCGTTGCCGGAATGATCGCGCTGGCGGTGCCCGGCTCGACGACCTTCGCGGGCGAGTTCCTGATCATGGCCGGGGTGTACGAGGAGGGCTGGGGCTACGCCGCGGTCGTCGCGCTCGGGATCGTGCTCGCGGCCATGTACGTGCTGCGGCTGATCTCCGCGGTGCTGCACGTGCGGCCGGGGCCGGCCGCTCGCGAGGAGGCGCTCGACCTGCGGCCCGGCGAGCTCGCGCTCGTCCTCCCCCTCATCGCCTGCCTCATCGCGCTGTCGGTGTGGCCCGCGGTCGTGAGCGAGAGCTCGTTCCCGAATGACGAGCCGACGCGGGCCCTCTCCGAGGCGTCGCCGTGATCGACACCCCGAAGGTCGACTGGCTCGCTCTCGCCCCGACTCTTGCACTGCTCGGAGCATCGGGCGTCGCGCTCCTGGGCGCCGTTCTCGTCCCCGAGTGGATGCGTCGCACCGTCGCGGCCGTTGCCGCCTTCGCCGGCTTCGTCGTCGCCGCGGTCTTCGCCGGCATCCTGCTCGACTCGAGCCCGACCCCGACGCCCCTGGTCCAGGAGTCCATGATCCGCGACGAGCTCGCCGGGCTCGCGCAGCTGATTCTCGCCGTGACCGGCGCAGTCGTCGTGTTCGTGGCGTGGAGCGAGCGGCGGCGCGACAACCACGGCGAGTACTACGCGCTGCTGTCCGCCGCCGCAGCCGGGATGATCTTCTTCGTCGGGGCCGAGAACCTGATGACGCTCTTCCTCGGGCTCGAGTGGTTCTCACTCTCCCTCTACGTCCTCTGCGCGCTCGACACCGACCGCGAGACGTCCCTCGAGGCCGGACTGAAGTACGTGATCGTCGGGGGCTTCGGCTCGGCCGTGCTGCTCTTCGGCTCCGCCCTGGTGTACGGGGCGACGGAGGAGCTCGGCTTCTCGCAGATCGCTGCCGCGGAAGCCGGTGACGACGTCTTCCTCGTCGCCGGGCTCGCAATGATCGTCGCCGGGCTGGCCTTCAAGGTCTCCGCGGCGCCCTTCCACATGTGGACGCCGGACGTGTACCAGGGCGCGCCAACCTCCGTCACGGCGTTCATGTCCGCCGCGACGAAGACGGCCGCCCTCGTGATGACGCTGCGCATCCTCACGACCGCCTTCCCGGAGGAGAGCGAGCTGTGGACGATCGCGATCGCGGTGATCGCGTGCGTCTCGCTCGCGTGGGGCAACATCGCCGCGCTCGCGCAGTCGGACGTCAAGCGCCTCCTCGCGTACTCGTCGATCTCCCACGCCGGCTTCATGCTCATCGCGGTCGCCGCCGGAACCGACCGTGGCGCCGAGGCGCTCCTCTTCTACCTCGTGCCCTACTCGGCCATGTCCGTCGGGGCCTTCGCCGTGGTCGCGGCGCGCGAGCGGGAGCTCCGCGCACCGGTGAACCTCGAGAGCCTCGCCGGGCTCGGCTGGGAGCGACCGCTTCTCGGCGCGGCGCTCTGGCTCTTCATGCTCGGGATGGCCGGCTTCCCGCTCACGGGCGGCTTCTTCGGGAAGCTGTTCGTCTTCTCGGCCGCATACGAGGCCGGTGACTGGTGGCTCGTCCTCGTCGGCGTCGCCGCGACCGCGGTCTCGCTCGCCTACTACCTGAACGTCGTCCGCTGGCTGTACATGCGCTCGGGGACCGAGCTCCGGCTCGCGCCGGCGGGAGGATCACCGCCGCGCGAGTACGCACTCGGGCTCGCGGTCGCGGCGGCCGCGGTCGTCACCGTCGGCACCTTCGTGTTCGCGCAGCCAATCCTCGACGTCGCCGGCCACGCGGCGGCGTCGCTGCCGTTCTAGTTCGTCGTCGAGCTCGCCGGGTCGTCGTCGAGCGGCCGGCCCTCGCCGACGGTGAGGAGTATGCCCACCGCGAGGAACGGGATCGCCGCCACGAAGGCGCCCGTCGCGAGCCAGTGGACGCCCGACGCGACCGCTGCGATGCCCGCGGCGGCGAGCGCGAGGCCGCAGAGCAGCTGATCGTTCATGCTTCAACGAGCGTTCGGCGCGAAGGCGCGCGCTCCTCTACCCGGTTGCTGGGTAGTTGGCGTCGGCCGACCATCTAGATTCCAGGTATGGCTACCGAACTGACCTGGCTCGGACACTCCGCCTTCCGGCTCGACACACCTGGCGGAAAGCGCATCTACCTCGATCCCTTCCTGAACGGCAATCCGCGTTGTCCCGAGAGCGAGTTCGAGCCCGAGCGCTGCGACCTGATCGGGCTCTCGCACGGCCACGACGACCACCTCGGCGACACGATCGCGATCGCGCAGAAGTTCGACTGCCCCGTCGTCGCACAGGTCGAGCTCCGCGGGTGGCTCTCCACCCAGGGGCTCTCGGAGGACGTGACGCAAGCGATCAACAAGGGCGGGACCGTCGAGCACGCCGGAGTCAAGCTCACGCTGACTCACGCGAACCACTCGTCGAGCGTCTTCGCCGACGGCCGCCTCCAGTACACGGGCGAATCGTGCGGCTTCGTCTTCGAGCTCGAGGACGGGTTCAAGATCTACTACGCGGGCGACACGAACGTCTTCGGCGATCTCTCCCTGATCGGGCGCATCTACGCGCCGGACGTGGCCATCCTGCCGATCGGCGACCACTTCACGATGGGGCCGCGCGAAGCCGCGGTCGCGCTCGAGCTGCTCGGCGTGATTCGCTGCGTGCCGTGTCACTACGGGACGTTTCCGCTCCTGACCGGTACGCCGGATGCGCTCCGCGAGCTCGCGCCGCCGGGCGTCGAGGTGCTCTCGCCCGAGCCCGGCGAGACGCTGACGTTCTGATGCGCGAGCGCTGGTTCGGAGCGACGGGACGGAAGGTGCCCGAGATCGTGCTCGAGGGATCGCTCGATCTCGGCGCGGCGCTCGTCCTCGACGACCTCTCCGACGTTGGCCGTGTTCACGCGGCCCATGTCGAGGGGACGCCAGTCGTCGTCCGGGCGGAGTCGAAGGAAGAGATCGTGGCCGCGTTGTCCCTGGGCGAGGTGGCATGCGTGCTCGTCCGCGACGAAGCGCTTCTCGACGTCGACCTCGCCTCGTTGACCTATGGCTAGCCCCGTTTCCACCTACTCGATCTGCGCTTGCGACCTCGAGGCGCGGCAGTGGGGCGTCGCCGTGCAGTCCAAGTTCCTCGCCGTCGGCTCGGTCGTGCCGTGGGCCGAGCCTCTCGCCGGCGCCGTCGCGACCCAGTCCTACGCGAACCCGCGCTACGGCCCGGACGGGCTGGCGCTGCTCCGCGAGAAGCTGGGCGCAGACGAGGTCGTGGAACGGCTGACGGCCGCTGACGACGGCCGAGCTCAACGCCAGCTCGGCGTCGTCGACGCGGAGGGTCACGGCGCCTCGTACACCGGCGACGAGTGCCACGACTGGGCTGGTGGCAGAGTCGGACCCTTCTACGCCGCACAGGGGAACATCCTCGTCTCGGGAGAGACCGTGGACGGGCTCGCCGACACGTTCGAGGCGACCGTCGGCAAGCCGCTCGTCGAACGGCTGCTCGACTGCCTCGACGCCGCGCAGGCTGCCGGCGGCGACAGCCGCGGCCAGCAATCGGCCTCGCTCCTGGTGGTCGGGCCCGATCAGGGCTACGCAGGCCTTTCCGACGTCTTCGTCGACCTCCGCGTCGACGATCACGAGCGGCCGCTCGAGGAGCTCCGCCGTCTCTTCCGGATCCACGAAGAGCTCTTCGGCAGCACGCCCCGCGATCGCTGGCTCGAGGTCGACGAGAACTTGCGCGCCGAGCTCGACGAGCGCCTCGGGAAACTCGGCTTCGAGACGCTCGCGGACTGGGCCGGCGTCGAGAACCTCGAGGAGCGCGTCGACGGAGAGGACGAGATCGACCCGTTCGTGCTCGAGCGGCTGCGCGAGAAGTCGGAGGCAGAAAGCTAGTCGTCGCCGGGAAGCCGGCGGCCCTCTCCGAGCGCGCGAAGCGCGGGAACCGGATCGTGCTCCGGCCTCGCCACGACGAGGACAGTGCCGGGCTCCTCTCCGGCGAGGGCGGCAACCAGCAACTCGAGCCCGACTGCGAGGGCGAAAGCCTTGTGCGCGTTCTCGCCGCCGAAGGGAACGAGCTCCTCGGGCCGAGCACGTCCGGAAAGCACATCGCCGTGAGTGACCGCGCCCATGGACACGTCCGCGACGACCGGGCGGCCGTCGCTCGAGGGGACGGCGACCGACAGCGGGTTCGTCCCCGTGAGCGGCGGGCCGCCTTCGGGATGCGGTAGCCGACGCGGCGACGTCGCGGTCAGCGCCGCGACGAGCCCTGCAGCGGCGAGGCGCCGAGTCCAGTACCCGAGCACGCCGCTCGGGAAGCAGCGCTCCGCCACGACGACGCGCGCGTGCAGGGGCGGCCGCGCGAGCGTCGCCAGCACGACCTCTTCGAGCACGAGGTAGCCGAGCGCGCCCGCGCCGTTCCAGCGCTCGAATCCCGCCTCCGCGACGGTCCGCTCCGGCCGCGCGGCCGGGTCGAAGTCGAGCGTCTCTAGCCACGGCACGCGCGAGAGCCCGTGCCCGTGCTTGCTCCGCCGATCCGCATCCTCGAAGTGGGCGACGAGCGCCTCGACCGCGTCGTCGGCGAACCGAAGCGCGCGAAGCCTGGAGCGCGCTTCGTCCGGCGTCAAAGAACGGTGAGCGGCTTGCGGATGGTTCCCGCCCGCGATGCCGCCACCGACTCTGCGAGAGCCATGATCGCCTGCGACGCCTCCGCGTCCGGGGCGATCTCTAGCAGCGGCGTCCCCTCGTCCGCGGCCTCGCGGAGCGCCGGATCGAACGGGATCCGCGCGAGGAGCGTCGTTCCGATCTCGTCGGCCAGTGCCTGGCCCCCTCCGGCGCCGAAGAGCTCCTGCCCGGTCCCGGCGAGGTACGACATGTTCTCGACGGCGCCCGTGACGCGCATTCCCATCTTCTGCGCCATCTGCGCCGCGCGTACCGCGACCTGCTGCGCCGCAGGCTGCGGCGTCGTCACCACCAGCGCCTCCGCCCTGGGCAGCAGCTGGCCGAGGGACATCGCCACGTCACCGGTGCCGGGGGGCATGTCGACGAGCAGCGTGTCGATGTCGCCCCAATGGACGTCGGAGAGGAACTGCTCCAGTGCCTTGTGCAGCATCGGGCCGCGCCACATGATCGGCGCGTTCTCCTCGAGGAAGAACCCGATGGACATCAGCTTGAGCTCGCCGCGAACCGGGGGCACCATCATGTCGTCGACGGCGATCGGCTTCTGGTGGACGCCCAGCATGTGCGGGATCGAGTGGCCGTAGACGTCGGCGTCGAGGACGCCGACCTGCTCGCCGAGCGTCGACAGCGCGTAGGCGAGGTTCGCGGTTAGCGTCGACTTGCCGACGCCGCCCTTACCCGAAGCGATCGCGATCACCCGTGTCCCGGCCGACAGCGAGATCGACTTCTCGGCACGACCGCCGCGCAGCCGCGTGGCGAGCGCGGCGCGCTCCTCCGGGCTCATCACGTCGAACCCGAGTCGGACTGCCGTCACGCCTTCGACGGCGCCGACGGTGCGCCCGACCTGCTCCTCGAAGGAGTGGCGGAGCGGGCATCCGGCCACGGTGAGCGCGATCGTCACGGCGACCGCGCCGTCGTCCTCGATCAGGACGTCGCGGACCATGTCGAGCTCGGTCACGGGCTTCTTGAGCTCGGGATCGATGACGCCTTCGAGCGCCTTCAGGATCGCGTCGCGGTCGGGTCTCATCCCGGCGAGCGTACCTGCGAGGCGGGGGGCTGGCGCAGCGCCGCGGTCAGAGCGGACAGAGGCTCGACCGACCCCGCCGCCGCGACCCGCGACCGCTGCACGAGGTCGAGCGGGGCAGCGGCCAAGGGCGGGTCGTCGAAGAGCTCGATCACGTAGCCACGCTCGCGGACGAGGAGCTGCGCCGCTGCGATGTCGACCGAGCGCGCGGGCTTGAGCGAGCAGACGGCGTCGATGCGCCCGGCCGCCAGGTGACAGAGGGTCAGAGCGAGCGAGCCCATGACACGGACGCGACCGACGAGATCGACGAGGCCGGGGAGCTGCTCCGCGATCGCGCGAGTCGTCGTGCCCTCGAAGGAGAGGATCTCGATGGTGTCCTTCGGCCCGACGCCTTCGAGCGGCTGTCGATCGAGGAAAGCGCCGCGGCCTCGCTCGGCCGTCCACTCCTCGCCGGTGCCGAAGTCGTGGACGTACCCGAAGACGACGTCGTCCATGGTCGCGCCTTCCGCGACCGCGAGCGAGAAGGAGAAGAACGGAATCCCGCGCTTCGCGTTGATCGAGCCGTCGATGGGGTCGACCGCGATGCGGAGCTCGCCGCCGTTCCCGAATGCGCGCTCGCCGAGCTCCTCCGAGACGAGCGTGAGGTCCTGCCCGAGTGCGGCGAGACGCTCCACCACGGCGTCCTCGGCGGCCTGGTCGATCGCGGTCGTGTCGTCCCCTCCCTCGCCTCGGCGGAGGACGGGCTCGCGCTCGACGCGGGTCGGCAGGCGGTCGAGCACGTCCCGGATGTCCGAGACGCAGAGCCGGCTCAGCTCGAGCCAGTCGCTCACGGCTGCACCGGATGGAACAGCAGGCCCGACAGCGGCTTGGGGAAGAAGTACGTGCTCTTCGGCGGCATCCGCTCGCCGCGACGGGCGGCTGCGAAGACATCCTCGACCCGCGGCCTCCGGAGAAGGAAAGCGGCGTCCGCCTCCCCTCGATCCACAGCGCCCACGGCGGCCACCACGTCGGGCGTGTACGAGATCCCCTCGAGGCCGACGCGGTCGACGAGCTCGACGTCGAGCTCGTCCTCCTCGCCCGTGAGAAGCTCGACACTCCCGGCGCAGTAGGCGACCGCGGCCGAACGGCCGAAAGGAAGGCCGGCGAGCTCCCGCAGCGCCCCGTCGAGGGTGTCGAAGCGCTGGTCGCTCACTGAGCGCGCGAGATCCGGCCGACCCGTGAAGACGCGGTGCGTCGGAAAGACGTGGAGCCCGGGATCTCCCGTGGAGACGACCAGTGCCATGATCCGCGCGCCGTCCCCGCCGAGCTCCTCGCCCAGCGCGATCGCGCTCTCGTAGCGGTGGTGGCCGTCGGCGATGAGCAGGGCGCCGCCGTCGAGAAAAGCGGCATCGTCGAGCCGCCAGGCTCGGGAGCCGTCGGCGAAAAGATCCGGATCCCGCTCGGGGCTCCTCGCGGTGAGTTTCCCTTCGTGGAGGAGGAGGATCGGCTCCGGCTGGGCGCGCGTCTCGCGCAGCAGGCGAAGGCGCTCCTGTCGGATCTCCGGATGCGTGCGCTCGTGAGGGAGGACGCCGCCCGCCGCGTAAGGCTCGGCCAGGACGGACGCGACGACACCACGCCGCTCGCGCGCGACGCCGTCGGGGCCGACGTACTCGTCCACGAGAAGCCAGAAAGCCGGCTCGTCGTCGCGGGCGAGGATGCCCTCCTCGACCCACTCGCGGTACAGGCGACCCGCGTCCTCCGCCGATTCCGGAAGCGTCAACCGGACGACGTTGTAGGGGCTCCGGAGGAAGAGCTCGTCCCGTTCCGCGGGCGTGACGGCGTCGTAGGGAGGCGCGACGAGATCCGCGAGTGGGCCTGCCGCGCCGGAGTAGCGGACAGCGCGGAACGGCTGAAGGGCGGCCATCGGGTCGCCGAGCCTACCAACGCCCACCGGGCCATCCGGGGGGCAAGCCGGTGTCTGACGCTGAAGTGTCGCAACACCGAGCCAATCTGTCCCCAGCCTTAGACTCCGGCCGTGGCCACGATCGCCGAGCTCGCGGAGGACCGGACGGTCGAGGGCGTCTTCGCGGTCACGAAGAAGGAACGCCGCCGGACGCGCGCGGGCGCCGCCTACCTCGCGCTCGAGCTCGCCGACTCGAGCGGCCGCATCGACGCGCGAGTCTGGTCTGACGTCGACCTCCTCGACGGCCGCTTCGGCGAGGGCGACGCCGTCCGGGTCCTCGGACGGGTCGAGCGCTTCGACGGCAAGCTCCAGGTGCAGGTGCGCGCGGTCGAGCCCGCCGAGGACGCCGACCCAGCGACTCTGACGCCGGCTCTTCGGCGCGACGCGGACGAGCTCGACGGCTTCTTCGAGTTCCTCGCCGCCGAGATCGCACACCCCGGCCTCGCTGCGGTCGTGAGCTCGTTCGTCGCCGACGCCGACATCAGGACGGCGCTTCGCGCGCTGCCGGCGGCCGGGGCCGACGGGCATCACGGTTACGCCGGAGGCCTCGTCGAGCACACCGTCGGCGTCGCGACGCTCTGCCGCGAGACAGCGCAGCTCCATCCTCGCCTCCGCTCCGATCTCCTGCTCGCCGCAGCATTGCTCCACGACGTCGGCCGCATCCGCGAGCTCGGCCGCGGCCCTGCCTTCCGCCAGACCGAGGAGGGCCGGCTTCTCGGCCACGTCCATCTCGGCCTGCGCATGGTTGAGGACCGGGCCCGCGACCTCGATCCCGCGGTTCTCGCCGAGCTCCTGCACGCGATCGCGTGCCATCACGACCGCCCGGCCGCACGAACAGCCGAGGCGGCCGTCCTCTACCACGCGAACCAGCTGG
>Ga0299913_10004548_pt1 | contig 11661 bp, 10 predicted proteins | sample RVTome_9_FD_201360 | JGI IMG/M metagenome (GOLD analysis project Ga0299913, IMG submission 201360) | Soil microbial communities from uranium-contaminated site in the Upper Colorado River Basin, Wyoming, United States - RVT155D38 (version 2) ... | reverse complement strand
GGTGGGGGGAAGCGCAGGGTCATGCCGTCGATGGCCGCCACGCCGGCCAGTGCCGCTTCGTTGATCAGCACGGCCCTTGCGAACTGCAGCGTTGGATTGGCGACGTCGTTGACGTCGGGCAGGCCTATTGCGGCGGCGTAATCGAGGGTGCCCAGCATTAGGGCGGCCAGCCTGGGTCCCGCGGCAGCTACCAGCGCGGGCAGGGCTCGCACCGCCGCCGGCTCCTCTATCATCAGCTGGACGCGGACAGTTCCCTCGTCCCAGCCACGAGCGGACTCGAGGCGCGCCAGCGCCACCACGGCATGGTCGACGTCCGCCGCAGCGGTCACTTTGGGCAGCACGATGGCGTCGGGCGGCCGAGCGCCCTCCCGCCCAAGCGCGTGGGCCAATGAATCGAGCTGCTTGGCAATCCCAGCGCGTGCCACGCGCAGCAGGCAGATGCAGTCGGCGGGCCACGGGATATTTAGCATCGCCGCCGCCCAGCATTCTCCGACGCCCTCGTCGGGACCTGCCGCATCCTCGCCGTCGAGCATGACCGCCGGTGCCGCGCGAGGCTCGTTGAAGAGACGCTCGATAGAGCTCGTGGGCACCGCCAGCCGCTCCGCGATATCGGGCGGCGCGAGCTGCAGCCGGTCAAAGGTGCCAGCCAGCGCGTCCGTCCGGCGCTCGACTGCCTTTTGTACGAGTGGCAGGTTGGTCGCCGGCACGCTCAGGACAACCGGCTGGGCCGACAGCCGGTCTATTGGGTTCATTTCGTCCGGTCCTCGGTGGGCTCAGTCTGCGGTGCGGGCACCTCTGGCGCAAACCCGCGGCGGAACACCATCATCGTTCGCCGAAAGGTGATGACCACCTGCCCGCGCTCGTTGTAGCCGGTCGTGCGCACCTTAAGGATCCCCACCTCGGCCCGTGAGCGGGACGGCCTGACCTCGAGCACCTCGCTCTGCGCGTAGAGCGTGTCGCCTTCGTATACGGGGTTGGGCAGCCGCACCTCGTCCCAGCCGAGGTTGGCCAGCGCGTTCTGGCTCAGGTCGCGCACCGACAGTCCCGTCACCAGGGCAAGGGTCAGCGTGGAGTTGACGAGCGGCCGCCCGAAGCGAGTGCGGCCGGCATAGTGGGCGTCGAAGTGGAGCGGGTTGGTGTTCAGCGTCAACTGCGTGAACCAGCTGTTGTCGACGGCCGTGATGGTGCGGCCCAGAGCGTGGCGGTAGACGTCTCCGACCCGGAAGTCCTCCAGGCAGCGGCCGGCGCTCGGCTCGAGCACACGCGGCTCTGGCGCTGACTCGCTCACAACAGCTCGTCCAAGACTGCCTCGGTATGCGCGCCCAGCTCCGGCACGGATAGCGGGCGCTCGGGCAACCCGGCGATGTTGAAAGGCGGCCGGATCGTGCGCACCGGGCCCGCTGGTGTTGGTACTTCCCACCAGCGGTCGCGTTCGAGGAGCTGGGGGTGTCCGAGCAGGGCCGCCACGTCGTTGATCGACCCAAATGGAACGTCGGCCGCCTCCAGCCGGCGCTCGACATCGGCGCGACTGAGCGAACCCAAGATGTCCTCGATCTCGCGCTCGAGGTGCTCACGGTTGGCCACCCGGGCGGTGTTGGTCACGAAGTCCGGTTCGTCGGCCAGTTCAGGGCGGCCGAGCACCTGCTCGCACAGGCGTCGCCACTGCCCGGCGTTCTGGACAGCGAGGTTCACCTGGCCGTCAGCGGTTCGATACGGCCCGTAGGGCACAATCGCGGCGTGGCGCATGCCGCAGCGCGGCGGCGGCCCCCCGCCGTAGCGCGCCTGGTAGGCGGGCACGGTCAGCCATTCGGCGAGGCAGTCGAGCAACGAAGTTTCGATCGCGCTGCCTTTCCCGGTCAGGTCACGTAAGCGCAACGCGGCCAGGATCGAAGTCAGGGCATACATGCCGGCGGCTATGTCGGCGATCGATATGCCCACCTTGGCCGGCGCTTCAGGCGTGCCGGTCACGGACATCAGCCCGCTCTCGCCCTGGAGCAGGAGGTCGAAGCCCTTGCGCGAGGCGTAGGGCCCGTCCGGACCGTAGCCGCTGATGGCGCAGCTGATCAGCCTCGGCCAACGGCGCTCGACCTGGGACCGGTGGAGGGCCAGCCGCTCGCTAGCCCCGGGACCGAGGTTGTGAACGAATACGTCGGCCCTATCGAGCAACGCGTCGAGCGCTGCGTGGTCCGCCGACTCCGCCAGGTCCAGGACGACGCTGCGCTTGCCGCGATTGAGCCAGACGAAGTAAGCGGACTGCCCCATGACCATGCCGTCGTAGTGGCGGGCGAAGTCGCCTTCGCCCGGACGCTCGACCTTGACGACGTCGGCACCCAGGTCGGCAAGGTGGCGCGTCGCCAACGGAGCGGCGACTGCCTGTTCGAGCGCGACCACGCGCACGCCAGCCAGCGGCATGACCTCGCCTTGCTCGCGCCGGCCGGCAGCCGCATCGCCCATCAGTACGACTTAGGCAGCCCGAGCACGTGCTGGCTGAGGTAGGCCAGCACGAGGTTCTGGCTGATTGGGGCGACGCGGTAGAGCCGCGTTTCGCGGAACTTGCGCTCGACGTCGTACTCGCGCGCGAAACCGAAGCCGCCATGGACGTCGAGGCAGACGTTGGCCGCCTCCCAGCTCGCCTCGGCGGCCAGGTACTTGGCCATGTTGGCCTGCGGACCGCAGGCCGCGCCGGAGTCGAAGGACTCGGCTGCACGGCGGCGCATGAGGTCAGCTGCCTCGAGCGCCGCATGGCTGCGCGCGATTGGGAACTGCACGCCCTGGTTCTGGCCGATCGGCCGGCCGAAGACTACGCGCTCCCTCGCATAGGCTACCGCGCGCTCGATGAACCAGCGGCCGTCGCCGATGCACTCGGCGGCGATCAGGATGCGCTCTGCGTTCCAGCCATCGATGACGTAGCGGAAGCCCATCCCCTCCTCGCCGACGAGGTCCGCAGCCGGCACCTCGAGGTCGTTGATGAAGACCTCGGTCGTGGCGTGATTGAGCATCGTCTCGATCGGCCTGATGGTCACCTGGCCGGCGGGCACGGCCGCACGCAAATCGACGATGAACAAGGACAGCCCGCGCGTCTTGTCGGCCAACTCGTCGTACGGCGTCGTACGCGCCAGCAGCAGCATAAGGTCGGAGTGGGCCGCTCGCGACGTCCAGATCTTCTGGCCGTTGATGACGTACCGATCACCGGCACGGCGCGCGAAGGTTTGGATGCGCGTCGTCTCGGAACCGGCCGACGGCTCCGTCACGCCGAAAGCCTGGAGGCGCAGCCGGCCGGCCGCGATGTCAGGCAGATGGCGCTGCTGTTGATAGTCGCTGCCATGGCGCACAAGCGCGGCGACGATGTACATCTGCGCGTGGCAGGCGGCCGAGTTGCCGCCCGAGCGGTTGATCTCCTCGAGCACGACGGACGCCTCACGAATCCCGAGCCCCGCCCCGCCATGTTCCTCGGGGACGAGCATCCCCAGCCAGCCCGCCTGCGAGAGCGCATCAACGAATTCGGTCGGGTACTCGCCAGCAGTGTCGAGCTTTCGCCAGTAACCGCTCGGAAATCGCTCACACACGGCGGTCACGGCCTCACGCAGGAGTCGTTCGTCGGTCGCCGCGGCAGTTTGCATTTGACACCGATTGTTTCACCCACCTAGGCTGCGTGCAACCGTGATTCCACGTAGGAGGCGCGCATGGAGTTCGGCCTGGCGATCCAGAACAATAGGCTCGGCGCGTCGGCGGAGGGCATGGACGCCTCGGCCGAGGTGGCGCTGCGGCACGGCTGGAAGAGCGTCTGGGTGGCCGACCACTTGATCATCTCGCGACGCGGTGGCCCGCGCGCCGACAAGTGGTTCGCCCAGTACAACGTCGAAGAGCATGACTGGATCCTGGAGGCGCTCCTGTCCCTGGCCTATGTCGGCGCGCGTCATGGCGAGCTGCGGCTGGGACTTGGCGTGGTCGTGCCAGCCATGCGCGATGCGCCGCAGTTGGCGAAGGAGATTGCGACCCTCGATACGTTGACCGGCGGCCGGGTGGTATGTGGAGTCGGCGTCGGGGATGAAGAGGACTACGGCGAGTACGAGAACCTGGGCAAGGAAGACCGTTTCCGCCTGCGTGGCGCCTACCTCGAGGAGGCGGTGGCACTTTGGCGCCACCTATGGTCCGGTAGTAGCCAGCCTTTCGTCGGCCGCTTCCATCGCCTCGCGGACTTTGTATTCCTGCCCCTCCCGCCCCAGGGCGGCCAGCTGCCGATCTTCTCGGGCGGGCGCAGCGACAGGGCCCTTGCGCGTGTCGGCCTGCTGACCGACGGCTACCTCGGCGCACGCTGGGGCCCCGCCGAGTTCGCCGCGCGCTGGCCGGCCATCGTCGCACGCGCGGCGGCGGGTGGTCGGTCACGACCATATCTCGCGACGCGACTCCGCGTCCGCCTCGGCGAGCAACCGGACGAGTTGTACAGCCTGCACGGACCGCCAACGCGGATCGTCGGCGAGCTGCTCGCCTTCGAGGACGCCGGCGTAGACGAGGTCATCGCCGTGTTCGAGGCGACTACGCCCGAGGCGATCGTCCACGAGGTCGAGCGCTTCGCGCGCGACGTCGTCGCCGAGTACCGCGCCCGGTCAGCGGAGCGGGCTGCAGCCACGGCCGCGGGCAGCGCCTGACAACACCGACCAAGATGGAATTCTCGCTCGCCGTCCAGAACTATGGTCGCGGTACGTCGCCGGCAACGCTGGACGCCTCGGGCGAGGCCGCCGAGTCGCTCGGCTGGCGGACGCTGTATCTGATCGATCACCCTATGGTGCCTCGCTCGGGCGAACCTGAATACCACGAGACGCTCGAGCCACTGACGTCGCTGGCCTACCTCGCCGGTCGCTTTGGCCGTGTGCGCCTCGCCACCGGCGTGCTGGTGCCGCCGATGCGCGACGCCGTCCTGCTGGCCAAGGAGCTGGCCACGCTCGACCTGCTCAGCGGCGGCCGGCTGATAGTCGGCGTCGGCGTCGGCAACCAGCTCGACCACGGCGAGTACCAGAACCTGGGCAAAGAGGACCGTTTTGGGGTGCGTGGCGCGTACCTCGACGAGACCATCGCCCTCTGGCGCCGCCTATGGGCTGGCAGTGAGGCGCCGTTCGAGGGCCGCTTCCACCTGGTGCGCGATTTCACCTTCGGGCCCCTCCCGCCGCAGGGCGCCAGGATGCCGATCTACGCGGGCGGCCGCAGCGAGCGCGCGCTCGACCGCGTCAGCCGGCTGTGCGACGGCCTGTACTCGAGCCGCTGGGGACCGACCGAGCTGCGCCGGCGCTGGCCGCCCGTCGTCGAAAGGGCCCGGGCGAATGGACGACCGCGCCCGGCGCTTGCCACGCGCGTCCGGGTGCGCATCGGCGCGCCGCCCGATGACCGCTACAGCGTGTGCGGCACCGCCCGAGAGATGGTCGCCCAGCTGCTCGAGTTCGAGGAGCTGGGCACTGACGAGTTCGTCGCTGTCCTCCCCGCCACCGAGGCGGCCGACGTGCGCCGCGAGGCCGAGCGATTCGCACGCGAGGTCATCGCGCCGTTCCGCGAGGAGCTGGCCGAGCGGCGCCAATTGAGGCGCGACGAGTACTCAATGTGATGGCCGGCCAGACACAACGCCGGTCGGGCGACGCCTGGTCGTGAGCGACATCGACGATCGGCTGGCCGCCTTCGCCGCGGGTCTCCAGCCAGCCGACGTGCCGGCATCCGTTCGCCGGCGGGTGCGTGACCTGTTTCTAGACGCGCTGGCCAGCGCGCTGGCGGGGCGGGCGACTGACGAGCGGCCAGCGTTGGAGGCGGCTGCGCTGCGCCTGACCGGCCCGGGCGCGAGCACGGTCATCGGCGGCGCGGGCCTGTCGCTGGCCGGCGCAACGCTGGTCAACGGCTACCAGGTGACCGCGGCGACGGTGTGCGACGTCCACCGGCCAACGCTCTGCCACGTCGGGCCGGTCGTCGTGCCGTCGGCACTGGCCATGGCCGAGGAGCGCGATACCGACGGCGCCACGTTGGTCGCCGCGCTCGCCGTCGGGTTCGAGCTGACCGTGCGGGTTGCACGAGCGCTGGACCCGGCCCACTCGCGTGCCCGCGGCTGGCACAGCCCTGGCGTGGCCGGCCCCTTCGGCGCGGCGGCCGCCGCCGGGCGGCTTGTCGGGCTACCGGCAGCAGCGATGCGCGACGCATTGGGCCACGCCGGCGGCCAGGCGGCAGGCACGTTCGCCGCGCTGGGCAGCACCGGCGTAAAGATGCACCAGGCCCGCGGCGCTCTGTCGGGGCTGATCGCCGCGCTCCTCGCCGAGGCTGGCTTCAGCGGCTCCTCCGAGCCACTGACGGCGCCCGATGGCGGACTCCTCAACGCCTATGCCGACGGCGGCCGCCCGGACGAGCTGACCGACGAGCTCGGTGAGAGCTGGCGGCTGGAGGAGATCTCAATGCGTCGCTGGCCGGCGGCGAGCGCGCTGCAGGCGGTGATCGCAGGGGTGCTGGGCCTGGTCGCAGAGCACCGCGCCAGCGCCTCGGACACCGAGCGGGTGCGCGTCGCCTTGCCGCCGGCCGGTCATGCGATGCACGCCGAGCGCGGCTGGGACGACCAGTTGGCCGCGCTGCAGTCGGCGCGCTGGGTGACGGCAGTGACACTTCACGACGGCCGCTGCTGGCTGGAGCAGTTCACCGCCGAGCGCCTCTCGGACCGGACAGTCGGCGAGTTCGCGCGCCGGCGTGTGCAGGTCGAGAGCGATTCCTCGCTGCCGCTAGGCGGAGCCGCCGTCACGATCGTCGGGCGCGATGGCAGGCGGCACGAGTCGCGGCTGACGTCGGCGCCGGGCGATCCGGCCGATCCGCTGACGGTCCGCGAACTCGAGCGCAAGCTCGACGACGCGGCCGTGGGCTGCGGCATGGCCGCGGCTGCCCCTCGCATCGCCGCGCTGGTGGCGGAGCTCGACGGCGTGCCGTCGGCCCGGCTGCTGACTGAGGCGCTCAGAGGGCCGAATAACCGCGCCGGCTCCCTATGACGCAGCGCCGCTCGTTTTGGATGGGGCGCTGGGTCAGCGACCGCGACGAGTTGTTCTCGATGGGCGCCGTGCTCGGCTTCTCGCTGGCGCTAGGTACGTGGACGCTGACGATGCCGCTGCTGGCGCTGGAGGCCGGCTGGGATGCGGCGGGTATCGGTGTGCTCGCCATGCTGGCCGCAGTCAGCCACCTGGCGACGCGGCTCCAAATGGCATGGCTGCTCGGCCGAGTCACCGACCGGCTGCTGCTGCTCGTTGCCTGCGGCTTGCTGGCGCTGCCCTACGCCCTGCTGCTGGTTAGCCAGGACGGCTGGGCGTTCGTATTCGGGCAGATGTTCAACGGCGCCGCGCGAGCCACCTTCTGGACGGCCAGTCAGACCCACGTCGTGCGCGGCAACCGAGCGCCCGTGCGCGCGTTGGCCCAGCTTCACGTGCTCAACAGCGCGGGACAGGTCGTCGGTCCGGTGGCGGCCGGCGCGCTGCTGGCGGCTGCGCCGGCGGCCGCCGTCGGGCTGGGCCTGCTCGCGGCGCTCGTCGGCGGGGTTGCCTGCCTGGGCCTGGCGGCGCTACCTATATATGCTCGTCTGTCGGGCAACCGGCTGACATGGTGGTGGCGCAGCCGTGGCGTCGGAGTCGCCGCTTGGGCGAGCTTCAGTGCCGGCGGCTGGCGGACGTTGCTGAGCTCTTACGTGCCCGTGGTACTCGACGGGGCTGGCCACAACACCGGGCTGATCGGCCTGCTAGTCGGCCTGTCCGACGCCGCCTCGATCGTCGCCGCCGCCGCCGTGGCGCGGCTCGACCGGGGCGCGCTGATGCTGACGCTGCGGTTCGGCACCATCGCCACCGGAGCCGGTTTGGCCGCCGTCGGGCTGGTGCCGGAGAGTGTCGCGGCAGTTGGCTTGGCGCTGGGAGTGAGCGGAATTGGTGCGGGGATGATCTCAACGCTCGGCCCCGCAATTGCCGCCGAGTCGGCTGCAGGCGAAAGCCAGGGTGCGGCAATCGCCCTGACCGGCACGTTCAGGGCAACCGCGCTGCTGGCGGTGCCGGCAGGTGTTGCCGCCCTGCTGCTGGTCGTTGGGCTGTCGACGGCGCTGGTCACGGTCGGGCTGGCATTGACCCTCCCCGGCGTGGCCGCCAGCCTGCAACGCACCCATTCGAGTGCGTCTGTCGGCGCGCAGTCGGGTCCTCGCCGAGATTGACCACGCATGGCCCACGTCAACGGAGGAGTCCAATGAATGATGAGCGAAACCAAGAGCTACCCGATGCGCTTGCGGAGCTGCTCGACGGCGCGCGGCTGGAAGAGCGCGCCGAGCACGTCTTCGAGCTGCTGACCGTCTCCGAGGCTGGCTGGCCGCACATCGCGCTGCTCAGCGTTGGCGAGGTTCTCGTCACAAGCCCGCGCCGCCTGATGTTGGGGCTGTGGCCGACGAGCACGACGACGGCCAACCTGCGTCAATCGGGTCGCGCGGTGCTGCAGCTCTACCACGCTGGCGCGGCGTACCGCGCCCGCCTCGAGTGCCGGCCGCGAGCAGAGCAGGCGGCACAGGCTGCCCGGCTGGCAATCTTCGACTGCCGTATCACGCAGCTGAGTCGTGACGCAGTCGGTTATGCCCGCCTGACCAGCGGGCCCCGCATCGAGCTACCCGACGCTGATCGCGTGGTCGCGCGCTGGCGGGCGCAGGTCCACACCCTGCGCCGGGCCGCGGAGGACGCTGCCTGAGGGCCCGCCGCCGGCGGAGCTCGCTACAGCCGGACGCCGAGCAGATGGTGGAATAGCAGGTAGAACCCAACCACCGTGACGCTCACGATGACGGCCATCTGGAGCAGCGGCAGCCGGACTGCCAGGAGGATGGCGACCAGGGCCAAGGGCATAGCGATATACACGCTGGTGAACGCAGCGAGCGCGACGAACCCCACGATCCACGCCGCAAAAGCGGCCTGGCGGCCGCGTGACGCCGGATCCGTGAGGACCTCGAGATCCTCGTCGTCCTCCTCCGATCCACGGAGGGCGCCGAGGCCGTGGCGTACCTCCTCGTCGGCCCCTGTCGCCCGACGTAGCCCGGGGAACAGGTCGAGTACGAGTATGATGCCGGCCACGATCAGCGTTGGCACGCCGATCAACAGCGGCACGAGTGCGGCGCCCGCTCGGATACCCAGCGCGTTGACGACGAGCAGCCCCACGAAACAGATCAGGATGAGATCGAAGACGATCGCTCCGATGGCCCGGCCGGCGGGTCGGTCAGGTAGCGCACTCACGCGCCCGCTCCGCGCGATGACCTCCGGGCGGCCACTCGGCGCAGCCCGCCGATCATCGGCAGCGCGACGGTGGCGACGGCGATCGCCAGCAGCACCAGCGATATCGGTCGCGTGAAGAAGCCGGATGGGCCGAAGGTGGCCATCGTCTGGTGGAATGACTGCTCGATCAGGCCGCCCAGCACAATAGCGATGACTAACCCCAGCCGCGAGAAGCCGTAGACCTCCATCGCGTATCCGACATAGCCGAAGATCAGCAGCACGACGACGTCGAGCATCTCGGTGCGTATCGCGTACACCCCGACGATGGCAATGACGGCGATGAGCGGCGCCAACACGTCGCCACGCATGCGGGCAACGGCAACCGCGCGCGGGCCGATGAGCAACACCAGCAGGGCGGCGATCAGCCGCGGCACCAGCGCGGCGACGACGACGACGTACACGATGTGCAGGTCGCCTCGCAGCAGCGTCGGGCCGGCCGGCACGCCGTGGATGAGCAGCCCGGCAAGCAGCACCGCCCACAGCACGCCGCCGGGGATGCCGAAGGCAAGCGTCGGCAGCATCGCGCCGCCCTTGTCGGCGTCGTTGGCCGTCTCCGGCGCGATGACGCCCTCGACCGAGCCACGGCCGAACTCCTCAGGATGGCGTGACAGGCGCTTCGCCTGCCCGTAGGCGAGGAACGAGGCGAGGGTGCCGCTGATGCCGGGGATGAGACCGGCCGCGAAGCCGATGAGCGAGCTGAGCAGCACGGTCCGCCACGCCCGCAGCGTCGACCACAGCCCGTCGATGATCCGCGACGCCTTCTGAAGGTGCACGATCTCTGCCAGCGAGCTATTGCGGCCGGCGCTGAAGAGCGCCAGCATCTCGCCACCGGCGAACAGGCCGATCAGGGCGGGAACAATGTCTATACCGTCCCACAGGTAGAGCTGGCCGAAGGTGAAGCGTGGATTGCCGACAACCGGATCCAGGCCGATGAAGGCCACCATCAGCCCCGCCCCCACCGACACGACGCCCTTGACCAGATTGCCGCCAGTCATCGCCGCGATCAGCAGCAGGCCGGTCAGCGCGATCATGAAGAACTCGGGGTAGGAGACGGAGAGGACTAGCGTGCGCGCAAATGGCAGCAGGAGGAGGAACAGGACGATGCCGAAGACGGCGCCGAAGACGGAGCCGAAGGTGGCTGCTCCCAGTGCCTCGGCCGCCCGGCCCTTCTTGGTCATCTGGTAGCCGTCGATCGTCGTCACGGCGTTCGGCGGATCGCCAGGCACGCTGACCAGGATTGAGGTGACCTGCCCGCCGAGTCCGGAGCTCGTGCCAATGGCCATCAGGAAAGCGACGCCGTGGGTTGGCGTCATGCCGAACGTCAGCGGCAGCAAGAGCGCCATGCCGGCCGACCCGCCCAGGCCGGGCAGTATCCCGACGAACAGCCCGATCAGGACCCCGGCAAGGATAAGCAGCGGTCCCGGCCACGTGAGCAGGTCCGCTGCCGCTCCCAGGAGGCCGTCGATCACCTAGAGCGCCCGACGGCCCCGAACGGTTTCAACGAGTGCGCCGTGGCCAGGGCCGCTACTCGGATAGGTTTTCCCGCAGCAGGTCCGCGTAGTCCTCGAGCGTCTCGTAGGTGACCTCGATCACCTGCTGCGCCTCCTCGGCCGAGCCGTGGACGGGAATGAAGCCTGCCCCCTCGAGCTGGGCAAGGAAGTCCTCGTCGGCAAAGACGTCGGCCAGTGCCTGGTCGAGGATCTCCACTGCGCACTCAGTCGTGCCCGGGGGCGCCGCCACGATGCGCGTCTGGGCAAGGGCATCGCCGATCCCCTCGTTGCCGGTCACCTCATCGAGGCTGGGAACTCCTTGAGCCAGATCGGCGTTGGGCTGGCCCTCGGCCGGCGGATCGCCGATGAGGACGAGAGGGCGGAGGTCGCCGCCCTCGATCCCGGCCGCCACCGAGGTCAGCGGGTAGAGCGCGATGTCGGTATCGCCGCGGATGAGGCTAAGCAGCGCGTCGGCGCTGGTGTCGTGCGGCACGTCGGTGTACGGCAGGCTCAGCTGGTCGAACGAGACGATGTTGATCGCGGCAATGCCGCCCGAGGCCATGAGCAGCGGTTCCGCCTCGCTGGCGGCTGACTGCACGTCCTCGATAGTCTGCCACTCGGAGTCGGCGGCGACGACGATCGCCTCCGGTCCGACGGTCAGCCGACCGATCGCGCGAAGGTCACGGAAGTTGGCGTCGGTGGTGCCCGCGATCTGCTGCGTGGCGAGCACACCGGGCTCTGTGATGACGACGGTGTAACCGTCCGGCTCGGCGCTGAGCACCTCGGTCACGCCGACCAGGCCGCCCGCGCCCTCGCGATTGACCGGCACGACATTGACATTGTTGGGAAGGTGCTCTTGGAGCGCCGGCGCCACA
>Ga0299913_10004547_pt1 | contig 11662 bp, 12 predicted proteins | sample RVTome_9_FD_201360 | JGI IMG/M metagenome (GOLD analysis project Ga0299913, IMG submission 201360) | Soil microbial communities from uranium-contaminated site in the Upper Colorado River Basin, Wyoming, United States - RVT155D38 (version 2) ... | reverse complement strand
GAGCGGTTCGACCGACTCGTCACGCCACCCCACGAGCTCGAGGCGCTCGAAGGCGACCTGCGCGCAGCCGCCGACGAGCTTCGGAGCCTGCCGGCCCGGCCGTCGGCGGCGGCCGGACCGGTCGTCGGCGCAGCGGCCGGCGGCACGGTCGGCGAGGGCGCGGCGGTCGGCGGCACGGCGGATCCGACCGACCCGACGGCCGCCGGGTGAAGGTCGCCGAGCCGGTTCGAGCCGGCACCGCCGCGGAGATCCCGGATTGGGCCGGCCCGTCGCCGGATCGGCCGGGCCTGGGCGCGTGCCTCGCCCGCCTCGACGACGCGATCGACGCCGCCCGATCGCTGGGCCTGCCGACCGCCGACGCCGAGGCGGTTCGGGCGGAAGCCGCCGAACGCCTGCGATTCCCGGCGGACACGTACCTCCTCGCGCTCGTCGGGGGAACCGGTGTCGGCAAGTCGAGCCTGCTGAACGCGCTCGCCGGGCAACCGGTCAGCGAGGCCTCGGCACGGCGGCCGACGACGTCTGCTCCCGTCGCCTGGGTCCCCCACGCCAGCCGGGACGAGGTCGCCGGACTCCTCGACTGGCTCGAGGTCCGGCCGGAGGACGTCCGCGACCACGACGAGCCGGCCCTCGCCGGCGTCGCCATCCTCGACCTGCCCGACCTCGACTCGATCGAGCGGAGCCATCGCGAGCGGGTGGAGGCGGTCCTGCCGCGCGTCGACGCCGTCGTCTGGGTGACCGACCCCGAGAAGTACCACGATGCCGTGCTCCACGACGAGTTCCTGCGGCGCTGGGTGCCCCGCCTCGATCGCCAGGCCGTCGTCCTCAACAAGGTCGACCGGCTCGCCCCCGACGACGCCGAGCGGATCCGGCGCGACCTCGAGCGCGACCTGGCCGGTGATCGGGCGGGCAGTGCCCGGCGGCCGCGCGTCCTGCTGGCCGCGGCCGCGCCGCCGGCGCGTCCCGAGCCTGCCGCCTCGCGCCGCCCGGACGTCTCGGAGCTCCGCGCCTGGCTCACCGAGCAGGTCGAGGCGAAGGCCGTGGTCCGGGCCCGTATCGGGGCGTCGATCGGGGCGGCCGTGGCGGCGTTGGCCGAGGCGGCAGGTGTCGATCCGTCGATCCGGGCGAACGCGATCCTCGATGCCGCCGACCGGCGGAAGGCCATCGATCGGGCGACCGACGAGGTCCTGCGGGTCGTCGACCTGCCGAGCCTCGAGCGGCAGGCCGTCGCGGCGACCCGCGCCCGGGCCCGAGCCCGCGGAGCGGGGCCGGCCGGCGCCGTCACGTCACTCCTGTACCGCCTGTCCGGCCGCGAGCGGCGGGTCGCCGACCCGGCCGGCTTCCTCGCCCGGTGGCGGGACCGCGGGTCGCTCGCCCCCGCCACCGAGACCGTTCGCGCCGCCCTCACCGAGCCCCTGCGGCGGGCCGCCCCCGGGACCCGCGCGGTCGTCGCCGGGAGCACCCAGCCGGAGCGGCTGGAGGAGGGCCTCGCGGCAGCGATCGACCGGGCCGTGGCGCTCCGCGGCCGCGACGCGCCGACGAGCCGGGTCTGGCCGTTCATCGGCCTGCTTCAGACGGTCGCCACGCTCATGATGGCCTTCGCCACCGTGTGGGTCGTCCTGTGGGTCTTCATCAAGTTCCCGGTCGACTCGGTCCAGGTCCCGGTCCTCGGCGTCGTCCCGATCCCATTCCTGCTCCTCGCCGGGGCGCTGCTGGGCGGCTACCTCGTCGCGCGACTGCTCGGCCTGCACGCGGGCTGGGTCGGTCGTCGCTGGGCGGGCCGGCTGCGGGCCGACGTCCGGGCCGGCGTGGAACGCGAGGTCGAGTCGTCCGCGTTCGCCGATCTGGACAGGCTCGAGTCGGCCCGGCGAGTCCTGTGGAGCACGGCCCGGGCGACGGCATCGGCCTGCGCCCCGCACTGACCGACATGCGAACGCGCCCCGCGGACGAGCCGCGGGGCGCGTGATTCTGTTGGCTGGCCGGCCGCTCAGCCGGGCACGTCCAGCCCGTCCTGAAGGAAGGCCTCGACCTGATCCGCCGAGACCGCCCGATCGAACGAGAGGATCAGCTCACGGTCGAAGCCCATCGCGTCGACCTCGCCCGTCGGCTCCGGCTGGACGAGGACGAACCGGAGCCCGCCGTCGACCTCGTCGATGTACAGCGCGAGAGCGTTGTCGATCGCGTAGTCGATCCAGGTGAGCCGGAGGGTCCGCTCGTCGACGTTCTCGACGACGAGCGTGTACGCGTCGACCGACATGCCCTCGCCCGGCGAGCCGGACTCGGCGCCGAGGAGCCAGCCGCCGCGGTCCACGACGTCGACGTAGACGTCGTGACCCGCCGCGTTGTCGAGGTCGACCTTGATCGGCATGCCGTCGCTGCCGCCGTCGGTCGGTTCCTCGCTGGGCTCATCGCTCGGGTCGTCGGTCGGCGCCTCCGAGGGCTGCTCGGAGGGCGTCTCGGACGGCTCGTCGCTCGGGGCCGGGGTCGGGCTCACGATCGGCGAAGGCGTGGGTGCCTCGCTGGCCGGCGGCGCGGCGCCGCCGTCGCCGCCGTCGCCGCGGCCGCCGGAGCCGAGCGCGATGCCGGCGACGAGCGCGACCGCGACGATTACGCCGCCGACGACAACGAGGGGCGCGAAGCCGGTGCTCCGCACGGTGGGGGACTGGATGCCGTTCATCGGGTTCCTCAGTTCTGGTTCGTCGAGCCCGCAGTGCATTGGGCCTGTTGCGGTGCTCACAAGGGATGAGGCCCGGAGGTCGCGACGTTCTTCAACGGAATCGCAAGGTGTGTCGCGATTGCGTACGTCCGTCCATGGGGCAGTGCGACATTCGTCGAGCCCGGACCTTGCATCTGCCTGACGTTCCACAGGCGCTGTGGATAACTTCGGGGCCGGGTCACGGCGCCGCGCCACCGCGCCACCGCTCCTTCCGCGCCACCGAAATTCCAGGGAGGCGTAGCGATCGGCGGGCCGGGCGTCTCGAGCCCGTCCTGGCCGCCGAATATTCGCGGGGGCACTGAACCAGCCCCGTGGACGGCCCTCAGCGGCCACCCTGCCGCCGGATACGCCTCCACGGAATATCTCGACCGCAGGGCCCGGGCGCCGGCGGTCATCCCAGCGGCGCCGCCTCGCGGGCCCGATCCTCTCGGACACGCCTCCACGGAATGACGCCACGGCGCGCCGGGGCCGGCGCGCGCCGCGCCCCGCGAGCGCCGGAAACCGCTCCAAGCGGATCGGTCGTACCCTAGGCTGACGCGCGCGGCCTCGCCCCACTGATACGACGCCCGTGCGGCTACCTCCCATCATCTCGCTCTGCCCCGAGCCCCAGGAGGAATCCCCGCATGAACCGACAGCTCCGATCGGTCCTTCGCCGGATCGCCTCGGCCGCGACCGTGGCCGCCCTGGCGGCCGCGACCCTGGCCGCCCCGGCGGCGGCCGCGACGCCGTTCCCGGACGAGCTCGCCCTGCCGAACGGCTGGGCGCCCGAGGGCATCACCGCCGGCCGTGGAACCACCGTCTACGTCGGTTCGCTCGCCGACGGCGCGATCTGGCGGGCGAACGTCCGCACCGGCGACGGCTCGATCCTCGTCGAGGGCGAGGTCGGGATGGTCGCAGTCGGTGTCGAGTACGAGGCCGGCGCCGATCGGCTCTGGGTCGCCGGCGGTCCGACCGGCCAGGTGCGCGTGTACGACGCATCGTCGGGCGAGCTGCTCGCGACGTACACGTTCTCGCCGGCCGCCTTCCTGAACGACCTGGTCGTGACCTCCGATGCCGTCTACGTGACCGACTCGATGCTCGGCCACCTCGACGTGATCCCGCTCGGCGACGGCGGAGCGCTGCCCGACCCGGCCGATGTCGAGATGCTCGAGCTCGGCGGGGACTTCGAGCTCGTGCCCGGCTTCAACCTCAACGGCATCGTGGCCGCCCGTGGCTGGCTCATTGCCGTGCAGTCGAATACCGGAACGCTGCTCCGGATCGACCCCGACACCGGCGAGGCGACCGAGATCGTCCTTCTCGGTACCGACAGCGTCTCGAACGGCGACGGGCTCGAGCTCCGGGGTTCGACGCTGTTCGTCGTCCGCAACCAGCTGAACCTCGTCGCCGAGTTCAAGCTCGGGCCGCAGCTGGCCGCGGCGATCCTCGTCGACGAGCACACCTCGTCTGCGTTCGACGTCCCGACGACCGCGGCGTGGGTCGCCGGCGCCCTCTACCTGCCGAACGCCCGGTTCGGCACGCCGGTGACGCCCGACACGGAGTACACGATCAACCGCCTCGAGGTCTGACCCGGCGCGACGCGGGAGCGAAGCGCGGGCCCCCGACCGCGCCTCGTCGCGCCGTCAACGGAAGAGGTCGTTCTCGGCGGGAATCAGGGCGTCGCGGATCCTCGCCTCGCCGCGAGTCGGGTTTGCCCCGCGGACGAGGGCGGCAGGCCGCGCCGTCGTCTTGCCGAAGGCCAGCTCCGCGGCCGAGGCGATCTCGTCGGCGACCGCCCGGACCGTCGAGCGCATGATCCGGCCGTCGTGGTCGGCGACGCCGCGGAGGTCCTCGAGCGGCAGCATGCCCGACACGCCGATCGCGACGTCGACGATGCCCCAGCGCCACGGCCGGCCGAACGAGTCGCTCACGACGACCGCCACGTCGACGCCGAAGCGGGCCTCGACGGCGTGGCGGATCCGCTCAGCCGAGGCGTCCGGGTCGCGCGGCAGGAGCGTCACGACCTGGCCGCTGCCCGGCCCGACGTTCGACGCGTCGATCCCGCCGTTCGCACAGACGAAGCCGTGATGGGTCTCGGTGATCAGGACGCCGTTGGCCATCCGGACGACCCGCCGCGCCTCGCGCAGGACGACCTCGACCTGGCGGGGGTCGCGGTCGTGGGCCCGGGCGAACTCGACGGCCTCGGGGCGCGGCTCGATCGTCGTGAGGTCGACGACCGCGCCCTCGGCCTTCGAGACGATCTTCTGGGTGACGACGAGGACGTCGTCGCTCCGGAGCGGCAGCAGACCGGGTTCGCGTTCGAGCGCGTCGCCGAGGATCGCCCCGAGATCGTCGCCCTCGACGACCTCGGGAACGCCGTCGAGCGCGCGGACCTCCAGCCGGCCGCCGTCAGCCGGCACGGGCCGGTCCGGACGCCGCCGCCTCGACGAGCAGCAGGTCGTCGGGCGTGTCGACGTCGAGGGCCAGCGGTCCGTCGACCTCGACGTAGCGGGCCCCGACGGACGCGGCGCACGCGGCGTGGGCGGCTCGACTGTCGCCGCCGAAGGCGAACGGGATCGCGTCCGGCGGGGCGAGGACCAGGCCGTTCGTGCCCCGGCCGTGGCGGTCGGGGGCGAGGATCACGAGCGGACGGTCGGCGACGACGCCGAGCGGCGCGACGAGCTCCGCGATCGCGTCGGGCGAGACGAGCGGCAGGTCGATCGGCAGGACGACGATCGCGTCGGCACCGCCGGCCAGCGCGTCGTCGCGAGCCTCGGCAAGGCCGACGTTCAGGCCCCGGCTGCGCTGGCGGAGCGTTCGGGCGCCGAGGATCGCGGCCCCCTCGATCGCTTCGGGATCGGGGCTGATCACGAGCGTCTCGGCGATGCCCGGGGCAGCGAGCGTCGCCCGCAGCGTCCGCTCGAGCATCCCGCCGACGAGGTCCCGCCGCTCCTCGGCGTCGAGCGTGCCGCCGAGGCGGGACTTCGCCCCCTCGAGGGCACCGATCGGCACGATCGCCACGACGCGGAGCTCGGGTGCGGCGGGCAGGTCGGCCATGGCGGGAATCGTACGCGGGACGAGTCGCGCCCGGTGACGCCCGACGCTCAAGAGGCGGATGCCGTACGAAGGCCGGCGATCGCGAGGCACTCCCCGGCGACGCGGGCCCGCGCTGCAGCGTCACCCATGATCGTGTCGGTCACGTGGGCCCGCAGTCCGAGCGTCTCGATCTCGCCGGCGAGCGCCGCGTCGACGTCGTCGAGGACGAAGTCGGTCGCGGCGCCGGCAAGCAGCCGGGCCACACCCGCGGCGCTCGCCTCGTGGCCGAGCGAGGTGAGCATCCGATCGGCGGGGCCCTTCAGGGCGCGGCCGCCGACGATGCCCGAGACCGCGACGATCCGCGCGCCACGAGCGCGGGCGGCGGCCAGGGCGTCGACGATCTCGCCGAGCGCCAGGATCGGCCCGAGCGAGACGATCGGATTGGACGGGGCGATGACGATCGCGGCCGCCGCCTCGATCGCGTCGACGACGCCGGGTCCCGCACCGGCCAGGTCGGCACCGCGGAAGCGAACATCACGGACCTCGGGCTCCTGGCGACGCCCGACGAAGTAGTCCTGGAACTCGAGCCAGCCGTCGTCGGTCAGGACCTCGGTCCGGACCGGGTCGTCGCTCATCGGCAGGATCGTCGCGGCCACGCCGAGCGCGCGCTGGAGCACTCGGCAGACGTCGCCGAGCCGCCCGCCGGCCCGAAGCCGGGCGGTCCGCACGATGTGGGTCGCCAGGTCCCGGTCGCCCAGCCGGAACCAGGTCGGCTCGCCGTAGCGGGCCAGCATCTCGAAGGCGCCGAAGGTCTCGCCCTCGATGCCCCAGCCCCACTCGCGATTCGCGATCCCGGCGAGCGTGTACATCACGGTGTCGTGGTCCGGCATCACGAGCAGGCCGTGCCGCTCGAGATCGTCGGCGGTGTTGACGATGACCGTGAGCCGCTCGCCGAGGTGGGCCTGGAGGCCCTGGGCGAGCTTCGCCCCGCCGACCCCGCCGGCAAGGGCGACGACCGGCGGTCGCTCAGCCATCGCCGAGGAGTGCCCGGACCTCGCCGATCCGATCGATCGTCTCGCGGTCGTAGGGTGCCGGCATCCGGACGATGACCGTCCGGAAGCCGAGCTCGTCGCGGTACGGCCGGATCGTCTCGGCGGCCGCATCCGGGGGACCGAGCAGGTCGAGGGGAGCGCCCGACGAGTCCAATCCGTTGTGGGCGAGCAGCTCGCCGAACGCGGCTTCGGCGTCGGCCCGGGTGTCGCGGATGATCAGCGGGAAGCTGACGGTCCGCTCGATCGCGGCCGGGTCACGACCCACGTCCGCGCAGTGGGCCTCGAGCGTCGCGACCTTGCCCCGCACGTCCTCGAGCGTGCCCGACGTGTTCCAGGCGTCGGCCCGGAGGGCCGTCGTCCGGAGCGTCTTGCGCGGCCCGGAGCCGCCGACGAGGATCGGGAGGTGGGGCTGCACCGGCCGCGGCTCGCAGAGCGCGTCGTTCAGCCGGTAGAAGCCGCCCTCGTGGGTGACCCGCTCGCCGTCGAGCAGCCGCCGCAGCAGCATGACCGACTCGTCGAGGCGGTCGAGCCGCTCGCCGAAGCCCGAGCCCCAGGCCTCGATCCCGAACGCCTCGTGCTCGCGCTCGAACCAGGCGCCGCCGATGCCGAGGATCGCCCGGCCCTCGCTGACGTGATCGAGCGTCGTCGCGAGCTTCGCGGTGAGGCCCGGGTTCCGGAAGGTGTTCGCACCGACCATCAGGCCGAGGCGAACCCGGCGGGTGACGGCTCCGGTTGCCGCGAGGACCGACCAGCCCTCGAGGATCGGCTGCTCCCAGGGGCCGAGGATCGCCAGCAGGTGGTCCCAGGTCCAGACGGAATCCCAGCCGGCCGCCTCCGCGGCCAGCGCCGAATCGCGGAAGCCCGGCCACGACGTCTGCTGCGACCAGAGCTGGAGCCCGAACTGCATCGGCGGCATCGGTCGGGCCTCCTCAGTCCTCGATGTGGTCGTGGATGCCGTCCACCCGCAGCCGGAAGCTGACCCGGCGCTGCTTCGAGAAGCGGTCGCGGACGATCGCCTCGGCCTCCCCGGGGTCCTCGACGTGGTAGCGGTGGGCCATCGCGGCGATGTCGGCCTGGGCCTGCGGCTGGTCGTCGACGATCTCGACGGTGCCGGTCAGGCCGACCCACGACTGGCGTCGGGCGTCGGTGACGGCGATCGAGATCCGCGGGTCGCGCCGCAGGTTCGACGGCCATCGCCGGCCCTCGAGGCTGTTGACGACGATCGTTTCGCCATCGAGCAGGAACCAGACGACGGCCTGGCGGGGCGCGCCGTCCTCGTCGACGGTCGCGACGGCGGCGTACCGCGGCTCGGCGAGGAACCGGCGGACGTGGTCGGGGAGGGGAGTCGTCGTGCGAGCGGGCATGGCCCGATGGTACGCGAGCCTGCGGCGAACCGGCGACGCAGGCGGCGGCGGCCGCCGCCCGGCTACCTCGCCGAGACGGTCCTTCGTCGCCGCGTGACGACCGTCCCGACGCCGTCGCGGACGCGGCGCCGTGCGGCGTCGAGGCGAAGCGACTCCATCGGCCGCGGCGTCGCGGGCTCGTACGTCGGCCGGCCGATCAGGAAACCTTGACCGAGGTGGACGCCGAGCGCGGTCAGCATCGCAAGGTCGGCCCGCTTCTCGATCCCCTCGGCGACGAGCCGGGCTCCGATCCGGCGCCCGAACGAGACGAAGGCCTCCACGAGCGCCTGCTTCGCGTCGTCGCGGGCGATCCCGTAGGCGATCTCCCGGTCGATCTTGATGATCGAGGGCCGGAGCGCCGCGATGAGGGTGAAGCTCGCGTAGCCCGCGCCGGCGTCGTCGATCGCGAACCCGAACCCCACCCGGCGCAGCGCCTTCACCCGGCGAACGAGCGGCCCGACGTCGGACACTGCCTGCTGCTCGGTGCATTCGACCGTGATCTGGCGCGGCGACAACCCGAAGTCGCCGATCATCGTCGCGAGGGCCTTCGCCTCGAAGCGCTCGTCGAGCAGGCTCGCCGGCGTGAGGTTCACCGCGAGGCGGAGCGGCCGCCGACCGCCTTCCCGGCCCGCGCGCTCGAGGGCGCCCGCTCGTTCGAGGATCAGCCGGACGATGAACGCGTCGAGCTCGACGGAGCGACCGGTGTCGATCGCGGCGTGGACGATCGCGCTGATCGACTGGGGCAGCATCGGCATGTTCGGGCGGAAGAGGCACTCGTACTCGTAGAGCTCGCCGGTCGCGAGCTCGACGATCGGCTGGAACGCGATCTGGTGGACGTTGCGCAGGTTGAAGAAGTAGTCGAGCGTCTTGGTCTGGACGACCTGGGTGTTCGGGGCCATCCCGATCCGTTCGGCGATGCCCGACTGCTGGACGGCCGCCGCCATCCCGGCGAGATAGCGCTCGCCCTCGGGCAGGGCCGGATCGAGGTTTACGAGGCCGTAGGCCGGCGAATGGACCTCGGCCGCGATCTCGGCCGCCCGGGCGTCGGTCAGCTGAGCGGCCGGGCCCAGGACGACCGTGCCGGCGTCGAGCTCGACGGTCCGGCAGGCCGGCAGCAGGGCGGCGAGTCGGTGGGCGTAGCGGATGTCCCTGGACCAGAGCAGGCGTTCCTCGCCCGACCGGGGCTGCGGATTGAAGAACCGCACGCGCGCACATCCTGTTCGGCCCGGCGTTCGGGGCGGGGGCAAGGGCGCTGCCTCGAACCGCGGACGGGGCCATCATCGCCGGCGCACTCCGTCGGGTCCGGGGGGCCATGGTCCCGCGGCGGATAGCCGGTTGGTACCGGGTCGTCAGCCGATCGGCCCACCGAGATCGGTCCCTTCGGCCCTGCCCGTCCGCGGCGGGTCGTCCCACGGTTGGACGATCCAACGTGCGGGAGTCGCCGTCGGAAGCAGGGTGATCGCCACGCTGGCACGGAGGGCGGTCCGATGACACGAGTCCTTGTCGTCCATCACGACGTCGATCTGGCGGACCTCGAGGTCGAGGCGCTCCGCCACGCCGGTTACGAGGTCGACCAGTGCGGCGGGCCGACCCATGCGATCCTCTCCTGCCCGGTCATGCGCGGCCAGCCGTGCTGGCAGGTCGACGCCGCGGACGTCGTCGTCTATGACGCGTGGGCCGCCGGCGACGGCGCCGGTGACCTCATGGCCGATCTGCGCGTCGTCTACCCCGACATTCCGATCGTTCTGACCTCGTCCGGCATGGAACTCGACTGGGAGGAGCAGGATCCGGCTCGCCGGACCGCATCGGTCGCAGGAGCGCCGACGCGGGCCAATCTGGCGGCCGCGGTCGAGGAGGCGTTGGCGAAGGCCCGGGTCGCGGTCGCCGGCTGACCCTCGGCCGCGTCGACCTTCCACGATCCGGGCCTCGTCGACGGGCGCCCGGCGGCGCCCGACGGGGCGAGCGTCAGCCGTCTGATCGGCCTTCGCCGACCCCAGCAACCGCTGGGAGGCGGTAGCGCATCTCCTCGATCGGCGTGCCGTCGAAGTCGAGGATCCGCGCCCTGCCGTCCGCGACCCAGCCGGCCCGCTCGTAGAACCGCCGCGCCCGGGTATTGGCAGTGAGGACCCACAGGACGAGCAGGTCGTGCCGCACCGCCAGGTCGTCGACGGCCGCGTCATGGAGCCGCCGGCCGAGGCCGGTCGACCACCGCTCCGGGGCGAGGTAGATCGCGAACAGCTCGCCGGCTCCGGGCGGCAGGTCATCGTCGCGGGCGCTCCCGATCGAGGCGAAGCCGGCCACCTCGCCCCGCGCGCCGACCGCCACCCACACGCGTTCGCCGCCATCCGTCGAGGCGTCGAGCGACCGGGTGATCGCCTCACGCCAGAATGCCGCTCGTCGCTCGACCGACATCCGATCGAGGATCGGCTGGGGCACGATGCCGGGATACGTCGCCCGCCACGACTCGACGTGGACGCGGCCGATGCCCGGCGCGTCGTCGGGCACGGCGAGACGGATCGTGGCGGGCGTGGCGGCGGCCGGCGCGGTCGACCGGCCGCGCCCCCGGCCGCGAGGTTCCTCGCTCATGCCAGGCGCTCACCGGCCTCGACCCGGAACGCGAGGCGGTTCTCGGGCGGAGCGAGCGGACAGGCCCACCGCGCGTCGAAGGCGCAGGATGGGTGATAGGCGAAGTTGAAGTCGAGGATGAGCGTCCCATTTCGCGGCTCGCCGCCGAGGTCGGCCGCCTTCGCGGCGTCGAGCAGGTAGCGGCCGGCGCCGTAGGTCTCACCGCCGTTCGTCCCGTCGCGGAACGGCAGGAACAAGCCGCCGGCGTAGCCGGCCAGCCAGTAGACCGCGAGCCGAGCGGATCCCGCAGGCGACGGCAGCTCGACCCAGCCGATCCGGGTGAACGACATCGTCCCGCCGGCGCTGACCGGCAGGGCGAGCGGCGTCGCCGGTACCGGTCCGTCGTCCGCATGCGGGTCGGGCGCCTCGGGGTCCGGGGCGAGTCGCGCATCGAGGCGCCACCGCGGGTCGTAGTCGAAGTGGCCCGCCCGGAAGCCGCTCCGCTGCTCGAGCGGGACCGGCGACTGGGGATGCTCGCGGAAGAGCGCCTCGCGGGCGGCCCGCCAGAGATCCCACGCGGCCCGGGGGTCGGCGGCGGCGGTGCGGCGGACCTCGGCGTAGAGGTCCGCGATCCTGCGCCGCCAGTCGGCGAGCTCGAGCGTCGCCCGGACGCCGTCCACCGGTTCGCGAGCCGTCAGGCCCGCCGCCTGGTGGACTGGAAGATCACGACGCCGCCGATGACGATCAGGAACACCGGCCAGAGATCGCCCCAGTCGATCCGCGGCATCTGGATGTCGAACGTGTGATCCAGCAGGTACCAGACGCCGAGGGCGAGCAGGACGACGCCGACGACGATCGACGCCAGGTTGCCCTCCTGATTGCGGGGCGGGCGCCAGGACGGACCGGCGCCGGCCGGC
>Ga0299913_10004546_pt1 | contig 11663 bp, 10 predicted proteins | sample RVTome_9_FD_201360 | JGI IMG/M metagenome (GOLD analysis project Ga0299913, IMG submission 201360) | Soil microbial communities from uranium-contaminated site in the Upper Colorado River Basin, Wyoming, United States - RVT155D38 (version 2) ... | reverse complement strand
GCGCGCACTCGGTGAAGGCCGGGCCCTTCCGACCACCGGAGGGGACACGAGTGCCACCATCGTCTCGACGGGGCCTCCCCTTTCGGGGTGCGATGTCGCCGTTCTCCTCGAGGACCGCTTGGTGGGCGACCGCGAGGTCGGCGAGATCCTGGTCAAGGCTCCCTTCGTGATGGAGGGCTACGTGGCCGACCCCGGCGCAACGGAAGCTGCCTTCTGGAAGGGGTGGTTGCGCACCGGCGACCTCGGATATCTGGCCGACGGCGAGCTCTACGTGACCGGTCGGCTGAAGGATCTGCTCATCGTGAGGGGACAGAACCTCCACCCTGAAGACCTCGAGCGTCTCCTCATCGGGACCCCTGGGATGCGGCCCGGTACCGCCGTTGCTCTGGCCGAGGGTGAGGGCCGGGCAGACGAGAACGTTCTGATCGTGGTCGAGACCAAGCTGACGAGTCCCGAGGATCGCGACGAATGCCGTACCGAGATCATGCGGCGCGTCTGGAAGGGCACGGGCCTGAGCCCGCGCGTCATCCTGGCCCGGCCCGGTTCCACACCGAAGACCACGAGCGGCAAGTTGCGCCGGCGCGCGGCGTTGGAACGCGTGCGCGACGGTCGGATCGTCGACGCGTGACCGATCTCATCGGCGAGAACCGGATGGAGCTGCGCCCCCTCCTGCGCGGCGGGCGTACCTACTCCGTCTCGGTGTTCGGGTCCGGCGGAGACGCCGAGATCGGAGGTTGGGCCTCGGAGAACAGTGTGCTGCTCGAGGAGAAGCTCGCTCAGGACGGGATGGTCCTGTTGAGAGGCTTCCGCCACGAAGGCAGCGAGTCGGTAGCGCGCGTCGTGCGTGTATTCGGCGAGGAAACACTCGATTACCGCTACGGGGTCTCGCCGCGCCAGAAGCTGTCCAAGGACGTGTACACCTCGACCGAGCTGGACCCCGCGCTGAACCTGCCGCTTCATAGCGAGCTCTCCTTCAGCAAGACGTTCCCGCGCGTTGTCGCGTTCGTGTGCGTCACCGCCCCCAGGTCGGGCGGTCAGACTCCCATCGCCGACAATAGGCACGTGCTCGCGTCACTAACCGGACGCGTCCGCCGCCGGTTCGAGGACGGGATCTTGTACGTGCGGAACTATCCGGAGGACACGAACAAGGTTGCCTCGTGGAAGCGGGTGTTCGAGACCGAGGACCCCGACGAGGTGGCGTCCTTCTGCGAGGGGCTGGGGATCACCTACAAGTGGGTGGAGGGCGGTTGGCTGCACACCAAGCAGACGATGTCCGCGGTGCTCACGTTGCCCTCAGGGGAAGACGTGTGGTTCAACCAGGCACACCTCTTCCATTCCTCGACGGTGGGACGGCGCGCCGACCTGTCGACGCTCGATCCGCGGCGTCTGAAACGGCTCCCGCGGAACGCGCTGTACGCGGACGAGAGCCGGATCCCCACCTTCGTGATCAGGTCGATCAGGCGCGCCTTCGACCGCAACACCGCGATGTTCGATTGGGAACCGGGTGACTTGATCGTGCTGGACAACCTGCGGTACTCGCATGGACGGATGCCGTTCCAGGGAGACCGGAAGGTCCTTCTTGCGATGTCCGACCCGATCGAGGTGGACCGTTAGGACCATCGACCGAACGGCGGAGGTCATCGTCGTGCCGCGGTTCGAGGCGCTGATAGAGCCTCTCGAGATCGACCGGGGGGTCACCTGGCTGGGTCTGTGCGCCGTCCCTCGACGTCCCTTCCGGGCAGCGCGGTTCGCGGCCTACCTTTCCGATGACGAAAGGGCGGTCGCTTCGTCCATATCCTTTCAACCGAAGGCCGACGAATACCTGGTGTCGCGTTGGCTCGCGCGCGCCGTCGCCGGGAGGATCCTTGACCTGGAGCCTCGCCAGGTTCCTCTTAGTGCTCCGCGGGGCTGCGCTCCCTCGATCGGAGCGGATGCATGGCTGAGCATGTCGCATTCGAACGGCATGGTCCTTGCGGCTTCCTCCGAGCGACGGGTCGCGGTAGATGTGGAATCCGAGGGGGAGCATCTGATCAGGCTTTGCGAGCGCTTCGTTCGGCCGGCCGCGGAGTACTCGATCGAGGATGCAACGAGAAGATGGGTCGCTTGGGAAGCACAACGGAAGCTCGGGGAAGCGGTACACCTGATGTCTTACCGGCGCGCGAGGACACCGGACGGCACAACCTTCGGAGCAGTTGTTGCCCTGGGGCGGTGGAGCGCCTCAGTTCCTCGCGGGATACGGGTAGTCGATCGGTGACCGATCCCAACACGTCTTCGCGAGTCGCGACCGCGCTGCATCGCTTTGCGGATGTGGACGAAGACGATCTAACGCGGTCCACCACAGTGCTCCCGATCGGCGGCGGCACGCTCGCATACGAGTTGGTTCCCCGCGACGCAACGAGGGTCGGCCTGATCCTTTGTCCGTCGTTCTTTGAGCTGAAGACCCTTCAGGCATCCGAGATCAGGTTCGGACATGCTCTGGCCAAGAGCGGCTTCTACGCGATGTACCTCCAACCACCTGGAACGGGCGAGAGCTTCGGAGAGCCGGAGAACGTACGGGTTTCGTCGCGTGTGAGTGCCGCGATCGCGGCTGCGGAGCACGCTCTCGAGGCGAACAGATGCGAACGGATCGTCTTCTTCGGATGTCGTCTGGGCGGAGCCGTGGCGGTCGCGGCCGCTCAACGTTTCGAAGGGTCCGCCTTCGCGGCTTGGGATCCGGTCGTGGAGGGGGCCACCTATCTGAAGCAAGCGCGTCGGCTGGATCGGATCGCCGCGATGGCCGGGCGGAGGAAGCGGTACGAGACGCTCGAGGACCAGTTGCAGGAGAGGGGTTGGGCCACCCTGCTCGGCAACGTGGTCACGAAGGGGATCTACGACGACCTCGTGGGCTGGACGCTCGGCGAAGGAGATGCGGTGTCCGCGGCCTCACTCGTTCTGTGTCTCGATGACTCGTCGCTGGCCGAAGCTGCGGGTCGTCTGGCTCCGATCGCACCAACCTTGACCCAGCACAGCCTGGGGCGTAGGCATCTTGGTCATCTAGGGTTCACCCCCGACGATGCGGCGGCGTCGACACCCCTGACCGTCGACTGGTTGAAGGGATCCCACGAGGCTTGAGCGCGCTCGAGATACCACTGTTCGTTCCGACCTCGGCCGGGCGCGTCTTCGGGATCGTGTCCCTCCCCGACGACGGCTCGCCTTTGATCGGACCGGGCGTGGTGCTGCTTCCGGGGGGCCGGGCCGGGGCCGGGGTCCTGCCGCTGTTCCAGTCCATCGCTCGCCGGCTCGCGGAGCACGGTCAGCCGGCGTTCCGGTTCGACTATCCGGGATCGGGCCTCTCGGCGGGTGAGACGGCCGTCCCGCGTTCGCAACTGCGCGCCCTGGTGCAGGAACTGTGTGACTGGTTCGTGGGGGAGACGGGGGTCGAGGAACTCGCGGTAGCAGGGCGATGTGGGGGCGCGCGGCTCGCGCTGGCGATGCCGCGCGTGGATGCACGCGTGCGCGTGTGCGTCGGCGCGGTCCCCTTCTTCGACCTAGGAGGGTGGTCGCTGCGTTCCAAGCTCGCCGAGCTCGACGCGAAGGGTCCGCGACTGGCACGCCGCTTGATACAAGCCCCTCGAGCGGACCGACCCCAGGAAGGGTCGCGCGATCGCAAGGCGTTGGAAGCCGAGTTGGTCGAAGATCTGCGAACCGCGGCCGCGGCCGCGACGACGGCGCTCATCTTCGGTGAGCACGACGTGCTGCGTACCCGCTTCCACGACCTGATCTCGGCTCACGGCTTACAGGACGTCGAGCAGCAGATAGAGATCGTGGTGCTTCCCGAGGCGCGTCTGCACGGCCTCCCCAACGTCGATCACGAACGATCCTTGGGAGCGGAGATCGAAGCGCGTCTGCGTTCACCCGCGGTGCAGCGTGGATAGGAACCAGATCGCGTCGAGGTTGAGGACGCTGATCGACGAGTCGCTCACGGCCTGTGGACGCGGCCCGATAGCGGACGGCGAGTTGTCCGCCGACGTGTTCCTGCCGGAGTTCCTCGATTCGGTCGTCCTCAGTGCTCTGATTGTGAACATGGAAGACGAGTGGGGTTTCGAGATCGCGGATGAGGAGATCGAGCCGGAGATATTCGAGGACCTTAAGACCCTGGCCTCTTTCGTGGAGTCGAAGCTCCGATGATCGCTGAGGAGCGCTCGTTCACGCCCCAAACGAAACCGCGGGGTTTCTCGTGGACCGGGTTCTCCGTCCGCGCCTACTGGGACCTGCTGCGCGCTCTGGTTGCGGCCCAGATCAAGATCCGCTACGGGTACACCGCGATAGGTCTCGGCTGGGCGCTCCTCAATCCGACGCTGCAGATGATGGTCTACGCCTTCATCTTCGGCGCGATGTTCGCGCCCGAGCAGGCGCACTTCCGCATGTATCTGCTCGCGGGTCTTCTTCCCTGGCAGGCCTTCGCGTTCACCGTCAACGGGTGCGCGAGCAGCCTCGTGAATCAGAGCGACCTGTTGAAGAAGGCGCCGTTCCCCAGCGAGCTGCTTCCCATCTCGTTCGTTCTCAACGCCATGATCACCCTGGTCATCGTCACCGTCTGTTTCATCGGCGTTCTCATCGTGCGCGACTTCCCTGTCTTCGATGCGATCGGATGGGTCCTGGTTGCGATGGTGGTGGAGGCCGTGTTCCTGTCGGGGATGGCACTGCTGGTCAGCTGCATGACCGTCTTCTACCGCGACATCGAACAGTTGCTTTCGTTCGTCGTCTGGCTGTGGTTCTTCGTGACACCCATCCTCTATCCACTAGCGCGCTTGAACCCGCTCGAGCGCAACGTCGTGCTCTACGCGAACCCCATGTCGGGAGTTGTTACGACGATGCAGCGCGCGTTGGTCGAAGGTCTTGGCCCCACCGCGTCCCTCACCGCTTCGGCCTGCCTGGCGACGCTCACCTTCGCGGTGGGTTGGTTCGTGTTCCGCCGCCTGCAGTACGAACTGCCGAAGGTCGCCTGATGTCGGCCATGATTGTGGAGGATCTGTGGCAGTCGTACCGCGACAAGCAGGCGCGGCCTCCGACCTTGAAGCTCACGCTGGCGGACGCCCGAAGACGCCGGCGGAGGACCGACCGATGGGCCCTGAGAGGAGTGAGCTTCACCGTCGAGCCCGGCGAGATGCTGTCGGTGATCGGTCACAACGGTTCTGGAAAGAGCACGTTGCTCCGCTCGTTGGCAGGGATCTATCGGCCGGTGCGCGGGAAGGTGACGGTCCGGGGGCGGACGGCGAGCCTGATCGACCTGACTGCCGGGTTCCACCGTCTCCTGACCGCGCGGCAGAACGTGATCTTGGGTGGCGCGATCTACGGGCTCCCGCGCACCGAGGTGTTGGAGCGCCTCGACGCAGTCTTCGAGTTCGCAGGGCTCAAGGGCGAGGAGGAGACGCATCTGCGGGCCTTCTCGACCGGCATGGCGATGCGCCTCGGGTTCTCGATCGCGGTCGCGTTCGACCCCGACGTGCTCTTGGTCGATGAGGTCCTCGCCGTCGGCGACGAGGCCTTCAAGCTGAAGTGCCTCGACAAGGTGCGGGATCTGCGCAACGACGGCGCTACGGTCGTGTTCGTCTCACACGAGCTTGCCATCGTGCGCTCCTTGTCGGACCGCGTGATCGTGCTCGACGAGGGCCAGATCCTCTACGAGGGCGAACCAGACGCCGCGATCGAAGCTTATTGCGCGCACCTCGGCGTCGATGTGGAGACGGCGCTGTCGCGCCCCCTGGTGCAGCAGCAACACCTCGACGCGCTCGACTCGCGTTGGGGGAAGAGGCGGAGCCGCCGCAGCGTCTAGGTGGGTAGGTATGCCGCCCGCTCGCGCCAGGACTCCAGCAACTTTCCCTGCCTCTCCGTAGCCTCCCGTGTCGAGGAAAGGTCATTCGTCTCCTCCGGGTCCGCGACGAGGTCGTACAAGCGCGGTGGCGCGTCGGGGAGGTCCCAGGGATCGACGACCACCTTCAGCGAACCGTCGTAGAAGGCAGCACCGGGCCCCCGGGCCGTCCTCTTGGCGCGCGGCGTCGGATGCGCGACGTGCGCGGGATGTTCGATCTCCATCGACGCGATTCCGTCGGAGCCTTCTATCAGGGAACCCTCCGTCGGCGCCAGGAGGAGGTCGGTCACGGTGGGTGCGATCCGCGCGAGGCTCACAGGTCCTTCGATGCGGTTCGCGTCGACCCCCGCTCCCGCGATAACCAGAGGGACCCGAGCGAGACCCTCTCTGAGGGATACGCCGTGGCCGACCGTGCCGCCCTCGCCGAACGTCTCGCCGTGATCGGCGGTGACGACCACGACCGTTTCGTCTGCGCGACCGGAACGATCGAGCATCTCCATCAGCCGCGCCAGCCAGGAGTCGACGTACGCGATCTCTCGTTCGTACGCCGCGCGCCACTGCGAGATCACACGGGGAGAAAGCACCCGGGTTCCCCATGTGTGCGCATGCATCCTCACCAGCCGCATCAGCCCGGGCTGAAGGACGATGTTCGCGGTTGCGAGGAAGCTCCGGTCGCTCTTCTCGGGAGGGAGGTGCGGCTCGTGCGTGTCCATCAAGGTCGTGCACGCGAAGAAGGGAGCCGGGTCGTCCGCGATGAATCGCTCCATTCCCTCCAGAACCCGCGCGGCCCCCTTGTCGCGTCCGGAACGTGCCCACCGGGCGTGGTCGCCGATCGAATAGAGGGTGTTAAGCGTCTGACGCGCGCGTTTGGGAAGACGCACACGCGAGGGATGCGGCGGCAGCTGCAAGAAGTTGAAGTGGTCCGTGTCTTGGAAACCGCGATCGAGGCCCGACGCCTTCGTCAGCCACGGACTTGCCGAGGAGAGGAAGGTCCTGATGCCGGCAGCCGCAAGCCGGGGAGCGAGCAGCTTGTCCTGTAACGCAGAGACTCGCGTCCGGCTGTTGGCGAGCACGCGCTCTGCACCGCCCGGCGATCCGACGATCTTGTGCTCCGTCGGCATGAGTCCCGTGAACATCGAGGTGTGCGAGGGGAGCGTCCAACCCGCCGGCGCGATGGCGCGCTCGAACCTCATCCCGCGGCTTCCGAGCTCTTCGAACGTGGGCGTGTCGCTCCCGAACGCGTCGGCGCGTGCAGAGTCGAAGATCACGAGGATGAGGTTGCGCCCCGTCATTCGATGTACCCGAGATCCTTCAGCTGACGTTCGATATCGGCCTCCTCCTCGGGACGGAGCTCGCCGGACTGAACCGTCTCGCCTTCGGGCGGGCGGGAGCGCGGAGCAGGTGACGTCGTAAACGCCGTGACGAGAGGGCTTCCGTCCACGTCTTCCGGGATCGCAACGTCGAGGTATCTCAGGATCGTCGGCATCACGTCTTCGACCCGCGCGCCCTCGACCGTCCCGCCCTCAACACGGGGACCGTGGAGAAGGAGGACGCCGTCGGGATCGTGATAGCCGAGCGACCTGGGCGGATCGTCCATCGACGGCCGGGCGGGTGAATCGAACAGCTCGCCGGCGGGTGTGGGGCTGAAATACACGCCGCGCTCCAGCTCCGCGACGAGGTCGGGCGCCGACCCGCGGTGGGGGCCGCGGAACGCGTCGTCTCCTCGCACCGTCGCGCGGACTAAAGACCGGCCTGCCGGTGTCTGCATCGCCAGCAACGCGGCAGCGAGCTCGGCGAGGACACCTTCAGCTTCGTCGGGCGCGACGGCACCGCTCGGCTCACGGCCGGCCAGGTTCAGATAGAAGGCCTCTGCGCTGACCGGCTGCGGATAGACGCGCGTCGAAGTCCAGTCGACCAGGGTGTTCTGCCGGAAGGTCTCCTCGTGTTTGGCTCCAACGCGCTTGGTTGCTGCTCTCGGCAACGCGCGTCGGACGCCTTCGGGTAATCGCAACCAGACGTTGCCTGCCGCGGAGAGGACCCGGGAGCCGGCCGTAGTGCGTCGCGCGAGGAATCCCTCCCGCTCGAGCCACAGTGGGACGCGCGCGCGGTGTTCGATGGGATAGCAGCCGTGGTCCGAACAGACGACGACGAGCGTGTCGTCGGACACGGTGTCAAGCACGCGTTCGAACGAGCGGTCGATCGCCGCGTAGACGCCGTGCATCGGCGACCCGACGTCGGGACAGGGCACGTCGGTGTGGTGCCAGAGCAGGTGTCCCGCGGTGTCGGTCTGGTCCCACACCGTGAACACGAAGTCGAAGCTCTCTTGCTGGAGGGTCCACAACAACGCGTCGGTCTGACTTTCGATGCTGCGCACGAGCGCGCCGGCGATGTCCCCGAGCTTGTGCCCGGGGGGGCGCCGGGCCCCGAAGAGATCGATCTCGCCGAACCGCCGCGCGAGGTCGGACGCGAGCCCCTCGGGCGCGGACCTGCCTTCGGTGATCCCGGAGGGCGCGCCGCGGCCTGCCACGATCCAGCCCTCGATCGGGCGCGCCGGGAACGTGTAGGGAGCGAAGAAGGCCGCGCTGCGCATCTCCTCCTCGGCCAGGAGCTCCCATAGTGGACGCCGCCGCAGGTCCAGGGCGCTGCTCTTGGTCCAGCGGTACTCGCCGGGCACCCGCTTCTCGAACCCGATCACACCGTGCTTGCCTGCGTTCGTGCCCGTATAGATGGTCGGCCACGCGACCGGAGTGATCGGGGGAGACGTCGAGCGCAACCGTCCCGAGGCACCGCCCTGGAGGAGTGCGGCGAAGGTCGGTAGGGCGCCCGCAGCGGCCCAGGGAGAGATGAGATCGAGCGTCGCCCCGTCGAGGCCGAGCACAACGACGCGCGGCGTCATCGGCGTGGACCCGGAGCGACATCCATCGAACGACCGATACTGCCAGAGTGCCTCTCGTTCTCCTCGATCATCGGATGGACCACGGCGGGGTCGGTCGCTACGGGCGGCTGCTCATCGATGGTCTGCGACGGCTGCCCGACGGACCGTCTTTGGAGGTGGTCGAGCGCGGGGCGGGTCGCTCGTGGGCGGCGGCGCCCTTCACCCCCTGGGCGCGAGCCCGTGTCGGGCGCAGAGCGCGCACCTCGCGTGCCGACGTCCTGCACTCGTTGCATCTCGAACTGCCCCGCGTGGAGATCCCTTGCGTGGTGACGATCCACGACCTGATCCCGATCGAGGTCGAGGGCGCGATGCCGAGCCGCGTGCGTCGCGCGGTTTTCCGGCGCCTCCTCGAGACCGCGCTCGAGCGGGCTACGAAGGTGATCGTGCCCAGCGAGGTCACGCGTGCATCCCTGGCGCGCTCCTACGGGTCGACGGATGCGAAGGTCGTCGTGATCCCGAACGCGGTCGATCCCGTCTTCGTCCCGCTCGACGAGGGGAAACGCGACGAGGCGCGTCGTCGCTTCGCATCGGGGGCCCGTTACGTGGCCGCGATGTCCGACGCTCGGACACACAAGGCTCCGGACGTTCTCGGCGAGGCCGCGCGGCGCATCGTGGACGCAGGCACGTCCGTCGTCTTCGCCGGCGAGCCGCGCGTTGTCTTCACCTCGTTCCCTCAGGCCGGTGCGCTGAGCGACCGCGACCTCGCGCTGTTCCTCGGGGGCGCGGACCTGTTCCTCTTGCCCTCACGGCTCGAAGGCTTCGGCCTGCCGCTGGCCGAGGCGGCGGCGTGCGGTGTTCCCGGGATCGCCTCGACGGGCGTCGGCGCCGTGTCGTACCTGGGCGACGGTGTGCTCGTGGTCGCCGCGGAGGGGGAGGAGGTGGCGGAGGCCGCGCTCTCGTTGCTCGGGGAGGAGAGCGAGCGGCTGCGCCGCTCGGGGGCCGCGCTCGGGTCGGCCGCGGCCCTCTCGGTTGACGCGCTGGCTCGGGCGACCGATCAGGTCTACGCCTCGCTCCTCCGGTAGCCGGGGCCGTCCACGCGAGGATGCGCCGGTGCGGATCCTCCAGATATATCGGGATTACTTCACGAAGCTGCCGGGCGGCATCGAGCGCCACGTGCACGACATCGCTCACGGCCTCTCCGACATGGGGACGATGGAGGTGCTCGCGTCGTCCCGCGGCCCTCGGACCGTGACGATGATGGACGGGGACGTGAAGGTGAGGCTCGTTCGCGAGTTCGGTCGCCCCGGAGGCATCCCGCTGTCCCCTGGTTTCCCACGCGTCGTGCGCCAGCGCCGCTACGACGTGATCCACCAGCACACGCCGAACCCGACCGGAGAGCTCGCTACGTGGCTCGCACCCAAGGGGGCCGCGCGGGTCGTCACGTATCACGCGGACCTCCATCGTGCGAAGCGCGTCTACCCCATCTATCAGCGCGTCCTCGATCGCTTCCTGACGAAGTGCGACCGCGTCTTGGTGTCGTCGCGGAAACTGATCGAGTCCTCGCCGATCCTGTCGCGGCTCACCGAGCGTCACCCGAGCCTCGTCCAGGTGGTCCCGTTCGGCGTCGATCCCGTGCGCTTCGACCCCGAGCCGACCGAGCATTCGGACGCGTTGCGACGGAGTTGGGGCGACGCTCCCGTCGTGCTCTTCGTAGGTCGCCTTCGCTACTACAAGGGCGTGAACGTTCTGATCGAGGCGATGCGTGACGTCGACGCGACGCTGGTCGTCGTTGGCGAGGGTTTGATGAGCGGGAACGTCGCGGCGACGGGGCGGCAGGCCCTCGGGCCGCGCTTCGTGCACGTGGCGGGGGTGAGCGACGAGGTGCTCCCGGACTTCTATCGCGCGGCCGACGTCTTCTGCCTGCCCTCGATCAGCGCTGCCGAGACCTTCGGGATCGCCGGCCTCGAGGCGATGGCGTCGGGCCTCCCGGTGATCAGCACGGAGCTGGGTACGGCGACGTCCGAGGTGAACGTCGACGGGCACACCGGGCTGGTGGTCCCGCCGCGCGATACGGGCGCACTGCGCGCCGCTATCGAGAAGCTCCTCGGAGATGGGGAGCTGAGTGCAACCTACGGCGCCAACGCCGCCGCCAGGGCGCGCTCCAACTATTCGAAGCAGGCCATGTTGGATGCGATCCGCCGCGTCTACACCGAGGTCGCCCGGGTGGCCTCGTGAGGGCACTCGTGCTGCAGCGCGGCCCCGATCTCCGGCGCGCGATACTCCTCGCCCTGGTCTTCCTGATGCCCGTCCTCGTGTGGCGGGGCGCGAACGATCAGGTGAACCTCCCGAAGCTCGGCGTGCTGATGCTCGGGGTGTCGATCGTCCTCGGCCTCCGCGTTGTCGAACTGCTCCAAGGTGCCGACGTGTCGGGCCTCCGCCGGCTGCTCGTTCCCGCGCTGGCTTTCGTCGTCCCGCTCGCGATCGGCTGGCTGTTCTCTCCTTACAAGTCGTGGGCGCTCTTCGGCTTCTACTCCCGCTGGCAGGGCCTCATCCCCTATGTCGTCATCGCGTTGTTCGGCATCGCTCTTGCCGACGCGTTCGGCGGACGCGTTCGCGCGCTGGCATGGGCCCTAGTCACCTCCGCTGCGATCGTCGGGGCTTACGCGCTCGTGCAGCGCTTCGGTCTCGACCCCCTGGACTGGTTCCGGCCCGGAGGCGACCCGAACGAGGCGGTCACTACCCTGGGCAACCCCAATTTCACCGGTGGATTCCTGGGGATCGTCGTCCCGGTCGCGCTGGGACTGGTTGCCGCGGAGACGACGAGGCGGACGTTCGCCGTGGTGTTGACGGCGTTCGTCGTCGCGGGCCTCATCGCGTCGTTCAGCCAAGGCGGATGGGGGGCCGCGGTGGCCGGCGCGGCGATCGTTGGGGGGTTCT
>Ga0299913_10004545_pt1 | contig 11663 bp, 11 predicted proteins | sample RVTome_9_FD_201360 | JGI IMG/M metagenome (GOLD analysis project Ga0299913, IMG submission 201360) | Soil microbial communities from uranium-contaminated site in the Upper Colorado River Basin, Wyoming, United States - RVT155D38 (version 2) ... | reverse complement strand
CATGACGAGCGCGCCCGTCTCCGCGGCGACCTCCATGGTCTTGAAGAGCGTCTCGTCGTCGACCATGAGCGCGCCCTTGTACGCCATGAAGAGCTTGTAGGACGTGACTCCCTGCTCGGGCAGCCGCGCGAGCTCCTCGAGCGAGCCGCCCTCACGCAGGTCGGTGACCGCGATGTGGAAGCCCTGGTCGATGACCTGCTTGTCCTCGCGCTTGCCGTGCCAGATCTCGAGCGCCTCCGCGAACGACTGGCCCGGCGACTGGATGCAGAAGTCGACGTGCGTCGTCGTCCCGCCGAACGCCGCCGCGGTCTGGCCGGAGGTGACGTCGTCGATCGTCGTCGTCCCGCCGAACGGCATGTCGAGATGCGTGTGGGGATCGACGCAGCCCGGGAGCACGTAGCGCCCGGAGGCGTCGATGACGCGATCTGCGTCGACGTCGAGCGACTCGCCGACGAGCGTGATTCGCTCCCCCTCGACGAAGACGTCGCCGACGTAGTCGTCGGCGGCGGTGATGATGCGTCCCCCTTTGATCAGAACTGACACGTGATCGTCCTCCCTCGAACCGAGCAGGGGTCAGGCTGAAGCCTGACCCCTGCCGTTTGTCCTATTCGCCGCCGGGTGTCACCTCCACCTCGGGCTTCTCCCAATCCGCCCCGCGGACGTCCTCGCCGTCCTCCTCGAGCTCGGCGACCGCTGCTTCGGCGATGTCGGTTCGGTAGGCGTCGTTCGTCGCGGGCGACTTGATGATCCCGTAGTCCGTCGCGATCTGGTTCGTCAGATCGAAGGCGGCCGGGTCCATGACCCCGATCCCGAGGTCGTTGGGCCAGATGAGGTCGTTGACCTCGTTCATCATCCAGCGCTGGTGACCCTCGCCGAGGGTGGGGCCGTTCTCGAGGACGATGTCGACGCAGTCGTCCGGGTTGTCGCGGCAGTAGATCCAGCCGCGGAAGCTGGCCTTCAGGAACCGCTTCGCGACGTCCTGGTTCGCGGAGTCAGCGATCCAGTCCTCGCGGACGAAGACCCCGTCTTCGAGCGCCCCCGTACCCTGCTCCGACATGCGGAGCACGTTGAGCTCGTCGAGCGTGTACAGCTCGCCCGTGTCCGGGTTCTCGGTCTCGAGCACCTGCGCGAGCTCGTTGTAGGTCATCGCGGCGGCAGCGTCGACCTCCCGGTTCAGGAAGAGGTTCATGTCGAACGGCTGTGCGACCACGGCAACATCCGACTGCGGGTCGAGGTTGTTCTTCGTCAGCGCGGCGAAGAGCTTGTGCTCGTTGCCGCCGAGCCAGACGCCGACCTTCTTCCCCTCGAGGGACGCGATCGAGTCGAGGCCCGTGTCCTTCCAGGTGACCTCGGTCATACCGGAGCGCGCGTAGACCTGGGCGATGTTGACGATGTTCTGTCCCTGGTCGCGCGTCGCGAGCAAGGCATCCAGCCAGTCGATGCCGAACTCCGCCTGGCCGCCGAGGACGACCTGCTCGGGGACGATGTCCGGACCGCCGGCACGAATGGTCACGTCGAGGCCCTCGTCCTCGTAGAAGCCCTGGTCGACGGCCGCGTAGAAACCGGCGAACTGCGCCTGCACGACCCACTTGCTCTGCAGGGTTACCGGGGTCAGGTCCTCCGACGGCGTCGCCTCCCCGTCGTCGTCGCTGCCGCCGCAGCCCACGACCGCGATCGCCGCGACGATCGCCAAAACCGGTAGGAGCGCCCACGTCCTCCTCTTGCGCACTGCTGTCCTCCTTCTGTCGTCGAACCCTACTCCGGCCGCGCGCCACGCACGGACGGATGCCATCCCATCGTCAGCCGTTCCACGAGAGCGACCGAGCCGTAGAAGGCGATGCCCAACACGCTCGCGAGGACGATCGCCGCCCAGGCCTGGTCGAACGCGAAGATTCCCACCCAGCGCCTGATCTCGACCCCGAGCGCGCCCGGCGCGCCGCCGAAGTAGTCGCCCACGATTGCGCCGATCATGGCGAGTACGGTCGCAACCTTCAAGCCGGAGAAGACATACGGCAGCGAGCTCGGAAGCCGGACGCGCCGGAACACCGTCATCTCGTTCGCCGCGTACGAACGCATGAGCTCGATCGCGGACGGGTTCACCGACGTGAGCCCGCGCATGGTGTTGACGAGCATCGGAAAGAAGCAGAGGACCGCCGCGATGACCATCTTCGAGGTCATCCCGGTCACCCCGAACCAGTTGTTCGTGATGGGCGCGAACGCGATGATCGGGATCGCGCCGGCGGCGATCGCGTACGGCATGACCGCCGCTCGCAGGAGCCGCCAGCGGGCGACGACGACTGCGGCCAGGAAGCCGAGCGAGCAGCCGATCGCAAACCCTCCGAGCGCCTCGCGGAAGGTGAAGAACGCCGCGCTCCACAGCTCGCCGCGGTCCGACCACAGCGTCTCGACGATGCTGGAGGGGGCCGGCAACAGGAAGTTCTGGATGTCGAAGCCGCGCACCGCGCCTTCCCAGACGAGGATCCCGAGCACGAAGACCACGAGCGCCGGAAGCCATTCTCGCGCGAGAAGGCCGGCGCGGCTCACGAGCTCTCCTCCGTGCGCACGAGCTCGCCTTCGCCGGGCGCGGTCCGGTCCTCGTCGAGACCGCCTTCGCGCAACCGATCGCGGACCTCGGTGACAAGCTCGAAGAAGCGCGGCTCCTCGCGCGTGTCCGCGTTTCGCGGCTGCGGAAGATCGACCTCCACGGTCGCCGCGATCCGTCCGGGCCGCGGCGACATGACGACGACGCGGCTCGAGAGGAACACCGCCTCCGAGATCGAGTGCGTGACGAACACGATCGTGCTCCCGCTCGCCTCCCAGATCCTCAGAAGCTCGCCGTTCAACCGCTCACGCGTCATCTCGTCGAGCGCGCCGAACGGCTCGTCCATGAGCAGCAGCGCGGGGTCGAACGAGAGCGCGCGCGCGATCGAGACGCGCTGCTGCATCCCGCCCGAGAGCTGCCACGGGTGGTGCTCGGCAAACCCCTCGAGCTCGACGAGGCCGATCATCTCGCGCACCCGCTCCGCGCGTCTTGCGCGATCCCAGCCCATCAGCTCGAGCGGCATCGCGATGTTCTTCGCGACCGTCCGCCAGTCATAGAGCACCGCGTCCTGGAAGACGATCCCGTAGTCGCGGTCGAGCCGCGCCTGGCGCGCGCTCTTCCCGTTGACGACGACCTCGCCCGAGGTCGGCTCGACGAGGTCGCCGACGATCCTGAGCAGCGTCGACTTTCCGCATCCCGACGGTCCGATGAGCGAGACGAACTTCCCCGGCCGCACGTCGAGGTCGATCGACTGGACCGCGGTGACCCCGCCCGACCCGAACGACTTCGTGACGTTTCGAAGCGAGACGACCGCCTGGTTGCTCATGCGACGTGCTCCGGCGCACGCCGGACGACGAGCTTCTCGGCGAGCAGGACGACGAGGAAGAACGAGATCCCGAGGAGCGCCGCGACCAGATTCGTCGCCCAGAGGCTCGTCGGGGAGGTGATGTAATACTGGTTGAAGTTGAGGATCGCGCCGCCGAGGCCGTCCTGGATCGACGCAGGAAGCTCGCCGATGATCGCGCCCACGACGCTGGCGGGGGCGGCGATCTTCAGCGCGGCGAAGATGAACGGCAACGCAGCGGGCACGCGCACCTTCCAGAGCACGCTCCAGCGGCTCGAGGCGTACGAGCGCATCAGGTCGAGCGCGCGCGGATCGACCGACTGAAGCCCGCGCATGGTGTTGATCGTCACCGGGAAGAACGTGAGATACGCGGCGATGACCGCGACGGCGCCCCAGTCCTTGAGCCCGTCCGGCAGCCGCGGGTTCACCCAGACGACCACCATCGGCGCGACCGCGAGGATCGGGATCGTCTGCGAGGCGACGATGTACGGCAGGAACCCGCGCTGAAGAAGCCCCGAGTGCGCGAGCAGCACGCCGAGACCGAAACCGACGAGCGCGCCGAGCAGGAAGCCGACCGCGGCCTCCTTCGCGGTGAAGAGCGCCGCGTCCCAGAGGACGTCGATCAGAAGCGGGCCGTTACGTCGAGACGGCTCGAAGAGCTGGCCCACGATGTCGTGGAGGTGGGGCATCGTCCGGTCGTTCGCCTCGAACTGCCCGATCCGGAGACCGGTCGACTCGGCGACGAAGCGGAAGCCCTCCCACAACACCCAGAGCACGGCGAGCACGACGAGGAAGAGGCTGACGCGCAGGGCTCCCTCACGCACTCGTTCCGAGCGGAGAAGTCGAGGGCGCGCCGGCGCCGGGGCCGCATAGGCCATCGAGCTATTCCACCACAGCGAGATCGGCTCGGTCTATCCTCGCGCCGTGCCGCTCGAGCCCAGCCGCGCCGTCGCCGACCTGAAGGAGCTCCGCGAGCTCACGGGCGACGAGGACGGTGCGCAGCGGGTCGCGTGGACCGACACCTGGGAGCGGGCGCGCGAGTGGCTGCGCGCGAAGCTCGAGGAGACCGGAGCCGCGGTCGAGATCGACGCCGCAGGGAACCAGTGGTTCACCCTCGTCGGCGAGTCGGAGCGAGCGATCCTGATCGGAGGGCACATCGACTCGGTGCCGAACGGCGGCTGGCTCGACGGCGCGCTGAACGTCATGGCAGGCGTCGAGGTTCTGCGCCGGCTCGCCGAGCAGGGCACGCCGCCCGTCACGGTCCGGCTCGTCGACTGGGCGGACGAGGAGGGCGCACGCTTCGGGCGCAGCCTCTTCGGCTCGAGCGCGGCCGCAGGCTCGATGACCGACCAGGACGAGCTCCGTCACCTTACGGACCGGGACGGCACCGCTTTACCGGACGCCCTCGCGGAGCACGGCGTCGACCTCGACCGCGCGCTCGAGGCGCGAAGCCAGCTCGACAGCGCCGCCGCCTACCTCGAGCTGCACATCGAGCAGGGGCCGGTCCTCGAGTCGCTCGACCTCCCGCTCGGCGTCGTGCTCGGCACGTTCGGTGTCGAGCGGCACCGGATCACCTGGCGCGGCCAGGCGGCGCACGCGGGATCCACCCCTATGGCCGAGCGCCGCGACGCGCTCGCCGGTGCCGCCAAGCTCGCGCTCGAGATCCGCGACATCGCCGCGCGCGTCGGCGACGGCGCCGTGTGTACGTCCGGCGGAGTCGTCTGCCGGCCGGGAATCGTCACCTCGGTCGTCGAGACCGCGGAGCAGCTCCTCGACCAGCGCCATCTCGACGCCGACAAGCTCGCGTCGCTGCTCGCACAGGCGAGGGAGGCCGCCGAGCGCTTCGCCGACGAGGAGCGGATCGAAGGGGAGTGGGAGAGGATCTGGTCGATCGAGCCGATCCTCTTCGACGACACGCTCGTCGGTTTCGCGGACGAGGCGATCACGGAGGTCGCGGGCACGTCGCACCGCCTTCCCTCCGGCCCGCTCCACGACGCGGCCGAGGTCGCGCGAGCCGGCGTGCCGACGGTGATGCTCTTCGTCCAGAGCCTGCGCGGCCTCTCGCACACGAAGCTCGAGGACACGAAGGAGGAGCACGTCGAGCTGTCCGTCGCAGCGCTCGACGGCCTCGCGACGCGCACGATCGACTGGGTCGCCGGAGGCGGCGGCCGCTCGTAGACTCCGCCTTTCACAAGCGATTCCCGGGAGCAGCCATGTCTCTGAGCTTCGGCGTCACCGTCCTTCCCGATCCCCCGTACACGCGCCTGATCGAGTTGACGAAGCTCGCGGAGCAGGAGGGCTTCGAGTACGGCTGGACGTACGACTCACACGTCCTCTGGCAGGAGTCGATGCCCGTGATGGCGCTCCTCGCAAAGGAGACGAGCCGGATGAGGCTCGGCCACATGGTCACGAACCCGGCAACGCGCGACCCGACGGTGCTCGCGAGCGCGTACGCGACCCTCCACGACATTTCCGACGGCCGCATGGTCATGGGGGTCGGCCGCGGCGACTCTGCCGTCCGCTACATCGGCCGTAAGCCGATGAGGGTGGCCGACTTCGAGGAGGCCCTCCGCATGGTCAAGCCGTTCATGAACGGTCAGGAGGTGTCCTGGAACGGCAAGCAGCTGCAGCTCAAGTGGGTGCGCCCGGAGCTGCCCGAGATCGAGATGCACGTTGCGGGCTACGGGCCGAAGGCGCTGGCTGTCGCGGGCCGCGTCGGCGACGGCGTCATCATCCAGCTCGCCGACCCGGACATCATCCAGTGGATCATGGACACGGCCCGCAAGGCCGCCGAGGAGGCCGGCCGCGACCCATCGGCCCTCAAATGCATCGTCAGCGCTCCGAGCCACATCTCCGACGACATCGCCCACGCGCGCGAGCAAGTCCGCTGGTTCCCCGCGATGGTCTCGAACCACGTCCAAGACCTGATCGACCGCTACGGCGCCGACGGCTCGGTCGTCCCGAAGGTGCTCACCGACTACGTGCAGGCGCGGAAGTTCTACGACTACGACGAGCACTCCCGCGTCGGCGCGAAGCACGGAGAGTTCGTCACCGACGAGATCTGCGACCGCTTCTGCGTGCTCGGCGACGCCGTGCAGGCCGCGACGAAGCTTCGCGAGCTGGAGTCGGTCGGCGTCGACCAGTTCAACATCTACCTCATGACCGAGGGTCAGGAGGAGGTGCTGGCCGCCTTCGGGCGGGACATCATCCCGCAGTTCGCCGGCGCCGCGGCCTAGAAGATCGTCTTCCCGAGGGCGCTCGCGACGAGCTCGACCGCAGTGAAGGCGGTCGTGTTCTCGCGGTCGAGGATCGGGTTCACCTCGACCACCTCGAGCGAGCCGGCGAGCTCCGACTCGGCGACGAGCTCGAGCGCGAGATGCGCCTCGCGGTACGTCAGACCGCCGCGGACCGGTGTCCCCACTCCGGGCGCGATGGTGGGATCGAGCGCATCCATGTCGAGCGAGACGTGCACGAAGCCTCCTCCCGCTATGCGGTCCAGCGATTCGCGCACCGCCCGCTCGATCCCGATGCGGTCGATCTCGCTCATCGTGAAGACTCGGATTCCGGCCTCGCGAAGCAATCGGCGCTCTCCCTCGTCGAGCGAGCGCGCGCCGACCAGCGCGACCCGCTCCGGGTCGACCGCCGGAAGCGGCCAAGCTGGATGCTCGAATCCGCTACCCGCCACGCCGAGCGCGGCTGCCAGCGTCATGCCGTGGACGTTCCCGCTCGGGCTCGTCTCGGGGGTGTTGATGTCCGAGTGGGCGTCGATCCAGAGCACGCCGCCGGCGCCGTGGAACCGGGCAAGCCCTCCGAGCGTCCCCAGCGCGACCGAGTGGTCGCCGCCGAGCACGAGCGGTATCTCGCCCGCTGACGACGCCTCGACGACGACATCCGCGACACGCGCGCACGTCTCCCGGATCTCGGGAAGAAAGCGCGCGCGCTCGTCCTGAAGCGTCGTCGCCTCCGGCTCCGGACTTTCGACGTTCCCGTGGTCGTGCACCTCGTAGCCGAGGCTCTCGAGCCGCTCCTCGAGCCCCGCCGCGCGCATTGCCGAGGGCCCCATGTCGACCCCGCGGCGCCCTTGTCCGAGATCGAGCGCGGCGCCGATGATCGCGATCTTGCGCTTGGGAGCCTCGGCCACGGCGAGCAAGGCTAACGCGTCACCCGACGGTCCGACCCGGGGCTACACTGGGTCGCCGCGGCGAGGTAGCTCAGTTGGTAGAGCACACGGCTGAAAACCGTGGTGTCGCCGGTTCAAGTCCGGCCCTCGCCATCTCGCATCGTCGTCCCCCGTAGGATCGCCGGCATCGAGCTCGCCTTCCTCCCCGCCGTCGAGCAGGCACGCCTCGTCAGCGGCCGCGACGTCAGCTCGGTCGAGCTGGTCGAGACGTACCTCGAGCGCATCGAGCGTCTCGATCCCGCGCTCAACTCGTTCGTGACCGTGTGCGGCGAGGAGGCGTTGGCGGCTGCCCGTGCCGCCGACGAGTCGGCGGGGGATGGCCCGTTCCACGGGGTGCCGATCGCGGTGAAGGACCTCACGGCGACGGCCGGGATCCTCACGACGTACTCGTCCCGGGCGTTCGCCGAGAACGTGCCCGACTTCGACACCGCAGTCGTGCGCCGGATCCGGGAGGCCGGTTTCGTGATCGTCGGGAAGACGAACACGCCCGAGTTCGGGACGACCGCGTTCACGGAGTCCGAGCTGAACGGCGCGACGCGCAACCCGTGGGATCCCGAGCGCACCCCGGGCGGTTCGAGCGGAGGCGCGGCCGCCGCCGTCGCCGCGGGACTCATCCCGCTCGCACACGGCAGCGACGGCGGGGGCTCGATCCGCATTCCCGCGTCGTGCTGCGGCCTCTTCGGCCTGAAGCCGTCGCGCGGTCGGGTCTCCACCGCGCCGTTCCCATCGCTGGAAGGACTCTCGACGGCCGGGCCGATCTCTCGGTCCGTCGCTGACGCGGCGGCGCTCCTCGACGTGCTCGCCGGATACGAGCCCGGCGACCCGTGGTGGACACCTCCACCCGAGAGGCCCTTCATCGACGAGGTGGGTGCCGATCCCGGACGCCTCCGGATCGCCGTCACGTCCCTTCCGACCTACGACACTCCCGTCGACCCCGAGTGCCTCGAAGCGCTCGAGTCTGCGGCCACACTCATCGTCGATCTCGGCCACGACCTCGTCGAGGCCACGCCCCCGTGGGCGGTTCCGGGGCTCGCGGAGGCGTTCATCACCGTCTGGCAGGTGAGCCCGACGCTCTACCCAGGCGACACGGAGCTGTTCACGCCGCTCAACCGCGGCCTCGTCGAGGCAGCGCGGACGACCTCGGCTGCCGAGCACGCGTCCGCGGTCTTCCAGGTCCAGACGGTGGCGCGGCGCGTCGTCGAGTTCTGGCAGGACTTCGATGTCGTCCTCACTCCCACACTCGCGCTCCCTCCCGTTCCCATCGGCTGGCAGGAGGCAGGGACCGAGGATGCCGTGGCGCAGCTCATCCGCAACGTCGAGTTCACGCCGTTCACAGCCATCGCGAACATGACCGGTCTGCCGGCGATCTCGCTTCCGCTCCACTGGAGTGGCGACGATCTACCGATCGGCGTGCAGGCGATCGGGCCGCCGGCCGGAGAGGCGCTCCTGCTGCGGCTGGCCGCGCAGGTGGAATCGGCCCGCCCGTGGTCCGAGCGGCGGCCGCCGATGTCCTAGCGGACGAAAAGAGACGTCCGGACCGCTGTCGGCGCGTCACGGACGTCTCGGTGCGGCCGAGCCTAACGCACGCCGCGCTCAAAGAACGGGCGTGATCCGAAGCCGCTGTCCCGGCGCGGCATGGAGCATGCGAGCGGCGCTTCCGCGAGAGATCGCGACGGACATGTTCGAGTAACTGTCCTCGTAGAGGATCACGTCACCGGGCCGGGCGTCGGCGAAGGTCCTCGCCATGACGGCGTAGTAGCGCTCGCCGGCGAGCTCGAGCTCGACGCGGGTGCCGGAGACGATGCCGAGGGCCTCGACGTCCTCGCGCGTAATGTTGAGGGCAACGTTGCCGAAGCTGTCGAGATACAGCAGCGTCGCCACGAGGGCGCCGTCGGCCGAGACGGGTACGGGCAGGTCGAGGCTCACGAGACCCTCCGGATCGACGGGCGGGCCGAGCGCCTCGAGCGCGACGCCGCGCGCGAGATGCGCTGCCGCGGGGCTGAACAGATCTCTCCCGTGGAACGTTCGCGAGATCGTCTCGAGGGCGTACTCGGGATTCACGAGCTCGTGGGCCGCGGCGATGCCGGCCCGCGCCGTCGCCGGGAGGAGCAGCCCGTTGTCCGGGCCGACATAGAGCCGATCGTCACCATCGCGCAGCGCCAGCGCCCTGCGCGGCCCGCCGACACCGGGATCGACGACGGCAAGGTGTACGCCCACGGGCATGTACCCGATCGTGTTGGCGAGGACGAGTGCCCCTTCGAGCACGGCTGTGGGCGGAATCCCGTGTGTGATGTCGATGATCTCCGCCTCGGGCGCGATCCGCTTCATCACGCCGTGACACGTTCCGACGAAGTCGTCCTTGAGCCCGAAGTCGCTCAGGAACGTGATGAACACGCGCGGAGACTACTCCGCTTTCGGCGAATCCCGCTCGGAGCGCTCGGAGCCGGCTACGCCCGGCGCTTCGGCTGCGCCGCGGAGCAGCGGCGAGATCGCCGCGGCTCGACCTCGCGGCACGTCCGGAAAACGCTCGGCCGGATGCGGACGAATGCCGTCGGAGCCTGGAGCGGAAGAGGCCGGACGACGAGCAGCTGGCGATTCATGCGGTGCGCTCCGACAGCGCCAAAGGGTCGGGGTCGAGCACGCGCGGAGCATAGAGGCGCACGCGGCCGGTCAGGCTCTCGTCACCTCGCGCGAGGGTGGAGGCGTGCGCTCCCGCCGGCGCGCAAGCTCGACGAGGTCGGCGACGTCGCGCTGAAGCCGGACGAGCTTCGCGGCGATGATCGCGACGTAGACGAGCACGAACGCGAAGACGACGCCGTACGCCAGGGCCAGGTACTCACCCCCGCTCACTGGAGCGCCTCGCGCAGCTCGCGAATGTCGTCGTTCAGCCGCTTGCCGAGGAGCTCGACGCGGTACAGCACGTAGGCGAGCAGCGTCACCGCCGCCCACGCGACGCAGAACGTCGCAAACATGCTTCCCGACATCTGCGGTCCGTCGCGGGTGAACGTCGTCGGGTGGATGAAGTCCTCCGCAAGCCGGATCGCCAGAAAGCTGACCGGTATGAGCGCGACTCCGAAGAGCGCGTAGACCGCCGACGACCGCGCACGTCGCGGCCCGCCCTCGAGGGCGAAGCGCAGCATGAAGTAGGCGCAATAGAAGAGGAAGAGCGTCAGGAAGAGCACGAGCTGATTCGAGTCCCACGTCCACCACACGCCCCAGGAGGCCTTCGCCCAGATCGCCCCGGTGATGAGCGTCAGCGACCCGAAGATCGTGCCCTGATGGATGGCGACGTAGCTCTCGAGGTCGTAGCGCTCGTCGCCCTTCCACAGCAGCAGGAGGGCCTTCCACGCCCCCAGGCCGAAGCAGAGGTACGAAGTAAGGGCGATCGGCACGTGGATGTAGAAGATGCGCTGCGAGATCCCCTGATCCGCGTCCTCGGGCGCGACGACGAGTGCGAGGACGAGCGCGAGACCAAGAAGCGCCGCTGCGAGAACGGCCAGGTTGGGGAGGCGGAGGACCGCCGGCAACGCGTTCAGGAAGCTCCTCTCACTCCGTGACGACGTACTCGAACGACGCCCACGAGAGTACCGCGAAGACCGCGTCGTACAGCGCCAGGAGCAGCAGGTAGCGCACACCGTCCGCGGAGATCGCCGCGCCGACTCCTCCGACCACGAGCGGGATCGAGAGCGGCAGGAACAGCAGCGGGAGCAGCAGCTCGCGCGCCCGTCCCGCAGCCGCCATCGCCGCCAGCAGCGACCCCACCGCACAGATCCCGACATCGGCGAGCAGCACGCCCACGAGCGCGGTGAGGTCGAGCGGCGCGAAGAAGAGAACGAACGCGGGAAGCGCGACCGCCTGCGCCGCGACGAGGAAAGCCAGGGTCGCGAGCGACTTTCCCAGCCAGATCGCGCTCCGATCGCTCGGCGTCAGCACCAGCGCATCGAGCACGCCGTGCTCCTGCTCGGGCACCCAGGCCCGGGCGAGACCGAGAAGCGCCGTGAACACGATCGCGACCCAGAGCAGGCCGTACGCGGCGGAGTCGTCGGTGCCCTCCGGCGAGGCGAAATGGAAGACGACGAGGGTCGAGATGACGAAGA
>Ga0299913_10004544_pt1 | contig 11663 bp, 13 predicted proteins | sample RVTome_9_FD_201360 | JGI IMG/M metagenome (GOLD analysis project Ga0299913, IMG submission 201360) | Soil microbial communities from uranium-contaminated site in the Upper Colorado River Basin, Wyoming, United States - RVT155D38 (version 2) ... | reverse complement strand
GTCTCGCCGGGTTCAACGATCTCGCCCACTTCGGGCCTCGCCCCCACTCGGTGCAGGAGCATCTGGACGAGGGGCACACGGTGCTGGCGCTGATCCGCCACGGTCAGACCCGGGCCAACACCGAGGCGCGATGGCAGGGTCAGGGGGACTGGGGCCTCGACGAGCTGGGTCACCGGCAGGCCCGAGCCCTGCGCGAGTGGTACGGCGAGGCGGCGACCGTGTATGCCTCGCCCCTGGGACGGGCTCAGGAAACAGCGGGGTACATCGCCGCCAACGGTGTCGTCACCGTCGACGGGTTGAAGGAGATCGACATGGGGCAGTGGGAGGATCTCACCTCGGACGAGATATACGAAAAGTGGCCCGAGCTGATGAGCACCATCTACCGAGACGGCGTCGATCTGAGACGAGGCGAGACCGGGGAGAGTTGGGGAGAGCTGACCAGTCGGTTCCGGGGGACCGTGGACGGGGTGGCGCCCGCCCTCGCCGACCCCACGGTGGTCGTGGCTCACGGTGGCGCGATACGCTCTTATGTGTCGTCGTTCACCTCGACCACCGACTCGCACTCAGAGTCGCTGTACACCCCGGCCAACACGTCGGTCACCCATGTGGCGTTGACCGGCAGCGGGCCGGTGCTCCTCGACTACGCGGTTTCCGCCCATCTCGAGAACCTCTCCTAGCCTCCCGGCGATGTCCGAGTACGACTCACATCGCTACGCGCGGGTCAACCGGTGGGATCCGTCCCATCTGAAGCGGATCGACCGGCTCCTGCCCATGGAGGCCGGCCAACGGGTGCTCGAGGTCGGGTGTGGTCAGGGACATCTCACCATCCGGCTCGCGGCGCGCGGGATCGACATCGTCGGCATCGACGCCAACCCCAATGCGGCGGAGGTGTCGGGCTCGGATCGGGTCCGTCACATGCGAGCCGAGGAGCTCGAGTTCGACGACGCCGAATTCGAGACAATCGTCTCGGTCCACGCCATCGAGCACATCCCGCCCTTGGAGAAGGCGGTGTCGGAGATGGCGAGAGTCCTCAGGCCCGGCGGGCAGGCGCTGTTCATCTACCCGGCCGAGCCGATCCAGGGCCTCTACGCAATCCCCACCTCGGTGATCCTTCACGGAACCCCGTTCAAGGCGAGACAGGTTCACTGTCATCGGCTCACGCCTGCCAAGGTGCGTCGTCTCGCCGCGAGCTACGGTCTGATCGAGACCCACCACGAGTTCAACCTGTTCAAGTCGCCCCAGTTCATCTCCGTCTTCTCCAAGCCGGCGACTGCGGAGGCATAGTGGTGTTCACCTGTCGGAGCTGCGATCGGGAGTTCGACGTCCGGCAGGATGTCCTCGATCGCTATCCGGGCTGGACCCCACAGGAGTGTCTCGACTGCAGGGACAAGTCCGGGCGGCCCGCCTCCTCCGCCGAGAGGCGTGCGGGGCCGGCCAAGGCGTCGTCTTCGTCGGCGAGCCGGACCAAGGGCAAGGACCTGACCATCGCCGAGGTCCTGGCCTCTTTCGACGACGGCCCCGACAGCGGCGTGTTCACCGATGGGGCGTCGGAAGGGAACCCCGGGCCCGGAGGATGGGGTGCGGTCTACGTGCAGGACGGGGAGGTGCTCGACGAGGCACGCGGCTCTGACCCCCACACCACCAACAACAAGATGGAGTTGACCGCCTTGATCGCCGGGTTGCGCATGGTGCCCGTCGACGCCGAGGTCGACATCTACACCGACTCCCAGTTGATCGTGAACATCGTCACCAAGTGGGCCGACGGCTGGAAGGCGAGGGGGTGGACCAAGAAGTCGGCCGGCCCCATAGCCAATCTCGACCTGGTGAAAGAGGCGCACGCCCTGTACAAGCAGCGTCCCGGGGCCCGGCTCCAGTGGATCAAGGCCCACAGCGGGAACCGGTGGAACGAGTATGCCGACGCCCTGGCCACCTCCTATCGCCGGGAGATCCATTAGTGCACCGGCTCGCAAGTCTCACGCATGTCCCGCCGGCCCTCGACGCCCCTGGCTGCGTCCTCGTCCTCAACGCACCGCACCGGGTGCGCTTTCGTCCTGCGTCCTTGCCAGGAACACCGATGGCTCGGCGCTACACGCACGCCACTCACGAGCCGGCGCACTAGTGCAGCCGCCCGCGGTCACTTCGGAGTACCTGCGGGATTGGTGCAAGCACACTCACGGATCCCCGCTCTATGCCCACCTGGTCGAGGTGGTCGCCGAAGACCCCGACCTGTTGCGGGTGATCAATCGCATCGGGAACCGGCCACCGCCCAACCTTCTCTTCGCCGCCGTCCAGTACCTGCTCATGGACGGGGCCGACTCCGACCTCGCCCGGCACTACCCGTCACTGGTCGAAGACCCGCTAGGTCCTGAGGGTGCAGGCCCGGTGTTTCGCGAGTTCGTCCTCGCCCACGAAGAGGAGATAGTCCACCTCGGCAACACGCGTTACACCCAGACCAACGAGAGTCGACGTTGTGTCGCCCTGCTCCCGCTGGTGATGATGGCCCCGTTCGACCGGCTTCACCTCGTCGACATCGGTACCAGCGCCGGGCTCAATCTGGCGTTGGACCGCTACCGCTACCGGTTCGACGACCTGGAGTGGGGCCCGGAGTCCCCTCTCGTCCTCATCGCGGAGTCACGTGGGGCCGACCCGCGGCTGCACCCGATCGAGGTTCTGAGTCGAACCGGGCTCGACCTCAACCCGCTCGACCCCGGCGACGAGGAGGCCCGTCGCTGGCTCGACGCCTTGATCTGGCCCGAGCACGAGGAGCGTCGCGCCCGGCTCCGACTCGCTCTCGGCATCATCTCGGAGATCCCCATCGAGATGGTGCCCGGAGACGCCCTGGCCACCCTGCCCCGGGTTCTGGACTCGCTTCCCGGCGATGAGCCGGCGGTGGTGATGAACTCGTTCTCCTTCGCCCAGTTCAGCCCCGAGGGCAGGCAAGAGGTCGAAGCAATCGCCGCCCGGGCCCGGGAGCGGAGGCCCGTGTTCCGGGTGACGATGGAGCTCTTCGACGCCTCGGACGACTGGGCCCGAATGGTGACCGACGATGGGACCGGGGGGAGGGTCGTGGGCCAGGCACACCCGCACGGGGAGTGGATCGAGCTGTCCTGACCGGGCTAGACCCGGCCGTAGACCGGGATCTCGGCGCCGTTTATGACCCCGGAGTCGTCGGTCAGGAGGAAGTGGGCCACCGCGGCGATCTCGTCGGGAGTGGGCCAGTTCACGTAGTCGGCGTAGGGCAGCGACTTTCTGGTGGCAGGAGTGTCGATCACCGAGGGGAGCAGGACATTGGCCGTCACCCCGGTCCCGTCCAACTCCTGGGCCACGGACTTGGTCAGGGCGACCACCCCGGCCTTGGCCACATTGAAAGCCGCTTGACCGGTCGGATGATCGACGGCTGACCGGCTGCCGACCGTGACGATCCGCCCCCAACCGGTCTCCACCAGATGAGGCACAACTGCCCGCACCGAATAGAACGTGGAGCGGAGGTTGAGATCGATCATCCTCTCGAACCTGACGTCGTCGGTCTCTCCGACATCGCGCCCGCCGGCCCATCCACCCACTAGGGCACAAAGGCCGTGGATGGAGCCCCATCGATCAGCGACGCTCTTGATGAAGGTGTTGACGGCCTCGGGGTTGGTCGCGTCGACCCGGACCAGGAGGAGCCGATCCTCGTCGACTTCGAACTCGGCCTCGAACTGCTCGGCTTCCTCGGGCATCAGGTAGGTGAGCGCCAGCCGGTAATCCTCATACACGAGGCGACGGACCAGGGCGGTGCCCAGCCCGCCGGTCCCACCAGTGATGACGAGGGTCTTCTCCATGTCTTGTCAGCCTCCGTCCCTCACTCTAAGACCGAGCTCCCTGCCTCCGCCACAGAATCCAGACGTCGGCGACGTTGGTCCCGGTGGGTGGGCAGAGAAGGAGGTCCGAGGTCCCGGCCAGATAGGTGGCCGAGTCGAAGCGGTCACGGGACCGGGTCGGGTCGCCTCCCCGCCGAATGGTCGACCCGTCGACGATGGCGCCGGCCGACCCGGACCCCCCGTCGACGCCGTCGGTGGCGAAGGCGCAGAAGACATCATCTGATCCGGTGAGGCGGGCCGCGGCGAGCAGGGCAGTATGCGTGTTCCGGCCCCCGGACCCTTCGCCTCGCACGTCGAGCACCACCTCCCCGGCCCCCACGGTCACCCCGGGGCCCGAATCGAGAAGGAACCGATCGAGACAAGCTTCTGCATCCCCGCGCAACCAGCCCTCCCGGACTGCGGCAGGCGCCGGGGCCGCCGCGGCCACGGCTCGGGCGGCGTCGCGCCCATCGGCGAGCAGGACGACCTCCGGATAGGGAAGCGCGGCGGGTTCGACCAACATCGCGGCCCGAACCGAGTCGGGGAGGTCGATCGACATCCTGGTCAGGATGCCGGCCGCCATCTCCGGATCGTGCACACCAGGGATGGTCGGGCCCGAGGCGATTACACCGGGATCGGCGCCGGCGACATCGGAGATGACCAGCGTTTCGATGGCCCTGCCGGCCTCACGGGACAAGCCACCGCACTTGATCGCCGAGAGGTGGGCGCGAACCAGGTTCATGTCCTCGATCGTCGCCCCGCCGGCAACGAGCCGCTTCGTCGCATCGGAGAGATATGCCGGCGGCACTCCTTCCCGGGGCGCCTCGCACAGGGCCGACCCCCCGCCCGAGACGAGAGCGACGATCCTGGTGGACGACGGGACTGCCCGCACCGCCTCCAGCACCGCAGCCCCAGCCTCCAGACTCGCCGCTCCGGGGACGGGATGATCGCCCACCAGGAACCTGAGGGTGTCGGGCACCGGCTCCACATGGTCGGAGACGCAGACGCCGCCGATGACGTCGAGCATCGCGGCTGCGCCACGGGACATGGCGGCGGCCGCCTTGCCGATGGCGATCACAACCGCCGGCGTGCCGGTGAGAGGGGCGAGGGCGCGAGCAGTGAGAGCCTCCGGCTCCACGGCCGCCAACCCTGCTTCGAGCCAGGAGAGGATGCGGCCCCTGTTCTCCGGGTCGGGAGCGAGGACCGACGGGTCGAACCTGGTCATCACGTCAGCCCGGCCAGCCAGCCGCCGCGCGGGACACGGCGGGCCGCGGCGAGATCGGAGTAAGAGTCGACGTCGTGGAGGAGACCGGTTCGGATGACGATTCCCGCCTCGGGGAACCTTCCCAGGTGGCGACGAAAGCTACCTGGACCGTAGGTGAAGACCGCCGGGCCGCTCCCCGCCAGAGCCGTGGTGCCACCGTCGGCGGAGGGGGCGATGGCCCATCCGTGATCGAGCCTTGTCGACTCCACCGCCTCGAGCTCCGAGGCGGTGAGCAGAGGGAGGTCGGCGTGGAGCACGATCCACGGGCTCGCCGACATGTCGGCCCAGAGGACCCCGTCTTCCGCGGCCCGATCCAGCCCCTCGCCGGGATCGGGGATGCTGGGGAGCCCATGGAGCAATGCCCAATCGGCCACCTCGGCGTCACCGGCGACCAGGACCGGGATCAGACCCACGTCCACCGCCAGGTCGGCGGTTCGCTCGGCGAGGGCCTGGCCCAGCGTGGACCGCGCATCCTCCGACAGGTCACCGGCCATGCGCCCTTTTCCGAGACGAAACGACTTGACCGGGAGGATGGCGACAGTGGGCAAGTCTTACGGGTGGACCGCTACGGGACCACCATCACCGGGACCGGCGAATGATGGCAGAGCCGATCGGCGACACTGCCCAGCATCACTCTCTCGGCCAGCCCGGCCCCTCGCTTTCCGATCACGATGAGACCCGCATCGCGCTCTTCGGCGACGGCGATGAGCCGTGAGGTGGGATCACCGAGCTCGGCGAGGGTCTCGTGCTCGACACCGTCGAGCGGAAGACTCTCTTCGGTCTCGTGCAGCACCTGCTGTTGACCTTCGATCAAGGCGGCGGAAAGCGCCTCGGGTGTGGGCGGCGCACCGCCGATGCCCCACCATCCCTCCGGGGGCCGGATCACTGTCACCAACAGGAGCTTGGCCCCGGTCGAGCGGGCGATCTCGGTGGCGATCTCGGCGGCCCGGTTGCTGCCGTCCGATCCATCGATACCGGCGATGATCGCGGTCGGGTTCCAGTTCATCAGTCTTCGTACCTCCTGCTCAGACGTTACGCCGGTCGGTCGAGTTCGGGGGAATCAGAACACGGTTGCGTTGAGCAGGTGGCCGATGCCCAGGGCCCAAACTCCGGCGACCAGGTCGTCGAGGACGATGCCCATCGGGCCGGGCATCGAGTCGGCCTGGTGAACCCCGGGGAAGGGACGCTTGGTGATGTCGGCGACCCGGAAGACCAGGAATGCGATGACGGCGGGCCATCCCAGCAATCCGATCGTCGCCACGAAGGTGCCTGCCGCCTCGTCGATGACGATCCAACCGGCGTCTCCTGTGGAGTCGGCCAAAGCGATCGAGGACCAGAATGCCAGCCCGGTCAGCAGCACCGCCGCCCCGAGTTGGCCCGGCCAGCCCCATGTCTCCCCGAGGAGAAGGGCGAAAGGGAGAGCGACCAGACCCCCCACGGTCCCCGATCCGGCGTCCGAGCCCCGGATCGAGCGGAGGATCAACCCGGTCCCGAACAAGGAGGCCACGAGTCGGTGCATCGGCGGCGAGGCTACTTGGCGGCCTCCCGGGCTTTGCGCACCCCCGTGGCCCTCGCGTGTATCACTCCCGGCATGAAGCGTTAGCCTCTACCCATGGAACCGGCAACCAAGATCTGGTGCGACGGGGAGTTCGTCGACTGGGACGACGCCACCGTGCACTTCCTTGCACATTCCCTCCAATACGGAACCGGTGTCTTCGAGGGCGTTCGCGCCTACAAGACACCAGAGGGAACTGCCGTATTCCGTCTCCATGAGCACATGGTCAGACTGGTCGCCTCGGCCCGCGCCTACGAGCTCCCGATGACGGAGACCGCCGAGGAGATGGACCAGGCGTGTCTCGAGCTGCTGCGAGTCAACGACCTCGAGTCGGCCTACATCCGCCCCTTCGTCTTCTACGGGGCGGGAGCCTTCGGGATCAATCCCAAGGCGAGCCCTGTGCACACCTATATGGCGGCCTTCTACCTGGGCAGCTACATGGGGGACCACGGGGTCCAGAACGGAATCACCACCATGGTGTCGAGCTGGCGCCGGATCTCGCACAACAGCTTCATCCCGACCGCCAAAGGCTCAGGCCAGTACCTGAACTCGGTGCTGGCCAAGCAGGAGGCACTCCGCAACGGGTACGACGAGGCGATCATGCTCAACGACGGAGGCTCGGTCTCCGAGGGCAGTGGGATGAACATCTTCACCGTGAGCAACGGCACGGTCTACACCCCGCCGGTGTCATCGGGGATCCTGGAGGGGATAACCCGCAACACGGTCATGGAGCTCCTCCATGCCGAGGGGGTCGAGGTGATCCAAGCCGAGCTGGCCCGGGGCAGTCTCTACGCTGCTGACGAGGTGTTCCTCACCGGCACCGCAGCCGAGGTGACCCCGGTGGTGTCGATCGACGGCCGGGTCATCGGCTCCGGGGAGCCGGGCCCGGTCACCCGGAAGTCACAGGACATGTTCTCCGACCTGGTGGCGGCGAAGATTCCCGAGTACCGCCACTGGCTCAGCTTCATCTAGTGGGCCAACAGCCGAATATCGGGCTGAGCGACCAGGAACGGCCTCGCTCGGTCCTCCAGCCTCCGGCGGCACGGCGCTGGAGCCCGGACATCAAACCCGGGATTCCCACTTCGCCCGGGGAGGTCCCGCGCGGAGGCCGGTTCGGTCAGTACACCCCTGACGGCGGTTATGCGCTGCGGCTGGTCAACTCGGCTGACCTGCCCGACGACGACCCCGACCTCAAGGCGGTGTTGGCTGCCCTGACCATGGCCCGGGCGGGAGCTCGAGGACGGGCTCCCTCTCAGGAGGACCTGGAGGTGGCGCTGGCTCTGTGCGGGTACGGCTACGAAGCTCCGCCCGACATCGTCGCGCGCCGGGAGCGGTGGCTCTCAGCGGTGCCCCACGAGGGACGGCCGGGGCAGACCGCAGTGGGTGAGATCGACCGCGACCTCATCGTCCTGAAGCCGGGCCAGATTCGCCGGGCTCTGTCGGCCCGATGAAGATCGTCCGGTTCAAGGCCGGTGACGACATCGCCTATGGGGTGGCCGACACCGAAGGGGTGCTGGTCTATCGCGGCTCCCCGTTCGTCGCCTGGGAGCCGACCGAGACCGTGATCCCCTGGGAGACGGCACAACTGCTGGCGCCGGTCCTGCCCACGAAGGTGGTCGCGGTGGGGCGGAACTACGAGGACCATGCGGCCGAGCGGGGTGGTGAGGTGCCCGACGAGCCACTCATCTTCCTCAAGCCGGCCACGTCGGTGATCGGTCCCGATGCCGGCGTTGTCCATCCGCCCATCTCGAACGACGTCCAGCACGAGGCCGAGCTGGCCGCAGTCGTCAGCAGGGTGGCCCGACACGTGAAGGCCGAGGACGCCTCCGCCTACCTCATGGGCTACACCGCAGCCAACGACGTCACCGCTCGCGACCTTCAGATGAAGGACGGCCAATGGGCCCGGGCCAAGGGATTCGACACCTTCTGCCCCCTGGGCCCGGCCATCGAAACCGAGCTCGATCCTCTCGAGAAGCTGGCCGTCATCTGCCGGGTGAACGGCGAGGTGCGTCAGGCGGGTTTCACGTCCGACATGGTCTTCGGGGTGGCCGAGATCTTCGAGTACGTGACTGCGGTGATGACGCTCCTTCCCGGCGACGTCATCCTCACCGGGACCCCGGCCGGGATCAGCCGGGTCGTCCCCGGCGATGTGATGGAGGTCGAGATCGACGGGATCGGGGTGCTGCAGAACCGGGTGGTCTCCCGATGACGGTCCGGCTCCGGATCGCCCCTTCGCCCACCGGCTACCTCCACGTCGGCAACGCCCGGGCGGCCCTGTTCAACTGGCTGTACGCCCGGCATCAGCGTGGCACCTTCATCCTTCGCATCGACGACACCGACCGGGAGCGCTCCACCCCCGACTTCGAGGCGGACATCCTCGACTCGCTCCATTGGCTCGGGCTCGACTGGGACGAGGGGGTCGAAGTGGGCGGACCGCACGGGAGTTACCGGCAATCGGATCGGCTCGAGCGGTATCAGTCGGTGGCGACGACGCTGGTCGAGTCAGGGGCGGCCTATTACGACGATCGCACTCCCGAGGAGTTGGACGAGCTCCGGCAGAAGGCACAGGCGGAGCGGCTGCATCCCGGTCACTACATCCGGCGACCGGAGAGCCCTCCGGCCGAAGGCGGGGTGATCAGGATCTCGGTCCCCCAGGATCAGGCTGTCGTCTTCGACGATCTGGTCCGAGGGTCGGTCAGCTTCGAGGGGAGGGACGTCGACGACTTCGTCATCCTGCGCAGCGACGGCACTCCCACCTACCACCTCGCCTCCACGGTCGACGATGTCGACTACGAGATCACCCATGTCGCCCGAGGAGAAGACCTGCTTCCCTCCACTCCGAAGCACGTCCTGCTCACCCGCGCCCTGGGCGCCACCGAGCCGGTCTACGCCCACCTCCCTCTTCTGTTCGGCCCCGACGGGAAGAAGCTGTCCAAACGGCATGGCGAGACCGCCCTCGCCCATTACCGGGACACCGGCTATCTGCCCGATGCCGTGTTCAACTACCTGTCCCTGCTCGGATGGTCGATCGACGGGGACCGAACCATCTTCTCCCGCGACGAGGCGGTGGCGGCGTTCGACCTGGCCGACGTCTCCTCCAACCCCGCTGTGTTCGACCCGGACAAGCTGTCATGGATGAATGGGGAGTACATGCGGGCGATGGACCCCAAGGTGTTCCGGGAGAAGGTGAGAACTCACGTCGAGGCGGCGGTGGGGCGGGTGCTCGACGAAGGCGAGTGGGCCCGTTTCGAGACCGTGTCCGACCTGGTCCAGGAGCGAACCCGCCTCCTCCCCGAGGCCGGCGAGCAGGTGGTGTTCCTCTTCGAGGACTTCGACGAGTACGACCCGACCTCCTGGCAGAAGGTGATGAGCAAAGAGGGGGTCTCTGGCATCCTCGATGCGGCGGTGCACCGTCTCGGAGCGGTCGAATCTTGGGCCGCGGAGAGCATCGAGGCGACGTTGCGTGAGACGCTGGAACAGCTAGGTGTGGGCGCGGGCAAGGGTCTCCAACCGCTGCGGGTGGCGGTCACCGGTTCCTCGGTCAGCCCGCCCCTTTTCGAGTCCCTCGCCGCCCTGGGCAAGGCGAAGACCCTGGAGCGTCTGGACCGGGCGCGTTCAGAGCTAACGCCTAACTGAACCTCTGGTCGAGGGTATGTCGTGGCGACCCGTTAACCTCTACGCATCCGCGAGGTCCCGTCGTCCAGTGGCCTAGGACGCCGGCCTTTCAAGCCGGAAACGCCGGTTCGAATCCGGTCGGGACTGCCGATTCATCCCTCGGGTCACCCGTTCCCGGTGTGGACTTGCACATCGACCACGAGGTGATTCTGTTCCCGGCGACGTCGGAAGTAGAAGTACAGGGGGATCAGGGTCACTAGAGCGAGGATGCCGAAGACCGCGGCTCCGGCCGGTGTCGCGTGCTCTGTGGTCGGATCGGCGGCATAACCGAACAGCTGATCTACGGCTACGCCTACCGACTCGATCAGCCCGTACACCAGCCAGGCACCGACCAGCACGTAGCCCCACGGCTTGCGGAGCCACAGCCAGGCAGCGGCGATCGCCGCCATTGGGAGCCAGAAGGCGAGGTCCTGCACCCAGCTCGGGTTCGTGGTCAGGCCGAGGCCTTCGAGTGCGGCAGTCGGCTCAGCGGCGCCGATCGTGGGGATGATCCCCCGAAGCCAGACCAGGGCGTTGAGGCCCACAACCGTCCATACGAAGATCGATAGGCCCCGGCGCGGAAGATCGACGAGCTGGCTGGAGACCGCACGAGGCTCTGTTGCATGTACCAGTGTTCCCAGGCTGAAGAGCCCCAGAGAGAGGGTCGCCACGTAGAGAAGGAACAGGGAGTTCAAAGGCGTGCCGAAGAGGAGCAGGACGGCGTTGTAGGTCAGGTAGCTGAGGATCCCCAGCCAAACGACGTGGAATCGCCACGAGCCGCGGGTCGCCCTCAGCATCGAGAGCACCAACAAGGGCACCCCGGCCACCATCATGACCAGGGCAGTCCCTCGGGCATTGCCCGTGGTGACGGCCGGCCCGGTCAATACGTCGGGGAGGAAGAACGTGAGGGCTGCGCTGACGGCGGCAACGACGGCGAGGGCCGAGGAAAGCCACACCGTCGGCCCGTGGATCACCGCCCGAACCCTCGCTCCGTCGGCCCGAAGTGCCCGCCATTTCAATGAGAACATCGCTCTCGACCTTTCTGATGCTGATACGAGCGTCATCCCGACCCCGGCTCGCCGCCAGAGCCGAAGGTCCCCTAGCAGCCGGGAGCTTCGGCAGCTTGGCGTCCCCCCGCTGGCTATTGGTTTGGGTCTTGAATGCAGAACTCGTTGCCTTCGGGATCCTGCATGACAGTGAACCCGTCCATCTCGGCCTTCACCGAAGTCCCCAGTGCGACAATGCGATCGACCTCGTTGTGGCGGTCCTGACCAACCAGATCGAGGTGGACACGGCCTCTCTCGTTCTTCGGCCTGGTCGTCTCTCGAAAGAAGATGGTTAGCTCCGAACC
>Ga0299913_10004542_pt1 | contig 11663 bp, 11 predicted proteins | sample RVTome_9_FD_201360 | JGI IMG/M metagenome (GOLD analysis project Ga0299913, IMG submission 201360) | Soil microbial communities from uranium-contaminated site in the Upper Colorado River Basin, Wyoming, United States - RVT155D38 (version 2) ... | reverse complement strand
CGGCTGCGTCGGCTCCGTCGCTGGGTCGAGGCGGCCGAGCGGCGGGCGCAACGCGAACGCCGGCGGGCGAAGGTGGCCTAGTCGCGCCGAGTTTCGAGCACCGAGATCACGCGGTCGGTGGCGGCCGCCGCAGCCGTCGCAGGATCGTCGCCGCGAGCGAGGTGGATGGCGAGCGCCGCACCGAACGTGTCGCCGGCGCCGACCGCGGGCACGCCCTCGACCACGTGATGCGGGACGCTGGCCACCACGCGGTCAGCGCCCGGATCGTCGAGCAGGTATCCCTCGGTCCCGAGTGTGAGCACCAGGATCGGACCAGGGCCAAGGCGCTCGCGGACCGCCGCCGCCTGGGTGAACGGGTCGCCCGGGTCGGCTGACAGGTCCTCGGTGGAGACGACGACCGCATCGGCGGTTCCGAACGTCTCCCACAGGACCGCCGGCACGTCGTCGAGGGCACGGGCGCGGACCGTGTCGCCGAGCGAGGTGTGTCGGAGCCAGCCCTGGATGAGGAAGATCGTGCAGGCGGGACGGGCCACAGCGCGCAGCACGGCCACGGTCCCGGCGGGCAGCTCGTCCGCGATCGGCGCCAGGACCACCACGTCGAACGGTCCGCGGCCCGCGAGGAGCGCCGGGTCGATCGGCTCACCCGCGGACTCGAGCGACAGGACGCGGAGCCCATCCACCTCTCGGTGCCGGTACGTGGTCGTCGCCGATGCCGGATGACAGAGCACGTCACCCAGCGCGGCGAGCTGTGCAAGCCCGGCACGTGCCTCGGGCTCGTCGCCGGCAACGGTGAGCAGCGTGATGGACGCCCCCTCCGCGGCCGCGGCACGACCGGCGTGCAGCACCGACCCGCCGGGAGCGCGCGCGCCGCCGGCGAAGGCGTCGACGGTCAGGCCGCCGACGATCAGGAGCGACGGCATCGGATTATCATCGGCGGATGCAACTGTTCTTCTATGAGCTCCACGAGGGCGCCACCGACCTGATGACCGATGCGATTCTCGTCTCGGAGCGCGACCATACCCCAGCGCAGTTCGAGGCGATGGTGCAGACGGCCCGGAGCGCCGTCATCGACACGTTCGAGGACGACACGCTGGTCGAGGCGATCGCCCGCGAGCTCGAGCGAGCCCATGGGTTCACCTACGCCAGCGACGAGAAGCTGCGCGCCTCGATGAGCGTGGGCATGGAGCCGGAGGACACGTACCTCGTCGAGACGAGCGACGAGTTCCGGTCGATCGTGGCGGAGCTCGAGCGCTCGTAGCCCTCAGTCGAGCAAGGCTCGCACGCGGAACGCTGGGACGGGACGGCTGAGACCCTTGAGCGCCATCGGCTCGGTGGCATCTGCCGCGAGCCGGTCCTCCAGCGCCGCCGCGACCCGCTGGCTGACCAGGATCTCTCCGTCGGCGGCGACGTCGCTGAGCCTCGACGCAAGGATGACGACGTTCCCGACCCCGCCGTAGTCGTAGCGACCTTCGAACCCGATGCGTCCGAGGGTCGCGTAGCCCAGCGCAGCGCCCATTCCCAGACCAAGCTCGTAACCGCGTTTGCGCCACCGTTCGGCCATCTCCCCGAAGCGTGCCCGGATCGCGATCGCGGATCGGACGGCCGCGGCTGGGTGGTCCGGGAGAATGCCCGGATCGTTGAAGAAGACCATGAGACCGTCGCCGGCGAAGTGTTCGACAGTGCCACCGTTCTGGAGGGCGATGTCGCCGACCGCGGTGTGGTACTCGCGCAGCACCCCCAGCACCTCCTCCGGCTCCGCCGTCTCGGCGAAGGCCGTGAATCCGCGCAGGTCGGAGAACAGCGCCGTGATCTCGCGCCGGTGCCCTGCCAGGAGCCGCTCGCCATCCTCGCTCGAGAGCAGGCTCGCCACCTGGGGCGCGAACCGCGCCAGCTCGCTGCGCTGGCGTTGGACCGTCTGGAACAGACGGACGTTCTCGATCGCGAGCGCGGCCTGGTCCGCGAAGGTCGCCAGGAGGGCGAGCTGCCGTTCGGAAAAGGCCCTGACCGTGGTGCGCCAGACGACGAAGACGCCGATCGGACTCCCGTCCCGCAGCAACGGAATGCCGAGGATCGTCCGAAAGCCAGTGAGCCGCTGCGTCTCCCAGAACTCATAGTCGCGATCCTCGAGGATGTCGACGATATGCACGGGCCGCAGTTCGAGCAGCGTACGCCCGATGAGGGTTCCGCGCTCCGGCTTGTACGGCGTGCGGGTGGCGAGGTCCCAGTAGCGCGGATCGACCGCCCCATGGTGGGCGACCGGCTGCCAGAAGCCACTCGACTCGTCCCGGCGCACGATGTTTCCGAAGTCGGCGCGGCTCAGCTCGACGGCGCTCTGAATCACGGTCTGCAGTACCTGATCGAGATCGAAGGAGGATTGACTGATCGTGCGGAGGACATCGCCGATGGCCTCCAGCGCCCGCTGACCGGCAGGCGTCTCCTGCGGGTCAGGCACGTTATCGCCCCACGTTGAACAGGACGTGGACGACATCGGCTTCGGCGACCTGGTACGCCTTCCCTTCCTGGCGCAGCGCGCCGCGCTTGCGTGCCTCGGCCAGGGAGCCGGCGTCGAGCAGGTCCTCGACGCTGATCACCTCGGCACGGATGAAGCCGCGCGCCAGGTCGGAGTGGATGGCGCCGGCCGCATCCACCGCCGTGGAGCCGGTGCGGAGCGTCCACGCGCGGCACTCGTCGTCGCCGGCGGTATAGAAGCTGAACAGGCCGAGCAGCTCGTACGTCAGGCGGATGACCCGCCCCCGCGAGGGTTCGGCGATGCCGAGGTCGTCCATGAACAGGCGCGCGTCCTCCTCGGGCAGCTCGCCGATCTCCGCCTCGATCTTGCCGGCCAGGGCGACGACGTCGGTCTCCGGCTGCGCGTACCGCTCGCGCCCGGCCGCCTCGAGCGCCGCCGCATCGGGAAGCCTGGCCTCGTCGATGTTGAGCACCACCAGCACCGGCTTCTGGGTGAGGAATCGGTAGCCGCGCAGCAGCAGTTGCTCGTCCGCGGTGAGGCCGAACGAGCGGATCGGCTTCCCATCGGACAGGTGCGGCTCGATCCGGGCGAGCAGCTCCTCCTCGCGCTGGGCGAGCTCACGCTCCGCCTGGGAGCCGTGACGGCCCTGCGTCTTGAGCTTCTCCAGTCGCTTCTCGATGACCCCGAGGTCCGCCACGGTGAACTCGAGGTCGAGGTCGTCGACGTCGCGCCAGGCGTCGGCCGAGGCCGGCGCCGTCGGGTCGTCGAAGGCGCGGGCAACGTGCAGCAGGGTATCGGCGTTGCGCACCAGCGCGAGGACGTCGGGGTTGATCGTCCCCTCGCGTGCTGCGCCGGCCGGGATGGCGACGTCGACGTACGTCACGTCGGCATACGTCGTCTTCTTCGGATCGAACAGGGCGGCCAGCTGGTCGACCCGCTCGTCGGGCACCTTGACGACGCTCATGTTCGGGGCGGCGCGGCCACCGGAGAAGCCGCCGGTCTCGGCGTGGCCCCCGGTCAGCGCGTTGAAGACGGTGGTCTTGCCGCTTCCGGGCAGCCCGACGATGGTGACCTGCATCGCCTCAGTAGCCCGCGTCGAGATCGACGATGTTGCGGAGCGGCTCGCCGGACGCGTCCCGGCGCAGGTTGTCGACGAACAGGTCGACCGTGCGCTCCACGACGCGATCCGATGCCCACGAGGTGTGCGGCGTGATGAGCACGTTCGGCGTGCGGTACAGCGGCGATTCGGACGGCAGCGGCTCCTCGCTGAACACGTCGAGCACGGCACCGCCGATCCAGCCGGCCTCGAGGGCGCGGCGCAGCGCCAGCTCGTCGATCAGGCGGCCGCGGGCGATGTTGATGAGCCACGCGTCCTCCCGCATGAGGCTCAGCTGCTCGGCGCCGATGAGCCCCGCCGTCTCATCGGTCAGCGGTGCGGCGACGACCACGATATCGCTCATGCCGAGAACCTCGTTGAGCCGATCGAGGCCGAAGAGCTCCGCCTCCACGCCTTCACCGGGCCCACGCTCGGGGTGGCGCCGGGTGGCAACCACCCGACAGCCGAACGGGGCCAGCAGGCGCGCCACCTCGAGCCCGATGCTGCCGTAGCCGATGATCCCGACGGTCAGCTCGCTGAGCTCCCGGCCGCGCAGCGGCTGCCAGGTCCGCTCCCGCTGCAGCTCGAGCAGCTGGGGAAGGCGACGGGCGATCGCCAGCGTCATCATGACCACGTACTCCGCGATCGGCCGGCTGAAGACACCGCGGGCGTTGGTGACGACGAGTCCGCGCTCGCGGACCGCCGGCGTCGCGATCCGGTCGACTCCCGCCGACGCGGAGTGGATCCAGCGCAGCCGCGGCGAGCTCGACACGATGTGATCGAGGACCGCGGCGGGTGCCGTCCCGAGCAGGAGCACCTCGGCGTCGGCCAGGACCGACTCGTCCTCGTCGCCGTGCATGCGACCATCGGAGGAGATGCGGGCCAGGCGGACGCCCGGCACGGCCTGGATGCGCTCCACCTGCTCGCGCGACAGGTGCGCTCCGAGAATCGGGGTGGCCAGGACGGTGCGTGTCGGCTCGCTCAGGGAGCGGTCCCTTCGACCCGCGCGATCCAGCGCGCCGGCGCGCGGATCTCGTCCAGGCTGGGCAGCAGCTCCGGCCCGCTCCACACGCGGTTGAGGAACTCGCGTCCGCGCTGCGCGATGACGGCATCGGCGAAGCGCTCGCCGGCGGCGTACTGCTCCATCTTCAGGTCGAGGCCGGTCAGCCGCATGATGGCTCGCTCCAGCGCCCCACGGCGCTCGCCGCGCCGCTCGAAGCGGTCGTGCAGCTCGACGAAGTTCGGCAGGATCCGCGCGCCGGCGGCGTTCATGACGTGGTTCGAGTAACCCTCGAGCAGCGACATGAGCGCCTGGGTGCGATTGAACGTGTCCCGCTGGCGCGGGGTCATGATGCGCTCCAGCCAGTGGCCCTCGCCGCCGACCATCGCCCCACGGACGCGCTCCATCAGGCCTCCGGACTCCGCTGCCAGCTGCTCGACGGTCTCGGCGACGAGCTCCGCGAAGTAGGGCCGCAGCCAGGCGTGGGCCTCGAACTCGAAGGCGTGGGTCGCCTCGTGGAGCGCGATGAAGGTGCGGAACTCGTCACGTGGAACGCGCATGGCGGCTGCGTTGGCGACGATGTTCGGCTCGACGAAGTGGAGCCGGCCGCGGGCCGGACCGGCCGCCAGCAGGCTGACATCGTACTGGCCGAGCACTTTGCGGCCGAGGAAGGCGAGCATGAATCCGAGCTGCTGGTTGCCGATCGTGCGGTTCACCCAACGCGACACGGCCCGTCCGGTCGTGTCTGGTCCCTCCTGCGCGTCGAGGAGCACGCGCTCGACCCGGTCGAACAGCGCTCGGAAGGTGGCGACGTTCAGGTCCACCCACTGGAGCCGATCCACCACGGCCGGCGTCTCGAGCGCCTCCGGCAGCGGGGAGCCGATCTCCTCGGCCACGATCGGCTCGATGCGCAGGAGCGTTGCGCGGTAGAAGGCCTCGGCCTCCGCGCGCTGCCTGGCCGACAGGGGCGCAGCCGCCTCGCCGAGCCGGCGGTGGGCGATGTCGCGGACGGCGGCCCAGTCGATGAGGCGGGTGCCGGCACGCTTCATGATCGCGCGGGAGGCGACGCTGGCGCCGACGGCCAGGAGGCCGCCGACGATGATTCCCGAGGCCAGCCGGCCGGTGTGTCGTGCCATGGACCTCAGTCTACGGGAAGCGGCGCGGACGCCTCGATCGACGCCGTCTCGACCGTCGGCAGCCCGGCGGCGAACAGCCGCTCGGCCACGGTGACGAAGGCATCCACGTCGCCGGTCGTCGTCACCCGGTGCATGGGCTCGGCACCGGGGCCGGCACGGGAACCGAGGGCGTCGAGCAGGTCCTCCACTGCCAGGGCCGTGGTGAAGGCGGAGTCGACGACCGCCACGCCGGGGCCGACGATCCGCTCGATCGGGGCGCGCAGCAGCGGGTAGTGCGTGCATCCGAGCAGCAGGGTGTCCATGCCCGGATGTGTCCGGATCAGCGGCTCGAGGTACGCCCGCAGCACGCTCTCCGCGCGTGCCCCGTCCAGGATCCCGGCCTCGACCATCGGGACGAGGTCGGGACAGGCGAGCTGCGCGACCCGGGTGGCCGCATCCGCCTCGAAGATCGCCTCGGGGTAGGCTCCCGACTCGACCGTGCCGGCGGTGGCGATGACACCGACCTCGCGGCTGCGGGTCGCCGCCGTGGCCGCCACGGCGCCGGGTCGCACGACGCCGAGGACCGGCACCGACGAGCGCGCCCGCACCTCTGGCAGCGCCCGCGCCGTTGCCGTGTTGCACGCCAGCACGAGCAGCTTGACGTCCTGCGCCAGCAGCCAATCGACGGATTCGATGGTGAAGCGGCGTACCTCGTCGGCCGGGCGTGGCCCGTACGGCGTGCGTGCGTTGTCGCCGAGGTAGATCGTCCCCTCCCCCGGCAGGCGCCGGTGGAGCTCCGCGAGGACCGTGAGGCCGCCGACGCCCGAGTCGAAGACGCCGATCGGCCGCGGATCGCCGTGCTCGGCCACCTGGTGGCTCAGCGGCGGGCCAGCGCGGGCGATCGGTCGCGCTGATGGGCGGCGAGCGAGTCGGCGATGGCGCGAACGCCCTGAGCGATCGGCGATTCCGGGTTGGAGCTGACGAACGCGATCCCCTCGTTGTTCGAGGCGAGCACGAGCCGCCCGTCCGACACGATCTCGAAGTCGATCTGGCTGCCGAGCGCCTGCTCCACGTCGGCCTTCGAGAAGCCGCCGGACGCATCGGAGCGATTGAGGACGGTCGAGAGCTTCGACGGCGGGTAGCCGATGGCGGCGAACGTCTCCTGCGACATGGCGAGGCTGCGGATCGCCATGCTGTCGTACGTCAGGACCTGGAGGATCGTGTCCGCCGCGTCGAGGAAGACGAGCACGTCCTCGCTGAGCGCCGCGCGGGTGTCCACGATCACGAACTCGTAGAGCTGGCGGAGCATCGAGAGCACCTTCTCGACGTCACGGGTGGTGACCATCTCCGCCATCTCGACCCGCGGCGGGGCGAGGAGGATGTCGATGCCCGACGGATCGCGCCAGGTGACGTCGGCGAGATCCTGCTCCCGGATGCGGTCGGTCGGCAGGTTGACGATGGACGGCGCCACGGCCGGCACGCGGAGGAGACCCCGGAGGTCGCTGAACTGCATCGAGCCGTCGATCAGGCAGACCTTGTGCTCCGTGCCGAGGGCCACCGCCAGGTTGTACGCGATCGTCGTGCGCCCGACGCCCCCCTTCGGGGAGAAGAGCGTGACCACCAGCGACCCGGAGCGGGCCGATTCGACCGCCCGTGTCTCCCCCACCTTGCGGATGAGCGTCGTCAGGTCGAAGCCGGAGAACGGCATCTTCAGGACGGCGTCGACGCCGCGGTCGCGGTCCTCGTTGACCGGGTTCTGCGGGACGGTGAGCATGATGATTCCGACCTGCGGCTCGGCCTGGCGGATCTGCTGGGCCACCTGCTGTCCGCTGACGCGGCCCTGGAGCAGTGCGTCGACGATGACCACGTCGGGCTTCATCTCGGAGACGCCGGCCACGGCGCGATCGCCCGCGGTCACCACGTCGAGCATCTTGATCTGGGACTGGGCGTTCAGCAGCGCCCGCACGTGCGATGCGACCTGAGGAACGTCCTCAACCACCAGGAGCCGGATCTGTTCGCCTGCCATCGCTCACCCTGTGCCAGGACCGTCGTCGCTGCGTCGCAGCACGATGATGCATCGTTCACTTCGCTCGTCGAGCGGCCCCTGATCATGTGACCCGAAGGCCGCCTCGACCTCCAGGCCCGCTTCCCCGGCGAGGGCAACGGTCGCCGCAGGAGATGGATACCAGAGCCGGAAGCGGGCCGGAAGCCGCGATATCGTACCATCGGCCTCCACGAGGTCAGTCAGCGTGGCGTAGTCGACGCGCAGGCCCTCCGGCGTCTCGTGGCGCTCGAGCTGGCTGCGCCGGACGACGCGCCGTTCGCCCACCCGTCGCTCCCAGTCCACGCTGAGCGGCAGGTCGTGCGGCGGCAGCTCGCCCGGCCCGAGCAGGTCAACGATCACCACGCCATGCGGCTCGACCAGCCTCGCCGCGCCCGCGAGCGCGCGGACCGCGCCCTCGGGCCCATCGAGGTGCGCGATCACGCCCGCTAGGATCACGAGCGTGAAGCGCTCCCGCCGGACGACGCTGCGCACGTCGCCGATCGCCAGCTCGAGCCGGCCGGCCGCCCGCGCAGCGCGAAGCGTGTCGTCCGCGCGAATCCTTGCCTCGGCGCGCGCCAGCAGGGCCGGCGACCCGTCGATGCCGACGATGCCGCTCGCGCCGCCGTCGAGCAGCGTCCGGAACAGCCGGCCCGAGCCGCAGCCGAGGTCGACCACCGCACCGGAATGGCGTTGCGCCCAGGCGTGATAGAAGGCGAGATCCTCGGTGACCTCGTCGTGCTCGAGGTCATAGAGCTCGGCCAGGGTCGCCTCGTCGGCCGGCTGCCCGGCCAGGATGTCGCTCAGCCGGACCGCTCCCCGTTGCGCCCCCGCCCGCCGCCCTGCTCGCGGAGCTCGTTCCACGCACGCTCGACGAGGGCCGGGTCCCGGACGAGGTCGAGCGCCGTGCCGGCGAGCACGCGGATCGCGCGCGGCAGCATGGCGTCGCCGTTCGCGCCGCCGGCAAGCGCGGCCAGCTCCCGGGAGTGGCCGGGCGTCCCGCGCGGCGCGATCGACAGGTACGGGTGGATGGTCGGCACCTCGTGGCTCACGTTCGCCATGTCGGTGCTGCCGGCGTTCGGATCGACCGGGTCGTCCTGGATGCCGGCCTCGGCCAGCTGGCGGCGCCACGTCGCCAACAGGCTCGGGTTGTTGAGCATCGTGCGGCAGCGGTTGGCCGGGTCGATCTGGAACTCGACCGTGCAGCCGGTCGCCTCGGCGGCGGCGCGACCCATGGTCTCGAAGCGCTCGATCATGGCATCGAGATCCTCGTCGACCGGTGTGCGGAGATACCAGCGCCCGGCGGTGAGGTCCGGCACGATGTTCGGCGCCGCGCCACCGTGGGTGATGATGCCGTGGACGCGCTCGCCCGGCTTCAGGTGCTGGCGCCACTGGGCGACCATGGTGTGCAACAGCACGATCGCGTCGAGCGCGTTCTTGCCGAGCCACGGATCCGCGCTCGCGTGCGCCAGCGTCCCGTGGAACTGGACGCCGACCTCGGTGACCGCCAGGCACATGACCTCGGCACTGTTCGAGTCCGCTGGATGGATCTGGAGGCAGACGTCGACGTCGGCGAAGACCCCGGCGTCGATGAGGTGGACCTTTCCATTGCCCGCCTCCTCCGCCGGCGTGCCGATGAAGCGAATCTCGCCGCCGAAGTCACGGCCCAGGATCCTGGCGGCCGCGATGGCCGCCCCGGCGCTCGACGAGCACATCAGGTTGTGGCCGCAGCCGTGGCCAACCTCGGGCAGCGCGTCGTACTCGCCGGCGAACGCGATGACCGGCCCCGACCCGGATCCGGACCAGCGGGCCACGAACGCCGTCTCGAGCCCGCCGACCGGCTTCGTCACCGCGAACCCGTGGCGCTCGAGCAGCGCCGCACTCCATGCCGCGGCCTGGTGCTCCTGGAACGCGATCTCCGGGTTGGCGTGCACCCGGTGCGACAGCTCGAGTGCGTCGGGCAGGACGTCCTGCACCGCGGCGTCGAGTCGGGCCGCAGCCTGGCTGGGATCGGACATCTGGTCCTCCGCTACGAGTCCCGGCGGGCGAGGAACCATTCCAGCACCGCGGCCAGGGTGACGATGAAGATGGCGATCGGCATGCTGAGGACACCTGCCAGCCGCAGCCCGGCCAGCGTGGCCACCATCAGCCCGACGAGCAGCCCACGACGGGCCGCCCGTCCCCAAGCGCCACGATAGACGATGCGCCGCCGTGCCATGACCTCGCCGAGGAACGCGAACGGCGTGACGAGCAGCGCGGCGGCGGTCGCCGCCAGCGCCACGACGATGACCACGTTGCGTGGCGCCCCGGGGCACGGCTGGCCCGCCGTCTCGGCCGGGCAGGCGTTCCCGGCGAACGCGATCAGCATGACGCCGGCCAACAATGACAGCAGGATGAGCCCCCCAACGATCGCGCGGTTGCGTCCGCTCATCGAGCGGCGTCGGGGCAGATCTCGCGGAACGGGCAGTAGCCACAGCGCATGGGGGACGGCGTCGCCCCGAAGCGGGCGGCGCGGATGCCGTCGGCCGCGGCGGCCAGCTGGTCATGGGCCTTGGTCAGCCGGCCCTCGCTCGGTGCCGCGCGGCCGACGATCCCGGACTCGAGGAAGTGGAGCGCCAGCTCGTCCGGCAGGGAGCCGTGCTGGGCCTCGTGTGCCAGCGCGTAGATCGCCAGCTGGAGCGACTCACGCGCCCGGCGGTTGGCGGTGCCGAGGTCCCGGACATCACTCGATTTGTAGTCGGTGATCACCACGCGGCCCGCCTCGTCCCGATCGACGCGGTCGTAGCGTCCGCGGAGGCGATCGCGACCGAAGGCGACGGTGAAGTCCTGCTCGATGGCCGTCGGCCGCGCCGGTTCCCGCTGCTGGTCCTCCCAGAAGCGCGCAACGGCGGCGTGGGCTGCCGTGCGGCGCGCTTCCTCGTGCTCCCGGGTCAGGAAGCCGACCGACTCCCAGGCCGAGTCGAGCGCGGCGTGCACCTCCTCGAGCGCCATCGGCCGTCCGGCGAGCTGCCGGCGGTGATACGCCTGCGCCGCCGCGTGCAGGGCGCGACCGTAGACCATCTGGTGCGAGACCGGGGTCGGAATGCGAACGACATGCCCGTAGCGGTACTTCGCCGGGCACTCGAGGTAGTCGTTGACCTGCCCGTAGCTGAGCACGAGCGGACGATCGCCGATCACCGCCGCGGGCAGGGCCGGTGCCTGGTCGCGCGGCGAGCCGGAGTGACGCGTCAGCTGCTCGAGAATGGCCGGGCGGACGACCTCGACCGGCGTCGCCGGCGGCAGGTCGAGCGCCTCGGTGACGAACTGGCTGACGGCCCGCGATCGACGGCCGCCGTAGTCCTGCGCCCAGGTGAGGACGAGCTCCTCCCTGGCGCGGGTCATGCCGACGTAGAACAGCCGGCGCTCCTCGGCGGTGTGATGGTCGGCGTCCGGGAGCGGATCGCGCACGAGCTCATCGGGCATCTCGAAGGCATCACGGCGATCGCGGCCCGGGAAGCGATCCGCCACGAGCCCGACCAGGAAGACGACCGGGAACTCGAGGCCCTTCGCCTTGTGGTACGTGAGGACGTGGACGGCGTCCCCCTCGTCGGGCTCGGCATCGGCGGTGGACGGGTCGTCGCCGGTCTCGATCAGGGTGTCGAGCTGGGCGACGAGGAACGGCAGCCGATCGTCGCGCAGCAGGCCGCCCTGGCGGCGCACGATCTCGAAGAACCGAGCGACATTGGCGAGCCGCTCCTCGCCGGTCTCGCGCGCCTCCGCGTCGAGCCGTGCCAGCCAGCCCGAGCTGGAGATGAAGTGGTAGAGCAGCTCGCCGCAGCTGCGCTCCGTGCTCATCGCCCGATGGGCGTCGAGGCTGCCCATGAGGCGCTGGACGACCTCGAGCGCGCGCATGCCGAACGGCGAGTCCTCGGGATGCTCGGCCGCGTCGCGGAGGGCGAGGG
>Ga0299913_10004541_pt1 | contig 11664 bp, 13 predicted proteins | sample RVTome_9_FD_201360 | JGI IMG/M metagenome (GOLD analysis project Ga0299913, IMG submission 201360) | Soil microbial communities from uranium-contaminated site in the Upper Colorado River Basin, Wyoming, United States - RVT155D38 (version 2) ... | reverse complement strand
TTTCGCAACTGAGGTACGCGCCGAGTCAGACAGCGCGACCTCCCGCCCGAACGGCGTAAGTGGCGCCGCTCCATCAACAGTTCTCGTCCTGTTCGGGATGCAACGCACAGTCGCCCCCAGTCTTCGGCCTGGCTCGTCTGCGCGACCAGTCGCAGCCTCAGTTTCCGTGTTCATCACTCCTTCGCCGATTACGACCAGAAGGCGTCGTAGGCCGCCTGGTCCGAGTGGTCCTCCACGAGCTGCGTGAACTTCCCACCGGAGATCGTGAACGTGAGCGTCTCCTCCTGATCGAGCGTCTTGCCGCCCCGCTGGCCGCTGTCGTGGTGAGTCGCGACGACCTTGTCGTCGCCCTCTACCTTTGTGCTCTTGAGTTCGGCCTTGAACGTGCCGTCGCTGAGCTCGAACAGCTTGCCGTAGTAACCGAGGATGTCATCGACGCCCTTGTAGTCGCCTGCAAGCGGGCCGTTGCCGGTCGCGCTGTGGACAGCATCGGGTGCGTACAGCGATCGGAGGGTGTCCATGTCGCCTTCGCCGAAGGCCTGGTAGCCCCGCCGGACGAGTTCTTCGTTCGGATGTGTCATTCGCTTCTCCTTCTCGGTGACCGCCACGTGACGGTCGGACTTCAACGGAATGCGTCGAGCGCGCCTTTGGCGACCACGAGGTGTCGTCGTGCCCAAACTGGGCGTCTCTCGGCGCTGGCTGCAATGGCGCTACCGAGGTCCGGAGCAACGCTCCCCGACTCGGCTCGATGCATGAGCGGAGTCCGGCGCGGTAGGGACTCCCTCGCCGCGCTGTTGGCACCGTATACCCCGTGGGCGCAGCCCGCATCGATCTTGGGTTTCACCACCGTCGGCGCGCACGGCCATCTGCTCCTCGACGCGGCCGACCGTCGAACAACTTGTCGAACGAACCGCGTCAGACGCGGCGAACGGCTCGATGCGAGACCCCGCGACGGGTTCCTTGCCGAGCTCGTTGCCTACTGTGCAGCCAAACGAGTGATCGTTCAGCCGACCAGTTGACCGGGGGGTGGCATGGCCAAGCCGATGCAGGGCGTCCGAATCGTGGACCTCAGCCAGCTCACGTCCGGGCCGCTGGCGACGATGATGCTGGCAGAGCAAGGTGCCGACGTCGTCAAGATCGAGCCCCCGGTCATCGGCGACCTCTTCCGGCTTTCGAGCTTCCTTCGCAACGGCTTCAGCGCGTTGCTGCTGAACCACAGCCACGGCAAACGCAGCATCGTCATCGACACGTCGATGGCGGAGGGCCGCGAGCTCGTCGTGGAACTGATGACCGGTGCCGATGTCGTCGTACAGAACTTCCGGCCGGGCGTCGTCGATCGCCTCGGGTTCGGCTACGACGAGATCAAGGCGGCCAACCCATCGGTGATCTACGTCTCGGTGAGCGGATTCGGTCCGACAGGTCCCTACGCGAACCGTCCCGTCGTCGACCCGATCATTCAGGCGCTCACCGGAATCGTGGCTCGCCAACAGAGTGAGGCGATTCCCCTTCCCGATCTCGTCCGCAACATCATCGTCGACAAGGCGACGGCGCTCACGGTCGCGCAGGCGATCAGCGCGGCGCTGTTCCACCGTGAGCGAACCGGTGAGGGCAACCACCTCGTCGTGCCGATGCTCGACGCCGGTCTCTACTTCTACTGGCCTGACGGGATGATGGACTACACCTTGGTGGGCGACGACGTCGTGCCGGGTCCACGCATCGCCGACACGTACTCACTCACGCAATGCGCCGACGGACAAGTCATCTACTACGCGCCGACGAACGAGATGCGGCTGCGGCTGTATCGAGTGCTCGGCCATCCCGAGTTCTGCGAGGACGATCGCTTCAAAGACATCGCCGGCCTGATGCAGGGCGACAACCTCGCGACGCTCGGCGCGATCCTTGCCCAGGAGTTCGAGAAGCTTCCGGTCGCGGACGTGCTGGAGCGCCTGGTCGCATCAGAGATACCGGTCGCACCCATCCTCGAGCCGGGAGAAGTGCTCGTGGATGAGCAGATCGTGCACAACGAAGCGGTCGTCACCTGGGAGCACCCGAAGGCCGGGACGGTGCGCCAGCCGCGGCATCCCGTTCGCTTCTCGTCCGCCGATACGCCCATTCCCGAGTTCGTGCCGGGACTCGGGGAACACACCGACGAGATCCTCGCGGAGCTGGGAAAGACCCCAGAGGCGATCGATTCGCTGCGCAAGCTCGGCGCCGTCGTCTAGTGCGTGGCTGGCCTGACGTAGCCCAGAACGTCTCCTAGCCTCCGCCGATGCCGACCGCGAATCTCGACCTGGCCACCTTCCTTGCCGGCTTGCCCAAGTGCGAGTTGCACCTGCATCTCGAGGGCACGCTGAGCCCCGAGCTCAAGCTGGCCCTCGCTGAGCGCAATGGCGTCGACATCGGCCAGTCCACGGTCGCGGAGGTCGAAGCGACGTATGCCTTCGACTCGCTCGCGAGCTTCCTGGCCGTCTACTACCCGGCGATGCAGGTGCTGTTGACCGAAGAAGACTTTCGCGACCTCGCGTTCGCGTACCTCACCAAGGCGCACAGTCAGGGCGTCCGCCACGTCGAGATGTTCTTCGACCCGCAGGCTCACACCGGCCGCGGCGTCCCGTTCGACACCATCATCCGCGGCTATCGGCGAGCGATCGTGGAGGGTCGGCGGGAGTTCGGCATCTCCGCCGAGCTCATCCTGTGCTTCCTGCGCGATCTGTCAGCCGAGTTCGCGATGGCCACCCTCATGGAGGCGCTCGCGTACAAGGACTGGATCATCGGCATCGGGCTCGACTCGGACGAGCGCGACAACCCGCCATCGAAGTTCGCCGCGGTGTACGCGCGGGCGCGCGCAGAGGGCTTCCTGCTCACCATGCACTGCGACATCGACCAGCAGAACTCGATCGAGCACATCCGGCAGGCACTCGAGGACATCGGCGTTGACCGCATCGACCACGGCACCAACATCGTGGAGGATCCTCGGCTGGTCGACCTCGTGCGGACCAAGGGTCTCGGGCTCACGTGCTGTCCGGTGTCGAACCGCTTCGTGACCGCGGACATGAAGGCCACCGAGATCGTCAACCTTCTGCGCGCGGGCGTGAAGGTGACGGTGAACTCTGACGACCCTGCGTACTTCGGAGGCTATGTCGCGGACAACTTCGCGGCGCTCGCAAGTGAAGTCGACATCACGGTCGAGGAGTTGGTGGCGATCGCACGGAACTCGTTCGAGGTCGCGTGGCTCACCAGCCGAGCCCGTGACGGGTTCCTTGCCGAGCTCGATGCGTACTGCGCAGCGCAGGGCGTGATCGTCGCGAGCTGAGCAAGGCGACTGCTCCTACGATCCGGCGATGCCTCGAACGGACACAGCGTCTCGTGTGATCGCTGCGCCGGCTGAGCGCGTGTTCGCGGCCCTCGTCGATCCCGACGCGCTCCTGGCGTGGTTGCCGCCAAATGGAATGACCGGCAGGTTCGAGCGATTCGATGCGCGGCCGGGCGGCTCGTACCGGCTGGTCTTGACCTACGACGATCCCGCCGCAGCGTCGGGCAAGGCCGCGCCGGACTCCGACATCGTCGAGGCCCGCTTCGTCGAGATCACCGCGGGAGCGCGAGTCGTGCAGGCGGTGGACTTCGTCTCCGACGATCCTGAGTATGCGGGCACGATGACCATGACCTGGGAGGTGGACGAGGTCGACGGCGTTACGCGGGTCCGTATCACCGCGGACGACGTTCCCGACGGCATCTCCTCCGAGGACCATGCCGAGGGGCTGTCGTCGTCACTGACGAACCTCGCGACCTACCTGGAGGCGTAGGCGCACCGGTCAGGAAGCGTCGACCGACACCAGGCAACCGCTGGCCTCGGGCGCGGCGGTGGGGTAGGACGACACGTCCCACCTCGCGGACTCGTTCGGTTCGACGGAGCTCACCGAGTCGGTGGCGAGTTCGACGCGCACACCCTTCGCATCGACGAAACGCACCTCGATCGAGACGTGACTCTCGGGGTCGCCGCCATTGCAAACGACGCCCGAGGCGAGCAGCTGCCGATCGCCATCGAAGCTGCACGACACGTCATTCGCCCCGACGCTCCCTGGCGACTCGCGCACGTTGACCTGCAGCTGCCGCGAGGAGGAGCGCCACGCACGCGAGCCTGCCTCCGAATCTCACCATCGAGCGCCACACCGGGCGGCAGCCTACGGAGTTGATGTCGTGCTCACCGGCGGTGCTCCGGGCGAAAGAACGCGCGAGCCTACGAGGGCCACGGGTACGCGGTCCGTGCCCGCAGGCCCAACCCGACAACGCGAACGAGGAGATCTCATGGCGAGTGTCGAGAATCGAGAGCGCTAGTGGGGCGCCTCGTAACGAAAGTCAGGAAATCGGCGAGCCATCCGGCATTGCTGACAAGGCCGCAGGAGGAAGCCATAGCCTTGCCCTACGGCGACGACGAGAACGCAGTCAGCGGCGTCGGGGGCCGTCGATTTCCGACGTCTTGTTGCGAGGCTCCCCGCTAGCTCGCCGGTGGACACCACCCCGCCAGCGCGCCCGTCCCGAGCCACGGTAGCGGCGTTCTACGACCGCGGCGTCGATGGATACGTCGACCTGTGGAGCGCGGTGATACTGCCGCCTGCGCAGGCGGTGGTCGCCGCGATGAACCTCGAGCCGGCAGCGACCGTCATCGATGTCGGGGCTGGCAGCGGCGCAGTCATTCCGTCGATCCGGCGGGCGTCACCTGGCGCCAGGGTCATCGCCCTCGATGCCTCCCCGGAGATGCTGCGCGTTGCCCGCGATCACACGGACGCGTTCGCTGCACACAGCGACGCGCTCGCGTTGCCCGTTCGCGACGACATCGCTGATGGCGTGCTGTTCGCGTACGTGCTCTTCCATGTGGGCGACCCGGCTGGCGCATTGCTCGAAGCGGCCCGGGTGCTGCGCGTCGGAGGTGTGGTCGGCACGGTGACATGGACGGTGTCGCGCGACCTCTCACCCGCGGCCTACGGCGTATGGGACAAGACGCTCACGGAGGCCGGTGCACCTCCGGTGTCCGGTGCGCGTGTGGACACCGGGCTGGACAGCACCGACGCCATCGACCACCTCCTGTCTGCAACGGGCTTTGCGCCAGTCCGGGTTTGGGTCGAGGCGCTGAGCCATCAGTGGACGGCAGAGACCTACTTCCAGCTCGCGACCGGCTCAGGCATGAACCGGGTACGGCTCGATGTCCTCGACGAGCCGACCCGCGCGGCCACGCTGGACCTTGCCCGCACACGCCTCTCGTCGCTGGAGCCGAAGGACCTGCTGTGGTCCGGCGACGTCATCTGTGCGGTGGCGACTCGACGGTAGGCCGTGAGCAGGAAATTGGACCAACTGGTCGAATTTCTCCCGAAAGAGAGGGTGATTCTCGTTTCGAACGTCTGGGGGCACGGGACGGATGATGAACGTGAGCGAACCTGGTGGAGCACCGCGCGGGGAGATGGGCCCGTGGAGGCGGCGCCTCACGTCGTTGTCTGCGCTCCTCCTGCTCTGCGGCGGGCTGACGTCGACGGCCGTCGCACTGAAGCTGACGAACGAGCCCGAGCCCTCGCCGGCACAGTGCGCGCCCGGCGACCCGAACCCGGAGCCGGGCACCCAGGGTGACGTGCCCAGTGGTGTCGAGCCGGCGTGGGACTGCGGGGTCAGCCCGGTCGGCTTCCTGGAGGGCGCGAATGGGGCCATGGCCGTCGCGTACCCGTGTGCGTACACGGGCGGCGGCCTCGACGATGGCACCGGCGTGCGGGTGATCGACGTGAGCGATCCCGCCCAGCCGACGTTGGTCCGCGTCCTGCCGACGTCGAGTCGCGAACTGCTGGCCGCGCAGGTCGCCGAGGATCGGGCCCTGCTCGCCACTCGCCACCGCGACACCGAGCAGCAAGACGGTCAGGTGCTGGGCCGCGACATGCTGGTCGACGTCTGGGACATCCGTACGTGCACCGACCCCCAACTCAAAGGCACGGCACGACTTCCGACGCAGAGCAAGATCTTCGGCGATCCGCCGGGCGAGCTCGGCGGGCCCGCCCACAACCTCAAGTTCAACCCGTCAGCGACCAGGCTGTACGGCTCGCTTCCCCTTCACGAGGTGAACCTCGACGACCTCGAGAACCCGGACAGCTGGGAAGTGGAAAACCTCCACTGCGCGATCACCGACCAGCACCATCTGCCCCACAAGACGGTGCCCGGGCTGTGCACCACCCTGGCCGGGGTCGATCACCCCTTCAATGCAGCATCGAACATGCCGGCGACCGACCACGAGCCGACGTTCAGCCCCGACGGCTCGCGCCTGTACATCGGCGGTCAGCTCCCGTACCCCGACAGCACCGCGATCTGGGTTCTCGACATGACCAGCGGGGAGCCCGTGGTCCTGAGCGTGACGCAGGACGCGCCCGGCCACGCCATCGACTTCATGACGATCGGCGGCCGGGAGTACCTCCTGCACTCCAACGAAATTGCTGCCGCGACGGCCTGCGTCCCGGAACAGGTTCGACCGACCTTCCTCGGGTTCGGTGACCGGGCGTTCGTGCTCGACATCACGGACGAGACGGCACCCGTGAAGACGTCGGAGATCCTGCTGGCCGACAGCACGTTCGACAACTGCGGCCCGAACAACACCGGTGGGCCGTCCACGGCGTACCACGGGGTCGACGACCCCACGAACACGACGTACGCGGTCATCAGTTTCGAAGCTGCGGGGTTCCGTTTCTTCGGCGTCCGCGACCCGGAGAATCCTGTCGAGGTGGCGTACTGGAACCACGGCGACTCCCAGCACACGTCTCCCTATGTCATGTCCGAGACCGGCCATATCTGGGCCAGCGACGCCAACGGCTTCTGGGTGCTCGATCTCGAGCCCCACGTCCGCGCCCGCCTCGCCCAGTCAGGTGGGTAACCACCCTCACGTGACGACGACGAGCTGCTGACCTCACGCGCGGTCAGGCTCGTTCGTCCGCGCCGCGTCCGAGATCGTCGAATCGCGCCAGTGCCTCCTCGAGCTGCTCGACTGGGAAGAACTCGATGCGATCCATGCGGCCGTCCCGGATGGTGTTGAGGGTGACGGTTTCGACCGCGACCTCCAGCCCGGTGTCGCTCACGCACGTGATGCTGGTCTGGGCGACCGACCCATGCGCGAAAAGGCGATGCTGCTCGACGATGCCGGTGTTGGCGGCAACGAACATCTCCCGCATCACGCGTGTCGCATCGAGGTACGTCTCTCGCCCCTGTATCGAGCCGAGCGACGCGGGCCGGTGGTCGACAACCACGAGATCCTCGGTGTGGAGCCCGCGATAGGCCTCCCAGTCGGCGGCGTCCCAAGCGCGCATGGCCCGGTCGTTCAGTTCGCGAACCAGCGCCAGTGCCTCCTCGTCGGTCTCGGTCACGGCGACAGATTGCCTCTCGGTGACCTGCCCTCGCTCGTCAGGATTCCGTGGTCGGGCTCGTACGCCGCGACGTCGAGCCGCTGCTCGTAGAAAAACTCATAGAACGGAAGGTGATGGGCGGCGAACCGCGCCAGCTCGTCGGAGCTCTCGACGGTCTGCGTGTAACGACGCTCGCGCCGCGCGAAACCGGAGCTGGCACTGGCGTCCACATGCCAGCGCGCGGATCGCCGCCACTCGGGTCGTTCGCCCGGCTCCCACCTGAGCGCCTGCGGGATGAACGGCAGCCCGACGGCGGCGCAGTACGCCGCCATCGTGGCTTCGGGTCGTGTCACGAGGTCGTCGGAGTCGATCACGACCGGGCGGTGTCCCCCCGCCTCGCGGACGGCGGCGTGCAGCTCGTGCAACATCTCGAGCCCGATGCTCTGGATGCGCATGTCGGGATACGGCGGATCGCTCTGCTTGATCGTCTGGATGACTTCGTGCAAGGACGCTGCGATCTCTTCGGGACGGCGAATGAGGAACGCGTGCCGGGCCTCGGCGAGGAAGCGTCGATCGGCGAGGACGAGCTCACGGACCCGGGACTCGGTTGTCTCCTTGAGGAACACGCTGACGTTGTGGGTCTCGTCGCGCAGCCAGGCGAGGAGCGAGGCGGTCGACTCGAACGTCCGCCCTTCGACTTCGGTGTTCCCGAAGTACATCTGGCCTTCCAGCGGTTCGTGAAGCGCGAGCACGTCGCCGCGCTCGAGCATCGAGCGGAAGAAGGCCGTCGAGCGTGCTCGTGGTGGACTCCACAGTGCGAACACCGGCATCGGGCGCAACGTATCCCCACCGATGACACTCGGCTCAGCCTTGCCGGTGTCGAACGGCCCAGATGAGCGCGCCGACCGCCAGGACGGCCGTACCGGCGACGACGCTGCTGACGGGAAGGGTGAACGCGAGTGTGGCGCAGCCAACGACACCGGCGGCGGCGAGCATCCGCGGCCACCGACGTTGCTGTCGCGGCAGCGTCCAGGCGGAGACGTTCGCGATCGCGTAGTAGGTGAGGACGCAGAACGAGCTGAAGCCGATTGCGCCACGGAGGTCGGTGGCCATGACGAGCAGCGCGATGAGAACACCGGCGGCGAGCTCCGCGCGGTGCGGGATCCTTCGTGTGGGGTGGACGGCGTCGAGCCATCCGGGAAGCTCGCGATCAGCGGCCATCGCGAAGGCGGTGCGACTGACGCCGGCGATGAGCGAGAGCAGGACACCAAGCGCAGCGATGGTGCCGCCGATACGCACGGCGGGCACGAGCACGTCGAGGTCGCCCGAGCGCACCGCGGTGGCAAGTGGCACGTCGGATCGTGAGAGCGCGTCGGGTCCGACGGCTGCGAGCGCGCTGATCGCGACGGCGGCGTAGACGACGAGCGTGATCCCGAGCGCGCGCGGGATGGCCTTTGGGATGGTGCGGGCAGGATCGTCGACCTCTTCGCCAAGGGTTGCGATGCGGGCGTAGCCGGCGAACGCGAAGAACAGCAGCCCGGCGGACCGCAGGATGCCATCGACCCCTCCGGCGTCCAGGTCGCGCAGGCGGTCGGCACTCGCGGTCCCGCCGAAGGCTGCGCCGGCGACGACGAGCGCGAGTGCGGTGACGACCACGGCGACGATGACCCGTGTGAGCACGGCCGTCTTTCGAATGCCGAGGTAGTTGACGGCGGTGAGCACGACGACAGCGGCCACGGCGATCGGCCGCTGCCAGGTCGGCGCGGCGTAGGCGCCGACGGTGAGGGCGATCGCGGCGCAGCTGGCGGTCTTGCCGACGACGAAACCCCACCCGGCGAGGTAGCCCCAGAAGGGCCCGAGCCGCTCGCGGCCGTAGACGTAGGTGCCGCCCGAGGCGGGGTAGACAGCGGCGAGCGCCGCGGAGGAGGTGGCGTTGCAGTACGCCACTGCCGCGGCGATCGCGAGACCGACGAGCAGCCCAGATCCGGCGGCCTCTGCGGCCGGGCCGACGGCTGCGAACACCCCCGCGCCGATCATCGCACCGAGTCCGATGACGACCGCGTCGGCGAGGCCGAGGCGACGGGCGAGCCTGCTCGGCGCGTCGCCGCTTCGACTCACGTCACTCGTCGTACTTCACGAGCTGAACCTCGAGGCCACCCGGCTGCGTGAGGAACGAGGTGTACATGCCGGCGAAGGGGTGTCGGTGAGGGGCCTTGCTGGGGTCCATTCCCGCCTCGATCAGGCTTTCGTGCGCGCGGTCCACATCGTCGGTACGAAAGCCCAGGTGCCGGAAGTGAATCTCGGAATCGTGGGAGAGGCTCAGCTCGATCTTCAGTCCCGAAGCGGGGTCGGCGATCACTGCGAAGTGCTCGAGGCGGTGTCGTACGACCATGCCGAACGCGCGGGTCAAACGATCCACCTGTGCATCCACGTCGGGAACCGTCACGGCGACGTGGTCGAGGTTCATCCGGTGTTCACAGACACCGCCGAGCGCACTTTGCGACCTCATGATGCGGCGACCGGTTGGAACAGCTCGACGAGGTTCCCCGAGGGGTCGATCGCGAGAGCCTGCGCGCCGCCGGGACCAGTCACGACCTCGTTGCGAAACCGAACCCCTTCCCCGGTCAGGCGGGCGACCTCGCGGTCGAGGTCGTCGACGATGAGGTGGATGCGGTTCCAGCCTCCGGGGCCTGGACGTTCCCCATCAGTCATCGCCCGGCCGGCCGAGCTCTGCGGGCCGGACAGCAGAAGCCGCAGGTTCCCTCGAATGACGTCGGCGAAGGCGGGCGAGTTGATCCCGACGGTGAAGCCGAAGTGACGGGTGTAGAAGTCGACCGATGCGGCGACCTCGTCGACCAGGTAGCGCACGTTCACGGTCTCTGCGTCAGGCATGGTGTGTCCTTTCGTCGTGCCGGGTTCGGAGGTCAGCGAGCAGCAACGCCACGCGGCTCTCGATTTCGTCGGCTGCGTGTTGGAACGCGGGGTACGTCGCCTTGTCGGTGTCGCCGGCGGAGGCCGGGTCGGCGATGCTCCAGTGCGCGGCGATCGGCGCTCCCGGGAATTCCGGGCAGATCTCGCGCACCTTGTCGCACAGCGTGACGACTCGGTCGAACCGGTTGCGGGCGAAGCGGGTGAGCGACTTCGTGGGGCGGTCGGAGATGTCGATGCCGCGTTCCGCCATGACCCGCACCGCGTTCGGGTGCAGCGGCTTGGGGTGGCTCCCCGCGCTGCGGGCTTCGACAGTGCCCGTCGATCGGTGTTCGACGAGGGCTTCGGCGATCTGCGAGCGGGCGCTGTTGCCGGTGCAGAGGAAGAGCAGTCGCGGTCGAGCGCGTCGTGACCCAATCTCGACTGGCGGCGCCGGCGCGAGCGAGAGTCCGGGATGGAGCGACAGCCCGGCTTCGCCGAGAAGGTCGCGACACCGGAACAGGTCGGCCCGGTAGTAGACGTCGCGTCCGTCCGCCGAGCTGCGGCGGGCGCTGACGATTCCGGCACGCCGGAGCTCGGCCAAGTGGTACGAGACGAGGTTCTGCGGCTTCTCGACGAGCTGCACGAGCTCGCCGACCCGCCGGTCGCTGTTTCCGAGCTCGACGACGAGCTGCCATCGCAGCGGATCGCTCAGCAGCCCGAGGATCTCCGGCGGCGGCGTCGTTTCCACGATCCTTATTACATCAGGTCAGTTTGATGCATTGCAAATCGATGGATCGGTCGTCAGTTGCAGGTGATGGGGTTGCCGGCGCTGACGTAGGAGCCGTCACGTGCATCCGCGTACACGACGTCTCCCGGTTGGATGATCCCGCACCCGTAGGTCGTGGTGCCCGTGAACCCGTGCACGACGATCGGGTCTCGACCGGTCCGTTCGATCGTGACGGTCCAGCCGCCGGGCTCGGCGGCGTAGCCACCGACGGCGCCTTCGTGCGTCGCGGTGAACGTGCAGCTCGGTGGCTGCCCCATGCCGGCCGAGCAGCCCTCGGGTGGCGTCGTGGGGTCGGGCAGCGGCGGCGGGTCGCTCTGCGGTGTGAGCGGCAGGCCGTTCCCGTCCTGCGCTCCGACGGTGGCGTCGCTGTTGCATTCCGCGGGCACGGCGGGAACGTCGCCGCCGGTGTACCACGGGTCCTGATCGGTCCGCCCGGTCCAGTTCACGATGAGCTCCGACCATCCGGCACCGTCCACCGGGCACCGGTCCCACGTGCCGAAGATCCGCAGCGCGACCCGCTGGTTGAGGCCGTCGCCGTTGGCGTCGACGAAGGTGTTGCTCTTGTCGGCGAACGGCACGATGCCGAGGTCGAAGGGCGGG
>Ga0299913_10004540_pt1 | contig 11664 bp, 10 predicted proteins | sample RVTome_9_FD_201360 | JGI IMG/M metagenome (GOLD analysis project Ga0299913, IMG submission 201360) | Soil microbial communities from uranium-contaminated site in the Upper Colorado River Basin, Wyoming, United States - RVT155D38 (version 2) ... | reverse complement strand
CCTTCAGCGACAGCTCGATCCCGCAGAACTGGCACTGATCATCGGTTCCCCAGTGGCGACAGGTCTGGATGACCGTGCTGGCGAGCGAGTCGATGTGCAGCAGTGCGATCTTCCAGTACGGGATGCCGTCGGTGGTCTGCAGTTCGTAGAACCTCGGTCGCGCCGGCACCTCGGCGCGCGCGACGGCCGTGCCGTCACGAAACAGCTGCCAGCCATCGTCGGCCTCGCGCAATACGAACGGCGAATCGTTGACATAGTCCGACGTGAACGGGAACGTGACCGCGACACCCTCGACCCAGATCATGCCCGCGTCCGAGGGTCCGGCACCGCCACGACGGCCTTCGATGGGACGCTCGATGCGGGCGCCGTAGCTCTGCAGGTCCGCCAACATGGATCCCAGGTTGTGGCCGGTTCCTGTGGTCATGGCCGTCACCTTCCGTAGAGCTCGGCGGCATTGCGGTGAAGCACCCGGTCCTTCAGCTCGTCACCGACTGGCGCGGCTTTGATCTTGTAGTACTCGCTCCAGAAGTCGCTCCACGGCTCGTCTGAGGCGAACAGCACGCGGTCGTGACCAACGCCGCGCTTCTCGATCTCGGTCAGCAGCCAGCGTGCGCCGAAACCGATGGTCCACGTGGTGTCCGTGTAGACGCGGTAGCCCTGCTCGACCCAGTCGAGGAACCTGGGCACGAGACGGATGTGGCCGCTGACCCCACCGCCGAAGTGCACCAGATAGGTCTTGACGCGCTTGCCGTACTGCTCGACCATTGGGATGTAGTTGTTGATGTCCGATGCTCCGCCCGGACTGGTGTGGAAATGGAACACGAGGTCGTGTTCCTCCGCGGCGTCGAAGCACGCGTCTGCGATCTCGCGCGTTTCGTCGTCCCAATCATTCGGATTAGGTGACCCACCCAGCAGGAACGTCGTCTTCAGAGCCACGACGCCGTTCTCGCCAGCGTGGCTCAGGGCATCGAGGGTCATCTCTTTGTTCTGCGGGAGGAACGACACCCACAGTCCGCCGATCAACCGGTCGGACGACGTCACCGCGTCAAGCATGACCGGGTTCAGCGAGAACGCCGCCTTCTGATCGGGCACACCGTAGTTGGGCAGCACCAGCGCGCGCTCCACGCCGAGTCGATCTAGGTGCTTGATGTAGGCCCGCTTGTCCTCGAAGTCGTAGACGGTCGGCTTGACCGGCTCCGTCAGGTCGTAGAACGCGAACGCGGGAAGTTGCCCGATGTGGCTGTGCCCGTCGAATACGTCGCCTTCGACGCGCTCTGCGTTGGCCATGGTTGCGTACCTCTACGCTCGGTTCCGCATCCACTTCTTATGGGAGTACGGCCATTTCCTATAGGAGACACCTGGCGCCGAGAGCTTGTCAAGGGCAGCCCATCATCACGACGTTGCGTCGCGCCACTCCAGCCGCGCCGCTTTCCATTGTTCCCGTGTGGCGTAGGTGCGTGTCGCCGCCGGATCTCCGGTGTCGACCACCACGCCGGTGTCGCGATCCAGCCGGAGGGCCTCCAACCCGTACACGGGCGCGAACGAGTTCGGATCGACGTCGACCCATGCTCGTACGGCGTGCCCGTCTGCAACACGCATCTCGATGCCCTCATAGGGCTGCACAGCGGGCTGCTGGTGACTTCCGGACTCGCGCACCACGACCCAGGTGTCACCCCGCGCGCGTGCCGCCGCGATGGTGTCTGCCGCAGCGCGGCGGCGCAGCTGCGTGGTCAATTCGCGATACCGCAGATGGAACGCGGCGTCGGCGACCAGTTCCACGTCGCTCAGGCGCTGGAGTGGGATGCCGACCGCCTCCGCCGCTTGGGACACCACCGCCCGGCCCCGTCGGCGTGCCGCGACCAGGTCGTCGACGCGCGTCTCGGATGCGAGCTGATCGGCGGCGGCGCGCACAACGGACACGACCTGCGTGAAGCGCTCCGGATCGACCATCACCATCGGATACAGGCGTTCGTCGGCCTGCCGCCAGCGGGCGACCAGGTCCGTCGCCTGGTCATCCACCGGGTCGCTCACCCGCATATCGACGGCGCATCACAAGTGCCGGCAACTGCTTACAACGTCCAGGTCTGGAGGATCAACGCGCCCTCGCGACGCGCGGTCAGCACCGCGTCGAGGATGTCGAGGGGGTTCACCGGCTGGACGCCCTCCATCATGTCGATCTCCCGCATGCCGTAGAGCGCGGCGGCGGAGAAGCGGCAGGCGTAGACGTGACCGCCCTCGTTCATAAGGGTCTGCAGCTGGTTGTTGTACGCCATGGCTCCCGGGAACGGTTCGTCGCCCACCTTCGGATACCCGCGGGCGGCGGACGCCATGAGTGAACCGGGACCGTAGAGCACGAGGTGGGTGTCGAAGCCCTTCCGGTTGATGCGTGTGGTCGTCAGCATGTTGACGAGCCCGACCGACCCCTCGAACGGGACGGTGTGCATGAACACGTAGGCCTTCTCCCCCTCTTCGGCCTGGATGTCCTCGAAGAACTTGTGCTCGTAATCGACGATCGCGTCACCTTGCTTGACCCTCTCGCCAACGATTTCGGCCATTGCCATCTCCTTGAGTATCGATGCATGTCACGCCGGTGCCTGCCGACAAGGCGGTCACCGGCGTCGCGTGGACAGCCGCCGCACCGGCGCCGCGACCGTCCCCCCTTCGTGCGTCGGCTCGGGATCAGCCTCCTCTCCACTGCTTGCGGTGACTGCCTGGCATGCTGCGGATCATCGTCAGGCGCATCCGCCATGGCAGCGCCCGGTAGACCGGGACGAAGATGTGCCTCCAGAACAGGTCGGCCGGACGACGGCGTAGTGCCGGTGGGCGCCGGCCGTATCTCGCGGCCGTGTTCCGCTCGGCCGCCTCCTGCAGATACCGCTCCGAGTTCGCACGGAGCCAGCGTGAGGCCGATCGCACCCATCTCATGAACCGGCGGTCCTCCTGCCAAGGTCGGCGAGCAGGTTCTGTGCGCAGATCGCGATCGGCTCCATCACCGCGCCGATGGGAGGTGCGTACACGTTCTCCATCGTTGCGAGATCCTCGATGGTGATGCGCTTGCGGATGGCCATGCCGAGGAAGTCGGCCCGCTCCTTGATGCCCTCACCGCCGACCATCTGCGCCCCGAGGAGGGCATGCGTGTCGGGATCGGCCAGCAACTTGACCTTGACGGGCTTGAAGCCCGGGTAGTAGCGGGCGCGGGAGATCCCCTGTCCCACACCCATGACGTATGGGATGCCCAGCGCGTCGGCGAGGTTCTCGCCGAAGCCGGCGCCTCCGACCGACCATTTGCCGGCGACCAGTCCCCATGGCACAGAGACGGGTTGATAGCGGCGATCGCCTCCGGCGGCGTTGGTCCCCGCGACCTTGCCCTCTGCATAGGAGTGGCTGCCGGTCAACCCCTGGATCGGGATGTTGTGGAGCTCGTGTGGAATCTCGATGATGTCGCCCGCCGCGTAGACCACGGGCGACGACGTGCGCAGATGAGCGTCGACCACGATCCCACCGGTCGATCCGATCGCCAGACCGGCGTCGCGGGCCAGTTGCGTGTTCGGCCGGCGCTTGTCGCACACGACGACCACGTCGGCGGAGATCTCGCCCTCCGACGTCCGCACGCCGGTGACCGACCCGTCTCCGAGGAACGCTTCCAGTTGGGTGCCGGGATGCAGCGTGACCCCCAGTTCCTCGAGCGACTCCTCGACCATCTCCACGATATCGGGGTCGGCGATTGCGCTGAGTATCCACGAGTGGGGGTCGATGAGATGGGTCTGCAACCCGCGCTTGGCGAGACCGCCGGCCATCTCGGTGCCGAGCGGGGTCGCACCGATGACCACGGCGGTCTTCGCCTCGTCGAGGATCTTGTCGAACTCCATCGACTTGCGGATGTTCTTCGGGTAGTGCAGCCCGTCGAGGTGGTTTCCCGGCACGTCGGGTGGCACCCAGTCGAAGCCGGTACACAGCACGAGGCGGTCGTAGCCGTGCGTCTGCCCCTTCTGGGTCGTCACTTCCTGGCGGTTGAGATCGACCGACGTCACCACGGTCTCGTAGTGGATCGTGATCCCACGGTCGAGGTAGAACTGCTTGGTCTGCAGGAACAGGTCATCGAAGCTGTCGATGTCCCGTCCGTGCACGTAGGGGATCCCGCAGGGGCTGTAGGCCACGTCCTCGAACGCGGTGAACATGACCACCTCGGCGTCGGGGTTCGTCTGCTCGGCGGCTCCGGTTGCGCCGATGCCCGAGGCGCCCCCGCCGACGATGGCGATGCGCACGGTGCCCTCCTGCAACGTTGCGGCACCCGCCCCCATCCACGCGCGCTGTATCGGATAGTGGCAGGTCGTCTTTCCTATCGGATATGATCTTAGGGAAACATCCGTCAGTTGCAAGAGGGTGTCAACGTGCCGGAACTTGCGCTGGAGGCCGTGGTCGGCGCCATCGGCGGGAAGTTGCGACAGGTCCGTCAGCAGAAGGGCTTGTCGATGCAGCAGCTGGCGAACCGCTCAGGCGTGTCGCCGGCAGCGATCCACAAGATCGAGCATTCCCACATGATCCCGACGATCACGACGCTGATGAAGCTGGCCTCGGCGCTGAACCGCTCGGTTGCGTTCTTTGTCGACGAGGAGGACATCGGCCGGCCGGCGGTGTTCACGCCGGCGTCGGAGCGCAGGCCCGTGCTGACCTCCAAGCAAGGCCTGGAGTTGGAGAGCATCAGCGGACCGTACGGCCAGTTCCTCCTCGCAGCCGCGGTCGCGACGCTCGAGCACGGCGCCGACAGCGGGCCTCAACCGATGGAACACCCCGGCGAGGAACTCGTGCACATCCTTGACGGTTGCATCGAGATCTGCGTGGAGGACGACGTGTATCACCTAGGCGTCGGTGACTCGCTGCACTTCCGCACCGATCGACCGCACCGGTGGCGCAATCTGGCCGACGGACCGACCCGAGCCGTGTGGATGGCGTTTCGAACGAGGTGAACATGCCCACTGCGGTCATCGCGTTCGGGGGGAACGCGTTCGTCCCGGAAGGCGCATCCGGCGCCTACGAGGAGCAGACCGCCGCGATCGAGGGCATGGCGCACGTCGTCACGGACCTGTACCAACTCGGGTACCACGTGGTGGTCGCCCACGGCAACGGCCCGCAGGTCGGTGCACTGGCGATCCAGCAGGAGGAAGGGGCCGGCCTGGTCCCCCGGCAACCACTGTTCGTGCTGGACGCGATGACCCAGGGACAGCTCGGCCATCTCCTGGTGGTGGCCATCCGCAACGAGCTGGGTGACGCGGTGCCGGTGTCCGCGTTGGTCACCAACGTGCTCGTGCGGCTCGACGATCGGGAGTTCGCCGCTCCGACCAAACCGATCGGGCCGTTCTACGCGCCAGAGGAGGCGCAGCGGCTCGCCCGCGACCGTGGCTGGACCATCCGTCGGGTCTCGGACCGCGCCTGCCGGCGGGTCGTGGCGTCGCCGCTCCCACGCGAGGTGCTCGAGGTCGACAGCGTTCGTACCCTGGCCGCTGCCGGGGTGCTGGTCGTCGCCGGCGGAGGCGGCGGGGTGCCGATCGTTCGCGATGGCGGGCGGCTGCGCGGCATCGAGGCCGTGGTCGACAAGGACCGCGTTGCGCGCCTGCTCGCATCTGCGCTGGATGCCGAGTTGCTGGTGTTGGTCACCGGTGTCACAGCCGTCGCCTTGGACTTCGGAACCATTGACGAACGGCACGTGGATGAGATGACCGTCGACGAGGCAAGAAGGCATCTTGACGATGGCCAGTTCCCCGCGGGCAGCATGGGACCGAAGATCGAATCGGCGATGGAGTTCGTCGCGGCGGGCGGCGAGCTGGCAGTCATCACGTCCGACCGGTTCGTCACTGCCGCCCTCGAGGGCAGACACGGCACCCGCATCGTCGCGGGACCGGCGCGGCACACGCGGGCGGCCGCGGTATGACCGTCCGTCGCGTGCGGGTGCATGCGGAGTCCTATGCGGACTCGGTGCGGCTGATGTCGGCCCGCCGGTCGATGCGCGACATCGATGGCACCGACCTCGTGGCGGCGGTCATGGGGACGCAGGCCAACCGTGAAGACTTGGTCGGCGAGGGCTTCGATGCGTCGGAGCTGGACGGCGTGGGCGCCAACGACCTCGTGCTCGCGGTGGAGGCAGCGTCGGAGGAGGCCGCTCGCGCGGCGTTGGACGCCGCGGAGGCGACGCTGAGAGGCACAGGGGGCGACCCGCGCGCAGCGGCGACAGCCGGTGGCCGACGGCAACCGCGCACCCTCGAGCAGGCGGTCGCCACCTTGAGCGGTGCCAATGTTGCGCTGATCTCTGTGCCGGCGGATTACGCCGTCCTCGAAGCGCACAAGGCGTTGAGCGCCGGACTTCACATGCTGCTGTTCAGCAGCGGCATCTCGGTCGATGACGAGATCGAGCTCAAGGAGCGCGGGCGCCGCCTCGGCCTGCTCGTCATGGGACCCGACGCCGGTACGGCAATGCTGGGTCGCGTGGGCCTGGGCTTCGCCAACGTCGTCGATCGCGGGCCCGTCGGTGTCGTGGCCGCCGCCGGCACGGGCGCGCAGGAGGTCATGACGCTACTCCACCGGTGGGGTGCCGGGCCCTCACACGTCATCGGTGTCGGAGGGCGCGACACATCGGCGGACGTCGATGGCGCCATGACGCGGACAGCCCTGCGCGCGCTACGGGACGACGACGCGACCGAGGCCCTCCTGCTGGTCTCCAAGCCTCCGTCACCCGAGGTCGTCCGCATGCTGCTGGGCGAGTTCGACGGCATGCCCGCGGTTGCGGCGTTCGTAGGTCTCGAGCCGGACACGTCGGCACCTCGGGGCGTGCACCTCGCCGCGACACTCGAGCAGGCCGCGCTCGCGACGTTGGCCGCCCTGGGTCGCCATCAGCCGGATCCTGGCGCTGGCATGGCTGCGGTGGCCGACCGGGCGCTCGGGGATCTGAACGACGAGCGTGACGCGGTGCGCGGCCTGTTCTCCGGCGGAACCCTGTGCTACGAGGCGATGGCGCTGACATCACGCCGGCTCGGCGTGGTGCACTCGAACACCCCGCTCGACCGGGACTGGGGACTGCCGGCCCCCGACGGCGCGCACATCTTTCTCGACCTCGGTGCAGAGGAGTTCACGCAGGGTCGCCCGCACCCCATGATCGACCCTGAGCCCAGAGTTGAAGCCCTCCGTGAGCACGGCGACGATCCGGCCACCGCGGTCATTCTCTTTGACGTCGTACTCGGTTACGGTGCCCATCCTGATCCAGCTGGCGTCCTCGCCCCCGCGTGTGCCGAGATCACCGCGCGCCCCGATCCACCGGCCGTCGTCGCCTACGTGCTGGGAACGGCGGACGATCCTCAGGACATGGTGGCCCAGCGCGAGCAACTCGCCGACGCCGGTTGTGTGCTCGCGCCGACCAACGCGCGGGCGGCACTGCTCGCGACCGCGATCGCGTCGCGTCGCCCGGACATCGCGGAGGAGCGCGCATGAACTCGATCGGTATGAACGGCAGCGGCCCCCGGCACCAGCCGCCCGTGGCACTGGTCACCTATTCGACGCGGCCGCGGGGTGGTGTGGTCCACACATTGCACCTTGCCGAGGCGCTGACCAGGCTCGGCCGGCAGGTGCACGTGTTCGCGCTCGGCGATCCCGGCGTCGGGTTCTTCCGCCCCGTCGATGCACCGGTGACCATCATCCCAGAGCCCTCTCGCGAGCCGACGCTCGAAGCGCGGGTGTTCGCGTCGATCGACACGCTGACACGCGGACTTGGCCAGGTGCTGGATGGCCGCTACCCGCTGGTCCACGTGCAGGACTGCATCGCGGCCCGCGCCGCCGTCGCGCTGCGTGATCAGGGCGCGGAGATCGAGGTGCTCCGAACCGTCCACCACGTCGACGACTTCACGACCGAGGCGCTGGTGGAGTGCCAGCGCCGGTCGGTGCTCGACCCCGATCATCTCATCGTGGTCAGCCGATACTGGCGTGACCGCCTGGCGTCCGAGTTCGGTGTCGACTCAGCCGTCGTGACCAACGGAGTCGACGCATCGCGGTTCGCGGCGCCCACATCGCAGAGCGCGGCCCTGCGGTCGCAGGTCGGGGCCGACGACCGGACGTTGTTCCTGACCGTCGGGGGGATCGAGCCTCGCAAGGGCACGCGCGAGTTGATCGAGGCGCTCGCAATCGTGCACGAGCAACTCGATCCGCCCCCCGTGCTCGTGATCGTGGGCGGTCACTCGTTCCAAGACCACCAGCACTACCGCGAGCAGGTGCTCGACCGCGTCCGGCAGCTCCCGCTCAACGATGCGCTCGTGCTGCCGGGGACGGTGGCCGATGCTGAGTTGCCGGCGTGGTATCAGGCGGCGGATGTGTTCCTGTTTCCCTCGGTCAAGGAGGGCTTCGGGCTAGTGGTCCTCGAGGCGATGGCGGCCGGCCTGCCCGTGGTCGCCAGCGACATCCCGGTGTTCCGCGAATACCTGAAGCACGGGCGGGGTGCGTTGTTGGTGCCCGCGCACGACGCCGGTGCGCTGGCAGATGCGATGCTGCGACTGGCCTGCGACGCCGACCTCCGCTCGGCGCTCGCCGCCGCCGGCCCCGCCGTCTCTGGCGTGTACACGTGGGAGGGCTGCGCGGTCCAGCACATGGCCATCTACGACCGCGTTGCGGCCTCGGTTCCCTAGATGCGTCCCAGACTCAGCCCGACAGGTGCTCGTCGAGTGCACGAACCGCCTGCTGGAAGCACGAAAGCGGTGCCCTGGCGACCCCGGCGCCGATCTGCCCGCGACCACGGTGGACGTCGAGGATGCCCGTGTTGATGGCCGGCGTCTGTTCGAGTTCGACGACGCGTCTGGCGTCGACACCAACCGGTGAGCCACGGAACTCGAGGTACGGCAGCTGGAACCGGCGGCTGCGCCCCACACACATCTGGTCGAACGCCTCAGTGGTCCCCACGGCCTGCGCCAGCGTGCTACCGAGGAACCCGGCGACGGCAGGCGAGGCGGCGGCCGCGGCGCCGCCGAGGCCAATCAACTCCAGCACGGCGCTGTCACCGATGTCCGGTGCAGCGTCGTCGGCGGTGAACTGCCCGTGGTAGAGCGCGTCGCCCACTGGTGGGGCGTCGGCGATGAACCAGCGATCGCCGGTGCCCGCGAGTCGGATGCCGAACGTGGTCCCGTTGCGTGCCATGGACACGACCAGGCTGGACGCAGCGATGCCCGCGGCGGCGTCGGCCGTGGCCTTCGCGGCCGCCATTGCGAAGTTGAGGAAGAACAGGTGGTTCGACGACAGGTACCTGGCCACGTCGACCGCGCGGGGGTCGTCGAGCGCCACGAGGGCGGGCAGCAGGTCGCGCACGAGCAGGTTCGACGCCGCCTGGGTGCGCATGTGCATGTCGTCGCCCATCTGCAGGCCCTGGGAGGCGAGCGCAAACACGTTGATGGGACCGTGCGCTTCGATGACGGCGCCAAGTACCGGGCCCGCGACCTGCGTCAGCCATCGCAACCGCTCGATCGCCTCGGGGTCGTCGGAACCCATCCACGCTCGTGTGCCGGGTCCCTGGTTCACTGCCGAGAACGCCCGTGTTCCGTCCTCTGGGTTCTCGGCGACGAGAGCCGGCGCCGATGGGCCGACAGCGCTGGCCATAGGAACTGCGCCACCGTGATGGTTGGCCGGCGCCACCCGGATCTCGCCGCGGGCCAGCAACCCCTCCGCCTGATCGGGATCGGCCGCCCAACCCTCCGCCACGACCGCGGCGCGTGCCGAGCGGCGCAGCGGGTCACAGAACTGCTCCCACGCCAGCGGTGGGCCCGAGTGCAGAATGGTCCGGTCGTCCAGATCGACCGCCGCGGATTGGACCGGGGTGACCTCCACGACCTGGGGTGCGGCCTGGTCCAGCCGCTCGAACACCTCGGCGTTGGCGCGGTCGACCCGCGAACCGTGCCGGCCGCACAGGCGGGTCAGCACCCGGACGAGCTCGGTGTCGCCACCCGCCGGGATGCGCCAGTCGACCTGTGCCACGGCGGCGCCCTGGCGCTGAGCGGCGTCGCCGAACACGGGCAGGCCGATGTTGACGACCGCAAGGTCCTCCGGGAGCTGGACCGGCTCGGACACGTCCCTACGATCGCTGGTCATCATGGCTGACAAGAACCTCCTCGCTCGCTGGGAGGGCGGCTACCGTGCCCGCGTCAGCGTCCGCGACTTCGACATCCTGACCGACGAACCGCCGTCCGCCGGCGGCAATGACGAAGGCCCCACGCCGACCGAGCTGTTCCTGGCCTCGCTCGCCACCTGCTTCACCCTGGCGGTGGCACACGTGGCGCGCAAGCGCAGCATCACGCTCCGGCAACTCGAGGTGCGCGTTCACGCCGACTACGAGGGTCTGCGCTTCGCGTGGATGCGCCTGGAGGTCAAGACGGACCTGGCCCACGACGACGCGGAACAGCTCGTCGAACGCGCCAAGGCCTACTGCTTCGTATCGCGCACCCTGCTCCAGCAACCCGAGATCGAGTACGCGGTCGTCGACTGAGCTGCGGGCGGCCTCAGTCATGAGTGACCGCCGCGGCCTGCGCGAGCAACCGCTTCTCGGCTCGGGCAACACGGTCACGGCGCTGTGCGATCTCGCTGCGGAGTTGATGCGCGTCCTGTCGCACCGACCGCGCCATGTCCCGCACGACATCGGGGGCGGCGCCGCCCTGCAGTGCACGGCCCGCCACGAGCCAGCGCGGGTCGAGGACCTCCGATAGATCAGTCCCCGATAGCCCGAGCCGCCGTCCTGTCTCCTGCTCGGCCGCCGTGTCGATCATCTCGCCGGTCAGGTCGACGCCCCGCAGGCCCGCGCGTGCCGCCGTCTGGACGGCGCGACCGACGATCCGGTAGGCCGACCGGTAGTCCACGTCGCAGCGCTGCATGACGAACTCGGCCAGGTCGGTCGCCTGGGTGAAGCCTTTGATGAGGGCGTTCCACATGCGGTCCGCGTTGACCTCGAGGCTGTCGACCACCGCACGCATGAGATCGGTGGTCCGCTGCGCCTGCGTGAGCGCGCGGGGGACCTCCCCGTAGGCGAAGATGAGGTTGTCGCTGCGTGCGGACGGGCTCTTGGTGACCGCCAGCAGTCCCGTCAGCCTGCCGATGAGCAACCCGGTGCTGCCCCGCACGACGCTCAGCGAGTAGGGGTTGCGCTTCTGCGGCATGAGCACGCTGGCGCGGGTGTACGCGGGGGCCAGCGAGACGTAGTCGAACTCCTGGCTCGCCCAGATCTCGAGGTCCTCGGCGAGTTTGTCGAATCCCGCGAGCAGGCTCGCCGCCCCGGCGACGACGGCGATGAGGCTGTCGGTCTGCCACATCGCGTCGCGCGTGTGCTCGATGACGCCGTCGAACCCGAGCAGTTCCGCGATGTGCCGGCGGTCCAGCAGCAGCCGGCTGCCGTTGGCACATCCTGCACCGCCGGGGGAGCGGTTGATGTCGTCGAGGGCGGCCAGAACACGCCGGCCGTCGCGCGCCGCCGGGTAGGCGAACGACAGCAGGTAGTGGCCCAACGTCGACGGTTGCGCCTGCTGCAGGTATGTCTGATCCGCCAGATAGGTCTCGGCATGGGCGGCAGCCTTACGCGAGAGCGCGTCGGTCAGGCCGGCGGCTGCGTCGGCGAGGTCCGCAGCGATCTGCCGCAGCCGGATGCGCAGTGCC
>Ga0299913_10004539_pt1 | contig 11668 bp, 17 predicted proteins | sample RVTome_9_FD_201360 | JGI IMG/M metagenome (GOLD analysis project Ga0299913, IMG submission 201360) | Soil microbial communities from uranium-contaminated site in the Upper Colorado River Basin, Wyoming, United States - RVT155D38 (version 2) ... | reverse complement strand
GATTCGACAATGGACGAAAAGTAGCACGGATCACGCCATCGGCATATAAGAATGGCGAACAATTATTGCAACAGCTTAAATCTATCATTGAGCAGGAAAAGATTGACGTTGACATCATAGAAAAATAGATGGCTTCGGGGAAATTCATTGTGATAACAGGAGGTTTCAGATATGAGTTTAATCTCGAAAAATAGACTATCAAAAATGATGTTAGATACCCTATTAGAGATGCCTCCAGGAAGCAGTAAACTGAAGGAACAAGTAGTAGCCCGACTAGAATTTATTGGGAGAATGTCAGCGACACGAGATATTAATGACGCCTGGAATCAGACGAAAAAGAATGCAGCAAAATTGCACGCTGATAAGTTCATCTTAGATGAGAGAAATATACTTCACTGGAATGATGGCTCTATAAGTCCATTAGATAAGAACATATCCACAGCGAACTTTAAAAAGCTTAATGATCTAGCTGATGTGGAGAATTGTAGCGTGGACAAAATGGTATCCAAGCTTATAAGAATGTATAGTAAAGAGAAAAAGAAATAACTGCTCAGCTATGGTATTTCAGATTATCTCAAAATCGGTCGTTTTTGAGACACCGATGTTGGTGATTGTCTACAGGTGTTTTCGAAGCATGGATTATGAAACCCCTGTCTACCCTTTCGCCCTCGTCGCCTTTTTCATCGTCCCTTTCTTCGCTACCTTTGCCTGATAGTTCCAAATTGCTCTTGGGTATCCCCCTGAGAACACGGCGACGAGACGGTATGGAAACGGCGTTTCCCCTCTTACCTGAGTGTCACAAAGGACTCCTTGCCCAGATGCTTCACATACCGCTTCACCAGGCGAGGTAACTTTCCGCTGCGTCCAATGGGTATCCAGTCATCGATGGAGCCAAGATAACAATAGCGCAGTGTCGCAAACGTCCGCTTCGTCTCATCAACCAACACGAATTGCATGTCTGGTGTATAGTGAATGCCCTGGTGCAGCGCTTTCATGATCCGGGCTTTTTCGTCCTGAGACATCGGTCGATCTTGGAAGATTGCCATCAGCGCATCCATATTTTGCACTGCCATATAGATCAGGATCGCATTACCCTTCACGTCAATCTTGAAGTATTCCACGTCGGAGTATTTCCGCATCCCCTCTTCGACAATCACTTTTTCCTCATCGGTAATAATCTTCGGCGGAATCCGGCGTAGAAACACTTGGGCATTGGGATTTTCGTAAATCTCGTATCCTTCAGGAATGCTATCTGCCAGATTGCCCTCGCTCTTCATGGCGAAGTGATAGTTGGGCTTCCCCGTTTTGGTAACGCCTTGATGCAGATAGTAAGTTTTCTCTTTAGCATTCACATAGGTAACTGGCACCGCCATCCTCCTTCTTCCCTCTGATGCCTACGGCAGTAATGGGTGCTTCAGCCTTCTCTGAACGACTACAAATGACGATTTTCCCTGGCGCTTCGCTCTCGATTTGTGTATATCGTCTCTCAATCCCACAGCAACGTCAAATATACCGGGCAGGTCGAGACCTCAGAGCAAGCGAGAGGAAATCGTCATGGAACCCGTCATCACGTCCGAAGTCGTTGTCGCTTATTCCCAGTGTCCACGGAAAGCCCATCTCCTGATGTTCAGCCCAGACAAGGGCGCACCGCACGAGTACGTCAAAATTCTTGAACAGGAACGACGTGAGGATCAAGCACAATACGTTGACCGCTTGAAGCAGAAACACGCTGATGTCCAGCCCTATGACGCGCAAAACCTACCAAGGGGAGTGAGATTCTCGTGAATGCTCACCTCCAGGCTGATGGCTTTGAAGCCATGTGTAGCGTCTTGAGCAGAGTGGATGGGAAATCGACTCTCGGCAGACACAGCTATGAACGGACAATCTGCGTGGGGACTCATACCATCAGCAAGGAACAGAAACTTGAGGTCTCTTTCGTCGGACACGTATTGGAACGCCTCCAGAATAAGCCACCAGTGGCTGGCAAAATTATCGGGATGAACGGCAGTTCGCATACCGTCAAACTGGAGAACGGCTCCAAAGACCTTTTCCCGATTCTGGAGCCCCTCAAAGAATGGACAAAGGCTGACTCAACCGAACCACCGCCCATCGTGTTGAATAAACATTGTCCTCTATGTCCATTTCAGCAATCGTGCCAAACTCAAGCCGAACGGGAGACAATCTCAGCCTGCTCAATGGCGTTACTCCACGAGTCATGCGTCAGTATGAGAGGAAGGGCATTTTCACAGTCAGGCAACTCTCGTATCTGTTCAAGCCACGCAAACGGAAGAAACGGAGCAGAAATCCACCGCCAGTGACGCACAAGGTCGAGTTACAAGCCTTGGCGATACGGGAAAACAAAATCTATCTCCAGGACTTGCCTGAAATTGCTCGGCAGCCCGTTGAACTGTTTTTGGACATCGAAGGTGTACCTGACAGAGGGCTCTACTACCTGATTGGCTTGTTGGTTTGCCAGGGAGACACGACGGAACACCATTCATTCTGGGCGGATACAGACCAAGGTGAAGGGCGTATTTGGCAGCAATTTGTGGACAAAGCCACTCAATACCCAGACGCGCCAATCTATCATTACGGCAGTTACGAGCCACGAGCGATAGCGACTTTGGCGAGACGGTATCGAACCGATGGTGAAAGCCTTACAAAGCGGTTGGCCAATGTGAATGGGTACATCTACGGGAAGGTCTACTTTCCAGTGCGATCGAACGGATTGAAGGACATCGGCGATTTCAGTGGCATTAAATCGCTCTACAAATTCTTCCACTTGCTTTTTGACATCGTTTGGGAGTCTTTTCCTTTCCATCTTTTCTTCCCCCTTCTCGCAACGTTGCCGAGCAGGTAAATCTGTGGATTATCCCAAATTCTTCCGGCGTTGGATGTAATTTAACCGAGTTTGCTTGATTTTTTCCCGCCTCTCAGGGTGTTCCTTCTCATCATCGAGATCGTCCAATCTCTCTTGCACATAGACGCGGTTATCTAAATCTGGATTCGCCAAGGCTCGGCGGTAGAGGGATTCGGCTCGGTCGTAATCGGGGGCATACTCATAACTCCAATCCGACATCCAGTACTGGTCACCCCACCAGATATATCCCCACGCAAAGCTGGGAAACACCTCGATCAACTCTTGATAGAGCATTTCCGCCTGATCCCTTTGCCCCAACTCCCAGAGAGCTTCCGCCTCATGACCCCGAAAGTTGCCCAAATTTAACTCGGTTTCCTCTGGGAAGTGGGTATACACCCACCGAGCGAGTTCAGCACGTTTGGCGATAAGAGACAGATCATCCAAGCCGATGTTAGACAGTTCTTCATCGAGTTCATACAACATATCGTTGACAGAGCATTCCTCGGCTTCGAGAGCCAACATTTCATCAAGCGCGTCAAACGTCGTGATGCTGTCTGGCATGTTATCACGCAAGAGTTCCCAGGCTTCGAGCCAGTCTTCATAGTCATCAGATAGCATTAGTGAGCAAAGTTGGGTGGCAAGTGTCGTATCCACAGCATTCTCCCTCACAGTTTCAAGAGACGCCCGTGCTTCACGTACCCAAACGCCTTCTGCTCCCGTATCGCCAGTTCGTGTAAGAGGTCATCCAGCGCGAAGCCTTCAGCGGTCTGAGGGCGCAGCCGTTTCACTGCGCGCTTTTGGTCGGTACCGACATCCTCTTGAGACCGCCGAGACAGGTACGCCTCAAAAAGCCCAGGATGCGGGAACCGGTCAGGATACACCTGAATAAGACGCCCCTCCTGCCATGTTGGAACATCTCAAGGACAAAATCGTGGTACGTATAACTCGTGTTCCCCTGCCAATGTTGCATGGCTATCACTTTACGCGGTGCGAGAAGCGCTTCAACCGAATGAATCCCATCCTCGTAATAATTCAGAGTAACTCGCTCCATCGGAGGGAGAGGGGTTTTTGCCTTTTCCTCCATATATTTCCCGGCTAGGGCAATGCGCTCTTGTGTATCCGTCGTGCTCGATGCAATATCTTGTAATCTTTGCACCATGGACTCTGCATCGTGGACAACGACCTCGGCGCTGTCAAAGTAGTGATCGAGCGATGTGAGGGATGAGGCATCTTTAAGACTTATAACTCTATTGGAAACCGTCACCGCCGTGACGCGAGCAACCGTGCGGGGAATGTGCTGATCAAAGAAACCGAGAGCTTTGGTGGCGCGTTCAAAGGAGCGGAGATTGAGCACAACTTCCTCAGCGCCTTTGAAGACAAATTCCCCTAACACCGTGTTGTCGGCAGCACGCTTGTCTTTGAACGGTAAGGACTTCGCTTCATCCGTGTACAGCCAGACCCATCGCTTCCGAGGTGCATCGTAATCAAGACAGCGCAGTGTAGAGAAGGTGGCACGGAGTTGTTTACCGTCTTGGACTTCGTAATGCAGGCGGATCGGCTGCATGATTTCGCCCGTCGTGGTCATGGCGAAGTGGTCGGCATGCTCGGGTGGTATCTGGGGCAACGGATGTTGTGTGTTGGTGGGTTGCTGTTGGCGACGCCGAGGCTGGAGGGCTTTCTGTCGTTTCTTGACTTTTCTGCTACGTTTGGATGCCATGGTGAACACGTCCTCTGTAATGCACCATCGTCCATACTATGAAAACGGCGAGCACGTCATCGCACCGAAATAGTACCCTGATATGCCTCCGGAAACGCCTGGGTATATCGTCATGTATGGATGATACGCCTGGGGTCATGTGATGGCAAATTCGAGCCATTCTCAATGACAGGAAGGACGCCATCTTGTATCGTAGAGAGGTGAAATTATTTCAGCGCTGCATTGTTCGTCACCGGCATACGATGACCGTGGATGGTGGGTACGTGGCGCAGTAATGTGGTCTTAAAGATGACGGAGTGAGCAGGCTAAACCGATTCCCACTCAAGTGACTGCTCTTCATCTGCATTCAGACGCCATACCCGAAGCCCTTGGTGGGAGACACGGATGACGGTGCCCATACGCTTCGCTTGCGTGTCCAACTCGCCATGGTTCAGCACGCGACGGATAAACGTCGCCACCTCCTGTTTCTCGATAGCCAAACAAACGAGGCTGTATCGTCGGTGACAGAGATGACGCTCAAAGAAGCCCAAATCACGCGTGAAAAACGTGGGGCGACGCCGTTGGAGAAGGAAGGGAATGATTTGCTCATCGGAGATGCCCTTCTGGGCGATGTCGTGACCAATTTGTCGGACACGAATACGCCAACTCCGCAACAGTTGACGCTGACTGGCAATGATATTTTCGTCGAGAATGTTCACGCGGACGTTGCCTCAACGATGAACTCATCCGCATGTTTGAGCAGCGCTTGCGTCGCCAATTGGACCGCTTCGGCAATCGCTTCTTTGGTAATATTCCCATTCCACTCTTCGATAATGGCTTCCCATGCCATGCCACTGGAAACCTGGTCGAGCACATCTTCCACAAAGATGCGAGTCCCTAAAAACGTTGGCTGACCGTGACAGATTTTAGGGTCAGCAACAATGTGGCGTCCAAGCAGTTTGGCTCCGTTTTTTTCACCCATTGTGTTATCCATTTCTTGTGGGGGAATCCTCAGACTATGCTAACTCATCCAACAACGTTTTGGCATCTATGAGGTCGGCTGTGTCGTGACCTTCGGTAAACCAATGATAAATCTCAGATAGCAACTCACGCGATTCTTCTCGCTTATACTGGCTTTGCCACAATTGAGCGAGGCTAGTGGCAGCACGGAGTTCCAGGGATTTGGCGCTTTGGTGTTGGGCGATTGCAATGGCTTGGTGGAAGCAGGTTTCGGCTTCAGCACGGTTGTCTGAGGACTGTTGTAGGAGGAGTTCGCCTTTGAGCCGATGGAGTTCGGCTTCGTAGTAGCGTTCCCCGGTTTTGTCCACGAGTGCCAAAGTCGTCTCCAACACACATAGCCCTTCCTCGACTTGCCCTACGTTTTCACATGCTTCAACTAATAGAGCATGAAACCACAGCTGTTCTAACTCTTCTCCCGTTGATCGCAAAGCGGTAAGACCTTGGCGTATCTTTACAATACCTTCTGCTGCTTGTCCTTGCGTCGCCAGTGCCCAGCCCTGTAACATCGTTGCCAACGCTACAAAGAAAGGAAATACCTGTTCGATCGCCAGCGCTATTAGCGTTTCTGTGTGCTCGTGGACCATCTGTCCTTCCCGGCGGAAACAATGGACGACTGAAGCAAAGTACAAAGCAAACGCCTGGCTATAAGGGTGTGAGAGTTCTTTGGCAAGGTGCAGCGCCTCATGGCTTCTCTGGAGAGCTTGGTCAGGATAGCCAAGCAACCACAACACCCGCACTGTATGACTTCGGGCATTTACACCGAGGTCGATTCCATAGAGTGCGGTATGCGACTGATCCCATTTTGGCTTATAGAGGGTGAGGCATGTTTCCAGGTGTGCGTGGGCATTGACTAACTCTCCCGGAGAATAGAGGGTCGCCCCCAATGCCAAATGGGCTTCAAGAAGTATCACCTGGTCAGATCCGTTTTGGGCGAGGACCAGCGACCGCTCCGCCAGATCTCGCGCCATCTGTACCTGCCCCCGATGAAAATAAAACCGTCTCAGTCCAAAGAGCACCCAGACAAACTGTTGCGTTTCTTCTATGTGTTGACAGAGCTGCCAGGCTCGCGTGTAAACACGTTCTACTTCTGGGGATGCATAGCCTTTGGTCACAATCAATGGGTTGCCTAACGCGATATACAACATGATCTGGTGCTGGGTACGCTCAGGTGTCTCGGGCAGCACTTCAAGCAGATTTAGTCCTTTGCTAAGATAAGCAATGGCTTCCATATTAGCGGAACGCTTAATGGATCTTTGCCCTGCCTGATACCAGTAATCAACAGCTTTTTCAATGAGACCTGCTTCAGTGTAATGGTGCGCCAAGAGTTCCGGTTGCGTCTCCACCATTTCGGGAAAAGATGGCGTCAAATGGGCAATCTTTTGAAGGGAAGCCAGCCAGTAAACTCAAGCGGTATCAGAGACTTTGGAAAAGGTAAAATTGATACAATGGTGGGTGGAGGTAGCATGGGAATCCTCCTGAGATGGAGTCTCCACCTACCAGACTTTTCCGCAAACCTTGTGCATCATTCCTGATCGCCATACACTTACCGCTGAAGCCAATCATCCGTCACATCAAGCTCATACAGCACCTCAACCGACTCACAGCATTCCCGCATAGCCTGACGATGCGCTTGCAATTCAGCATCCGACATATCCCGCTGTTGTTCCCAATCAGCACGTGAAGCGCATTGCGTATAAGCGATGTACTCGCCAGTATTGGTGCGATGTAATCGAGCTCCAAGGCTTCCGGCGTTTCGATAATACCACTGGGTGACGGCGAGCCAATGTTGGCGAAATTGGTCGTCGCAACCGAGTTTGACGGCGAATTTGAGTATGGCGCAGAACATGGTGTGGGCTCCCGTTACATGTCTCAATGTGTGCGTTGTATGACACCTATATAAAGGTGTATTATAGCGAGTAGACACTGCCAAGTAGAATTCCTGATGGGAGCTGCAGCTATGGCGAATCCGGAGCATCTCGCTATTCTCAAGCAAGGCGCGGAGATATACAAGCGTTAAGGTGGTTTGCTTATACTTGGTTCTACGGTGATGCTCCACTTTTTCCGTGGCTACCTCGCTCACTTGGGGAAGGAAACGTGTGATGGCAGACGCTCCTGTAATCGCCTCCCCATCTAACCCCTATGAAATCCCCGCCTAAAAACCGTATTCTCCCCACGCAATCCCCACACTTCTAATCCCCAAATATGCTACCCTACCCAGTGGACTCATACGCCCTATTCATCCAAAACTCCCAACGACGTCATCATACAGGTGACTCCCTATAAACGCAATTGTAGGAAACCGGAGATTATTCGGAGACTGATTGAGCAAGTTTCCCCGCCTCCTCGGCTTGAGCTGTTTGTAAGGAGGGTTGTAAAGGGTTGAACGTGTTGGAGGAATGATATAGACTGAACAGGAGGAGTCTAACTCAATTTTTTGATTGAAAATTATAGATCCTAATCAAGAATAACAATCTCGATTCCATCTCTTTTTATCCTCTCTTTTTCTCCTTTCTTCTTTCCACCAGTTATCCCAATTCTCTGCATTCCATTTAGTTATTTCATCTTTTGTCTTATGAAAGTAGTCAGTAGCAATGTCCTCAAGAATATTTATTGCGATAAATTCACAATACTTACATGTGTCAAATCCAATTTTTAATCCTTTTACAAACTGGTCTATAACACACAATCTTTCTCCTTCTCCTTTTCTATACAGATATGATGCTGCTGTAACACGCTCTCCGAGCGTTCTATTATTCTCGTTAATAATAGAAAAAAGGAAGTTTTTTCCTGACTTTCTTAATTCCGATGCCTTGGAACACATTAAACCTGACGCACTTCTCATTCGTAAGTATAAATGACCTATCTCGTTACTATCACTATGCATTATATACTTCTGGATATTGTATGTATCTTGATCTCCTCCACATGTCTTTTCAAGTATTCTTATAGAAATGCTAGTATACTGCAATGATTCAACGAATCTACTATCATCACCATTCATAAGTTTTTCTACAATTGCTGCTGACCTGTTTCTTTTTTTCCATATATTTCTCGGAGTTCGATTGTATATGTTTATAACGTGTTTTAGCCAATCTCCTTGTATTATATTATAAACTCCGTTTTCTTTTATTAGAAAGATATCTCTTCTTCTCTTATCAAAATGAAATATATCCTCATCAACTTTTTTCTGATTTTCAAAGATATAAATTTTGTATCTACCTTCACGAACTGAAGTGAATTTAAAATCTTCTCCAAAAATCACATTCTGCAACCCAGTTTTATATTTCCATTTATTATCATAATTTTCTAATTCAACTTGAACTTTGTTTTCTTTCTGCTCATCTTCCCAATCCCATAAGACGAATTTACCTATAACTTCAAATGTGGGGACATTAACATAATGTTGATATACAGTTACAAAAACAAAAGTAGCTATGCATAATAATCCAAGGATATTAGAAACTATAATTTGCCAAGAATCTAGTTTGGCTAACTTTATTTCCTTTATTTCAATTCCATTTTTTCCAAGAATACCTATGACAATAAGCAATACGCCGGACGATAATATCAGATTTGCATACGAAGAAAATGCCTCAATCCAAGAGAGTGAGACTCCCATAACCCTCTCCTAGTAAGTTTAGATGGTTCGAGATAAGAACCGTCTCCCCCCACAGTATCCTCTAACTAAAAAGACGATTGAGAAGACTCACGTGTGAATTTTTCGAGTTATCGGACCCCGGAGCCCCCGGAGCCCTAGTCATCCTCCCGGTTTCTCGTTTGGCCTTTCGTAAACCTTCATGCCATAATGCGTCTCACAACCCACTCGATTGCCCCCTTTTGACCTCGGAGGATGCGATGGCGACCCAGGCTCCCGCTGTGCGCCAACACTTGTCCGCGGATGCTCTGTTGAACCGGCTGCGAACCGGCTTTGGCGCCATCACCGGTCATCGCCCGGGCACGCCCAAAATTCCATTGCCGGACGCGCTCATGTCCGCCTTTGCTCTGTTCTCCCTGAAATCGCCTTCTCTGCTGGCCTTTGACGATGAGCGCAAAGAGGGTAACTTGCAGCACGTCTACGGCATCGGGCAGGTGCCCTGCGATACCCGCATGCGCGAACTCCTCGATCCGGTCGATCCCGAGTCCCTGTGACCGCTGTTCAAATCGGTCTTTGGTGCTGTACAATATGGTAAAGCCCTTGAAGAGCTGGTCTTTATCGACGGGAATTACCTCTTAGCCCTCGATGGCACCGTCTATTATTCCTCCCAGGAGGTGCACTGCAAGTCGTGTTTAGAACGCCATCACCGAAATGGCACCGTGACGTATTCCCATCAGATGTTGGGCGCGGTCCTGCTGCACCCCGACCGGCGCGAGTGGGTGACAAGCGTGGCGGTGACATAAAAGGCGAGCCAGGAGCACTGAATGGCGGATATGCCGTGATTGGGATGTTCCTGGCGAATGGCCTCGTCAACGGCATCAATAAAGGCGCTGACAAAGGGGGCGGGTTTTGCAAGGATCATGGCGTCTCCAGGCCATCAATGTTGCCCAAGCTGATGAGCATGAAGGGATGATTTTAACCTGACGAGGCCCCCATGACATCGTATAATGGGGGCAAGGTAGCTGGCCGAACGGTCTACCCGCGATGGCTTATGCGATTGACGCATCGCTCTTTACCTGTCAGGACGTCTACATCCGCATTGAGACGCAGGGGCCCTACACGCGGGGACAAACGGTAGCAGATCTAGAGGGTCAAACCGGCGAGAGGCCGAATGTCACTGCGGCATTCGGGGTTGACCCTCGCGCCTAACAAACTTGTGGGTGGCACGGGTTAAAATGCTTTGAATCATAGCCCTATGCAGGCACTAAAGCGGATGATGGTGGCTGTTGCACCAGACCGATATCGCTTTCGACAACCCTTTTCAACTCCCCTTATTTGGTGTCTGCATCAAAATCGCCGTGGTGCGCTTCATATCGGTCCACACAGTGCTCCGGTACACAGGTCGCAAATACTTTTAATTCCCAATCAAAGCGGTATTCGTGACCGAAGTAACCAAAAAAGTTGTTGGCTCGGCCCCTGCAGCCCCAGCGCTCATCATGACCGCTGCCGAACTTGCGCGGAAAGATTTCATTGAGGGTAATGGCCCGGTCACTGGCGTCATGGTAGGCATCGGCCGCGCCAATCGCCGCTTCACAGGAAATGGCTTTCCAATCATACGGACAGTAGAGGTCGACCTTTTTATGATTATCATCATTGCGATGCGTCTTGGCGTAAATCTGTTTGTAATCGTCACAGGAAGTGGCACTAGCGACTCCAACGAGCAGGGTAAGGGCGACGACGCCGAAGGCGAGAATCCGCAGAAGCTTGGAAGCGCCTTTGCGGAGAGTACGCTTCGAGGTGGGGGAGGCTTGGCTAACGGAGGTGTTCTGATACCTCTCTAACTGAAGGGTGAAACTCATGGCTCTCAGCGTTTTCTGGTTGCACGTGAGTTGCAACCAGTGAGCGCGCTGGTGATCGCCGCGCTCACTCAGTAGGTCTCCCAGGGCAGTTCAATAGGACAGCAGATTATGTGACGTATCGCACCCGAAATGAGTGATTTAGATCATAGAAGCAACCAGTGCGAACGAACGGATTGCGAGTTTAACTTGCTCTTGAGTGCAGGCTCAACTATGTTGATACCCGAATAAGAGGAGCAAAACCACCCAATTTGGGTATCTCAGCGGGTATAGAGGCAGCAGACATCATGACATCGCCAAATGAGAAAATTAACGCCGCGATCAACGCGCTCGGTATCGCCTACGAGCAGATCAGCATTGACCCCGCCTATGCCGATACAGCGGCGTTCTGTGAGCGTTACGGCTATCCGCCCGAATGCTCCGGCAACACCATCATTGTGGCCTCCAAGAAAGAACCCAAGCAATTCGTCGCCTGCGTCGTCTTGGCCACCACGCAACTGGATGTGAATCGGCAGGTGCGGAAGCTCATGGGAGTATCGCGCGCCTCATTTGCCACGGCGGAGGAGATGATGGCCCTGACCGGCATGCAGATTGGCGGTGTGACACCCTTTGCCCTGCCGGCAGAGTTGCCGCTCTATGTG
>Ga0299913_10004538_pt1 | contig 11668 bp, 11 predicted proteins | sample RVTome_9_FD_201360 | JGI IMG/M metagenome (GOLD analysis project Ga0299913, IMG submission 201360) | Soil microbial communities from uranium-contaminated site in the Upper Colorado River Basin, Wyoming, United States - RVT155D38 (version 2) ... | reverse complement strand
CGGTGGTCCGGCGTCGCCGTCGCGTACGCCCAGACCTGCTCCAGGTGGGACAGCGCGGCACCGTGTTCCGCGAGGATCCGATGGCCCAGCCCCAACGCCCCCGGCCCGCCGCCGACGAGCAGGCGGTCGACCGTACGCAGCGGCACGACGTGCTCGAGGACCTGGGCGAGGTCGCCGGCGAAGCCGCCGGTCGCCATGACGACCGCTCTCGCCCGGACCTCGCTCGGTCGGCCGCCGGCAACCGTCCGGATCCCCGCGACCCGGCCGCCCTCGACGATCAGGTCGGTCACGCGCGTGGACCACTGCCAGCGGTCGACGAGTCCATGAGCCACGACGCTCGACCATAGAGCCTCGATCAGGCCGCGGCCGTTGCCGGCCGGCAGGTGCCAGCGCGGAACGGTGTTGAGCTCCTGGGCGCGCAGGTCGACGAACCTGACGCCCTGGGTGACGAGCCAATCGTGAACGTCGGCACGGGCATGCTCGAAGTAGAACCGCCCCCACGCCTCATCCGCCTCGCCCTGGCCGGCCTCGACCAGGTCGCGCAGCGCGAGCTCGGCGCTGTCGTCGATCCCGCGGGCAGCCTGGAGCGGAGTTCCGGCGATGCAGCAACCGCCACCGCTCACGGCCGTCGTCCCACCGAACGACGCCAGCTGGTCGACGCCGATCACCGACCCGCCGGCGGCTGCCGCCTCGAGGAATGCGGCGGCGCCGGCGGCGCCGGCCCCGACGACGACGACGTCGGCCGCAGGCAGCCCCGGATCGGCGAGATTGGCGAGATTCGAGCTCACGCAGTTCCCTTGGGAAGACGGTCCATTCGTGCATCCTGAGCATTGACGTGCCAGAAACAGCGTCCTTAGAATGCAGCTGTATACTGCGTCGCGCAACGGCACGGTGTGGTGCGCGCACTCTCTTGATCTGGGGCTTCCGATGGTCGACCTCGGACTCCGGGGTGACGTGGTTCCAGGGGCACGTCGGGCCCTCGAAAAGCGGCCGCCGGCCGGTCGACGCAGCACCTGTCATGGCGACGCAGCAGCCTAGGAGGAGACGGACCGGGGAGGACGACCGCTGTTCCGGCAGCACCGGGATCGGTCCGCAGGTTGGTCGATGCTCGAGCATCGCGCCTTGCGGCATTGAGGAGGAGCGTTCATGTACCAGCGTCCAGTCTTGAAGAGTCCGCTCGTTCTGCTCGCGACGGTGGCGCTCGTCGCCGCAGCGTGCGGGAGCGCGGCGACGACGTCGCCTGCGAGCGTTGCCCCGCCGGCGTCGGTGGCCCCGCCCGATTCGGCGGCACCGTCCATGGAACCGTCGGAGGCCCCGCTTGCCGGCTCCAGGAACTTCACCGTCGCCTTTACCTCGATCGGCGTGTCGAGCATCGCCCTCCTGGCGGCCATCGATGATCTGAAGGCGCAGGGATACACGATCGAAACGCCGGAGGTCGCGGACAACAACCTGATCGTCCAGGGCGTGAGCACCGGTGAGTTCCAGTTCTCGTCCGGGACCACGCTCGCGGTCATGATCGCCGCACTCAGCGGTGCCCCGGTCCAGATCATCGGCAACCGCATCGGCAACGAATGGACTGTCGCCTCGACAGCCGACATCGCCGATTGCGCGGGCCTCGAAGGCAAGCGCTACGCTCACCACAGCGAGGCCGCCGTCAGCACCGCGATGGGCCGCAACTGGATCCAGCAGGACTGCCCCGGGACGACTCCCGAGGAGGTCATCATCGCCGGGTCCGACAACCGGGCCAACGCCCTGATCGCCGACCAGATCGACGCCACCGAGCTCGAGCTGTCGGACGCGATCTCGCTGCTCGCGACGCAGGGCGACAAGTTCCACGTCCTGACCAGCTTCTCGGAGACGCTTCCGGACCTCAAGCCGTCGACGATCTACGGCAACACGGAGTACATGACCGAGAACCCGGGCGACGTCGTCGCCCTCCTACAGGCGACCCTCGCCCAGCACGAGCAGATCAACGCTGACCCCGAGTACCTGAAGTCGCTCGCGACGAAGTACCTGCCGAACGTGAACCAGGACACCCTCGACGAGGTGGCCGCGCAGTACGTCGAGCTGGGTCTCTTCGAGACGGACGGCGGAATCACCCCCGAAGGTGTCGAGTACACGATCGATTTCTTCGTCCAGGCGAACGCGCTCGAGGACGGGCTCACGGCCGAGCAGGCCGCGGATCTGAGCTATCTCGAGATGGCCCTGGGCTCGTAAACCCGGCCAGACCTGCAAGTCGAGGAGGCGGCGTTGACCACTCTGGCTCCGTCGTCGAACGGATCCCGAACCATTCTCCGCCGCATCCTCGACTCAGCGTGGCTGTATCGCCTCCTCGCGTTCGCGATCTTCGGCGCGGTCTGGCAGATCGCGACGCTCGGCTCGAAGAACCTGCTCGTTCCGACGTTCCTCGAGACGGCGATCGCCTTCCCGCAACTCCTGCTCGATCCCGTCGTCTGGCGGGCGATGCTCATCAGCAACCAGGCGCTCGTGGTCGGCTTCGCCGCGGCGATCGCGCTCGGGATCCCGATCGGGCTCCTGATGGGCCGCTACCGCGCCGCGGAGCGGTTCACCAACGTGTACATCAACATCATGCTCGTGATGCCGGTGGCGGCCCTGATCCCACTGATGCTGATGTCGGTCGGGATCGGGCTCGCGTCCCGAGTGATCATCGTAGTCCTGTTCTCGATCACGATGGTCATCGTCAACAGCCGGACCGGCGTTCGCCAGGTCGATCCCGCGCTTATCGAAATGGCGCGCTGCTTCGGTGCGACCGAGCGCGACATCTGGCGGCGGGTCCTCCTGCCGGGCGCCCTGCCGGCGATCATGACCGGCGTTCGGATCGGACTGGGCCGGGCGATCACCGGGATGGTGATCGTCGAGCTGCTCCTCGTGAGCGTGGGCCTGGGCAACCTCGTCAACCGCTTCTCGGCCAACTTCCAGCCGGAGCGGCTCTACGCGCTCATCATCATCATCGTCCTCGAGGCGCTCGTGCTGATATCCCTCGCCCGATGGATCGAGCGCCGGGCGGCGCCGTGGGTCCGGATCGCCGGGTTCCGCGAATGACGGCCGGAACGGCAGCCAGGCCGGGTCGCCGGCCGAGGCCCACAACGATGGAGCACCCCGACCCTTGATCGAGATTCACGGCGTCAACAAGGCCTTCCCCGCCCGCAAGGGCATCGAGCCCGTCCAGGCCCTCGTGGACGTCGACCTGACGGTCGACGACAACGAGTTCGTCACGATCCTGGGTCCAAGCGGCTGCGGCAAGACCACCCTGCTCCGCGCGGTCGCCGGCCTCGTCCCGATCGATGCCGGCGAGATTCACGTCGACGGCAAGCTCGTGACCGGCCCGGGCCCGGAGCGGGCGATGGTCTTCCAGAACTTCGCCCTTCTGCCGTGGTCCAACGTCATGACCAACGTGGCGTTCGGCCTTCAGCTCCGGGGCGTCTCGAAGCGGGATCGCGAGCAAAAGGCGATGGAGCTGATCGAGCTCGTCGGCCTGGTGGGGTTCGAGCATCGCCTTCCGGGTGAGCTCTCCGGTGGCATGCAGCAGCGCGTCGGGCTCGCCCGGGCGCTCGCCGTCGAACCGAAGGTCCTGCTGATGGACGAGCCGTTCGGCGCGCTCGACGAACAGACGCGGCGCCTGCTCCAGGAGGAGCTGATCCGGATCTGGGAGGCGACCCGGACGACCGTCGTGTTCATCACGCACAGCATGGAGGAGGCGGTCCTGCTCGGTGATCGGGTCGTCCTGATGCGGCCGCGACCCGGACGGATCGAGGAGATCATCGACGTGCCGTTGTCGCGACCGCGCGCGACGCACCTCGATTCGGTCGAACAGTCCGGCGAATTCGTGTCGATCACCGCGCGGTTGTGGGAGCGGCTGCGCGGCCTCCAGACCGACGTTCGCCACTCGCGGTCCGCTCACCCCGAGCCGGGATCGATGACGACATGACCGCGACGGCGCGCCTCGCCCGGGCGGGCCGCAGTGCCGGCGAGCTGACCAACCGGGTGAGCCTCGCACCGGCGGCCGCGGCGCTCGCCGTCCTCGCAGGCAGCTGGGAGCTGGTCGGGCGGATCGCGAACGTCCCGTTCTTCCCGCCCCTGACGACGGTGCTGGTGCGGCTGCGCGACATGATTGCCGATGGCTTGATCCTCGACAACCTCGCGACGAGCCTGACCAACCTCGTGCTGGGCTTCGCCATCTCGCTGGCGATCGCGCTCGTGGTCGGGCTGCTCATGGGGGCGTTCGCGAAGGTCGAGGCGGCCCTCGACATCTACGTCAACGCCCTGCTGACCGCTCCGTCGCTCGTGTTTGCCCCGATCTTCTTCTCGATCTGGGGACTCGGGCGTGAGTCGATCATCGCGGTGGTGGTCATGTACTCATGCTTCATCATGATCATCAACACGGCCGCCGGCGTGCGAACCGTTCCACGTCCGCTGGTCGAGATGGGGACGTCGTTCAGCGCGACGCGCTGGCAGCTGTTCCGCTTCGTGGTGCTGCCGGCGGCCACGCCGCTGATCATGGCCGGCGTCCGGCTGGGCGTCGGGCGCGCCGTCAAAGGCATGATCAACGGCGAGATGTTCATTGCCGTCGTCGGCCTCGGCAAGCTGGTCCAGGACGCCGGACGGCAGCTCGATGCGGCCAGCGTCCTGGCCGTCCTCATCGTGATCGTCGTCGTCGCCTTTGCGTCGGTCGCCATCGTGCAGGCCGTCGACAACCGGCTGACGAGCTGGCTCCCCCAGACGGCCAGGTCCAGGTAAGCAGCAGGGAGGCGATCGACGTCCGCGCGATCACTCCGCTAGGAGGGTTCCTGACTCGTGACTGATATCGGCGTCGAACGGCGCGAGATCCTCGTCGGCACGGCTTCGGACTTCGAGGGCGACCGGCGCAAGATGGTCGTCGTCGATGGCCGGGAGATCGTCGTCCTGCGCGAGGGCGATCGGTTCCACGCCTACGAGAACGTCTGCCTCCACATGGGCGGTCCGGTTGCCGAGGGTATCCTCATCCCTAGGGTGGAGGCGATCATCGCCGACGACGGCAGCCAACTTGGCGAGCGGTTCAACCCGGACGAGATGCACATCGTCTGTCCGTGGCACGGCTGGGAATACGACCTGGAGACGGGCGAGTTCATGGGCAACCGGCGCTGGAAGCTCCGCAAGTTTCAGACCGAGCGGCGAGGCGACGATGTCTACGTCCTCGTCTAGCCCGGCCGCCGACGTCGCCGAGCTCACCGACCTGGCGGCCCGGGTCCACGAGATCGCGAGCCGCCTCCACGAGACCGGGCGCGGGCGCGAGGCCGACGACGCCGCCGTCCAGCAGCTGCTCACCGCCGCGGTCCGGCTCTACGTCCAGAAGCGCATCGCCGAACAGGACGTCGCGGCCTTCCTCGAGGACTCGGTCACCGCAACCGATGTCTCGATCGTGACGACCGCGATGCTCGAGGCGGTGGACCTCCAGTTGTTCGAACTGACCCTGTGGCACGGCTGGGGCCGGCCGTGACGAAGGTGGGGACCGACCGATGACCACGACGACCGACCCGACCGGGACCGACCCCGTTCGGACCATCAACACCGGAGAGCGCGAGGGGTTCTCCACGTCGCGCCACCTCGAGCACGCCAAGCAGCAGGCGGTCGAGCGCAACTACCGGGATCTCCTCATCGTCGACGTCGACGCCCATCACTACGAGGAGGAGTCCTGGCCCGAGATCGTCGAGTACATCGAGGACCCGGTCATCCGCCACCGGGCGAAGCTCGGCGTGGCCAAGAACAACCTCGGGTCGAGTCTCCTGTTCCGGCCGCCCGCCAACCAGAGCATCAGCGGCCGCCTCCGGCGCAAGGGCGCCCACAAGTTCGAGGAGGGCGAGGAGGGCACCCACCGCGAGATCACCATGGTCCGGCGCGAGATGGAGGCGATCGGGATCGACTACCAGGTCGTCTTCCCGACACCGATGCTGCAGCTCGGAATGCATCCCGACCCGCAGGTCGAGGTCGCCGTCAGCTGGGCCTACAGCCGCTGGTTCACCGAACAGATCCTGCCCCACGATCCGAAGATCAAGACGATGATCTACCTCCCGTTCAACGAGCCCGACGCCTGCGTCCGGTACATCGAGCAGTTCTCGGACAAGCCCGGGGTCGTCGGCTTCATGGTCACCGCGGCGCGCTACCGGCCGGCGCACCACAACGCGTACATGAAGGTCTACCGGGCGCTCGAGGAGCGCGACATGCCGATCGGCTTCCACGCGATCTTCCACGAGCAGGAGCGAATGTTCGAGGGGATGAACAAGTTCCTCTCGGTCCACGCCCTCGGCTTCATCTTCTACAACCTGGTCCACATCACGAACATCGTCATCAACGGCATCCCGGAGCGGTTCCCGAAGCTGAAGTTCATGTGGATCGAGGGCGGCCTGGCGTGGGTGCCCTTCCTCATGCAGCGGCTCGACAACGAGTACATGATGCGGACGTCCGAGGCGCCGCTCCTCAAGAAGCTGCCGAGCGACTACATGCGCGACATGTTCTACACGAGCCAGCCGATCGAGAACCGCGATCTGGGCGCGCTCGAGACCTCGATGCGGATGATGAACGCCGAGACCCAGCTGATGTTCGCGTCGGACTACCCCCACTGGGACTTCAACCTGCCGAGCACGATCTACGACTTGCCGTTCCTCAGCGATCAGGCGAAGCGGCAGATCCTGGGCGAGAACGCACGCCGGGTCTTCAACCTGGAAAAGTGACCCCGCTGGTTCCGCGCCACCCGACGCCGGCGTGAGGGCGGGACGGCCGACCGCCGGCGTTGTCGCGCCCTCGGCACGAGGGTCGGTCCGGGTGCTGTCGCTCCTCGGCCCCGCCGTGCTCATCAGCGTCGGCTACATGGACCCGGGCAACTGGGCGACCGATCTCGCCGGCGGGTCGCAGTTCGGCTACTCGCTGCTGTGGGTCCTGCTGGCGTCCAACCTCATGGCCCTGCTCCTCCAGCACCTCTCGGCGAAGCTGGGCCTGGCTACGGGGCTGTCCTATCCCCAGATGTGTCGGGCGCGCTTCCCAAGGCCCGTCGCGATGGGGCTCTGGCTGACCGCGGAAGCCGCCGCGATCGCGACCGATCTGGCCGAGTTCCTCGGCGCCGCCCTGGGCTTCTACCTGCTGCTCCGGATCCCGCTCTTCGAGGCAGCCCTGCTGACGGCGGTCGTCGTGTTCGGCATCCTCGCGCTCTACCGATTCGGCTACCGCTGGGTCGAGATCTCGATCTTCGCGCTGGTCGCGATCATCGGGGCCGCCTACGTGCTGGAAGTCTGGCTCGTGGGACCGGAGTGGGGCGACGTCGCCCGGGGCGTCTTCATCCCGTCGCTCGATCCGGCCGCCCTGCCGATCGCCATGGGCATGCTCGGCGCGACCGTGATGCCCCACAACCTGTACCTCCACTCGAGCGTCGTCCTCAGCCGCCGGCGCGATGACGAAGAGGTCAACCGCCGGACGGTCCGGCGCTCGATCGTCGCGTCGGCCATTGCCCTGAACCTGGCCTGGCTCGTCAACTCCGCGATCGTGATCACCGCCGCGGGCGCGTTCGGGGCAGCCGGCATTCCGATCGACTCGATCGAGGCCGCGCACCAGACGCTTGCTCCGCTTCTGGGCAGCGCCGCGGCCACGGCGTTCGCGATCGCCCTGCTGGCCGCCGGCCTGTCGTCGTCGACCACGGCGACGCTCGCAGGCCAGGTGATCATCGAGGGCTTCCTCGGCATCCGGTTCGGGCTCTTCCTTCGCCGCGCGATCACCGTCGTACCCGCGATCGTTGTCATTGCCGTCGGAATCGACGCCTTCACGATCCTCATCGTGAGCCAGATCGCGCTGTCCGTTCAGCTCCCATTCGCGATCATCCCGCTCGTCTGGTTGACGTCCCGCCGCGACGTGATGGGCGGGCACGTCAATCGCCGCGCGACGACGGTCGCCGCGGCCATCTGTGGCGGCGTCATCGTCGTCCTCAACGCCTGGCTCCTGGGCGGCCTCGTGCTCGGGATCTAGCGGGCAGGCGCCATCATGAACCGGCCCGCGCGGATGGTAGACTGATGTATGCAATCGGGCCCGGGACAGACCCCCGGGAGGTCCTCGGCGGGCTCCCTGGAGGAAAGGCGGAAATGAGCGCATCCCGGGTCAGCGGCGGCCGAGCGGTCCTCGAGGTGCTCCGCGCGGCGGGCGTCGACCACGCCTTCGGCGTTCCGGGCGAGAGCTTCATGGGCCTGATGGATGCGATCTACGACGATCCGTCCATCCGCTTCGTCTCGACCCGTCACGAAGAGGGCGCCACGTTCATGGCGACGGCCTACGCCCGGCTGACGGGACGGCCTGCCCTCTCGATGGCAACCCGGATGGTCGGCGGCGGCCATGCGTCGATCGCCATCCACACGGCTCGCCAGGACTCGACGCCGATCATCGTCGTCCTCGGCCACGTGCCGACGGCCTGGCGCCACCGGGAGGCGTTCCAGGAGGTCGAGCTGGCGGCCGTCTTCCGCGAGGTCGCCAAGTGGGCGGTCGAGCCGCCCGCCGCGGACCGGCTGGCGGAGCTCACGTTCCGTGCGGCACGCACCGCCATCTCGGGCCGCCCCGGTCCGGTGGTCCTGGCGATCCGCGAGGACCTGCTGGCGGAGGACGTGGATGCACCGGCCGTGCGGCCGATCGTCGCGGCGGCGGCGGCACCGGAGCCGGCGGCCGTGCGGCGGACGCTGGACCTCCTTCGCTCCGCCTCGCGCCCGGCATTCCTCGTCGGCGGCGGCATCCTCGCGGCCCGGGCGACGGCCGCGCTCGTCGAGGTCGCGGAACAGGAACAGGTCCCGGTATTCACCGGCTGGCGTCGGCCGGACGCTTTCCCGAACAACCATCCCCTGTATCTCGGCTGGGCCGGCTTGCGCTCCCCGGAGCTCGGTTTTCGCCGGCTCCGGGCGGCCGATCTGATCGTCGCCGTCGGCACCCGACTCGGGGAGTTTCCGACCCATCGCTACAAGATCCCGGCGCCCGGCACGAAGCTGGTCCACGTCGATCTCGCTGCCGAGGACCTCGGCGGGCACCTTCAGGCGGACGTCGCGTGCGTCGCCGACGCCCGGCTGTTCCTCGAGGCGCTGCTCGAGGCCGGCCGAGCCATGCCGCCGGCGGAGGATGCGCTGGCCGAGCGCCGCCGCGCCAACGAGGCCGATCGCGCGGCCTGGGAGGCGGCCACCACACCGGGCCGTGGCAGGGCCCGCGACGGCTATGTCGACCAGCAGGTCGTGGCCGCCCGGATCCAGCCGGTCCTCGATCGCGGCGGCATCCTCGCCACCGACGCTGGCAACTTCGCCGGCTGGCCGGCGCGCTACCTCCGGTGGCATGAGCCGGGCACCTTCCTCGGGCCATCATCCGGCGCGATGGGCTACGGGATCCCGTCGGCCATCGGGGCGAAGCTCGCCCGGCCGGATCGGCCCGTCGTGTGCGTCGTCGGCGACGGCGGCTTCATGATGACCGGGACCGAGCTCGAGACTGCGGTTCGCGAGAACATCCCCGTTGCGGTGGTCGTGCTCGACAACGAGCAGTACGGGACGATCCGGATGCACCAGGAGAAGGACCATCCGGGGCGACCTATCGGAACCCGCCTGGGGCCGATCGACTTTGCGGCCCTGGCCCGCGCGCTCGGCGCCCGAGGCGTGACCGTGACCGACAACGCCGAAGTCGGAGACGCGATCGACGATGCGGTGGCTTCCGACCAGCCGACCGTCGTCCACCTGCGTCTCGATCCTGACCAGCTGTTCGTCGGGGACGACGAGGCAGCGACCGACACGTCGGCAGGGGCGCTCGCGCAGCCGGCGTCGAGAGGAGCGTGACGATGACGTCGACGCCAATCCAGGCCGCGATCGATGAGCCGATGCGCATTGGCGGGCACGCCGTCACGGCGGCCGACTGGATCGAGGTCCTCAACCCGGCCGACTCGCGCGAGGTCGTCGGGCGCGTGCCGCTCGGCGGCGCGGACCACGCGGCGGCCGCAACCGCCGCTGCCTCTGCCGCGTTCCCGGCCTGGTCAGGGGCCCCGCCGGCGGAGCGTGCCGCTCGGCTGCGTGAAGCGGGGCAGGCGCTGCTCGGCGACGCCGAGTCGCGCGCGGTCCTGCTCGCACGCGAGTGCGGCGCGCTGCTCTCCGAGGCTCGCGGAGGGGTGCTCGGCTGCACTCGAGCCCTCGACTATTACGCGAAGATCGGCGAGCGCTTCGCCTACGAAGAGGAGCTCCCCAGCCCGAACGGCCGGGTGATCGTGGCCAAGGAGCCGATGGGCGTCGCGGTCGTCATCGTGCCCTGGAACTCACCGACCTACCTCGGCTACCTCGCGCTCGGGCCGATCCTGATGGCGGGCAACACGGTGGTGGTGAAGCCACCGAGCGACGCACCACTGGCGCTGATGGACAGCCTCCGGGTCATCGAGCCATTCTTCCCGCCGGGGACGATCAACGTCGTGACCGGTCCAGGCCCGTCGGTCGGTGCGGCGCTGCTTTCGGACCCGCTCGTCCGCAAGGTCAACTTCACCGGCAGCACCGAGGTCGGCAAGGACGTCCTGCGGGCGGCCGCGGGCACCGTCAAGCGGGTGTCGCTCGAGCTCGGCGGCAACGACCCGGCGATCGTCCTCGAGGACGCGGACCTGGACTTCGTCGTGCCCGAGCTGATCCAGGGCGTGTTCGCCCTCAGCGGGCAGATCTGCTACGACGTGAAGCGGATCTACGTCCATCGCAGCCGATTCGACGGGTTCGTCGATCGCTTCACCGAGGCGGCCGCCGAGTTCGTGGTCGGGAACGGGCTGTCCCCGGATGCGTCGATGGGGGCGTTGGTAAACGCGCGACAGGCCACCTGGGTGGAGGGCCTGCTCGACGATGCCCGTCGGCGCGGGGCCGCCATCCGCGTCGTCGGCCGCAAGCTCGACGACGACGCCTGGTCGCACGGGCACTTCGTCCTCCCGGCGATCGTCACGGACGTGGGCCATGACGCCGAGATCGTCCGCTGCGAGCAGTTCGGGCCGGCCATTCCGATCATGCCCTTCGACACTGACGACGAAGCGATCGCCCTGGCCAACGACACGGAGTACGGCCTTGCCGCCTCGGTCTGGACACCGGACGAGGAGCGCGCATTCGCGCTGGCTCGGCGCGTGCAATCGGGCAGTACCTTCATCAACATCCACCGACGTGGCGCGTCCGGTGTCGACATGCCGTTCGGCGGCTTCAAGGAGAGCGGGTTGGGGCGAGGCCACGGCGTGGTCGCCCTCGAGGAGCAGTTCGAGCTGCACACGATCAGCAGCCGACGGCCGCAATAAGAGGACGAGGAGGCTCGAACGGCATGCCCCGGATCATCATCCAGGCCTTCAAGGGCCGGACGCTCGAGCAGAAGCGCGAGCTCGTCCGACGGATCACGGAAGTCACGGTCGAAGTCTTCCAGGTGACACCCGAGACCGTCACGATCCGGATCGAGGAAGGCGACAAGGAAAACTTCGCCAAGGCTGGAGTCCTCGCCAGCGACCGCGACGGCCCCGAAGGCTGACCGGACGCGTTCGAGGCCCCCCGGACGCGTTCGAGGCCCCCGGACGCGTTCGAGGCCCCCCGGACGCGGCCGCGACCCCACGGCGGTCGGCGTTCCATCCGTTTACGCGGGTGGTGCGAGGTAGGCGCGGGTCCCGCGC
>Ga0299913_10004537_pt1 | contig 11671 bp, 10 predicted proteins | sample RVTome_9_FD_201360 | JGI IMG/M metagenome (GOLD analysis project Ga0299913, IMG submission 201360) | Soil microbial communities from uranium-contaminated site in the Upper Colorado River Basin, Wyoming, United States - RVT155D38 (version 2) ... | reverse complement strand
CGAAGATCGTCGCCGTCGACGTGGACGACCGCAAGCTGCAGTGGGCGCGGGACTTCGGCGCCACCGACACCGTCAACGCGTCGTCCGAGGACGTGGTGGCGCGCGTGCAGGAGCTCACCGGCGGCTTCGGCGCCGACGTGGTGATCGACGCGGTCGGCCGGCCGGAGACCTGGAAGCAGGCGTTCTACGCGAGGGACCTCGCCGGCACCGTGGTGCTGGTCGGCGTGCCGACCCCGGACCTGAGCCTCGAGCTGCCGCTGATCGACTTCTTCGCGCGCGGCGGGTCGCTGAAGTCCTCGTGGTACGGCGACTGCCTGCCATCGCGCGACTTCCCCATGCTGGTCGACCTGCACCTGCAGGGCCGGCTGCCGCTGGAGCGGTTCGTCTCGGAGAAGATCGGATTGGACGACGTCGAGCACGCGTTCGAGCGGATGCACAAGGGCGAGGTGCTGCGCTCGGTGGTGGTGCTCTAGCGAGCGGGCAGCAGCTTTCCGGGGTTCATGATCCCGGTCGGGTCGAGCGCGGCCTTGACGGCGCGCAGCGCCTCGGCGCCCAGGTCGCCGATCTCGGCGCGCAGCCACGGCAGGTGGTCGACGCCGACCGCGTGGTGGTGGGTGATCGTGCCGTCGCGCCGGGCGATGGCGTCGCCGGCGGCCCGCTTCGCGCGCTGCCACTGACCGACCGGATCGTGCTCGTCGCGCGGCGCGAGGACCGTGAAGTACAGCGACGCGCCCGTCTCGTAGGCGTGCGAGACGTGGCAGGCCACGACCGCGGTCGGCAGCGCGGCGGCCAGTGCCGCGCGGACCTCGTCGGCCAACTCCGGAACGGCGGACCAGTACGCCGCCGTCTCCAGCGTCTCGACGCACACGGCAGCGGCCATCAGCGCATCGCGCTGCCTCGGGCCGGCGAAGCGGCCGCGCCGCCACGCCTCGCCGGCCCGCGCGCCGAGCGAGACCGGACGGAACTCGCGGATCACCCGCCGGGTGGCCCCGCGCCGCGCGGCGAGCTCGCGGCGGGAGCCGGCCTCCCAGCCGAGCACCAGCAGGCACGGCTCGGCGACGCCGCGGGCCCTCAGGTAGCGGCGCACCATCGCGGTCTTCCGCCCGCCGGTCATGGACAGCCCGAGGTCGGTCTCGGCCGGGTCGGAGAGCCGGGTGACGTCGGCGAGCGCGCCGCGCTGGGCGAGCGCACGGACGGCCTGCAGGCCCCGCTGCCAGCCGTCGAGCACGAGCACCTCGTAGCGGCGGTGCGTCGGCAGCTGGCGCACCCGCAAGGTGACCTCGGTGACCACCCCGAACGCGCCCTCGCTGCCCAGGACCAGCCGCTTCAGGTCGGGGCCTGCGGCGCTGGCCGGAGCGCGGCCGGCGCGCCACTCGCCGGCCGGGGTCGCCAGCCGAAGGCCCTGCACCATGTCCTCGAAGCGGCCGTACCCCGACGACGCCTGCCCGGCCGACCGGGTGACGGCGAAGCCGCCGATCGTGGCCCGCTCGAAGGACTGCGGCAGGTGGCCGAGCGTCAGCCCGTACGCCGCGAGCAGCCGCTCGGCGTCCGGCCCGCGGACGCCGGCCTGCAGCACCGCGAGCCGGGAGGTCTCGTCCACGCGCACCAGCCGGTCGAGCCGGCGCAGGTCGAGCGCGATGACCGCATCCTTGTCGCCGCGCAGGGCGTCCACGCCGCCGACCACCGAGGTTCCGCCGCCGAACGGCACCACAGCCACGTCGTGCAGCCGGCAGGCGTGCAGCACGCCCTGCACCTGCTCCGGATCGGCCGGCAGGACGACCGCGTCCGGCATCGCCGGCGGGCCGCCGAGCCGGTGCCGCAGCAGGTCCAGGTAGGACAACCCACCGGCCCGACCCCTGCGCTCATCGACGCCGGTCAGCACGTACTCCGCGCCGACCACCCCCACCAGCGCGGCGCGCACGGCCTCCGCCAGCGCCCGCTCGGCGCCAGTTGCGGCGGGGTCGGCCGGGCGCGGGGTGGGGGCCGCGGTGCCCCAGCGGGCGGCGAGCGCGGTAAGCGCGTGCGGCGGCAGGGTGGCTGGGTGGTTCGTCCAGCGATCGCGCGGAGCATCGGCCATGCGTTACAGTGTGACATGTGAAGTCGAAACGTCACACCAACGGTGCCGCGACCACCGGCGGCAGCGCCCGGGTGGACGACGACGCGCTGCTGGACGCCGCCAGGGCGTGCGTGCTCGATGTGGGCTTCCGGCGCACCACGCTGACGGATGTCGCGCGCCGGGCCGGGGTGAGCAGGATGACGCTCTACCGGCGGTTCGCCGACGTCCGCTCGCTGGTCGCCGACCTGATGACGCGCGAGTTCACCGAGCTGATGCGCGAGGCGACCGACGGGCTGCCCGACGCCGGCGAGAGCCGCGACCGCCTGGTGGCGCGGGCCACCGCGAGCATCGCCGCGCTGTGGCGCAACCCACTGCTGGCCAGGGTGCTGGACGTCGACCCCGAGCTGCTGCTGCCGTACCTGGTGGACCGCGTCGGCGCCACCCAGCGGCTGGTCGAGCCGGCGCTGCGGGCCGACGTGGAGGCCGGGCAGGCCGACGGATCGGTGCGCGCCGGTGATCCCACGGTGATCACCCGCGCGCTGTACCTGGTGCTGCAGTCCTTCGCGCTGTCCGCCCGGCCCGCGCTGTCCGACCTGCGCGGGGACGGGAAGCGGGCGCTGCTCGCCGAGCTGGCGAACGTGCTGCACGGGGCGCTGCGCCCGCCGGAAGGGACCCGCACATGATCAGCCCGCTGCCCGCTGGGTCACTGCGCGCCACGTCGCTGAACGCCGCCCGCCGCGCCACCGACCTGGAACGCGTCGACGGCGGCGAGGTCGTCGACCTGCTCGTCGTCGGCGGTGGGGTGACCGGGGCCGGCGTGGCCCTCGACGCCGCGGCCCGCGGCCTCTCCGTCGCCCTGCTCGAAGCGCAGGACCTGGCGTTCGGCACCTCGCGCTGGTCGTCCAAGCTCGTGCACGGCGGGCTGCGCTACCTGGCGACCGGTGACCTCGCGCTGGCCCACGAGTGCGCCGTCGAGCGCGGCGTGCTGATGACCAGGACCGCGCCGCACCTGGTGCGCGCCCTACCCATGCTGGCGCCGCGCTACACCGACACCCCGCGCGTGCCGATGGCCGCGCTGGCCGGCGGGCTGCTCACCGGCGACCTGCTGCGCCGCGCCGCGCGCACCCCCGGCGGCGTGCTGCCGGCGCCGCGGCGGGTGTCGGCCGCGGAGACCCTGGCGCTGGTCCCCGGGCTGCGCAGGGCCGGGCTGCGCGGCGGGCTGCTGTCCTTCGACGGGCAGCTCACCGACGACGCCGCGCTGGTGGTCGCGCTGGCCAGGACGGCGGCCGGCTTCGGCGCGAAGATCATCACCCGGGCCCGGGTGGACGCGCTGGCCGGTGACGGCGCGTCGGCGACCGACACCGCCGGCGGCCGCTCCTTCGAGGTGCGGGCCAGGGCGGTGGTCAACGCCGCCGGCGTCTGGGCGTCGACCCTGTCCGCCGGCATCGAGCTGCGGCCATCCCGCGGCAGCCACCTGGTGCTGGACTCGGCGGCGCTCGGTCTCCACGGCACCGCGCTCACCGTGCCGGTGCCCGGCCAGCCCAACCGGTACCTGATCGTGCTGCCGGCCGCCGGCGGCAGGGCATACCTCGGGCTCACCGACGAGCCGCTGGTCGGCCCGGTGCCGGAGGTGCCGGAGGTGCCGGAGCACGACGTCGACTTCCTGCTCGACACCGCGTCCACGATCCTCGCCAGGCCGCTGACCCGCGCCGACGTGCGCGGCTCTTTCGCCGGGCTGCGGCCGCTGCTGGCCAGCTCCCCCGGCCGGTCCGGCGACCTGTCCCGCCGGCACGCCGTCATCACCGCGGCGGACGGCGTGGTCACCGTGGTCGGCGGCAAGCTCACCACCTACCGGCGGATGGCCGTCGACGCCGTGGACGCCGCGCTGGTCGCGTCGGGGATCGCGGCCGGGCAGTCGCGCACCCGCGAGGTGCAGCTCGTCGGTGCCGCACCCCCGGCGGCGCTCGATCGGCTGGAAGCGCCCCGCCGGCTCGTCGCCCGGTACGGCACCGACGCGCTGCGGCTGGCCGCGGTCACCGAGCTCGACCCGCGGCTCGGCCGGCCGGTGGCGGACGGCATCGAGGTGACGGCCGCCGAGGTGGTGTGGGCCGTACGGCACGAGGGCGCGCTGGACGCCGACGACGTGCTCGACCGCCGCACCCGCATCGGCCTCGTCCCCGCCGACCGCGCCGCCGCCGAACCGGCGGTCACCGACCTCGTCGCCCGCTGCCTCGTCGGCGTCCACACCTGACCCGCGGCGCCCTCCGTCCGCCTTTGCGGTGAATGGACCATCGCACCACTAGATCCGGGCAAATGGTCCATTCACCCGGGATGGTGTTCACGCGCTCATGTACACCTCGGGGCGAGGCCGTCGCAGCGCCTGTTCGTATGCAGCGCGCAATTCCAGCGCTACCACGTCTGGCTCGTCGCGCAAGCTGCTCGGCAGCGTCGGCACAACCACTACACCGGCCGCCGCCAGTCGGGAGTTCCGCTTCACGGTGCGGGCGTAGTCGGCCGGCGCGAGGTGCCACTCATACGAGTCGATCTCCCAGGCGAGTGCGACGCTGTCCAGCCAGCCATCCGGAACAGCGAGCAACCGTCCGTTGGCGTCGTGCACGGGAACGTTCCACGTCAGTTCGGGCAATCCCGATCGGCGCCAGACTGCAAGCGCCCACGCCTCGGCGACCGATCGCACACCGACGAGCAGCTCCCGAAGCACTGCACGTGGCAGCGCAGAACCCGCCTTGCAGCCAGCGTTCAACTCCGCCATCAGATCTTCCGGACGGCACAGCTCGCGCTGCACCAGCTCGGACAGCATGGCCCGCACGTCATCGACCTGCCGCATCCGCCGCGCCGCGTCCAGACCGGCCCTGACCAGCGGAGCGCACGGGAGGCCACCACACCACACCGGCCTTGGCGGCCTCGTGGTCCGTTCGACCGTGACGAGCCCGCAACTGGACGGGCGGCGTTCCGCAGGTACCAGCACGTGGACACCCGAGTCCGCCGGTAACCGGCGCAGCCCACGTTCACGGCAGGCCTCGACCCCGGTCAACTGAGCGTCGGGGCCGGCGTACATCAGCGCGGCTTCGATCCGTTCGCGGCGCGTGGGCCGCCCGGAGTGCATTACCACCACACCAGGCAGCACGCGCTGCCACATACCGCCGGCTCGACAGCGGTCGTCGAGCGTTGATCGCGGCATACCGAGCTGCACCAAGCGGGAGATGCGTGCAACGCCGTGCGGCGCTGCGTTCCGAATCGCGGTCCAGTCGACGGCTGCTCGTCTTGGCATGCCGACATGCTGCGACGAACTGATGCACGCCGGGGCCTACTAGCCGCCGATCTGTGGATAACCACACTGCCTGTGGACAACCTCGTTCCCGGGTGAATGGACCACCCCACCAGTAGAACCGGGCGGATGGTCCATTCACCCGGGACTGCAGGGCGCGGCGGCCTTACGACGCGGCGGCGCGGAGGGCGTCGCGGAGCCTGACGCGGGCGCCGGTGCGTAGCACGGCGTTGGAGTAGATGCGGCCGGCGAGCCAGGTGAGGGCGACGATCGCGAGGATCGCGAGGACTATCGCCGTGCCGACCTGCCACAGCGGGGCGCTGCCGATGGCGATCCTGGCCGGCATGAGGATGGGCGCGAACGGCGGCAGCAGGGACAGCACGGCGATCAGCGAGCTGTCCGGGTTGGCCAGCAGCAGGTTGATGCTCACCACGAACGCGACGACGATCGTCATGGTCACCGGCGCCACCACGCCGTTGACCTCCTCCTGGCGGGACACCAGCGAGCCGACCGCGGCGTACACGGTGGCGTAGAGCAGCAGCCCGAGCAGGTACCAGAACAGGCCGACGCCGAGCGTGCCGAGCGCGATGCCGCCGATGTCCAGCACGCCGAGCCCGGTGGCCACCGACAGCCCGACCCCCGCGATGATCAGCATCTGGAGCAGCCCCACCGCGCCGAGCCCGAGCACCTTGCCGAGCAGCAGGTGCCACGGCCGCAGGGTGGACAGCAGCAGCTCGACCACCCGGCTGGCCTTCTCCTCCACGACGCCCTGCGCCACCGCCTGGCCGACGAACACGAGCGAGCCGTACAGCAGCGCGGCGATCGCGATGCCGAGCACCAGCCGCTGCAGCCGCTGCGGGTCGTTCGGTTCCAGCGTGCTGACCTGGGCGGTCGCCGACTCGACCGCGGCGCGCACGGCGGCCGGGTCGGCGCCGGCACGTTCGAGCTCGGCGTCCAGTGCCCCGGCCCGCAGCACGGAGTCGACGAGCGCGTGCACGCTCTCCGACACGTCGTCCTTGCCGACGAGCCGCACCCCGGCACCCGAGCCGCTGGTGGCCGGGCCGCCGGTGAGCAGCAGGTCCACGTCACCGTCGCGGACGAGCCGCTCGCCGGTCGCGGCGTCCGGCACCTCCTCGACGGCGATCGTCTGGTCGAGCACCGTCGCCGCGGCCCGCAGCTCGCCGGCCACCGCGACCACGTCGGGAGTGGCGGCCAGGTTCGTCGTGCCCTGCTCGTTCGCGACGAACCGGATGAACAGCACATAGCCGGCGATGACGGCAAGCGCCACCACGGTGCCGATCACGAACGCCTTGGTGCGCACCCTGGTGACGAACTCGCGGCGGCCGACCAGCCACACCGCCCGCGACGGCCGGAAGCCACTCACGCCTGCACCACCTCACGGAAGAGCTCGGTCAGGGTCGGGCGGCGCTGGCTGAACTCGCGCACCGGCCCGGTGGCGAGCGCCGCCTGCAGCACCGGCTGCTCGTCCGCGCCCGGGGTCATGGTCAGCAGGGTCCTGCCGTCGCCGCGGTACTCGGCGCAGCGCACCCCCGGCAGCCCGTCGGCCCAGCCGAGGTGCGCCGCCGGCGCGTGCACGAAGAGCTGCGCGGGTGCGCCGGCGCGCAGGTCGTCGACGCTGCCGCAGGCCACCATCTGTCCACTTCGGACGATCCCGACGCGGTCGCAGATGCGCTCGACGAGGTCGAGCTGGTGGCTGGAGAACACCACGGGCACGCCGCCGGTGCACTTCTCGCGCAGCACCTCGCTCATCACGTCGACGGCGACCGGGTCCAGCCCGGAGAACGGCTCGTCGAGCACGAGCACCTCGGGGTCGTGCAGCAGCGCGGCGGCCAGCTGTACCCGCTGCTGGTTGCCGAGGCTGAGCTTCTGCACCGCGTCGTCGCGCCGGCCGGCGACGCCGAGGCGCTCCATCCACTCGCCGGCCGCGGCCACGGCCTCGGCCTTCGACATGCCGTGCAGCTCGCCGAGGTAGGCCAGCTGCTCGCCGACCTTCATCTTCGGGTAGAGGCCGCGCTCCTCCGGCATGTAGCCGATGCGCCTGCGGGTGTCGAGCGTGACGCGCTGCCCGTTCCACCGCACCTCGCCGGCGTCGGCCGCGAGCACGCCGAGCGCGATGCGCATGGTGGTGGTCTTGCCGGCGCCGTTGCTGCCGACGAAGCCGAACAGCTCGCCCGGCTTCACGTCGAACGTCATGTCCTGCAACGCGACGACCTCGCCGTAGCGCTTGCTGACGTGATCTATCTCGAGCACACGGTCACGCTACGACGGCCGGCGGCGGCAGCGCGTCACCCTCGTGACGGGTTCCGCGTCCACCCTCGGGCGGACCCGCCGCCGGCTCGCGGGCCGGCGGCGCGCGGCGGGCGTCAGCGGGCGGGCGCCGCGCTGTTTCCGGGTGAATGGACCATTTGCCCGGATCTAGTGGTGCGATGGTCCATCCACCCGAGGTACAACCTGCCCGCCGCCGGGGTCGCGGGGGTCGTCAGCGGGCGTCGACGGGGACGTAGTCGCGCTCGGCGGGGCCGGTGTACACCTGGCGCGGACGGCCGATCTTGGTGGCCGGATCGGAGATCATCTCCCGCCAGTGCGCGATCCAGCCGGGCAGCCGGCCGAGCGCGAAGAGCACCGTGAACATCTTGGTGGGGAAGCCCATGGCCCGGTAGATCAGCCCGGTGTAGAAGTCGACGTTGGGGTAGAGCTTGCGCTCGATGAAGTAGTCGTCGGCGAGCGCGGCCTCCTCCAGCTGCTTGGCGATGCCGAGCAGCTCGTCGTCGCCGCCGAGCCTGCCGAGGATGTCGTCGGCGGTCTTCTTGACGATCGCGGCGCGCGGGTCGTAGTTCTTGTAGACCCGGTGGCCGAAGCCCATCAGCTTGACGCCGTGCTCCTTGTTCTTGACCTTCTTGACGAACGTGCCGACGTCGCCGCCGCCTTCGCTGCGGATCTTCTCCAGCATCTCCAGCACGGACTGGTTCGCGCCGCCGTGCAGCGGGCCGAACAGGGCGTTGATGCCGGCCGAGATCGAGGCGAACAGGTTGGCCTCCGACGAGCCGACGAGCCGCACCGTCGACGTCGAGCAGTTCTGCTCGTGGTCGGCGTGCAGCACGAACAGCATGTCCAGCGCGCGGGTCAGCGACGGGTCGAGGTCGTACGGCTCGGCCGGCAGGCCGAACGTCATCCGCAGGAAGTTCTCCACCAGCCCGCACGAGTTGTCCGGGTAGAGGAACGGCTGGCCGGCGGACTTCTTGTACGCGTACGCGGCGATCGTCGGCAGCTTGGCGAGCAGCCGGATCGTGGAGATCTCCACCTGCGTCGCGTCGAACGGGTTGAGGCTGTCCTGGTAGAAGGTCGACAGCGCGGACACCGCCGAGGACAGCACCGGCATCGGGTGCGCGTCGCGCGGGAAGCCGTCGAAGAACCGCTTGAGGTCCTCGTGCAGCAGGGTGTGTCGCTGGATCTTCTGGGTGAACCCGTCGAGCTCGGCCCTCGACGGCAGGTGCCCGTAGATCAGCAGGTAGCTGACCTCGATGAAGTCCGACCGCTCCGCGAGCTGGTCGATCGGATAGCCCCGGTAGCGCAGGATGCCGGCGTCACCGTCGATGTAGGTGATCTCCGACGAGCACGCCGCGGTGTTCACGAAGCCGGGGTCGAGCGTGACCATCCCGGTCTTGGCCAGCAGCTTCCCGGCGTTGATCCCACCGGCGCCCTGGGTGGCGTGCGTCACGGTCATCTCGTGCTCACCGCCGTCGTAACTGAGCTTCACCACATCGGGCTCGGTGGACTGCGGGCTCGGTGCCGATGTGGTCGCGGTGGCCTCGGACATCCGTCGTTTACCTCTCACGCTTGGGCAGATCGCGCTGCGCAGAGCTGCCTCGCCGCACCTGGAGTCTCAACGAGCCACGCTAGTCCTACCGATCAACCCAGCGCAGCTCAGAGACCGCCCAGCGTTGATCACACCCGGACCGTCGTCGCGTCGATCTTGCGTGCCCGCAGCAACGGCTCGAGAACGTCGGGGTCGCTGGTCAACACCAGCTCACCGGACCTGGCCAGCAGCGCCACGTGGCCGTCGACCACGTCCCGCGTCCCGGCGGCGGCCAACAGCTGGCCGACCCGTCGTCCGTCGGCGTCGTCGAGCGCGATCACCTCGATGCCGGGCAGAACGCGCGCCAGGTTGGCCTGCACGCCATTCCGCCAGCACGACACCGGCGGGTGGCCGGCTGCGTTTGCTCACGCGGCGCTGGATCGTCGTGACGCGTCCAGTGCGGCCGCGGCCGCATTCAGCTCCTCATCGGTGAACGGACCGTCCTCCGCCTCCCAGGCATCGAGGGCCGCACCCAGCAGCTCGTTGCGAAGCCGACGCGCGGCGGCCTCGGTCAGCCAGGCCGAGACGCTCATGTCGCCGCGTGCGGCGGCCTTCCGTACCGCGTCACCCAGTTCGGGCGGCATCGTCACCGAGAGCCGGTCCACGGTCGCCATGCCTACGGCGGTATCACATACGACCGTGTGCACGGAGCTCGGCCGCCCACGGCGGATCGGCGCCGGGTCGCGAGCAGGTGACGGCCGCGGCGCGGGCCGCGAAGCCCAGCACGTCGCGCCAGCCGGCCTCGTCCACCGACTCCAGGTCCAGCCCGCCGATGGCGTGCAGCCTGGCCAGCAGCGCGGCCTGCACGGTGTCGCCGGCGCCGATCGTGTCCACGACGGCCACCGGCACGGCCGGCACGGACACCGAGACGCCGGCTGCACCGAAGACCGTCAGTCCCCCTGCGCCGCTGGTCAGAACGACCGCCCGCGGTCCGGCGGCGAGCCACTGCGCGACGGCGGACGACAGCTCCGTGGCGACGACAGCGGACGCCGGGTCCGCGGCACCGGCGACCGCGGGCGCCGGACCGGACGCGCCGGCGAGCCACCAGCCGTCCTCGACCGAGAGCTTGAGTAGCCCGACCGACGGCAGCCAGGAGCGGAAGCGGGCACGGTAAGCCTCGGCGTCCGTGATGAGCTCCGGCCGCACGTTGGGGTCGAGCGCCACCAGCCGGCCGGCGGCCGCCTCGCGGTGCAGCACCGCCTGGTAGCCGGCCGCGCCCGGTTCCAGCAGCAGGCCGAGGCTGCCGAGGGACACCGCCAGCACCTGCGCCGGCAGCGGGCCGGGGTCGGCAAAACCGACGGTGGCCGTGCCCGCCGTGTAGAACGCGTACCTCGCCGAGCCGTCCGTGGCGAGCGTCGCCAGGGCCAGCGCGGTCGGCTCCGGGCCGCGCTGCACCAGCGCGGTGTCCACGGCCGACTCGGCGAGCCGCCGCAGCTGCGCCTCGCCGAAGGCGTCGGTCGACAGCCGCGAGAGCAGCCCGACCGGCGCGCCCAGCCGGCCGAGCGCCACCGCCACGTTGAACGGACCACCACCCAGCCGCGGCAGCAGCGCCACCCCGCCCGAGCCCGGCACCACCGTGCCCGCGCCGGGCCGACCGGCGGCCGGCACCAGGTCGACGAGCGCCTCACCACCGACGACGATCAACGCACGCTTCTCAGCCGGTCTTGGTGAGCTTTTCGGGGTCGAACACGACCTTGCCGACGATCAGCCGGTTGATCCCCCAGAGCAGCACGCCGAGCACGAGCAGCCCGCCGGCGATGTAGTAGTCCGACGCCGGCCGGCCGGACAGCACCGGCACCGCAAGGTAGCCGCACAGCACCGCGGCGAGCAGCGGCGCCCACGTCGGCGCCCTGAAGTGCCGGTGCGACACCGTCTCCCTGCGCAGCACCAGCACCGCCACGTTGACGATCGTGAAGACGACCAGCAGCAGCAGCGCCGTGGTGCCGCCGAGCCTGCTCACGCCGTCGGCGCCCGCGGTGGCCACCAGCACGGCCGCGATGCCGGTGGTGAACAGGATGGCCACCCACGGCGTGCGGCGGAACGGGTGCACGGTGCCGAACGCCCTGGGCAGGATGCGCTCGTTTGACATGCCGTACAGCAGCCGGCTCGCCATCAGCATGTTGATCAGCGCCGAGTTGATCACGGCGAACAGCCCGATGAACGCGAACAGCCGCAGCGGGAACCCCGGCGCGCCGACCTTGATCACTTCGAGCAGCGCGTTCGACTTGGCGCCGGCGAGCTGGTCGGCCGGGATCAGCAGCGACGAGGTGATCGCGACCAGGACGTAGATGACCGCCGCGGCGCCGAGGCCGGCAAGCAGCGCCTTCGGGAAGATCCGCGGTGGGTCCTGGACCTCCTCGGCCATGTTGACCGAGTCCTCGAAGCCGACCATCGCGAAGAACGCGAGCGAGGTGGCGGCGGTGACCGCCAGCAGCATGCTCTTGTCGGAGGT
>Ga0299913_10004536_pt1 | contig 11672 bp, 10 predicted proteins | sample RVTome_9_FD_201360 | JGI IMG/M metagenome (GOLD analysis project Ga0299913, IMG submission 201360) | Soil microbial communities from uranium-contaminated site in the Upper Colorado River Basin, Wyoming, United States - RVT155D38 (version 2) ... | reverse complement strand
TGACGCCTGTAACGCAGCTGTTGCAGAGAACGGGGGGAGCCGGAGTGTGGGCCCCCAATGCGGCGCTATGCGCGACGTAGGGGGCCCACACGCTTGGGGCGGCTGGCGAGGGCGGGGGCCGCCGCGAGGTGGAGCCGCCGCGAGGCCGGGCCGCCGCGACCCGCGGGGTCGCCACCGAGGCCCGCCAGACCGCCCGCCTCACTCGCCGCTGGTCAGCGCCCGGTACAGCTCGTTGGCGCTCGCGCCCGTCAGCGACGCCACGACCGCCGCCGCCTTGCGGGGCTTGGCGCCGGCGTCCACCAGGCGGCGCAGGGCGTCGAGGCCGGCCGGCTCGGACGAAGCCCCGGCGCCCGAAGCCGCCCCCGAAGCCGCCCCGCCCCTCGCAGCGCCACCCCCACCAGCGCCCCCCCGCGGCCCCAGCACCAGCACCACCTCGCCCCGCGGCGGCGCGCCGGCGTAGCGCTCGGCCAGCTCGAGGGCGCTCCCGCGCACGATCTCCTCATGCGCCTTGGTCAGCTCCCGGCATACCGCAACCTCGCGATCCGGGTCGAGCTCGGCCAGCAGCGACAGGGTCGCAGGCACCCGGCGCGGCGACTCGAACGCAACCATGGTTTCGCCCGGCTCGGCCAGCACCCGGCGCAGCTCGCCCCTCTTGCGCGGCAGGAAGCCGTGGAAGTGCCACTCGTCCGCCGGCAGCCCGGACGCCACCAGCGCCGTGATCGCCGCCGACGGCCCGGGCAGCACCTCGACGGGCAGCCCGGCCGCCACACAGGCGCGCACCAGCACGTAGCCGGGGTCGGAGACGAGCGGCATGCCCGCGTCCGACACCAGGGCGACCACCGCTCCGTCGCGCATGCGCGACGCCAGCTCGGCCGCGCGCGCTCGCTCGTTGTGCTCGTGGTAGGAGACGAGCCTCGCCTTGACCCCGTAGCGATCGAGCAGGATGCGCGTGCGGCGGGTGTCCTCGCAGGCGACGACGTCTGCCTCGCGCAGCGCCGAGAGCACCCGCAGCGTCACGTCCTCGAGGTTCCCGATCGGCGTCGGGCAGACGACGAGCCGGCCGCTCACGCCGCGGCGCCCGCGGCCAGCGAGTCGAACGCCAGCAGCGCCGCCCCCAGCATCCCCGACTCGTCTCCGAAATGAGCCGGCACTATGCGGACCGTCTCCCGCGCAGCCGGCAGGGCGCGCTCGGCCACAACCGCCCGGGCCGGTGCGAGCAGCAGCTCCCCCGCGGCGATCGCCCCGCCGCCGATCACGATCGCCTCGGGGTTGAAGACGTTGACCACCCCGACCAGCCCATAGCCCAGCCGGCGCCCGACCTCGGCGAGCACGGAGCGGGCGGCCTCGTCGCCGTCGTGGGCCAGCTCGGTCACGATCCCCCCGCTGATCTCGCGCCCGGCGGCCAGGCGCCGCCCCAGCGCCGACGACGGCGAGCGGCGCGCCGCGAGCTCTCCCTCCCGGCCGATCGTCGAGCCCGAGGCCATCACCTCCAGGCAGCCGCGCCCGGGGCACGCTCCCTGGCAGTCCGGGCCGTGCAGGTCCACCACCATGTGCCCGATCTCCGCGCCCATGCCGCGCGAGCCGCGGTAGATGCGCCCGTCGAGCAGCAGGCCGCTGCCGATCCCGGTCCCGAGCGCCAGCAGCACTGCGTGCGAGCAGTCGCGCACCGCCCCATGGCGCGCCTCGGCGAGCAGCGCGACGTTGGCGTCGTTGTCCACCACCACCGGCAGCCCGAGCCGCTCGCTCATCACGTCGCGGAAGCGCACGTCGGCCAGCGGCAGGTGGGTCGACCAACGCGAAACGCCCGTCTCCCACTCGACCAAAGCGGGGATCCCGAAGCCCACGGCGTCCACGTCCGGCGCCGCCGCCCGCACCTCGTCGACCGCCTCGACGAAGATGTCGAGAGTCTCGGCGCGGTCGGCTCCGCGCCAGGTGCGGCGCACTCGGTGGTGGACCACGAGACCCTCGTCCACCACACCGCCCAGCAGCTTGGTGCCCCCCGCGTCGATCCCGATGACCCGCCTCGGCGGCATGGCCGGACGATATACAGAGGGGTGTGAGCGACTCGAATCCGGGCGGCCCGCCGGACTACAAGGTCTACCGCTCGCGGAAGCGGCCGTTGTCGCGCTTCGCGGGCGGAACCGACCTCGACGCCCTCAAGCGGCGGCTCGGCCGTGCCCGCAACGAGGAGCCGCAGGCTCCCCGTGAGCGCGGGGCGATCACGCCGGGCCGGGTGCTCAAGTGGGTCGCGCTGGCAGTGGCAGGCTGGCTGGCGTTGTCGCTCGTGCTGTTCCTCATCAGCGCCCAGTTGCAGGAGGGCGTCTCCGACGAGGCCGAGCGGGCCCTGTCGAGCGACGGCAACCTGCTCACCGGGAGCACGATCCTGGTGCTCGGCTCCGACGCCCGCACGGGCGAGTCGATCGACGAGAGCCAGACGGGCCCGTCGCGGGCGGACTCGATCATGCTCGTCCACGCGGCGCTCGGCAGCGTCCGCAAGCTCTCGATCCCGCGCGACATCGAGGTCGAGATCCCTGGTCATGGCACCAACAAGGTCAACGCGGCCTACGCGCTCGGGGGGCCCGCCCTGACCATCGAGACGGTGGAGGGCTTCCTCGGCAACGGCCTCCAGATCAGCCACCTGGTGGAGGTCGACTTCGAGGACTTTCCCGAGCTGATCGACTCGCTCGGGGGCATCACCGTGGTGAACAAGACGCGCATCTGCTCGCCGCCGTTCGACAACTTCTGGAAGGGGATCCGCTTCCGCAAGGGCGAGATCGAGCTGAACGGCAGGCGCGCGCTGGGCTACGCGCGCGTGCGAAAGAACCCGTGCTCGCCCAGTGAGGACGACCGCGCCCGCGCCGTCCGCCAGCAGGAGGTGCTGCGTGCGATCGGCGACGCCGCAACCTCGCCCGGCGCCTTCCTTCGGCTGCCCCTGGTCAGCTGGCAAGCCCCCAAGGCGCTCAAGAGCGACATGAAGGGACCGGCGCTGATGGCGCTGTTCGCCGACATGGCCACCGGCAACTCCGACCAGACCGAGGTGCTCGAGGCCGGCTGCTGCATCAACGGCAGCAACCTGTTCGTGTCCGACGGCGCCAAGCGGGACGCCGTCGACAAGCTCCTGAACGGGAGCTAGCTCTCGGAGGAGGAAGAGGAGGAAGAAGACGACGACGAGGAGTCGGAAGCCTTCGTGGGCTTCGAGTCCTTGGAGTCGCCCTTCGACTCGGGCTTGTCGCCCGCCTCCGAGGAGGACGAGCCGCTGCCCTTCTTCTTGCCGTAGTCGGTGTTGTAGAAGCCCGAGCCCTTGAAGTGGACGGCCACCGGATGGAAGACCCGCTGCACCGGTGCCTCGCAGGTCGAGCAGCTGGTGAGGGGATCGTCGGTCATCCGCTGCATCACCTCGAAGGTATGCCCCTGCTCGCAGCGGTACTCGTAGATCGGCATGGCACTCTCAGTATAGGAGTGCCGAGTTTCCCCGCAGCGTCAACACATGACCACGAAACGGCGCTGCGAAGGGCATTTGCGACCGGCCGAGGTGCCTTTGGGTACGCCCGCCGGCATGCGGATGTTCGCCTGTCGTTCGCCGTCCCGCGCCGTTCAGTAACCCGGACACCCCTATTGCGACCATTGGCCGTGGTCGTCCGCTTCGCCTCGGACGCGTTTGCTGCGGTGAGCGTCGGCCCCAACAGGGGTCGGCGCATCACCCGCCGCTATCCGCCAGGGGCGGGGGTACGATCCGGCAGAGTTCCAGCAGACGAAAGGCGAAGCAAGATGCACGAGACGACGGTCGACCTTCTGAAAGTCGCGGGGCAGACCATCCGGCCGTTCGGGGAGAAGCAGCCCCGAGGATCACGCCCCACCGATGAGGCGGCTCGCGGCGGACTTGGAACCGCTCGACCCACGACCACGAGTCCGTCTCGAATTTGCCGAGCGAGAAGTGGGGATACGGCTTCTCGGCGAAGAACGTCTCCATCTCGGCGCGGAGTTCATCGAACTGTTCCTTGGCCCGATTGAACTTCTCGATGGCCCCAGCTAGTCGATGCTGGGCCTTACCCTCGTCGTGATGGCTCAAGACAAGCGCGAGCCTACTCAGCGCACCCCGAAGGGCACGGAGATTCCGGTCCCCAAGCGGCGATTCGCAGGGGAGGCTCTCTAGGGCGTGACCACGACGCTCGACCCTCGCGTCCGCTACCCGGCCCTGCACGACCCGAACTGGCTGCGCCGGCTCTACGTCGACGAAGGCATACCCCAGGGCGGCATCGCCAAGCTCGCCGGCGGCTGCTCGGATGTGACCGTTTCCCACGCGCTCAAGCGCCACGGCATCCGCCGGCCCCCTGGCTGGAAGCCGCCGCCCGTCGAACTGCCTCGCGCGCATTCGACCCCGAGCGCGAGTTCGAGGGGCTCGAGCAACGGCTCGGCCCGCTTGCGGATCTCGACGTCGAGGTTCCGCCGGCTGAACTCGAGCGGCGGCTCTCGGAGGGGCTGACCGACCTGGCCGAGCTGGTGCGCCTCGCGGGCGAGCTGCCGCGCGAGCAGCTGTGGGGGCTCGTGGTCGACCAGGTCGACGCGGCCACGGCGCGGTCGGTGGTCTTCGCTGCGGCGGGTCCTAGCGATGCACGTCGATGCGCCGCGAGCGGCTGAAGCCGGCCGCGTGGTCCGTGTGCCCGGGGAGGAGCATGCGCAGGCGAACGTCGCGGCGCGCCCTGACCCGGCGCGCGTAGCGCGAGCAGGTCGAGCCCGGCATGTCCTTCAGACGCGTGCGCGCCACCGTGCGCCATTGCATCGGCGCGGTGCGGCGCTGGATTCGAAGCAGGCGCCCGTCGTGCTCGGGGCAGACCTGGCCGAAGAGGCGGATACGCCGGCCTCGCAGCGGCGTGCGGTCGCTGACGCGCAATGAGATCCGCGGACGCACGGTCACCGTGACGAGGTTGCTCTCGTTGCCGCCTTGGCGCGTCTGGTAGCGCGTGTTGACGCTCGGCGTGCGCAGGAACGAGTAATCGCCCTGGGCGTCGGTGACGGTGCTCGCCACGTCCTGGAGCGAGTCGAACGGAAACGGGTCTTCGCGCAGCTGGATCGTCCGAGCATCGTTGTTGGGCCCAGTGAGCTTGCCGGAGACGGTCACGGCCTTGCCGAACCTGACCGGCTCGGGCGATGTCGCGATCGAAAGATTGCCGGGCTGCTTGGGCGGCTTCTGCGCGCCTGCGACGGGAACGACGGCGCAGGCAGCGAGCAGTACGAGGGCCGCGATTGAGCGTTTCATAGCCTCTGCTGAAACCGGCAGCGGCGCCAAAGTTTCGTTGAGAGCAAACAGTGAAACATCGGTGCATCCCGTCGGGACCGGCCCCGCCCGTCCGCACCCCGCACGCGCACCATCAGCGCGACGGCGGTTGCCGTGCCCTTAGAACGTCTCGACGATGTGGACGTCGTCGAAGACCTCCGGCTCGCCGGCGAGCTGGATGCCCGCTTGCTCGAGCCTCGGCTGGAGCTTGTCGCCGAAGGCGCGGAACTTCTCCGCCGACTCCCAGACCTCGCTTACGTGGATGTCGTGATCGGGGCCGAAGGCGACGTGAAGCTCGCAGCCGTCCGGGGGCCAGTCGCCCGCTCCCGACAGCTCGTCGCGGACCGCGTCGTACTGCTGCTTGGACACGTTCGAGGGTGGAAAGCGAACGAGGATGCTCATGCCGAGGGTCCTTCCGCGGTCGATGATCGGTCGGGCCATCCTAACCCGGGCTAGGCTGGCGCCGCTGGACGCCGCACTCACGGCCGGCGTAGAGGCACGGGTGGACCGGCTAGGTCAGTAGTAGCGTCTCCCGCCCACGGCGCGCCCCATCAGTCCGAGTACTTCGAGGATCAAGCCGACGACCAGCAGGATGATCCCGATTGTCCACAGGATGCCGATCCCAAGCAACAGGCCGAGGATGAGACAGATCACACCGAGCACTATCATTGGGCAATCTCCAAGCCGGTTGTTGGGAGCATTGGCTCGATTCCCGAACGACAACGGGGCGAAACACTCGCCTTAGCGGCCAGACAGGCCACAAAGAGGCATCTCAGGCCGTCTTAGGGCTCTCCAAACGGCTATGAACGGCACCCACACGGCGCTGAGGCCGTTCTGAGCCCGTATCGGTTACCGATCGCTCGACCCGGTGAGGGCGCGGGCTAAAGACCTAGCCCGGTTTCTCGTCGGCGAGATAGAGGACCGCGCTCGCAAGGGCGGCAGTTGCTGCGGATTGAGCATTCGCGCGGTGCGCCTGTCGCACGTCTTCATTACTGGTGCGGTCAATTTGACCGAAGCTCACGCTCACTTGCCCAAGCCACTCTTCTGCCTGACGCCTGTGCTGTTCTCCCATTGCCGGGACGCTACCGCGCCTGCCCCGGGCTTGCCTCCAGGCAGCGGAGGCGGCGTGAGCGCTGGCCCCGCCGCTTGGCGCGCTGCTGGGGGTGGGGCGCTAGCTTCGGCGGAGCACAGTAGGCGCGAACTGGCCGTCGCCGGACGGGGGGGTGCGAGCTTTCCCGTCCGGCTCCGGCCAGCGCACGTGCGCCCCCTCGGGTGAGGGAACACGGTTGCCATCGCTGCCCTTACCCGGGGCGCGAAAGCCGGGCGCCCCCATGTCAGATCGCTTACAGCTAGGTATCCGCTTCGCTGAGCGGTGACTTCTTCCACTTACGTACGGCCTGTCGTGACTCCCACCGCGATGCGGAGCGAGTGGCCGTAATCTGAATCGCCTCCTCGAGCCGCTTGACGTCCTTCTCGAGGGACGAGCGATCCTCGCTTGCGAGCGGGCGCCCACGGTCGGCAGTCTCTGCCAAGCGAACGAGGTGGTCGTAGGCGGCCGCCACCAGATTCCAGTCGTACGCGCTTACGGCTGCGGCGAATGCCGGCAGAGGGAGGCCGTGTGATGGGTGACGAGACGACGACGACCGTGATCGTCTCCAACGTGTCAGTTGGGCTGGTGGAGGCGATGAGGCGAATCTCGGACGCTCACGACCGTTCGCTGTCGGCCGAGTACCGGCGGGCGATCCGCGAGTACGTCGCGGAGCACGAGGTCGATGCTCGCCGAGGCCGGCTGTCCGCCCTTGATGAAGGCCGACTAGCGCGAGGAACCGACTATCACTGCGGATGTTCGCGCCACGTTCGCGACCTGACGCCAGAGGGCCGGGAAACCTGCTCGTTTGCAGGGACTTCCCGGCTGGGCGTGCACTCTCAGTATAGGAGTGCCAAGAAGGGCCTCAAGCGGAGTGCGGCGGGCGCGGCTGCTCGAGATCGTCGAGCAGGGAGACCCGCATGGCGTGCCACACGAGCCAGGCCGTCAGGTGGCTGATCGGGCGCAGAGCGGTGCCCATCACGAAGGCACGCTACCCCAACTTGTGAAGGATCGAACCAGCTCGCTCCAAGAAAGGCCGGAACCTCCGACCTTTCTTCAGGCCGCCGGTAGGGTGCGCCGCATGGTGACCATGGACAAGGTCGTCGCGCTGTGCAAACGCCGCGGCTTGATCTTCCCCGCCTCCGAGATCTACGGCGGGATCGCCAACACCTACGACTACGGGCACTACGGCGTGCTGCTCAAGAACAACGTCGTGAACGCCTGGTGGAAGGCGATGATCCAAGAGCGCGACGACGTCGTGGCGCTCGACTCGGCGATCATCCAGCACCCGCGCACCTGGGAGGCCTCTGGCCACCTGGAGGGGTTCACGGACCCGCTCATCGACTGCCGCACCTGCAAGCGGCGCTTCCGCGCCGACCATGTCGAGGAGGCCCGCGCCGGCACCGCCGAGCACCCCGACGTGCGCTGCGGCCACGCCCCCTCGAAGCTGCCCGGCGACCACAAGGACTGCGACCTCACCGACCCGCGCGAGTTCAACCTGATGTTCGAGACCACGATCGGGCCGGTCAAGGAGGCCGGTTCGACGGTCTTCCTGCGCCCCGAGACCGCCCAGGGCATCTTCCTCGACTTCAAGACCACGCTCGGCTACGCGCGCCGCAAGCCGCCCTTCGGGATCGCCCAGGTCGGCAAGTCGTTCCGGAACGAGATAACCCCCGGGAACTTCATCTTCCGCACGCTCGAGTTCGAGCAGATGGAGATGGAGTTCTTCGTGCCGCCCGCCGACGCCGAACGCTGGTACGAGCACTGGATGGAGCAGCGGCTGGAGTGGTACGTCTCGCTCGGCATCGAACGCGACAGCCTGCGTCTGCGCCCGCACGGGCCCGAGGAGCTGTCGCACTACTCCTCGGCCACGAGCGACATCGAGTACCTCTACCCGATCGGCTGGTCGGAGCTCGAGGGGATCGCCAACCGCGGCGACTTCGACCTGACCCAGCACGCCAAGCACTCGGGGCAGAAGCTCGAGTACGTCGACACCGCCACGGGCGAGCGTTACGTCCCCCACGTGATCGAGCCCGCGGCCGGGGTCGGCCGGACGGTTCTGGCGCTGCTCTGCGACGCCTACGACGAGGACGAGATCGGTGGCGAGCAGCGCACCGTCCTGCGCCTGCAGCCTGCGATGGCGCCGGTCAAGGTGGCCGTGCTGCCCCTCGTGAACAAGGACGGCCAGCCCGAGAAGGCGCGCTCGATCTACGAGGCCCTGCGCGGGCGCATGACAGCCGAGTTCGACGCCGGCGGCTCGATCGGCAAGCGCTACCGGCGCCAGGACGAGATCGGCACGCCCTGGGGCGTCACCGTCGACCACCAGACGATGGAGGACGACACGGTGACCCTGCGCGACCGCGACACCCTCGAGCAGGAGCGCATCGCGGTGGGCCAGCTCGAGGCCGAGCTCGAACGCAGATCGTTTCGGCGCTAGCCCGTGCGGGTACCCCATTTTTGGGGAAGGCGTCTCTCTCGCGGGGGATGCCGGGTCTGTCCATCCCTTCCAGCAGGGGGTAGCTTCTTCATGCGACGCAGCCTGGCGGCCGGAGCGATGCTCCTCGGTTTTCTTTCCCTGAGCGCTCCGGCGCAGGCCGGCCACGGCCTCAAGTCGTGGATCGAGAGCTACTACGACCACCCGGCGCCGACCTTCACGGCGACGACGCCGCCGTCTCCGAACTTCATGTCGGGCGGCGAGGGCGCCAGCTGGGAGCTGATCGCGTCGATCCCGACCGGCAACCCCCACACCGACGTCGACTTCTTCACCCAGGGCAACGAGACGTTCGCGTCGGCCGGGACGCTCGCGCTCGGCCCCAACGGGGGCGGCCAGACGATCGTGCGCCTGGTGGACGACGCCGGCGAGGTCGCACCGGAGTTCGTGTCCAACCACCCGTCGGCGACCTGCGCCAGCCGGCCCGACGCCGCGCTGGGCCTCCAGCACGACATCGAAGCCGCGCCCAAGGGCGATGCGATCCTCAACGAGCCGCACGCCAGCGCCGTGCGCGAGGACACGCAGATCATCGTGGACGCCACCGACCAGCGCGGGCGCTGCCACGACCAGAGTCCGCTGGGTCTGGTGAACAGCCCCCGCGGCGGGCTCGAGATCGTCGACGTGACCGACATCGAGAACCCGGTCGAGATCGGGCTCACCAGCCACATCGGCGAGGCGCACACGGTGAACGTCGATCCGAAACGCCCGCACATCGCCTACGCGGTCACCTCCGACGCGATCACGATCACGGGCGGCCAGCGCCAAAACGAAGTCGCCGCCTCGGCCGACCAATTCGACCTCGACGGCTTCGAGGTCGTCGACATGTCGTCATGCATGAACTTCCCGGCGGGCACCAGCGTCGACGACAAGCGCGACCAGTGCAGGCCGGAGGTCTACCGCTACCGCTACCCGACGCTCGACATGTCCCTCGGCCACGACTTCCAGGGCTCGATCTACGGCTGCCACGAGCTCGAGGTCTACGAGAACGACCGCCTCGCCTGCGGCAGCGGCGGCGCGGCGATCCTGTTCGACATGAGCGGCGCGTTCGATGACAACGGCACGCCGAGCGACTTCTCGGACGACACGCCGAACGGGACGCCGCTGCCGTGCAGCGAGCGCGCGAGCCTGTCGGCTCCGCCGATCCAGACCGGGGCGCAGGTCGTCGACTGCGTCGACGGCACGGGGGCGACCACGACCGACCTCGACGTCCCCACCTGGCTCGCGAACGGCGCGCCGTCGCTCGAGGGCGTGCAACACCTCGGCACGGTCCACCATCAGGGCCGCGGCGGGCAGTACCCGTCGACCGAGGACAACGACTTCAACCACGAGACCGAGCTGACCGAGTCGGGCGACTTCCTGCTCGCGACCGACGAGCGCGGCGGCGGCGTGACGCCTCCGGGAGCGACGTGCACGCAGGGCGCGGACAACACCATGGGCAACGGCGGCATCCACGCGTACCGCGTCGATCGCCTGCGCACCGACGGCCCGCCCGACACCCCGGAGGAGGCCTGGGAGGCGTACGCGCTCAACTCACAGGGCGAGAAGGCGATCTACCGCGCCCCGGTGCGGACGGGGGCGCAGGCCACGGTCTGCACCGCCCATGTGTTCCAGCAGATCCCGGGCCAGAACCGGATCTTCATGGGCTGGTACTCGCAGGGCACCCAGGTGGTCGACTTCACCGAGAACCCGGACGGGACGATCGACTTCAAGGAGGCCGGCTTCTTCTTGCCGCTCAACGCGAACACGTGGGTCTCGCACGTGTTCAAGGTCGACCGCAACGACGACGGCTCGTTCACCTACTTCGGCGCCACCGGCGACTTCAACCTGGGCGAGGACGGCCGCAACACGATCGACGTCTACAAGGTCACGATGCCCCCGCCGCCGAACCTGGCGGGCCAGGGGCCGGGAGCGGGCGGGCCCGGGGGCGGCCCCGGTTCCGGCTCGGGCGCCGGCTCTGGCGGCGGCACCGCGACAACGCCCACCGGGGGGCCGGGGAGCGAGAGCACCCGGCGCTGCATGGGGCGTCGCGCCAACTTCACCAGGCGCGGGCTCGGCCGCTTCCGGCTGCGCCTCAGGCGGCGGCTCGTGCAACGCCGCGCGGGCCAGCCCGGCAGCACCCGGCGAGGCCGGCGCGTGTACCGCTACTGCGTCAACGGCGACCGCAGCGGCAGGGTGATCGTGGCGTTCGATCGCCGCAACCGCGTACGCCTTGTCGCGAGCACCGCGCGTTTGCACCGGCGCGGCAGGATCGGGCGCGGAACTAGGGCACGCCGCCTGGCCCGCGGCGCGGATACCAAGCGGATCGCGCGCGGGCTGCAGGCCTCGCGCGGGCAGCGCTTCCTGTTCGGCACGCGCCGGGGCCGGGTCCGCTACGTGGCCGTGGTCGACCGCCGACTGGCCGGCCGGCCCCGCCGGCTGCGGGGATACGTGAGGCTCGCCGGGCTGCGCTGACGCCGCCTCGGTTGGGCTGAGCGCGCTTGGACTAGAGCGTCCGCAGCTCGGCCAGGATCGCGTCCTCCGCCTCGCCGTACTCCGGCGCGCACCAGCGCCAGCGCGCGCCGCCGACCATCTCGGTGCGGCCGTCGGCGAGGTGGTTCTGCAGGCGCTCGACACGCAGCTCCACGGCCACGACCCTGTCGGCGGCCTCGAGGCGCTCGGCCAGCACCCGGGCGCGCCCGTGGGCGGTGAACGCCAGGCCAGCGCCCATCAGCAGGAGCGCCGCCGCCGGATCCTCGCGCAGACGGCGCAGCGTCTCGCGCCTGCGCCCCAATGCCAGCAGCAGCCGGTCGTCGCCGGCCCGCGTGAACGCGGTCACGGGT
>Ga0299913_10004535_pt1 | contig 11672 bp, 11 predicted proteins | sample RVTome_9_FD_201360 | JGI IMG/M metagenome (GOLD analysis project Ga0299913, IMG submission 201360) | Soil microbial communities from uranium-contaminated site in the Upper Colorado River Basin, Wyoming, United States - RVT155D38 (version 2) ... | reverse complement strand
CCCGCTCGATCTCCCGCTTGGTCTGGAGCAACCCGCACAGCATCTCGGCGAGGAGGCGGAAGTCGCGTCCCTCGTCTCCGACCGGCTCGACCGAGCGGTACTGGGTCTGCGGGCGCCCCACGCCGGTGCCGCGGCGGACCTGGTGGGAGACGAGGCCGGCCTCCTCGAGGCGCCTGAGGTGCGGCCGCAGGGTGTTCGGGTGCAGCGAGAGCCGCCTGGCCATCTCGCTGACGGCGACGGGCCGGGCAGCCTGCTTGAGGTAGCGGTACAGCCGGAAGCGCGTATCGTCGGCGAGAGCCTTGTGGATCTCGTTTCCCTTGGTCGCCACGAACCGTCCCTTCGAGTTCGACCGATACGCACGGTCGGAAACAGGATAATCTGGTAGCGATGGTGACGGAGGAGAAGGTCCGCGAGGCGCTCCACGGCGTCCTCGACCCGGAGATCGGAAAGCCGATCGACGAGCTAGGGATGCTCAAGGGCGTGGCGATCGAGCCGGACGGGACGGTTCGCGTCCACGTCCTTCTGACCATCGCCGGCTGCCCCCTCAAGGACCGGATCAACACCGACGTGACCGGCGCCGTGGCACCGCTCGAGGGCGTGACCGGGGTCGAGGTGATCCTCGGCACGATGACCGGAGACCAGCGCGAGGGGATGGTCCAGCAGCTCCGCGGCGGCGACGCGCACGCCCAGCCCACCTTCTTCACCGAGGGGAACACCGAGACGATCGCGGTGGCCTCCGGGAAGGGCGGCGTGGGCAAGTCGAGCGTGACGGCCAACCTCGCCGTGGCCATGGCCGCGGAGGGACACAGGGTCGGCGTCCTCGACGCCGACGTCTGGGGCTTCTCGATCCCCCGGATGCTCGGCGTGGCGGGCCAGCCCGTGGCGTTCAACGACATGATCCTGCCGCTCGAGGCGTACGGCGTGAAAGTCATATCGATGGGGTTCTTCGTCAGCGACGAGACCCCGGTGATCTGGCGCGGACCGATGCTCCACAAGGCGCTCCAACAGGTCCTCGGAGACGTCTACTGGGGAGAGCTCGACTTCCTTCTCGTCGACATGCCGCCGGGCACCGGCGACGTCTCTCTCTCGCTGGCAACCTTCCTGCCGAGCGGCTCGATGGTCGTGGTGACCACGCCCCAGGACACCGCCGCCAAGGTGGCGGAGCGCGCCGGGCGCATGGCCCAGCACCCCAACGTGAAGCTGAAGCTCCACGGCGTAATGGAGAACATGTCCGGTTTCGTCTGTCCCCACTGCAACGAGGTCACCGACCTCTTCGGGACGGGGGGCGGCCAGGCATGCGCGGAGGCCCTGGGAGTCCCGTTCCTCGGAGCGATCCCCATGCAGGTCTCGCTCCGCGAGGGATCCGACGCCGGACGGCCCATCGTCGTGGACGAGCCCGACTCCCCCGCCGGAGTGGCCCTTCGCGACCTGGCCTCGCTCCTGGCCAAGAGCGCGAAGACCCGGGTCGGGAAGTCGCTTCCGCTCTCGGTAGCCCACTAGGCCCGCACCTCGTCCGAAGCCCCCGGTATCTCCAGACCGATCGTCTCCGAAGTCGGCCGATTTGTCCGCCTTGGCGAGGGGTCGTATGTCAGTACCCCCGTCTAGGATGCGAACACATGTTCGAGGTGCCCGTATGAGCTCGCTCCGCTCTGCCCTGGATGAGCTCCAGGCGGAGGATCTGTGGGCGGTCGACGGCGATCAGCTGGAGGCCGACCTGATCGAGCTCGAGCGAGCCGCCCGGGTGCTCCAGGCCGAGCGCCTGAGGCGCATCGCCGAGGTGGACCGCAGGGGCGAGTTCCGTCGCGACGGCCACCTCTCCATCTCCTCCTGGCTGGCCAGCCGCCTGCGTATCGGGGTGCAGGCGGCAGCTAGCGAAGTTCGGTCTGCCAGAGCCCTGAACGAGATGCCTCTCACACGGTCAGCACTGGCCGGCGGTGAGGTGTCGGGGCAAGCGGTGCGACTCCTCGTCCGGGCCCGGGAAGCCCACCGGACTGACTTCTCACAGGACGAGAAGGTGTTGCTCGACGCGGCCAAGCGGCTCCGCGTTAGAGACCTCTATCTGGCGGTCGAGCACTGGCGACAGGCGATCGACATGGCCGCGACGGCGGAAGAGGAGGCGATTCGTTATCACCGCAGGTATCTCCACGCGTCGTCCACCCTGCATGGGACGGTTCGGGTGGACGGGGATCTGGATCCCGAGACGGGTCAGTCCTTCCTCACCGCGCTCAACGCGGTGAGGGATGCCGACTCTCGGAGCCGGGGAGGCCCGGACGTTCGGTCCGGCGGCCAGCGGCGCGCCGATGCGCTCGGTGAGCTCTGCCGGCAGTGGCTGAGCGCGTCGCAAAAGCCGAAGATCGGCGGGGAGCGTCCACACATGAGCGTCGTCGTGGACGTCGAGTCCCTTGCGGGGGGAAGCGGGCGCTCGGAGTTCGAGAACGGCCAGCCGCTTCATCCCGGGGCTGCGCGACGACTGGCGTGCGACGCGGCGATCTCGCGGGTGCTCACGACGGGCCGCTCGGAACCGCTCGATGTTGGCCGCCGCACACCGATCGTGTCTCCCGTCACTCGACGAGCCCTGGTGGTTCGGGACAGGAACTGCACCTTCCCGGGCTGCGACCGGCCGGAGGAATGGTGCGACGCGCACCATGTCAAACACTGGGCGGACGGCGGACCGACGGCCCTCTCGAACCTCATCCTCCTGTGCCGGCGGCACCACCGGGTGCTACATGAGACGGGCGGCTTCCGAGTGGAGATGGCGGATGGAAGTCCAAGGTTTCGCCGAGCCGATGGGACGATCCTGGAGGACCGGGCACCCCCTTGAAGCGTGAAGAAGCTCGTCCTGTCGGGCGCGCCGAGCTAGTCGTGGGGGCCGGGAGCCGTATCGCCGGGCTCCGATGAAGCAGAGCCGGGCGGGGGCTCCGTCATGCCCGGCTCCCGGGGAGGCTCGAAGTCGGTGGTCGGACGTTCCGGTTGGCCGACCGTGGTCGCCCCTCCTTCACCTGGGAGCTGGCCGGCTGCCTGCTCGGGCAGGGGGTTGCGCCAGTACCTCCAAAGCGTGAAGACAGAGATGACGATGACGCCGATCGCGGTCAACTGGCTGCCGGTGAGGCCGAAGTAGGTCTTGTCCACCCGGAGGAAGTCCGTGATCACGCGTCCGGTGCCGTAGGCGATCGCGAAGGACATGATCAGCACTCCCTCACGCCTGGGCAGCTTGCTGAGCCAGCGGAGCAGGAAGAAGAGACCGAGGGCGATGACGAAGTCGTACAGCGCGGTCTGGTGCACTCCGGGGCCCTGAGCGATCACCTCGGCACAGCCGAACCCGTCCGGGGTGGCGCGGCAGAGCGTCGCGCTCTCGCGGGTGATCTGCTCGACCAGCCCGCCCTCGAGGGGGGCGACCCAGCCGGTCGCCTCGCTGCCGGTCCACGGTCCCGGTAGCTCGCCTCCCCTGTAGCCCCAGGCGCCGGGGAAGAGCGTCGGCTTTCCGAGGTGGTCTCCGATGACGAGGTCGCCGATCCGGCCGATCATGATCCCGAAGGCGAGACCGATCGCCGCCGAGTCCATGACCTGCGGGAACCTGTAGCCGTATCGACGCATCACAGGGTAAGCGAAGAAGACCGCGCCGGCGATGCCTCCGATCAGGCTGATCCCGCCTTCCCAGATCTTCAGCATGTCGACGAAGGACTCGAAGTCCTCCAGGTGGCCGAGGACGTAGAAGAACCGGGCCCCGAAGATGGCGCCGACGAGGGCCCACAGCAGGATGGTCCCCACGTGATCCTCGTTGAGCCCCCGCTTGCGGCCCTCGCGGAGCATCCACCACGAGCCGCCGAGGTAGCCGAGAGCGATCCCGAGACCGTGGGGTGAGACGGGGCCGATCCTGTCGAGGACCGGCCAGCCGATGACGCCGAGGAGCTCCACGGCGGGGGAGTCTATCGGAGGATGACGGGAGAGACCGAGACGCTCCAGGTGTCAGCGACGACACGCCCCAGGAGCAGCCCCCCGGCCACGTCGGCGGGATAGTGCACCCCCAGGTAGACGCGTGAGACCCCCACCGCTCCCGCCAGGAGGCTCATGGAGGCGCGGGCCCCCGGGCCAAGGCCCAGGTCCCTGCCGGCCACGGTCACGAACGTGAGCAGCACCGCCGGGTGACTGCTGGGCCAGGAGGCGCCCGAAGGCCTGTCGATCAGCAGACGATGCGCGTGGCCCTCCACCTCGTAAGGACGCAGCCTGTTGAAGAGACGCTTGAGGCCCTGTCCGGCCAGCCAGGTCGCGACCGCGGCGGCGAGCGCATCGGCGGCCTCGCGCCGCCGGCCTCGCGCGAAGATCGCCGCGGCGGCGGCGCCCGAAGCCCACAGGGAGCCCAGCTCGGTTATCCCGGTGAACAGGCGGTCGAGCCCGGGGCGCTGCATCCCCGAGTTCATCCGGGCGAACAATCGGTCGTCGGCTCGGCGCCCGCGCCCCCGGATCGTCACGAACGCCAGGCCCAGGGCCACCACGCCTAGCACCGCCGTGCGCCCACCGCCCTTTCGCCGCCCCACGGTCGGGCATCATAATGGCGCTCCATGAAGGAGAACCGCCCAGCCGAGTCGACCCCCGGCCCTTCCTCGCCGGAGCCGGCCGCGGAGGCGCGGCCGAAGCGGTCCGAGTGGGAGGTGGCGGAACGCAAGAGGCGGAACGCGACGATCGCCCGGCTGATCGTGGGCCTGGTCCTCCTGGTTCTCTTCGTGATCTTCGTCTCGCTCAACTCGGATTCGGTACCCGTCCACTTCATCTTCGTCGAGACGAGCACGCCTCTTGTCTGGGTGTTCCTGGTCTGCGCGCTGATCGGAGCCCTGGTCGCCTTCTTGCTGGGCCGGGCCGGGCGCCGGTCAAGCCGCAAGTACATCAAGGAGCTGGAGCGTCGCCTCGACGCCGGTAAGCGCAGCTAGCTAGCCCCGCTCCGCCTGCTGCTTCTGCGCCCGTATCCCGCGGCGCAGCAACGTGGTCGCCCCGAAGACGCGAAGGGCGCGCCCGATCAGGTCGTCGAAGGGTCCCGTGTGATGCAGGTGGTAGTCGACCTGGTGCTCCAGCCTCGAGCGCAGCCGTCCCGCGGGGTGTACCCAGGTCTGAACGTCGGCGTCGATGGGTCCGGAGAGCCGGATCCGCGAGTAGCGCGGAGGGTCGAGCTCCTCCACCTGGGCTCCCACCCGGAAGTGCACACCGGCTCCCCCCAGCTCGGTCCAGTACCGCGCCCCTTCCTTGAGACCATCGTCGGGCACGTCGTACACCGCCACGATGTGCTTGTTCCAGCGAGGGAGGTTTCGCGGATCCGAGACCACGCTCCACACATCTTCGACCGGAGCGTCGACGATGATGCTCTCGCGGATGCGGGTCACGCAGGCCTCACCGTACCGCTCGCCCAACCGCTCCACCACACGGCGGTTCGCGGCCGTATCCGGATGACGCCGTCTTCGTCCGTCAGATCACCGACCTCTCGTTGAAGCTCGGCTCGGCCGGCTCGCAGCTCGCCGGGGCGGTAGACGGAAGCTGGGCCCCGCAACAGCACCCCGCGCATCTTCGCCGCCCTCCACGCGGATGCTCGATCCACGACCAGCGAAGCGTCGCCGCGCCCCCCGTCGCCGGCGAGGTCGAGGGTGCGAGCCGGGAGCCTGGCGAAGAAGCCTCCCCCGGAGCCGGTCCATCTCGCCGGCAGGGCCACGGGCCCCCGTGGGCTCGAGAGGCCGACGACACCCTCGCCCGGCTCCTTCAGAAGAGAGCGCAGATCCTCGGGGAGCCGGTCCTCCGATAACCCCGGGCTGGAGCTCCGGTAGGACTTGAGGCCCGTGGCGCTCTCGCCCCATGGGCCCCAGCTCTCCAGCACGTCGTCCTCCGTGAGGAGCGCGCCGGATCTGAGGTCGATCGAGAAGGCGACCCGCCCCGGCGGGGTCCACGCAAGGGGCACCCTGGTCACGTCCCGCGCGTACCCGGCGAAGAACTTCGCGTTCTTCATGGCGAATCGGACCGAAGCGCTGGCCACTCGCGGCCCGCGACGCAGCGAGGCCGGCCAGGTGCCCGGATCCAGAGCGTCGTAGAGCGTGACGGGTCCGCGGAAGGCGAGCCAGCGGTCTTCGAACCCGACCAGGCCGCCGGCCACGGGTTGCTTGCGCCACAGCTTGGCCTTGGTGGTGCCGCGGCCGGTCGTACCCCAGACACGCCCGCCGTCCAGGACGAAGACCACGGGCGTCACGTGCGGCCCCGCAGTAGACGGGGCGCCCAGGTAGCACAGCGTTCCTTCGTTCAGGATCCTGCGCGCCTCTCCGGGAAGCGAGCTCATCGGGCCTTGGGCACCGGAGGGAACGCGACCATCAAGCCGGTCCAGACCACGTGGCAGGCGACGGCGGCCACGACTCCCCCCGTCATCGCCGCGAGGACCGTCCAGACGACCCCCCCCACCACCGCGCCGAGGACGATCGGCACGCTGCCGCTCAGGGCGTTGGCGGCGACATAGACCAACCAGCTCATGACGAGAGCGAGGGAGGAACCGAGCGCTTCGCGCAGCGCTTCCAGAACCACCCCCCGCCACAGGAGCTCCTCCCCCGGGGCCACCAGCAAGGCGGAGACGACCAGGGCGAGCGGCAGCGATATGGCTCGGCGGTTCTCGTACAACGACTCGGTATGGCGCGCGAGCGGAGGCCACCGTCCCGCGACCGCCATGAAGCCGGCCGTAGCCGCGTAGAGCCCCGCTCCAGCCGTGAGGCCGAGTAACACCGCCCACCCGACACCTGCACGAAGCCGGCTCGCCTCCACGACCCCGGTGAGCAGGGAGGCGGCTCCCAGCACCGGCATCAACGCACCGTTCGCGACCCACAGGGACACGCGACCGGAACGGATCAGCAGCCACGTCCCCGCGACGGCGAGCGGACCGACGACCGCCAGAACGATGGCCGCCGCGGGCATCTATCCGAGGAACCCGACCTTGGCGGCCATCTCGGCCGTGAACGCCGTGATCACCGCGAGGTAGAAGAACCCGGTGGCCCCCTGCACCGCCCTGGCGCTCTCCCCCCGCAGGCTGGCGCGTATGAGGAACGCGATCAGCAACGTGCACCCGACCATGCCGAGCGCCAGCCAGGTGGTCAGCCCGGAGACCCCGAGTATCACGCTGAACCCGGCGGTGTCACCGGTGCCATCACCCAGGCCGAGAGCAACGAGAGCCAGTGCCTCGACGGCGGCCGCCACCAGGAGGAAGACCGAGAACCGCCGTATGTGATCGCGAGGCAGCCTCCTGTCGGTCAGGTACCAGTGCCCGAGGAGCAACCCGTCCATCACCGCACCGAGGAACGCCGAGCCCGCCAGGAGCTGGATCAACGCCGCGAGGTCGACGCTCCCGCCGGTCGACGCGAGCGCGAAGAGCATGACGGCCGCCGCCGGCAGGGACAGCCAGCCGGCGACGCGCGCGACGACGTCGGCCCGGAGAACGAGAGCCGCAACGACAAGGCCGAGCAGGACGCATAGGGGAAGCACCGAGATGACCGCGAAGCGCTCCGCCCCCGTGCGTGCCTCTCCGGCGCCGGAGCTCAAGGCCAGCGCCGCCAGCAGCGCGCTTGCGAGCGCCACGCCCGATGCAAGGAGGAAGAATCCGCGCTTGACGGATCCCCACAGGCCGCCCAGCCACAGGATCGCGGTCCCGCCCGCGGCGGTCTCGGCGAGGACCAGGGCGACGGTGGCTGACGGACCTTCCATGCAGGCAAAACGGTAGCCTACCGAGCGTGCTCGAACCCGGACTCGAAGCCACTGTCGAGGAGACCGTGACCGAGGACATGACCGCCGAGCGTCTCGGCTCGGGGGATGTCCCCGTGCTGGGGACCCCGGCGATCCTGGCTCTGGTCGAAGCCGCCGCGGTCGCGGCCGTCTCGAGCGAGCTGGAGCCCCCCAGCACGAGCGTCGGCGTCTCGGTGCAGCTGGAGCATCTCGCGCCCACCTCGGTCGGCGCCTCGGTGGCCGCGACGGCCGGGCTGATCGAGGTCGAGGGCCGGCGGCTCCGCTTCTCCTTCGAGGTCACGGACCCGGCCGGCCCCATAGCCCGCGGCGGCCACGTCCGGGTCATCGTCGAGCGGGAGCGCTTCCTCTCAGGCGCCCGCGAACGCTCAGGCTGAGCGTTGGCAGGAACGTCAGATCTGCACCGAACCGGCAGGTACGAGAGGCCTCCGCGGCGAATACAGTCCGTGTAGGCCGACCCCCGCCCGGGAGGCCTCCATGGGTGCCGATCCCTGGGAGGGAGCCCGCATGAGACGAGCGCTGATCCCCATAGTCATCCTGGCCCTGACCGGTGCCCAGGGCCCTGCTGCAGCGGAGGATCCCGCCGAGCGGCCAGAGCTTCCTACGCTGCGTGTTCCCGCGAACGCGGTGAGCGCCTCCTCCTCGGGAGGAACTCTGGACGTGGACGGGTCCGCGCTCCGGATCGAGGACCTGATCCTCGAGCACATCGACCCCTCGGACGTGCGCACCCACCCCGACGCGGTCCGAGCATTCATCGAGGCCACCAGCGGCATCTCGCTCCCCGATCTTCGTCCCGAGCACTCTTCCGACGGCGACCCCTCCTTCTCTCCGGCGCAGAGCCGGGCGTTCGACGAGCCGCCATCTCCGATCCCCGGTGAGGAGCCGACCGGAAACGTCTCCTACCCCTCGCCGGGTGGCGACCTGACGGGTGACGGCCTCGCGGACGTGCTGGTCTTCGACGTCTCGCTGCCCTCTGAGAAGATCCACGTACGGGCTCTGGCGGGAACCGACGGCCACCAGATCTGGCAGAGGCCTCTGGATGCCTCGGACGTCGTGGGGATGCCGGTGGGGGACCTCACGGGTGACGGCATCGACGACCTCCTCATGTGGACCTTCGAGGTCCTGGAGGAGACCGAGGTGGACGACTGCCCGAGCCAGTCGAGCTGCCGCTACCAGTACGACGCGTCGTACGACTGGATCGTGGGACTGCGCTCCGGCGCCGACGGCAAGCGCATCTGGGCCACCCGGTACGCCGGCGAGGACCACTACCTATACGACCACCAGGTGGAGGGAACGCCCCCCGTGACGTTCACAGAGCGGAACGAGGAGAGCTACCTGTCCTCGAACTACAGCGTGTTCCCGTACGTCTCCGGAGACCACGACGGCGACGGCCTCGCCGACCTGGTGCTGGAGAGCATCGACATCGACTTCCTCCTCGAGAACACCGACGAGGTCACCGCCGGCGTGGTCCACCAGGACACCGGACAGATCCGCCTCCACGGCGCCGCAAGGGCGCAGGTGACCCGCGGCAACAGCGGAGCGCCCCTGCTAACCCGCTCGTCCGAGATGGGGCCGGGGGTGGCCCTGCTGCAGCCCGTGAACGACCTGGTGGGAGGCCCCGCACCCGATCTTCTCTGGGAGGAGTCGGTCCTCTCCGACAACAGCTACTCGTGCATCAGGGTCGAGGCCATCGAGAGCTGCCCCGACGAGCCCGACCGGGGCTACGCGATCGAGCTCGACCTGCTGGACGGGGACACCCTCGAGCCGGCCTGGCAAGCCGGCGTGGACGACATCGTGGACGGCTTCGCCCTGGCCCTGCCCGATGACGTCACCGGCGACGGCGTCGATGACGTCATGGTCATGGCCCTGGTCGAGCAGGAGCTCCCCTTCACCCTCCGACTTCTGTCCGGCGCCGACGGAACCGAGCTCTGGACTCGCGAGCAGAGGCCCGGCTCCCATTACTGGGAATTCCCGGTGATAGTCGAGGACCTGACCGGCGACGCAACCGCCGATCTGGTCCTGGCCAGCTTCATGACGCTCGGAGAGCCGATGGAGAGCGGGTTCGCCGCGGGCTTGGCCCGCGTGGACGGCCGAACCGGGACCACTATCTCGGAGACCATCCGGCCGTTCGCCGGGATCGGCGATCACGACTTCACCTCCACCTTCCTCTACATCGGGAGAACGGACGATGTCGACGGCGATGCCGGCGCCGACGTTCTGGCCGGCTCGGTGGCTTCGGGATACGACGAGGATCCCGACGCCGGAGGGTCGGTCCTCGGCGAGGCGAGGTCCTCCGTCGTCATCGAGTCGGGGCCTTCGGGAGATGTGATCCACGAGAAGAGCGAGGCCGAGCTCTTCACCGTCGAGGCGCCGGCGGACCTGAGCGGCGACGGGCTCGCGGACGCCTTCGAGTGGCATTACCCGATCACGGAGGATGGGGACTTCGGCGTGGTCGTCCATCGTCTCGCCCCCGCGACCACGCTCTGGTCGCGAACGCTGACGGAGGACGAGTTCTGGAACATCTGGACGGGGGGCGACCACGACGGGAGCCCCGGCGAGGAAGTGCTCTACGGGCGAAACGACCTGATGGCCAACCACTGGAAGTCGGCGGTGGCGAGCCTCCGGGGATCCAACGGCTCCGAGCGGTGGCGCTCCGAGAAGTAGCTAGCCGAGGTAAGAAGCCCGCTTCATCAGGTTCGCGTCGACCATCACGTTGATGCACGCGGCGACACCCGAGTCGAACGCCCGCTGCAAGGCGGGGCGGATCTCTTTCGGGTCTGCCACGCGCTCCCCGTAGCCGCCGAGCCCTTCGACCATCCTCTCGTAGCCGACGTCCTGCTCGAGGACCGAGGCTGGCGCGTTGCCCTCGCCGTACAGGGCCTCCTGCGCGACCTTGATCTGTCCCCAGGCCCCGTCGTTCCCGATCACTCCCACGAACGGGATGTCCTGGCGGATCGCGCTCTCGTACTCCATGGCGTTGAGGCCGAACGAGCCGTCCCCGTAGACGATCAGCACCTGCTTGTCGGGCTTGGCAAGCTTCGCCGCGATGGCGAACGAGGGGCCCACCCCGAGGCACCCGAAGGGTCCGGGGTCGAGCCAGTGGCCCGGCTGTCGAGCGTTGATGATCGAGGCCGCAATCCCGACTATGTCCCCACCGTCACCAACGACGATCGCGTCGGGATCCAGGAAATCCCTTATCTCCTTCGCGTAGCGCTGCGGGTGGATAGGCACGGCGTCGGACTCCATCCCCGCCCGGGCTTCCTCGTTGAGCCGATTCTCCTCGTCCCGGATGTCTGCGGTCCAGGAGGGCTCCTCCGTGCCGCCCACGCCCTCGGCGAGGAGCTGCTCGATGACCTTACCGGGGTCGCCCACGATCCCAACGTCGACGGGGCGGTTGCGCCCGATGTGTGTGCCGTCGATGTCCACCTGGATGACTCGGGCGCCCTCCGGGAGCCGCCGGCCGAACCCCATCCTGAAGTCCCAGTCGACACCCAACGCCAGTACCAGGTCCGTCTTGCCCATGGCCGCCTTGCGAGCCGCGGAGAAGAAGTAGGGGTGGTCCGGAGGAAGGCTCCCCCGCCCCAGGGAGTTCAGGAAGACTGGCACCTTCAACGCAGCCGCCAGCGCGGCCAGGGCCTCGTGTCCCTCGGACCAGCGGATCCCCGCGCCCGCGAAGACGATCGGATGCTCCGCCTCGGACAGCAGCCGGGCGGCGCGCCCGACCAGGTCGGGGTCGCCCAGGGGCCTGGCCTCGGTCCGGTACCCCTCCGGGATCTCGTAGCCGGTTGGCCACACGTTGAACTGAACGTCCAGGGGGATGTCCAGGAAGACCGGCCCCTTGCGGCCCGAGGTGGCGTGGCGGAACGCCTCCGTGACGTAGTCGGCGATCCTCCGCGTCTCCCAGCACGTGCGGGCCCACT
>Ga0299913_10004534_pt1 | contig 11676 bp, 13 predicted proteins | sample RVTome_9_FD_201360 | JGI IMG/M metagenome (GOLD analysis project Ga0299913, IMG submission 201360) | Soil microbial communities from uranium-contaminated site in the Upper Colorado River Basin, Wyoming, United States - RVT155D38 (version 2) ... | reverse complement strand
GCGGCACGCTCGAACAGGCGCTGCGCCACCGGCCGTACCCGGCGACGGTGCTGTGGGGCCGCAACGACCCCGCACTCGGCGCGGCGCGCGCCGCGCACCTGGCCGAGGTCCTGCGGACGGCGGATCCGACGTTCGTGGACGCGAAGCACTTCCTGCAGGAAGACGAGCCGCTCGCGGTCGTGGACGCCATCGTGCGCACCCTGCAGCCGTGAGCCCCCTGCCCCACAGCGGCCTCGCGGTGGCCGTCGACGTCGTCGCGCTGTCGCTGCGCCCGGCCGGGGAGGGACTCGAGCCGGTGTTCCTCGCGCGGCGGCGCGAACGCGAGCCGTTCCGCGGCGACTGGTCGCTGCCGGGCGGGATCCTGCGTGAACGGGAGGACCTCGAAGGGGCCGTGCGCCGCGCGCTGTCCAACGCGATGCCGCTGGAGCACGTGCGTCACCTCGAACAGCTCGCGACGTTCGGCGAGCCCGATCGCGACCCCCGGGGGCGGGTGCTGTCGGTCAGCCACCTGGCGCTGCTGCCCGAGCCACGGGCGGCGGCCGACGGCGCGGCCTGGCTCGCGGTCGCCGACGCGCCTGCGCTCGCGTTCGACCACGCCGCCATCCTGGCCGCCGCGATCGAACGGCTGCGCGGCAAGCTGTCCTACTCCAACGTCGCCCACGGCTTGCTCGGCGAACAGTTCACGCTCAGCGAACTGCAGGCGGTGTACGAGGGAGTGCTCGGACGCGAACTCGACAAGCGCAACTTTCGCAAGAAGGTGCTGTCCGTTGGCTTGGTCGACGAAGCCGACGGGGTGCGGCGCGGGCCCCACCGGCCCGCCCAGCTGTACCGCTTCCGTCACGACCGACTGGTGCTGCTCGACGACGCGATCGGCTGACGGAACGCGAAAGGGGCCGCCCGAAGGCGACCCCTTTCGAAAAGACCTGACGCGAGGGACTTAGCCCTCGGCCGGGGCCTCCTCGGCGGCGGCGTCGTCGGCCGGGGCCTCCTCGGCGGCGGCGTCGTCGGCCGGAGCCTCCTCATCGGTCATCTCGGCGTCCTCGGCGGGAGCCTCTTCCTCGACGGGAGCCTCTTCGATGGCCTCCTCCTCGGTGGTGACGTCCTCGGTGGTGTCGTCGTCGGACGAGCAAGCCACGCCGGCGAAGGCGAGGGCGGCGATCATCGCGGCGAGCATCAGGTTCTTGCGCATGTGGAGTCCTCCAAGACTTTGGCGCTGGAGCCGGCAGCGATATGCGTGCCGACTCGGCTCTGGTGGCGATGGCCTTGACGGCAACTACACCAGTAGGAGCTAGTCGGTATCCAACCGCATCCGGAGCCCAAAATGCGGGAACCTCCCCTGTCCGGGCGGACAGGTCACGAAAGGGGCAGGTCGGTCCTGCGGAACCGCAATCCCCTGCTGCGGGGCTCCAAATGCATCAGTCCCGTGGCGGAGAGAGCGCGCAGATCTTCACGCGCCACGGCCAGCGGCGTGCCGGTGCGGCGGGCGTAATCGGCGATCGACAGCGCCTCCTGCGACGCAAGCGAGGCGGCCACCTCGGCCGCGCGGGCCGCCAGATCCGGTAGCGGCCGGGGGGCCACTGCGTCGGCGGCGGCCTCCAGGGCCGCCAGGACCGCCTCGGCGTAGCCCTCGAGCCACGGGCCGAGGTCGCGGCGGCGCATCGTGGCGGCGACCTCGAGGTGGTACCCGGCGGGGTCCTGGCCGAGCCGGTGCTCCACGACCGCGCAGCCGTGCGGGTCGATGCCGCGCGCGCGCAGCACCACGCGCGACGCCGCACGGGCGACCCGCCCGTTGGCGCCAGTGAACGGCTGCCATTCCAGCAGGCGCTCCTGCACGATGCCGGCGACGACCACCCCCGGCAGGGCCGCGGCGCCGAGGCGCCCGCCGGATCCCGCGAGCCACCCGCCCAGTTCGTCGAGCAGTTCGGGCACCCGCTCGGGCGGGGGCGTGTTGTACAGCACCTTGCCCTGGGCGCCGTCGTGCAGCGCGAGCTCGACCGCGCGCGGGCGGCCGGCGTCCTCGGGCGTGACCAGGCCGGCGGTGATGCGGGTGTGCAGTTCGGCCAGCGCCTCGACCGGCCGCGCGAAGAACCACGCCGCGATGTCGCGCTCGGCGTCGAACGTGCGCAGCAGGTTCGCGTACTCGGCGGCCGCGACCTCCTGCGTGGGCAGCTCGTCGAGCTTCAAAGTGCGCGCCCAGCTCCCCCGCGTCTCCCCCACGGGTTCGGGCAGGCCGGCGACGAGCGGCTCGCCACGCGCTTCGCGCCCATCCACGGCGTCGGCGGTCGCGTCCTCCAGCGGGCTCGCGTCAAGCCGCGCCGACCAGCGCGCCGACTCGCGCCGGGCCTCCGCGACCGTGGCCGCGCGGCGATCGGGGTCCGCCCCCGCCAGGCGCGCGGCGGCGGCCTCGGTCTGGCAGAGCAGTTCGACCAGGTGGTCGGTGTAGTCGACGCGCAAGGTCAGCGGACGCGGCGCGCGCCGTGGTGGCGGCCGAGCAGGTAGCCGCCCGCGGCCAGACCGGCGGTGCCGGCGCCGTAGGTGGACAGCGCGGCGATGCGCTTGGCCTGGCGCGCGAACTCGACCACCGGCCAGCCGCGTCGGTGCGCGACCGACGTCAGCGCCCGGTCGGGGTTCACCGCGACGGGGTGCCCGACGACCTGCATCATCGGCAGGTCGCTGACCGAGTCGGAGTACGCGTAGCACTTGTGCAGGTCGTAGCCGCGCTCCACCGCGAGCTTGTGGATGCGCTCGGCCTTGCCCTCGCCGTAGCAGAACGGCGCCGCGAGCTTGCCGGTGTACACGCCGTCGACCAGTTCGCTCTCGGTGCCCAGCCCGCCGGTCATGTCCAGCGCAGCAGCCAGTTCGGCGACGACCTCGACAGGCGAGGCCGAGATGATCCAGACGTCGCGGCCGGCCTCCATGTGCATGTCGACCAGCGCCTGGGCTTCGGGCCGTACCTTTTCGATCAGCTTCTCCACGACGCTCGGCACGAACTGCAGCAGGTCCTGCTGCGGCGTCCCCGCGACGCTGGCGAGGATGCGGTCGCGCAGGTCGGCGGACTTCTCGTCCGACGCGCCGAGCAGGCGGAACATCAGCGCGCTCGCGGCGTCGGCGACCAGGCGCGGCAGCGGCAGCATCCCCTCGCGATAGGCGGCGCGCGCGAAGTAGAAGGCGCTGGTGCCGCCCATCAGGGTGCGGTCGAGGTCGAAGAATGCGGCGGCGTCGGTCATGCCGGCCAGTCTAGGGAGCCGCACCATGCCTTGTCGCCGTCCACAGAGCACGCCAGGGACGGGACGGCCTCCTGTCATGCTTCCTGCAGCAGACACGGGAGGACTGCACGTTGAATACAGAATCGGCGCAGCGACTCGGCCAAGCTCTGGTACCCCTCGTGGCGGATCCTCCACTCTGGATCCATCGCATCGTCGAATCCGTCTCCTTCATCGACGCCCAGACCATTCGGCGAGCACGCAGCTTCGACTTCACCGTGCCTGAAGGGACGCCACAACTCGACGGCCGCACCATCGTCCCACTTGCCCTGCTCGCGCGGCGCGTGCTGTCTGAACTCGATGTCTGTGACGACAGTGGCAGACGGCTGCCGCTGTTGACCTCAACACAGAACGGCGACGTCTCGGCAGCCTTGCTCTGGGCCATCGCAGAAGAAGGTGGCATCGACGATCCAGAATTCCTGGCAGCGCTCAGCCGGCTGCCCACCCGCGAAGGAGGCGATCTCGACCACGTCCTGACGCTCCTGAACCATCGTCACGCCGGCCAAGAGGTCATCGACCTCGCACGTGCGCTCAGCACCGGCTTCATGGTCTACGCGCTGTGCGACACGCCGCCTGGGCACCGATCACTGATCAAGCTGGCCTACTCGGAACCTCTCGAATCGGCTGGAGCAAGGCGTGACCTCAGTCAGTTGCTGGGATGGGCGCCCCTGGAGGTCGCATTCGAGGTGCGCGCGGCTGGGGAGGCAGCGAGCTATCACTTTGAGGTGACGGCGCCGACGGGTGGAGTGGTCCGAGCGGCCAGCCTGGCCGTCGCGACCGAAGACCAGCACGACGTTCCGAATCTGCCGGCAAATCAAGTCGCGCAAAGCGACGACGCCGGACGGCTCGTGCACCTGCACCTCAACAGCGTGCCGCGGACCTCGGCCGGCAAGGTTCTGGCGCAAGTAGTGCCAACGAGGGCCGGGTGGCTCGCCAATGCAGCATTCGCCGCCTGGTCCACCGCCGTCATCCTCGTCGCCGCCTATGTGACGAGGGGACGGCTATCGGCCTCGCCCGACTCGTCCGTGACCCTGTTGCTCGTTTCGAACGGCTTGATTTCCGCAGTGCTCGGGCGCCCGTTGTCGCATGACTTGACAGCGGTCATCAGCCGCGGACCCCGACGCATTGCCCTGGCGGCGGCAGTGTCGTCATATACGGCGGCGTTCGTGTTTGTCGCTGGGTTCCAAGGTGCGACCCTCGGTGTGGCGCTCATCGCGACCTGGATGGTCGCTCTGGTGAGCGCGATCGCCTTGACTCGCAGTTGGGTGAACAGCGGCTGATGCCGACCAATGTCACAGGGGTAGATTAAGGTTGCTTGAGAACGGGAGGATGCGCCGTGGCCAGCAAACGAAGCGCCGACACCGGCAACCCAGCAGTCGAGAAGTACTTCGATCAGCGGGGGCACAGGAGCGCGTCTTTCGTCGTCCGCGATGCGAATGCGGTCAACCGCCCGTCCGTCTGGGCCGTGAAGAAGGCAAAGGAAACGCCCGAGGTGCGAGGCAAGTAGCTCAGGACTGCCGTGCCTCTGGGCAGGCCTCGCGGTAGCCGCAGCCCTCGCAGCGCTCGCTCGGCTTCGCCGGCCACTCTTGCTCCTCGCGCAGGCGGGTCGCGAAGGACCGCACCGCCTCGACCGCCTCGCGCAGATACGCGGCGTCCGCGTCGATCGACACCTCGACCGGATCGTCGAGCAGCCGCTCGAACGTGACGCGGATGATGCGCCGGCCGCCGCGCCAGCGCGCGTCGGCGGCCACGAGCAGCGCGTAGACCTTGGCCGAGAAGTCCAGGGCCAGGTCGTCGCCCGCGGCGCCGGTCTTGTAATCGCGCACCTCGAGCACGCCGCCCGGCCACTCCCACAGCGCGTCGATACGGCCGTGCAACAGCAGGCGCTCACGCGGCGGCGCCCACAACAGCGTCTGCTCCCCGCCGAGATAGTGCGCGCCGCGCGCCCCCGGGCACACAGTGCGGTGGGCCGCCAGCGCACGAGCGATCAGCGGATCCTCCAGCGCCCGCGCCTCGGCGAGCTGCGGCTCGTCCTCGTCGTGCAGGCTGATGATCTCGTGGCGATGGTGCAGCTCCTCGTGCACCGCCTGGCCGCGCACCAAGCCGGGGCCCTCGACCTCGTTCATCCCGGGCAGGTGCAGCAACTGCTTGTTGCGGTAACGGCGCGGGCACCATTCGAAGTCGGCGCGCCGAGCCGCTCCAACCACCACGTGCGGCTCGGCGGCGAGATTGATCGTCACCTCAGCCCACTTCGCCGGTGGCCATCAGGATCAGCTCGGCCGGTGGCTGCTGGGACACCACCGGGCAGGAGCGCAGCACCGGGCACTGGTGACACCACCATCCCGGCGAGGCCTGCGGGGCAGGGTCGTCGAGCACGTCGAGCACGCGTTCGCCGATGTCGTGCGCGGCTCGGCGAATGCGGTCGCGGTCCAGCAGCGCCTCGCGCAAGACGCCGTGGAGCAGGTCGAGGTGCGCGACCTGGACGAACGCCGCACCGTCGCGCGCGAGATGGACCGCCTGCGCGTGCACACGCGGGTCCTCGCCGACGTCCGTGCGCGGCGCCCCGAAGCCCAGGCGGCGCAGCTCGACCCCGCCGTCCTCGATATCGAAGGTCAGGTCCAGGCGCAGTGACAGGGCGAAGCGGCCGCTGGAGTGTTCGATCAGCGGGAAGCGCTCGTCCGGCGTGCGCGGGACCCCGGGCCGCTCGCCCGCGAGCTCGACGTAGTGATCCAGGCCGCGGCGGAACAACCAGCGCTCCTCGGCGAGCAGCCCCTCGGGCGGCTCGGTGTGCAGCAGCCCGTCCAATCCGCCGCCCAGGTGCGCCTGCTCGATCGCCTGCTCGACCAGGTTGCCAACCAGGAACGCGCGATCGGCGTTCGCCCTGGAGAACCGCACCATGCCCACGCCGCCGCCGACCTCACGCACGAAGCGCAGGCGGCATTGCGCCGCCACCGCAAGCAGCGACGGTCGCACGCGCGGCCGCTCGGAATCCATGCGGGCACCGTAACCCACCGCTGTGACGGCCGGCCCCTCAGCCCTCGATGCCGTCACCCGGCTCGTCGCGGCGGATGTCGATCACCTCGACGTCGATCACGGTGGGATCCTCGGCCGCGCGTGGGCGGCGCGGCCCGCTGGGCCGCAGCGTCAGCCCGCCCAGGCCCGACATCGCCCGCACCTGGCGGCGCAGCGCCCGGTTCACCAGCCGCCGCGACGGCGGCAGCACGCACAGCAGGCCCACCGCGTCGGTCACGAAGCCGGGGGTGAGCATCAGCGCCCCGCCGACAATCACCAGCGCGCCGTCCGCCACCTCGGCCGCGGGGATGCGGCCCTCGGCCAGCGCCGTCGCAAACGCGCGCCAGGCTCTGGCGCCCTCGCGCTTCAGCAGCACCGCGCCGGTGATCGAGATGGCGAGCAGCAGGCCCAGCGCCGTGCCCCAGCCGGTGAGCTGCGCGACCCGCACCAGCGCCCAGATCTCGACCAACGGGACGCCGATGAGCAGGACGATCAGCAGCGGCACCTACGACGCCTTCTTGCCGCGCTTGGGCTTGTCCGGCTTCGCCGCCCCACCGTCCTTGCGCTGCTTGGACGCCTCGACGGACTCCTTCAGCGCGGCCATCAGGTCGAGCACCGCGGCCGGTTCCTCGCCGTCGTCGGCGATCGTGATCTCTTGCCCCTCGACCTTCTGCTGGACCGCCGCAAGCACGCGCTCGCGGTACTCGTCGCGGTACTGGGACGGGTCGAAGTCCTCGGTCAGGTTCTCGATCAGCGTCTGGGCCATCTGGACTTCCTGCTTGCGCGGCTCCGGCAGCTCGTCGACGTCGAACTCCGCGAGCGTCACCTCGCGAATCTCGTCGGGCCACCACATCGTCTCGAGCACCATGACCTCGTCGCGCAGGCGCAGGGTCGCCAGGTGCTCCTTGTCGCGCACCGCGATTTTGCACACCGCGACCGTGTTCTGATCCTTCATCGCCCGCGCGAGCAGCGCGTACGCCTTCGCGCCCGAAGGGTCGGGGGCCAGGTAGTAGGCGCGCTGGAAGTAGATCGGGTCGATCTGTTCCAGCGGCGTGAACTGCAGGATCTCGATGGTGCGGCTGGACGCGGGCTTCATCGCCTCCAGCTCGTCGGGGGTGAACACCACGTAGCGGTCGCGCTCGTACTCGTAGCCCTTGACGATGTCGTCGTAGGCGACCTCTTGATCGTCGGCCTTCGCCACGCGCTTGTAGCCGATGCGGCTGTGGTCGGACGCCCGCAGCTGGTTGAACGACGGCGTCTTGTCGTCGGTCGCGGTGTACAGCCGCACCGGGACGTTGACGAGACCGAAGGACAAGGCGCCCTTCCACAAGCTGCGGGGCGGCATCGGGACCTCCTGAGAACGGGGAAGACGGCTATTTTCCTACCCTGGGGGTCCGCTTGTCACCCTTTATGTCAAGAAGCGGAAGCCCGCCGCGCCCGCCATCGCCACGACGATCACCACGATGAAGGGCGCGCGCAGCAGGACGGCCACCGCGCCGAGCGCCACCCCGGCCGACCGGCCGTCGAGCGTGAGCGCGCGGCCGTCGCCGAAGGTCTGCACGGCGACGAGGCCCGCGAGCAGCGCCGGCGGCAACAGCCGGACAACCCGATCCAGTCGTGGCGGCATGCGGCGTCCGCCCGCGAGCAGGGGCCCGACCCCCTTGAGCAGATAGGTGCCGGCGGCCAGCGCGAGGATCGCGGTCCACGTCATCGGACGAACCCTTCGGCGTGCGGCTCGGGGCCGCGGCGCGCGAGCAGGCCGCCGAGCACGCCCGCCGACGCGGCGATGATCGGCACGCCCGGCGGGGTGAACGGCACCAGCGCCAGAGCGACGGCGGCCCCGCACGCGGCCGACAGGCGCCCTGCGCGCGAATCCAGCAGCGGGCCGAGCAGCGCGAGGAAGCCCGCGGGGAACGCGGCGTCGAGCCCGATCGCCTCGGGGTCGCCGAGGCGCCCACCGGCCAGGGCGCCCAGGACCGTCGCGAGGTTCCAGCACACGAACACCGACGCCCCCGTCAGCCAGAACGCGCGGCGGGCCGCCCGCGGCTCGGGCTGGGTGAGCGCCATCGCCGCGGACTCGTCGATCAGCAGGTGCGCCGCGAGCATCCGGCGCGGCAGGCGGCCGCCGAGCACCGGCGCGAGCGCGAGGCCGAACGCGGCCATGCGCGAGTTGAGCAGCAGGCCGCTCGCGACGGCGGCGATCGGGGCGCCACCGGCGGCGATCACGCCGACGGCCGCGAACTGCGAGCCGCCGGCGAACACCAGCGTGGACAGCCCCACGGCCTGCCACAGGGTCAGCCCGGACGTCGCGGCGAGCACCCCGAAGCTGAGCCCGTAGATCCCCACGGCCACGCCGAGGACAGCGGCTTTGCGCACGTCCGGGTCGGCGGGGAGGAAGGGCATCGCTGGTAGGAAAGCGCATGGTCGGGCAGGCTGCGAACCCGCATGGCGACCATCCCGACCACCGTCGAGTTCCCCCGCGCGCTCGAGGCGCGCAAGCGGGGGCAACACTGGTTCGCCGAGGTCGACGGCGCCGAGCTGCAGTTCTCCAACCTCGACAAGGTGTTCTGGGGGCCGGAGGGGCATCTGAAGGGCGACCTCGTCGCCTACTACGACAACATCGCACCGACGCTGCTGCCGTACCTGCGCGACCGCGCCCTGACGCTGAAGCGCATGCCCGACGGGGCGGACGGCGACTTCTTCTACGAGAAGCAGGCGCCCGCCTACACCCCCGAGTGGATGCGCCGCGTGCCGATCACGTCGCGCGAGGGGTCGAGCCAGTGGGGCGAGGCGAAGCGGCGGACGGTGGACTACCTGCTCGCCGACGACACCCGGGCGATGCTGTGGCTCGCGAACCTCGGCTGCATCGAGTTCCACCCCTGGCACAGCCGCGTCGACGACATCGGCCACCCCGACTACGCGTTCTTCGACCTGGACCCGATGGAGGTGCCGTTCGCCACGGTGCGCGAGGTGGCGCTACTGGTGCGCACGGCGCTGGACCGGCTGGGGCTGCGCTCCTACCCGCGCACGTCGGGCGCCACCGGCATCCAGATCTACGTGCCGCTGGACCGCGTGCACTCGGCGGCGCGCATCCGCGAGTGGGTCGGGCGGGTGTGCCGGCTGCTCAACCGCGCCGACCCAGAGCGGACGACGATGGAGTGGGCGATCCGCGACCGCACCGGCAAGGTGTTCCTGGATCACGGCATGAACACCGAGGGCCGCAACATCGCGTCGGTCTATTCGCTGCGCCCCGAGCGGGGCGCGACCGTCTCGGCGCCACTGACCTGGGAGGAGCTGGAGGGCGAGGTCGAGCCGGGCGACTTCACCATCGCGTCGATCTGGCGGCGGCTGGACGAGGTCGGCGACCTGTTCCTGCCGGTGCTGGCCGGGGGGCAGGACCTGCGCACGGCGATGGAGGCCGTGGGCATGCCGGCCGAGTCGCCGGAGGACGACGACGCGAGCCACGACGTCGGCCCGGCGCGCCTGGCCGAGTACGACGCCAAGCGACGGTTCGACCGCACGCCCGAACCCCGGGGTGTGTTGGAAATGACCACCTCAGGTGGTCAAAAGCAACACACCCCGGGTGGGGCGGGGCGGTTTGTGGTGCAGCACCACCTCGCGACGCGGCTGCACCACGACCTTCGCCTGGAGCACGAAGGCGTCGCGCCGAGCTGGGCACTGCCCAAGGGGCTGCCCGACATCCCCGGCGTGCGCCACCTGGCCGTGCGGACCGAGGACCACCCCGTCGAGTACATGACGTTCGAGGGCGACATCCCCCACGGCGAGTACGGCGGCGGGCCGGTGCGCATCTGGGACCATGGCACCTACGACCTGCTCGAGTGGACCGACGGCAAAGTGAGCGTGCGCCTCCACGGCGAGCGCCACCGGGGCGAGTGGCACCTGTTCCGCATCGGCGGCCAGGACGAGCCGAACGTGTGGAACGTGATCCGCCACGACGAGCCCGCCGAGGGCGAGCTGCCCGCCGACCCGCCCGCGCACGCGCCGATGCTCGCCACGCTCGCGTCCGAGCCGTTCGACGACCCCGGATGGCTGTTCGAGGTGAAGTGGGACGGCGTCCGCGCGATCGCCACCACGATGCGCCCCGGCACCGGCGGGGACGGCTCGACGCGCCTGGTCAGCCGCCTCGGCAACGACATCACCGACGGCTACCCCGAACTCGCGGCGCTGTGGGAGCGGGTGCTCGCGCGCGCTGCGGTCCTCGACGGCGAGATCGTCGCGTTCGACGAGCGCGGGAACCCCTCGTTCCAGCGCCTGCAGCGGCGCATGCACGTGCGCGGCGCCGCGCTGGAGCGCCTGCGTCGCCAGATCCCGGTGGTCTACGTCGTGTTCGACCTGCCGTGGCTGGACGGTGAGTCCCTGTGCGAGCTGCCGCTGGAGGAGCGCCTCGCGCGCCTCGACGAGCTCGTCGTGGAGGGCGAGCACCTGCGGCGCAGCGAACCCATCGCCGAGCACGGCGTCGCCCTGTACCAGGCGGCCGCGAGCCGCGGCCTGGAGGGCGTGATCGCCAAACGCCTGGGGACGCGCTACCTACCCGGCAAGCGCAGCCGGGACTGGCTGAAGCTCAAGGTCCGCCACGAGCTGCACTGCGTCGTGGCCGGCTGGCTGCCCGGCGAGGGGGCGCGGGCGCGGCTGGGCAGCCTGCTGCTGGGGATGTGGGAGGGCGACCGCCTGCGCTACGTCGGCAAGGTCGGCACCGGCTTTGACGACGCCGAGCTCGACCGGCTCTGCCGCCTCATGGAGGAACTCGGCAGCGCCGAGCGCCCGTTCGCCACGGCCGCCCCGAACCCGCCGAAGGCGGCGCGCTGGATCCGCCCCGAGCTGGTCTGCACGGTGGAGTTCAGCGAGGTCACCGAGGGCGGGCAGCTGCGCGCGCCGTCGTACAAGGGGCTGGTGGAGTTGGACCCGCGGGACTGCCGCTACGAGGACCTGGCGGCGTCGACCTAGGACTCGGAAGAAAGGAAGCGCGCGAACGGACGGTTCATGGCGTCGAGCGCGGAGCGCACCGCCGCCACCGACAGGTCCCCGCGCGACAGCGCCGAACCGACGTAGAGGTCACGGCCGCGCGGCCCGTGGCAGCCCACCGCCGTGTGCACGACCGTGTGGCCGAAGTGACCGTCCGGCTCGAGCACCTTGAACCACGCGAGCTCGAGCTGGACGATGTCGCCGAGAAACTGCTCCAGCGCGTCCAGCACCGCCTCCGCGGCCGACCGCGCCACCGCCCGCTCGTCGTCCGGCCCGTCGACGCGGGCCACCGCCGCCCGCCCCGCCAGCGACAGCGTCACGTCCACCGCGGTGGACCCGATGCCGGGGAACACCTGCAGCTCGGCGAACACGGGGCGCAACTCGTCGCGCGAATCCGGTGTCACCGCCGCCAAGTCGC
>Ga0299913_10004533_pt1 | contig 11677 bp, 9 predicted proteins | sample RVTome_9_FD_201360 | JGI IMG/M metagenome (GOLD analysis project Ga0299913, IMG submission 201360) | Soil microbial communities from uranium-contaminated site in the Upper Colorado River Basin, Wyoming, United States - RVT155D38 (version 2) ... | reverse complement strand
TCGGGCACGTCGCCGGTACAGTGGGCCACCGCCACCCCTAACGTATCCAGGTCAGGGAACAAAGCCGCCCCTTCCCTCAGATGACGGGCGTCCACGTTGCGGTCCCCGCAGAGGGCGGCGAGCAGCAAGTGGGTGAACGCCCGCTCATCTCGTTGTGTGACCGCCTCTCCAAGAGTGCGATCAAGGGCCTCGTCCTGGGCCGGCAAGTGGGACGCCAGGTCGCGCAACGCCATCTGGTGGTAGGCGCAGGTCCGCGCCTGCGCCACCAGGGACTCCGTCGTCGAAAAAGCCGGTGCGGCGTGCTCAGCTGCCATGGGTCTGTCTCGTGTGATGAGGCCGATCCGGGGAACTCCGGCCGACACCAGAGGATGCGCCCCCGGCACCGCCCCTTCTGGTTTCAAGCGTGATCGGATAACCGATGCCATCTTCCGGCTTGTTAAGCGGCCACCATCAGGTGCTCTCAGATGGCGTCGTGACCCCCTGAGTGTCTCACACCATGCCGGCGATTTCCAGATTTTGTGGGTTCGTGCCCAATAGACCTGAAAACAGCCTGTTGGCGAGATTCTACTATCATCGCACCCGTAAGTGTATACCACCGCGCAAGTCACGCCTATAGATACAGGAGGTTTAACCCGATCTATCGATTGGCACACCACGGCTACAGAGAGTGACTCGTCCACCCTTCCATACCCTGCATCGCCCGCCATATCTTTTCAGCCGTCAGCGGCGTATCCAGATGGCGCACACCGAAGCCCGACAGGGCATCCAACACGGCATTCGCCACCGCCGCTGGCGCCGGGACTGTCGACACTGACCCAATGCCCTTCGCGCCGAGCGGGTTCGTCGGCGATGGCACCTCCAGCGTCTCCAGAATCAGATCGGGGACCTCGTGCGCCCGGGGGAGGGCATAGTCCAGGAGGCTTCCCATCAGAGGTTGACCCAGCGGGCTGTAGACCACCTCTTCGCTCAGGGCCTGCCCGAGACCCTGGGCAATTCCCCCGATAATCTGACCTTCCACCAAGCGAGGGTTGATGATGCAGCCGCAGTCATGGATGCCGACGTAACGACGGATAGTGACCCGGCCCGTCTCTCGGCTCACCTCAACCACCACAGCATGGGCACCAAAGGAGAAGGGCGCGTCTGGCAGGGTATAGGTGCCACGGAAAACCAACCCGCGCTCGTCCTCCATGGCGCCGTGTGCCTGGTGCGCCGCCTCCTCCACCAGTTGGGACAAGGCCAGCCTATTCCCGGGCTGGTGGCGGTTCAACGCGAGACCGTTTTGAAAGTCGATATTCTGAGCTGGACAACCTAACAACTCTGAGGCGAGATGTGCTAGATGGTGGCGGGCGTCCTGTGCCACGGTGTGGACGGCCGAGCCGCCCACGATGAGGCCACGACTGGCACTGGTGCCCTCGCCGAAGGCAAAGAGCGCGGTGTCGCTATGGCGCACGAGCACCTGTTCGGGGTGCACACCTAACGCATCGGCAACAAGCTGGGCAAAAGCGGTTTCAGAGCCCTGACCATGGGGCGAAATACCAGTGTAGACGATCACCTCTCCCGATGGCGTGAGGGTGATCTGGGCACTTTCGATGCGGTGATCTCCCGCTGCGCCTGAGGATTTGAGGAAGGTGGCGAGGCCAATGCCGAGCAGGGGCTCGTCGGGCGCTTGCTGCCTGGCCTTGGCCCGCCAGTGCGGATAGTCCAATAGTTCCAGGAGACGCTCCAGACCCTGCGCATAGTTCCCTGAGTCATAGGTGAGACCCGTGGCCGACCGGTAGGGAAAGGCGGTCGGCGGGATGAAATTGCGCCGGCGCACCTCGGCGGGATTGATGCCGAGATCGTGGGCAATCAGGTCCATCGTGCGCTCGATACCAAACGCGGCCTCGGGGCTGCCGGTGCCGCGGTATGCCCCCGTGGACGTTTTGTTGGTCAGCACCCCCTTGAGCTCGATGCTGACGGCCGGAATGTGGTAGGGCCCGACAATGCGGCGACAGACATTGAAGGGCGCGGACGGCGTGGTCAGAAGAAAGTAGGCGCCGATATCGGCAACAATATCGACGCGGATGCCCAAGAGGACACCGTCGCGCCGCACCGCGGCCTCGAGGTCGATCGTATGGCCTCGGCCGTGGTACGCCAGCATGTTGTCGCGCCGATCTTCAATCCACCTCACCGGGCGTTTGAGATGGATGGCAAGATCGCCTGATCTAGGTGTTTTTCGTGGCGTAACTAGATGACTTGAACGGATAGAATAAGGCTATATACTTCAATATCATGTACATATTTTTCGACAGCCCGACAGAAATGTTTCCAACCGTGGATTAAGTGTTTCAAGCTGCTACAAAGCGCGATAAATTGAGCGACCCCGGATTGCAGGTGGCAAAAATAGCTGAAGAAATTTTATTTGAACTCACTCGCCCCAGGGGAGCTAATCTCAAGCTCACGCTTGAGATTGAGGGATCGGCCGATGATGGCTATCCCGATGACGTTATCGACGTGGTGCGCTCTAACCTTCGTGACCTGAAAATTGATATGGGTGAAGTTGGTTTTGAAGAAGAATAGTGCACGCAGGCAAGTCTGCGCTGTGAGGCAGTACCTATTTCCGTCAGTCTCCTACTGAGTGCCCCAGACGTTTGCTGTGGCACTATCATAAAACACCACCTTCAAGGGGCTGACCCTTGTTCTCTGGCACTCGATGAGTTTGTTACGTCTGTCCTTCATCTAACGGTCAAAGCGAACAACGGGACCAAAACCGTCAATGGTGTCTCGAAAAATATTTTCGAGATTCGTTTCCGGTTTTTGCGAGTTGGCCCGATTAGATTATTAAGATAGTAATGGGAGTATTCCAAAATCCGACTGTTCTGTAAGGGGAGGCTATGGCCGAAGGAACCACTTCGCCGATGTCTAAATCGGCATCAGCTGAGGCCATTGAAAAGCCTCCAGCTGTAAAACCACTAACGCGGTGGGACTATGAGCGTCTTCCGGCGGTCGAGCAGCAGATTCGTGAAGCATTAGCACTCACTGAGGCGTCGCTGATCGCGAGAACGCAGATAAGAGACGAGACTTCAGCTGATTATCTCTCAGCCGAGGCACTTGTCTATTTGATCCGGCATGCCGACAGTAATGGCAATCGAAAAATCCGGGACACCCTGTTCCGGGAACTCTTTGAGCGCTGCCTCCCCTTCTTTCGTGGCAAATTTCGCGGTTTCACAAAGGAAGAACAGGAGGATCTCCAGCAGAACGTTATGGCGAAGGTCGTCGAGCATCTTCTTGCTCCTGGTGATATCGGCGATTTCATGCAGGTTCGCTTCTGGAAATACCTGCAAGCGAGGACGATGGATGCCTGCAGAACAGCGTTTCGGCACGCAGATGACACCGAAAGCCTTGATACGGGTTATTTCGGCAATGGCGAAGTCGAGGGGCGAACTAAGCTGGAGTCGCAGGAGGCCAGAGAGCTGACACCTGAGCAATGGGCGCTGCTGTTGGGAGGTCTATCAAAGCTGCCACCACGTTTGCGACAAGTCTTTATCCTGCGCCATCGTGTTGGCATGAAGATAGATTCCGACGCCCCGGCCGATGACGGTCCGGGAGAAATAACGCTGGCCAGCCGCTTTAATTGCACGGGCCGGACCATTCGCAACTGGCTAAAGGAAGCTGACAACCTACTGGCTGGCTTTCGGGAGAAGCAAGATTATGACGCATGAAAAAGAACCAACACTGGACGACGTACTCAATGAATTCGTCGCCGAATATGAACAGCCGACAGCAGAAGCCGTGGCAAAATGGGCCAGACGCTACCCGCAATACCGCTATGAGCTGATCGATTTTGCAGCGGCGTGGGCGGAACAGCTTACTCTGCCCCCTGCTCCGGAACTGAGTGCAGATGTGGAAAAGACTCTGATCGACCGGGCTATGAGTCATGTATTGAACGTGGAGTTTAGTCGGGATGAGCAGGTTCAAGCATCAAATGAAAACGAGCACCCGATCGATAGTCTGACCGGTGAGGCAAAAAAAGTGGGCATCGGTGTTCAGGAGTTCGTAAAAGCTTGTAAATTGGACCCAGCTCTCATCAGCAAGCTGAACAACAGGCAAATCCAGCCACATACGATTCCGCTTCGGCTGATTACACACATAGCCAAGCTCTTGCGTAGATCGCTTCAGGCAGTCGTGGATTATCTTGCAGGCCCACCACGAAATTTGACAAGCAAGGCCTTTCTTGCGCGTGGCAAACCTCAAGACGCAGGACAACAGAGCTTTGCGGACGCTGTGCGCGCGTCCTCCCTGTCCGATGCGGAAAAAGCGCATTGGCTGGATGAATCATCAGGCCTGGAAGAGAGTTGATCCGTGGATGGCTTCGACACAGTTCGGCTTCTGGCCAGGCTCCGGCATGAGGAGGCATGCGCGCAATCGGGCGGTGTCAGAACGGCCGCCGCCCTGCTTCAGGCTGCAACGGAGATCACTGGCATTAAAAGACAGGCGGTTCCTGATGACGATCCCGTACTCTGCGGTGCCGAAGCCAGTCTTGATCGTGATGTCCTGGCCATTTTCTACAAAAACACTGTGACAAAAGCGCTGGCGGCATTCTATCAAACGCATGAGTTCGGCCATTATTGGCTCGATAACGCGACAGGGGCCTGTACCAGCAGCGATATCGACGTCTTTATGCCTGAAGAGCGAATTCCGCTTGGCATTCAGCGTGTCGAGGGCTACGGACCACGCGAGCGTCGGGAATGCCAGGCCAATGTGTTTGCGCGGGAGTTTCTCCTGCCATGCAGAGAAGCGCGGCGGCTTTTCGTAGAGGATCAACTTTCTGCTACGAAAATAGCTGAAAATCTTGGCATTTCGTCTGGCGTAGTACACCAGCAGCTCGCCCGAGCACTTCTTGTCCCTGAGTTGGAGCCAACTGCAAAATCCAATCAGGCAAACCCCAGTTTAGACGACTCCCAAAAGACCGCCGCTGAGGCCGAGAACGGGCCGCATCTCATTGAGGCTGGACCTGGGACCGGTAAGACGCGCACTCTCATTGCCCGGATCAATTGGCTGTTGAGCTGCGGCGTTGATCTGGCTTCTATTCTTGCTCTCACCTTCTCGAATAAGGCGGCCGAGGAGATGCGTGAACGAGTCGCGGTGGCTGCGCCGGATGCAGCTCCTGCGATCTGGGCAGGCACTTTTCATGCCTTCGGTCTTGAAGTGCTGCGCAAATATGGTCATTTCCTCGATCTGCCGACGGATGTCCGGGTGGTCGATCCGGGTGACGCTCTGCTTCTTCTGGAGGAGAGGCTGCCGGAACTGCCGCTCAGGCACTATCTGCGCCTTTATGAACCGGCCTTCCCGCTACGGGATATCCTCACTGCGATTTCGCGTGCAAAAGACGAACTCGTCAGCCCGACGGAGTATCGCGCTCTGGGCGAAGCCATGTTTTCCTCTGCGGTAGATGACGACGCGCGCGAGACTGCCCAAAGGGCCATTGAAGTCGCCGAAGTGTTTGCGGCATATGAAGGCATGTTGCAATCCGAGCGCATTGTCGATTTTGCGGACCTAATCTTAAAGACTCTTACGCTGTTGCGCGATCATCCCGAAGTGGAAGAAGCCGTCCGCAGGCAGTACACGCACATCCTGGTGGATGAATATCAGGACGTAAACCGGGCCAGCGGTGTGCTGCTCAAGTTGCTGGCAGGCGACGGAAAAAACCTCTGGGTCGTAGGTGATGCTCGTCAATCGATTTATAGGTTTCGCGGTGCATCGCCGGTAAATATTCGCGCCTTTGAGACGGACTTTCCCGGCGCCAAGAGACTGTCACTCGACATCAACTACCGTTCCCAGGAACCTGTCGTGCGGTTGGTTGAGGCCTTCGCGCTGAAGATGAAGGCCAGTACCGGAGGACTCCCGGCAAAGTGGGAAGCGAATCGGGGAAATGAGAGTGGCGAAATTCTTATGGAAGTAGCGACTGACCTTGCGGCAGAAGCGGCGGGGTTAGCGCAAGAAATCAACCGGAGGCGCGAACAAGGTATCTCGTACAGGGATCAGGCTATCCTCTGCCGCTCACATACAAATCTCTCCCGGTTCGCGATGCAGCTAGAGGCCCAAGGTGTGCCGGTGCTTTATCTCGGTGATCTATTCGAGCGTCCGGAAATACGCGACCTGCTGGCAATCCTGTCGTTCATCTGCGAGCCGACGCGCGGTGGCCTGCTGCGTGTAGCGCAGTTTCCGGAATATGATATCCCGCTGGAGGACGTGAGGAAGGTTTTTGCATTCGCGGACGCGCACGAAATTCATCCGATAGAAGCGATCCCTCTCCTTGATGACATCTCCGATATTACGCCTGATGGGCGGCGCGACCTTGAGCGGCTTAAAGGACACATGAGCGATGTTCATCAGGGTATAACGCCAGCCGTCCTGCTATTCGACTACCTGTTTACGCAAAGCCGCTACTTAGACGCGATTTTGGCGGATGACAGCGTTGTCGGTACGCAGCAACGGCTGGCTTTGTTTCAACTCCTCCAATTCGCTGTAGAGCACAAGTCTGTCGGCAGGGGTAGTCCCACATACCAGTTACTCCAATGGATTCGGCGTCTTGAGACCTTCGGGGATGAACGTCAGCTGAGACAGATGCCGGCCGCCGCAAATGGTATCGATGCTGTTCGTATGCTGACGGTACACGCAAGCAAGGGACTGGAGTTCAGCGCGGTATATTTGCCTGCTCTGGGCAATACAATGTTTCCGGTCAATCCCCAATATAACCCTTGCCCTCCGCCGATCGGCATGCTCCAGGAAGACCCGAAAGACTCACATGCCGAAGAGGAAGAATGCCTGTTTTTCGTCGCTATGTCCCGTGCCCGAGATATCCTCTGCCTGTCGCGGTCTGAAAAATATGGGACTACGCGGAGAGGAGCGTCTCCACTTCTCACACAGCTTTCACCTTACTTGCCGTATTCACCCGAGGCATCTGCGCGCTGGCATGATTCTGGTCTGGTGGGAGTGGCCGAAGCACCCCTCGGCCACCTAGCACCTGACGTTGACGTGCACTACGCCGAAGATTTGGATCAGTATATCAAGTGTCCGCGAATGTATCTGTATCAGCGGGTGCTCGGACTGAGTGGTGGACGCGATGATAACGCCTATGTCCGTTTCCACCGCACCGTATATTCGGTGCTGCGGTGGATGGGCGGCATCCAAGCTTCAGAGACCGGCACGCTTGATGAAACGCGCAGGCAGCTGGATGCGGCATGGGTGGAGACCGGTCCCGCTGATCACCCGTATACATCTGTCTACTGGGATGCTGCATTGTCAATCGTAGAGAGGGCCGTTGCCCGTCGCGCCGACGTGACGGTGCTGATCGATGCCGACTGGTATATCGAACGGCCTGGCGGCCGGATAAGGGTGCGACCTGACCATGTGGAAATGACCCCAGGGGGAGCAGTCGTACGTCGCCTGCGTACCGGACGACCGCCCAAAAAGATTGATGATGACATTTATGCTCTGTATCACCACGGAAGTCAGCAAGCGTTCGGTAAGGCACGCGTGGAGGTACTTTATCTGACGAGCGATGAGGTCGTGCCAGTGCCAATGTCTGAACCGGTGATCGGAAACAGGCTTAAAAAGTACGATGACGCCATGGCAGGCATTCGTGCTGGCAATTTCTCGCCTCGACCGGATGACCGCACCTGCCCCCGCTGCCCGCAATATTTCATTTGCCCGGTTGTACCGACCTCCACAGACCCTTCGTCCTCAATCTGACGATCCCATTTCCGGTTTTTCATCTCCCCGTCGACTTCTTAATTATGGAGCGACGCAAAGTCGGATGGGCCGACCGCCACGCTCCGGTTTCAGCAAGACAAGGAGTACGACAATGAAAAATACCGAGATTCTTTTGCAGGGAGAACATATCCCCGACATCCAATTCCTCAAGCTCGGCTGCGAAAAATCCGTAAGGGATCTGCTTGCGGCTGCGGCCAAGCATCGGGCATGTGAGGCCGAAGGTAAATTTCACGTGTTTGCCGAGGACGACGATGAGCCCCTTGCACTCGACGACCTTCTCCCGAAAAGCAAGAATGGTCAGCCCGTGCGGTTGCACGTTCACCGCTGCCGCAAGGTGGGGGTGGCCGTTACCTTCAACGTTGTGACGAAGGAGAACCGCTTCGCCCCCGGCAGGACAATTGCTTCGGTGAAGAAGTGGGCGGCGATCAAAGCCTTTGAGATGGACCCAGGCGACGCGGCGGAACATGTGCTTCAGCTGGCCGGTACCACGGATCGTCCCGAGCCTGATACGCATATCGGATCACTGGTCACGTGCCCACAATGCCAGCTCGCGTTTGATCTCGTGCCGCTCAAGCGGGTTGAGGGCTAGATCATGGAGGAGAGCAGCCTCCTCCCTGACGAACGGGTGCTCCGGCTCCACTTGGAGTCGGGTCGCTTCCGCAGTGGAGTAGCCTCTGGCTGGTGGCGTTTTGTGTCTCTGATCTGGCCGTACCTGATCGTCGGCATCACCGCACGTGACAACGCAGAATTTGGGTTCCGGTTCCATTGTAAAGATTACCCGCGGACGGCAGTTACAGCTCAACCATGGGATCTTGCAGCAGACAAACCGCTGCCCGGAAATCATTGGCCTATCGGTCGTGGACGGGTGCAGAAGGCGTTTAACCCGAGTTGGAAGAACGCCACGTGTCTGTATCTGCCCTGTGACCGTCTGGCAATCGAGGGGCATGACAACTGGCGTCACGAACATCCTGCATTATCGTGGGACCCGGAGAAAGGCATCTGCAAATATCTGGGCATTATCCATGAACTGCTGAACTCAGGCGATTATGGGGGCAGCCGTGCGGTCTGATCCGAGCCTAACCATTTCATCGACGTTGTGGCAAACGCTGTTGACAGAGCTTCGCCGCCGGACTCAGGGAGGCCATGAAAGTGGCGCGTTTCTTCTAGGTCATGCTAGCAAAACCGAGCGGAGGGTCGAGCAGATCGTCTATTACGACGATCTCGATCCGAACGCCTATCGAACCGGTGTTGTTGTCATGCATGCCGCAAGCTTCGGTCAGCTGTGGGAGCTGTGCCGATCAAACTGTCTCTCGGTAGTGGCCGATATTCATGTGCATCCGGAAGATGCCCAGCAAAGCCTTGTCGACCGCAACAACCCTATGATTGCCTTGCCCGGTCACTTGGCTCTGATCGTGCCACATTTCGCCCGCCCGCCTGTTCTTACGGAGACCCTGGGGTTCTACGAATACCTCGGCAAGCACCGCTGGCGGGATTTCAGCGGCAGGCGTGTCAGCTGTTGTTTGCACTTAGTCGATCAGGAGAAATGCAATGGGTGAAGTGGATACGGCAGCCATTTCGGATCGGCTCAACAGGCTGGTCAAGCTGGCAATGGATACTGGTGAGGCCGGGAGTATTGAGGAGGCCGAAAAACTGTTTTCAGGATACCGTTTGGCCGTAGCCATTGGTCCTGAGGCTAGACATTCGCCAACACAACAGGCGGCCTTGCTCACAATTGTTAATACCGGCAGGCGTAGCCTGTTAGGTGGTATTGAGGTGGAAGGTATAGCGGGTATGCCGCTGATGGTATCGCTTCCTCCTTATAAAAGCCTCGAAGAGGCTGTCGCTGGTCTAGGCGGGCGGGTGGTCAGGAAGGCGAACCAAGACGCACCTTTGGTAATAGTTGGCGACTGCGCGGTGGATGCCGCACGACCCTTTGCCATACGCATCACGTTCGATGGATGGACAGCCGGGATAGTTCCCATCGAAGGCGATATGCGGCTTGGCGAGCGGCACGAGTTCATTCCCAGTGGCGTTCTGTCAGGAGCTCTTGCTGTCGCTGAAGCCTTTCAACACCTGCGCGGTAATCAATCCGCAGCGGGTCGACGCCAGACTGGGCTATCCCTGTGGCGTCCAGAGGTAGACTGGCGGGAGCGTGACGCGATTGGACCTGTGATCAACCGCCTACCGTCAGCCTTATGGCTTATTGGCCTTGGGAATCTCGGTCAGGCGTATCTTTGGACGATTGGCATGTTGGCTTATGCCACGCCCGGCGAGGTGCAGATTGTCCTCCAAGACTTCGATGTGCTGGCAGAATCGAACGACAGTACTTCCTTGCTCACGCAAAAAGAGGTAATCGGAATCCGCAAGACGCGCGCAATGGCGGCCTGGGCCGAAGTTCGCGGTTTTAAAACTGATATAGTAGAGCGACGATTTGCAGCGGATTTCCATGTGGCAGATCATGAACCACCTGTAGCGCTTTGTGGTGTAGACAATCTGCTTGCACGGAGTGCACTGGAAGACGTCGGCTTTGCAAGGATCATAGAGGCGGGTCTGGGTAGTGGAACCAGCGACTTTCTCGGGTTTCGGACACATGTCTTCCCCGGTTCGCGGAAAGCACGTAACGTCTGGAACAGCAGCGGTGAAGGCCAGAACATACATATCGATTTACCTGCTTATCGATCCTTGGCTGATGCGGGGCTTGATCGCTGTGGCCTGACACAGCTAGCTGGACGTACGATTGGTGCACCTTTCGTCGGAGCAACAGCCGCCGCTGTTGTAATCGCCGAACTTCTCCGCCTAGTGAATGGAGCGCACGCCTATGACTTTATAGATGGGCACTTAAGGGATCTGAATCACCGGACCGTCATTTCGGCGCGCGATTTAATGCCGTTGAATCCAGGTACGACGGCTGTGATTTCCACTTAAGCTACATATTATGCGTAGTAGGCTTTCCGAGACTCCCCCGGATTTAGTGGTAAAATTCCAACCTATTGATTTTATTGACTATACTTTATGGCTGGTCTCGCGACAGCGCGTCGTGTATTAATGGGAAATCAAGGCCCTGAACCGCCCTCAACATAGGAGGGAGCTGTCCACCACTAAATCCGATGGAATGTGGGTTTTCCAACAAAGGAGCTTAAGACACTGGAGCTGCGCGGTTTAGGACGGGCCGGGGGCGATGTGTGAACGCAGTTGCTGGCACAAGACACGGATGATCCCACGGGCGACCTCGATGCGATCGGCCATGAGTTCGTATATGGCGTCTTGGTCGAGCCGGAACAGGCGTGTCTGGACGATGGCGGTGACCGAAGCTGAACGAGGTTCGGGATCTAAGACGGCCAACTCGCCGAAGATATCACGATTACCGAGATGTCTCAGGGTCCGCTCGCCATCGTGGACGCGGACTTCACCGTCGACGATGATGTACATGCACCTTCCCACATCGCCCTTCTCAATGATCGTTTCACCGGCGCTGGCGTCGATCTCATCGAGGAGAGACGCCACCTCCGCCAGGACCTCATCCGGGGTTTCGGCAAAGATCGGCACCCCTTTGAGAATGATGACTTTCTCAATCGTTGTGAGCATGATGGTCTGTCCTTCTGGGGCGAATTGCCGGAGAGCCCGAACCATCTGAGGACGCATTGCTTCGGGCAACGCCCTGATGTTGTGGTGGCCCATGACGGGGTCTAGCCTGGCAAGGCTCCACAGGGCCGTTTCTCGGACCAGGGGTTCGGGCGCCGATAGGCTGGAGACGACTGCGTCAACACATTCGCTGGCAGATAGTTGCGCCATACTATAGAGCGCACAGGCTCTGGCCCAGGGATGGACCACTATCTCCGGCTGCGAGACCATGTCCTGCAGGCGCTGCGTGCGGCTCAGACGACGCTGGGGAAAACGATCCCGCAGGCGTTGCAAGCGCTCT
>Ga0299913_10004532_pt1 | contig 11677 bp, 14 predicted proteins | sample RVTome_9_FD_201360 | JGI IMG/M metagenome (GOLD analysis project Ga0299913, IMG submission 201360) | Soil microbial communities from uranium-contaminated site in the Upper Colorado River Basin, Wyoming, United States - RVT155D38 (version 2) ... | reverse complement strand
ATCGGATGTGAACCCGCGTGTATAACCGATGGCGATGATCCTGCAGCTGCGCGGTCTGTTGGTGCTCGCGGTCGTCATGGCCGTGGGGCTCGGTCTGGCCACGCCGGTGACCACGGCATGGGCCCACCCTCGTGTGGTCTCACCGGCGCCGGTCGCCGACGACGTCGCCGCCGCGGCCCCGCTGACCGTTCCTCCCGCCGCCGCGGCGCTGCCCACGCCGCCTCCGGTCGCACCGGCGATCGCGCTCGCGCTGGCCCTCGCCGTGGCGTTCCTCCTTCGCGGGCGTGCCGTCGTCGCCGCCGTCGCGTGTGCCCTCGTCGTGCTCGCCGTCGAGACCGGCGTGCACTCGGTGCATCATCTCGCCGACCGGCCGGACGCCGGCGACTGCGTCGTCGCGCTCACCACGGCCCAGGTGCCTGGGATCGCCGAGACTGCGCCGGCGGACCACGGCCCGTGGCTCGCCCTGCCGCTGGGCGCCGTTCCGACGCCCACGCCCGAGCGCCCGGGCGCTCGCCCGCTCCGCCCCGACGAGGGGCGCGCCCCGCCCTCCGCCTAGTCGAGCCTTCGTCGGCTTCGCATCCGATCCGCCCGACGGCGTACCGCCGCCCGGCAGCCTGCGCGCGTGGCGGCCCGGATCTCGCTCGACTCGATCGTGGAGGAGGCGCGCGCGCGATGGTCACCCGCATCACGTTCAGGGCGCTGCTGCCGATGACGGGGTCGATCCTGATCCACGTCGGCCTCGTCGTGGGGCTCAGCGACACGGAGCTGAACGGCTACCGCGACCACGCCGACCAGATCCGCCGCCGCGCCTACGGCACGGTGGGCTACCGGCTGGACGGCGGCACCATGCTGCGCTTCGACCTCGGCTTCACCGCCAGCAACGAGCGACTGCCGGGCGCCCTGACGAAGGACGAGCTGGACCGCGATCCCACCCGCGCCAACCCGATCAGCGTGGCCGCCCGCAACGTCCTCGGCGACCGCGGAGCCCAGACGGTGGATCGCATCAACACGGCGAGCAACTACGCCGTCTACGCCGAGGAGCAGCTCGATCTCACGCCGGCGGTCGCGCTGGTGGCCGGCGCCCGCGGCCAGTACGCGGTGCGTGGCGTGCGCAACCGGTTCGGCACCGACGACGCCGATCTCGTGGACTTCTGGTCGGTGTCGCCGAAGGCCGGCGTGGTCTGGCGGGTGGGTCCCGACGCCCAGGTCTACGCCAACGCCTCCCACGCCTGCGAGCCACCGCTGCTGCTCGAGCTGACGGCGCCCGGCCAGGTGCCCGGCAACCTCGGCGACCCGGACGCCGGCCGCGGCATCGTCGTGTGGGAGGATTCGACGGCGGTCCGCCGCCGGATCTTGTTACGCTTCATCGTGCAAGATGGGCGGAGCCTCGGGCCCGTCCGCACGCTGTCGCAGGCGAACAAGGCGTGGGCGCCCGCCGTGGCCGTCGGGCCCGGCGGATTCCTCGTCGCCTGGCACGAGGAGCAATTCCCGGCAATCAAGACAGTCGTGCTTCGCGTCACGGCGAAGGAGGATGGTCGATGACGACGTGGTGGGTCCGCTTCAGCGTGGTCGGAGTCGTGGGGCTCGCGGCCGCGGCGCTGGTCTTCACGCTGCCCGCGCTCGCGCAGCACAGCCATGGTCACGGTGGCGCGGGCGCTGCCGCACCCACGCCGGCCGCCCCGGCCAAGGACGGTCCCCGACCCGCGCGGATCGGCATGGACGAGCTGCACGAGGCCGGCGGCGTGCCGCCCGGGTGGCGCTTCGCCTGGCCCGCCGGCGACGCCAGGCAGGGCCGCGAGGCCTTCGTCAAGCTCGAGTGTTACCAGTGCCACGAGGTGAAGGGCGAGTCGTTCCCCGCGGTCACGCCCGATCCCGCGCGCCGCGGTCCGGCGCTTGCCGGCATGGGCAGCCACCACCCGGCCGAGTACTTCGCCGAGTCGATCCTGAACCCGAACGCGGTGATCGTCACCGGCCCCGGTCACACCGGGCCCGACGGCCTGTCGGTCATGCCCGACTATCGTGACAGCCTCACGCTGGCCGAGACCATCGACCTGGTGGCCTACATCCGGAGCCTGGGCGGGGGTGACCACGCCCACGGGCACGCCGAAACGCCGGTCGAGCACGAGCGTGTCGTGGGCGACTACCGGGTACGCTTGCGCTACGCCGCCGCCGGCCACACCGACGGCCACGACCGGCACCACGGTAGCCACCAGACGCCGGGCGGCCACCAGCACCACGGGGGCGCGTCGGGCACGTCCCCCGCGCACCTCATGGTGTTCGTGAGCGACGTGACGCGCGGCGAGCCCGTGCCCTACCTGCCGGTCACCGCGACGATCCACGGCGAGGGCGCCGCCGCGCGGGCGGTGCGCCTGGCCCCGATGCTCGGCGGCGAGGGCTTTCACTACGGCGCCGACGTCACGGTGCCCCCGGCGACGACGAGAATCACGGTCGCCATCGGCAAGCCCGCCCTGCGCCTCATGCCGGCGGCGGCGAGCCGCTTCGGCCGGGGCGCGGAGGTGAGCTTCGAGTGGGGGAAGTAGCCGGGCTCCTCGCCCGCTGGCTGCACCTGGCGTCGTCGATCTTCCTGGTGGGCGGGGCCGCGCTGCTGCTGATCGCGCGCCCCTCGGACCGCCCGACGGCGCGGCGCTGGGAGTCGTGGATCCTCACCGCCTGCCGCGTGCTCGTGCTGGCTGCGCTGGGCAGCGCGATCGCCACCGTGGCGTACCAGACGGCCGTGCTGGAGGAGCGCTGGGCCGCCGCGCTGGAGCCCGCGGCGCTGGCGCGCATGCTGACCCGGACGCAGGCCGGCAACGTCTGGCTCGCCCGCGGCGGCCTGCTCGTCCTGCTCGCCGCGTTCCTGGCCATCCGCGCCGAGGTGCGCGACCGTGCCGACTGGCGGGCCCTGCGCGGCCAGGCCGCCCTGCTCGGGCTCGTCGCTCTGGGCCTCGTCGCGGCCGCCGGCCACGCGGCCGCCGTCGAGCCGGGCGCCGCGGCCGCGATCACGGCCGACGTCGTCCACCTCGCCGCCGCCGGTCTGTGGATCGGCGGCCTGCCGGCCCTGGCCCTGCTGCTGTGGCTCGCCGGCCGCCGCGCCGGCGCGGACGCGCGGCCCTACGCGGTGCTGGCGGCGCGCCGCTTCTCCCGCGTGGCGCTGGCCCTCGTGGGCGCGCTCGCGGTCTCCGGCCTCTGGAGCGCGTGGGTGCAGATCGCCAGCGTGGCGGGGTTGCTGGGCACGCGTCATGGCAACCTGCTGCTCGTCAAGCTCGTGACCTTCGCGGCGATGCTCGTGCTGGCCACCCTCAACCGTCGCCTCATCCCCGCCCTCGGCGGCGAGGCCCACTCGGTGGGGCGGCCGGCGATGCGCCGGCTCAGCCGCGTCGTCGCCGCCGAGGCGTCGCTGGCGGTACTCGTCCTGGCCATCGTCGCCGCGATGACGGTGACGCCGCCGGCGCGCCACGAGCAGCCGACCTGGCCGCTGTCCTTCCGCCTCACGCTCGACAATCTCGGGTCGGCGCCGGACCTCGCATCGCAGGTGCTCGTCGGCAGCCAGGTCGCCGTGCTGGGCGTCGTCGCGCTGCTCGCCTCGCTGGCGCTGCGGCGGCTGCGACTGCCGGTGCTGGCCGGGGGGGCCGTCGTGCTGGTGGCCGGCGGGGCCATCGCCGTGCCGCCGCTCGTGAGCGACGCGTACCCGACCACCTACCGGCGGCCCGACGTGGCCTACCAGGCGGCGTCCATCGCCGACGGCAGGCGGCTGTTCGACGCGCACTGCGCGGTCTGTCACGGACCGCAGGCCGCCGGGGATGGGCCGGCCGCGGCGACACTGCAGCCGCGACCACCCGACCTGCGGGCCAGCCACGTGGCCCTGCACACGGCCGGCGACATCTTCTGGTGGATCACCAACGGGCGGCCGCCCATGCCCGCCTTCGGGGACCGCCTCGACGTCGATGCGCGGTGGCACCTCATCAACTACCTCCGCGCCCTGGCCGCGGGCGACGCCGCGCGCCTGCTGGGGCCCACCATCGAGCCCGAGCGCCCCTGGCTGGTCGCTCCCGACTTCACGTTCAACGTGGGGCCGGAGTACTCGCGCTCGCTCCGGGAGTATCGCGGGCGCAGGATCGTGCTGCTCGTGCTCTACACCCTGCCGGCGTCGGCCCCGCGCCTGGGGGAGCTGGCCGAGGCCTATGGCCTGCTCGCCTCGCTCGAGGTCGAGATCCTCGCGGTGCCGACGGACGCCGCGCCCGACGCCATCCGCCGCCTGGCCGGTGGGCCGCCGATCTTCTATCCCGTCGTCACCGACGGCGCCAGGGCCATCGTGGAGGCCTATCGCCTGTTCGCGCCGGCGCCCCACGCCGAGTTCCTCATCGACCGCCAGGGGTACCTGCGGGCCATCGTCGCCGCGCCGGACGCTCCGCAGCGCGATCCCGGCCGCCTCCTGGCCGAGGTCGAGCGCCTCAACGAGGAAACGGTGACGCCGCCGCCGCCGGACGAGCACGTCCACTGATGCGGATCTGGCGCGTGGTCCTGCTCGTCGATCTGGCGCTCGTGCTCGGCCTGGCCGCCGGCTATCTCTGGTGGGGGCAGCAGGCGCGGCGGCTCGCCAACGAGCTGCAGGCGGCCCGCGCGGTGGCTGCCGTCTCCCCCGGCGGCGAGCGCGAGTATCGCGCGACCGGCGTGGTGCGGGCCGGGTTGCCGGATCTCGGGATCCTGGTCATCACGCACGGCGACATCCCCGGGTACATGCCGGCCATGACGATGGGCTTTCGCACCACCTCGCCGACGATTGTGGAGTCGGTGAGCCCGGGCGACGAGGTACGATTCACCCTGCGGGGCACGCCACCCAACCTGGCGATCACCGCGATCGACAAGACGGCGCCCTGACGGAGCCGGGAGGACGCGAGGAGTGAGGTCGTCCGTGCGGCTCGCCGCAGCCCTGGCCTGGGCGCTGACCGCCGCGCCGGCCTGGGCCGATCATCCGGCGGCTCTCCGCAGCGAGGGCTGGTCGCCCCTCACCACCGCGCTGGTCTTTGGAGGCCTGGCGTTGCTGGCCGGTGCCGTCGTCGTGATCCTCGTCGCCATCCTCACCCGGCGGGACGACGGCCAGCCGGAGTGACCACGCCCCGCATGCTGCATCCGCGCCGCGTCCTCACGGTGGCGGGGGCCTGCTTCCTGACGCTGACGGCGGCCGTCCTCCTGCTGGGCGCGGCTCCCGCCGACGTCGGCGCGCGGGAGATGCTGCTGGGCCTGGCCACGCCGGCCGTGGTCGACGCCATGCGCGTCGTCAACGCCGCCGGCGACTGGCGCGGCCTCGTGCCCGGCACGCTCCTGCTCTTCGTCGTCTTCCGTCAGGCGCGGGACCGATGGTGGCTCTGGGCGGGCCTGATGCTGATGGCGCCGACACTGGAGTGGGTGGTCAAGCAGCTGGTGGGCCGGCCAAGGCCCGAGGCCCTGTCGCTGGGCTTCCCGAGCGGTCACGCGACGGCGGCGGCGGCCTTCTTCGGGGCCGTCATGTTCCTGGCCGGTGCGCTGCCGCCCCGGCTCGGGGCGTGGGTCCGGGGGCTGGCCGCGGTGATGATCCTGCTGGTCGGGATGGCGCGCGTCATCCTGCGCGCTCACTGGCCCTCCGACGTCCTGGCCGGCATCGCGCTCGGCCTGGCCCTGGCGGCGGCGGCCGGCCTGCTGGCCGCGCGCCAGCGGCCGGACGACGATCCGGCCCCGGAGCCGGGCGGCTAGCGCCGGCGACGCCGGCGCGCCGGAGCCCGCGCCGGTGTCGGGGCCGCATCCGCGACCGCCGCCCGCAGCGTCCTGAGCAGCGCCTGGGCCTCCGGGCCGAGCGGGCGCTGGCGCGGGTGGATCACGTCCAGGCTGCGGCGCAGCGGCTCGGCGTCGCGGATGTCGACGGCCAGCAGCTGCCGGCGACGGATCTCGTGCACGACCGCCAGCTGCGGCAGGAATGCCAGCCCGATCCCCCGCTCCACCATCCGCTTGGCCGCCTCGATCGACTCGACCTCCAGCACCACGTTCGGCACGAGCCCGGCCCGCCGGAAGAGGCCGTGGGACAGCGTCCAGTCGCTGGAGCCGCGGTCGAAGAGGATCAGCGGCTGGGCGGCGACCTCCTCCAGCCGCGCGCGCCCGACCCGGGCCATGGCCCCGGCCGGCGCCGAGACGAGGACCAGCGGGTCGTCACGCAGGCGCACGGTCTCGATCTCGGGGTGCAGGAGCGAGCGGGCCAGCCCCAGCTCGGCCTCGCCGGCCAGCACCATGTCCAGCACGTCCTTGGAGTGGCCGGAGCGCACGGTGATGAACGTCCGGGGATGGGCGGCCTGGAACCGCTTGAGGACGTCGGGCAGCAGGTAGGTGCAGATCGACAGCACGGCGGCGATCGTGATGGCGCCGCCGCTGGACGACGGCCCCAGGTCGTGGACGGCCTGGCGGGCCAGCGCGACCGCGTGCAGGAGCTGCTCGGCGTGCGGGCGCAGCGCCCGTCCGGCCGGAGACAGCGCCAGCCCGGTGCGGGCCCGGTCGAAGAGCGACACGCCCAGCGACTCCTCCAGGGCCTTGATGCGGGCGCTGATGGCCGGCTGGGTGACGCGCAGCGCGTCGGCCGCGCGCCGGAACCCGCCGAAGGTGCCGACGGCGAGGAACGCTTCGACCTGGGCGATCTCCACTGATCCGACCTCTTTATGCCCGGCGCTGTCGCGATACGACCGCATTATGCCCCATGTGAAAGATCTTTCCGATCGAGAAATTCTATCGGCCCGATAAAAACATTGAGGTTGTCGGCCGCCGAGCTGGCCGGCACACTGGCTGCACCGTCACCCGGACGGTGGGGCATCAAGGAGGACGTGACCATGCCAGGTCAGTGTCGATGCGGGAGCGAGATCCGGAACGCCTTTCACAGCTTCGGGTGCCTGGAGTGCGGCGCCGCCTGCTGCCCAGCGTGTGCGATCTCCCTGGAGTCGGCGACCTATTGCCCGGCCTGCGCCGGCGCCCTGCTGGAGTCCGCCACCGTGCGGCCCGGACGGCCGTTCGAGCTGCATTGAGCCATCCCGAGACGGGAGGAAGAGAGCCCATGTCGAATCCCGGCAAGACGTTCCGTGATCTGCTCCGCACCGAGCCGTACCTCTTCACGGGCGGCGTCTACTCGCCGCTCGACGCCCAGATCGCCGAGCGCGTGGGCATGAAGTCCATCTACCTCAGCGGCTACTCGATGGCGCTGGCCAACGGCTGGCCCGACATGGGGTTCCTCACCCAGACCGAGGTGGCCCGCATCGGCGCCATGGTGGCCAGCGCCGTGGAGATCCCCGTCATCGCCGACGCCGACGACGGCTACGGCAACGCGCTGTCGACCATCCGCACCGTGCAGGAGTACGTGCGCAGCGGTGTGGCCGGCATCCACATCGAGGACCAGGTGTTCCCCAAGCGCTGCGGCCACATCGCCGGCAAGACCATCATCCCCCTCGACCAGGCCGTCGGGAAGTACCGGGCGGCCATCGAGACCCGGGACCGGCTCAGCCCCGACTTCGTCATCATCGCCCGCACCGACGCCTACGGCGCCGTCGGCGGCAGCCTCGAGGAAGCCATCCGCCGGGGCCGCGCCTACGCGGATGCCGGCGTGGACCTGGTGTGGCCGGAGCTGTCGAGCCCGGAGCGCGAGCCGGCCGTGGCCTTCGCGCGGGCGATGCGCGAGTCCCACCCGGACACGCCGCTGGCCTTCAACTACTCGTCGTCCTTCAAGTGGCACAAGGACGCCAACCCGTTCACGTTCGCGGAGCTGGGCGAGCTGGGCTACCGGTTCATCTTCATCACCCTCTTCGCCGCCCATGCCGGCATGTACGCCGTCTGGAACGCCATGGAGGAGCTGGTCAAGGACCAGGAGCAGGCCCAGTGGCGGCTGGAGAAGACCAAGGTCGGGCACCCGACCGAGAGCCACCACGTGATGGCCCGCGTGAGCCACTTCCAGGAGCTGGAGAAGCGCTACATCCCCGGCAGCGACGAGCGCATCAAGGGCTCGGCGGGGTTCGACGACTCGCGCATGCACTAGTTCCTCGGAGGGGGCCTCGACGGCCCCCTCCGACGGTGGTCGCGCGCCTGGCGGCGCGCTCCTCCCTGCCCCCAGACCAGAATTGCGCGGGCGAAGCCCGCGCTCGAACGCGCCGAATCAGTCGCGGTTCGCGGCCACCCGGTCAGTAGCTCTTCGGCAGGTTCAGGACGTGCTCGCTCAGGTAGTTCAGGGCCATCTGCTGGGACACCGGCGCGATCTTGTAGAGGCGGACCTCGCGCCACAGCCGCTCGACGTGGAACTCCTTGGCGTAGCCGTAGCCGCCGTGGGTCTGCAGGGCGACGTCGCAGGCCTCGAAGCCGGCCTCGGCGGCGAGCAGCTTGGCGGCGTTCGACTCCGCGCCGCACGGCCGGCCCTGGTCGAAGAGCCAGGCGGCCTTCAAGCACATGAGCTCGGCGGTCTCCAGCTTCGCCCACGCCATGGCCAGCGGATGGGCGATCGCCTGATTCTTGCCGATCGGTCGGTCGAAGACCACCCGCTCCCGGGCGTAGTCCACCGCGCGGGCGAGCGCGGCGCGGCCGATGCCGACCGCCTCGATGCCCGTGAAGATGCGCTCGGGGTTCAGCGAGTCCAGCAGGTGGTAGAAGCCCTGTCCCACCTCCCCCACGACGTTCTCGACCGGCACCTCGAGCCCGTCGATGTAGATCTCGTTGGAGTCCACGGCGGCCCGGCCGAGCTTCTCGATCACCTGCACCGTGATCCTGGCGCGGTCGAACTCCGTGAAGAACAGCGTGAGACCCTTGAACGGCCGGGCCGGGTCGCGCGGGGCGGTGCGCGCGAGCAGCAGGATGTGGGTCGCGTTCTGGGCGTTGGTGTTCCAGACCTTGCGCCCATTGACGACATAGCGGTCGCCCTGGAGCTCGGCCCGGGTCTGGATGCGCGAGGTGTCGGTGCCGGCGTTGGGCTCGGTGACGCCGAACGACATGACGATCTCGCCGGTGGCCACCCGGGGCAGGTACTTGCGCTTGAGCGCCTCGGTGCCGTGCTTCATGACCGGCATCGGCGGGAAGCAGTAGAAATGGATCGGGGAGCAGCCGCTGGTGCCGGCCCCGGAGGCGGCGATGTCGTGCAGCATCAGCGCCGCCTCGGTGACCCCCAGCCCGGAGCCGCCGTACGCCTCGGGCACGATCACGCCCAGCCAGCCGGCCTGGGCAAAGGCCCTCACGAACTCCCAGGGATATTCGGCCTTGCCGTCCTTCTCCAGCCAGTACTCCGGCGGGAAGGAGCGGGCCAGCGAGGCGACCTCCTTGCGGATCAGCTCGTGCTGCTCGGTCAGGGTGAAGTCCATGGCACCTGCCTCGGCGAAGATTGCCCTGATTCTAACTCGAACCGTTTCCGGTGGGTTGCCGGTACGATAGCGTCGCGATGAGCCTCTCGACAACCGGCCGCGGCGGGGCCGCGCGGCCCGCCCCAGTCTCCCACGCCTGTGCCTGGAGGGCGCGATGACCTTCGTCGAGCGGATGATCGGTGCCGCGAAGCTGGACACGCGAGTCTACGAGGAGATCGAGGCCGACCGGACGGCCACGCCCCAGGCGCTCGGCGTCGTGGTCCTCGCCTCCGTGGCCGGCGGGATCGGCGTGGGCGAGGGCGTCCGCGGTCTCGCCCTCGGCACCCTCGCCGGCCTGCTCGGCTGGGTCATCTGGGCCTGGCTCATCTACTTCATCGGCACTCGCTGGCTGCCGGAGCCCGGGACGCGGGCCGACACCGGCGAGCTGCTGCGGACGATCGGCTTCGCGAACGCCCCCGGGATCCTGCGGGTGCTCGGCATCGTCCCCGTCGTCGGCCCGGTGGTCTTCGTGGTGACCACCGTGTGGACGCTGGTCGCGGTGATCGTCGCTGTCCGGCAGGCGCTCGACTACCGATCCACCGCCCGGGCGGTCGGCGTGTGCGTCATCGGCTGGCTCGTGCAGGTTGCGATCCTGGTGATCCTGGGCCTCGTCGCCCGCCAGACGGGCTGAGGGAGCGCGCGAGCCACCATGGCGGTCCAGGCACTCTACGCGCTGCAGAACGGCTTCCTCGGCGCCGAGCGGTCGCTGCTGTTCTACGGCGAGTACAGCGGCGCACGCGTGCAGATCCCCGTCGCCTGCTGGCTGATCCAGACCACCGACGGGCTGGTGCTCTTCGACACCGGGGTGTCGCCCCGGGCGGTGCCGGGCCTGACGCGCAACGACCCGCTGGCGCGCTTCACCGACGACGACCTGCTCGTGCACCGGCTCGACGCGCTCGGGCTGGAGACCGACAACGTCGCCATGGTGGTGCTCTCGCACCTGCACTACGACCACGCCGGCGGCGCCGACCTGTTCCCCACGGCCGAGCTGATCGTGCAGAAGGACGAGTACGCGTACGCCCACTACCCGGCCTCGTTCTTCCAGCCTTTCTACTACCGCAAGAACTTCGACCTGCCGGGCTACCGCTGGCGCCTGCTGGACGGGGACACCGAGCTGGCGCCCGGGCTCACCGTGCTGCGCACCGACGGCCACACGCCCGGCCACCAGTCGCTGCTCGTGCAGCTGCCGCAGACGGGCCCGGTGATCCTCGCGGGCGACGCCTGCTACTGGCTCGAGCACGCCCGGCACCACCGGGTGCCCGGCGTGGTCTGGAATCCCACCCTGGCGCTGCACTCCATCAAGCGGCTCACCACGCTCGCCCGCCTGCTCGACGCCCGCATCTTCCCCGGGCACGATCCGGAGTTCTGGAAGACCGTGACCCGCTCCCCCGACGCCTACCGCTGACCGCAAGCTGGGCAGCACTGCCGCGCGGGCCGGGCAGTCCGGCCTCCCCCGCGTCCCCGCCCCGCGCGAATCCCGCGTTCCTCGCGGGGTCGGCGCTGGCATCGTTCGCGCACCTCCCGGGCCAATCCCAAGGAGGGTCGACATGTCCACACCGACAGACGCGGTCCGCCTCAGCCCCCCGGGTCAGCGCGGCTTCACGCTGATCGAGCTCCTCATCGTCGTGGCGATCATCGGCATCCTGGCCGCCATCGCCGTGCCCATGTACGCCAACGTGCAGCAGCGTGCGCGCCTGGCCAAGGCGCAGGCCGACACCCGGGCCGTGGCCTCGGCGGTCGGCATCTACGCCGCGCACTGCGGCGGGCTCCCCGACGCCGCATCGGCAGCCGCCAACTGTCCGACGTCCACCGCCGCGGTGGCGGCGCAGGCCCTGCCGGCCGTGCTCTTCTCGCAGCAGACGAACGGGCAGAGCCAGGTCGGCGGCCCGTTCATGAACATGCCACCCACGCTGCCCGCCGGCTGGACCGGCTCCGGCACCTCGTACAAGTACGCGGCGACCGCGGCGGGCACCTTCTCGATCTGCGCCAGCGGCGACGGCACGGCGGCTGACTCGAACGGCGGCACGAGCTGCCCGTAGGCGGCGACCCGCTACGGCCATGGCAGGGATGCGATACTCCCGGCCATGGCCGAGATCGCCTCCCGCCTCGCCGCCCTCGACTGGACCGCCATCGAGCGCTCGCTGTGGGACTGGGGGTACGCCCGCACCCCGCCCCTGCTCACGCCCGGGGAGTGCGCCGACCTGGTCGCGCTCTACGACGACGACGCCCGCTTCCGCAGCCGGATCGACATGGCGCGCTACCGGTTCGGCGTCGGCGACTACAAGTACTTT
>Ga0299913_10004531_pt1 | contig 11679 bp, 8 predicted proteins | sample RVTome_9_FD_201360 | JGI IMG/M metagenome (GOLD analysis project Ga0299913, IMG submission 201360) | Soil microbial communities from uranium-contaminated site in the Upper Colorado River Basin, Wyoming, United States - RVT155D38 (version 2) ... | reverse complement strand
TGATGTCGTAGCGCAGATCTACGCTGGCCGGATGCCCTTGAAGCTCGTCACGGGACCGGCGAATTCCGCAAAGGCGGGCGAGGTGCTCGGCGGGTATCGCGACCGCCTGGGCGAGGAGCCGGTCCTCGTCGTGCCGGAGTTCCGCGACGTCGAGCACGCGCAGCGCGAGATGGCAGCGCGGGGAGCGGTGTTCGGCGTACGCGTGGCCCGGTTCGCGTGGCTGTGGGACCTGATGGCGCGCCGGGTTGGTTACTCCGCGCGTATTGCCCGTCCGTTTCAGCGCGACCTGCTCGTGGCCGAGGCGGTGGAGGCCGCCGACCTGCGCGTGCTCGCCGCCTCCGCGCGCCGGCCGGGCTTCAGCCGGGCCGCGGCGCGCTTCCTCGCCGAGGTCGCGCGCGCCGGAATCGAGCCCGACGAGCTGGGCGGCGCGCTGAGCAAGTGGGCCGGCGGTGGCGCACGCCGTGCCTACGCGCGCGAGATCGCTGAGATCCACGTCCGCTATCGCGCGGCGCTCGAGCAGGCCGGCCTTGTCGATCGCGAGCTGTTCGCGTGGCGGACGCTCGACGCCTTCCGGGCGAACCCGGAAGCCTGGGGCGCGACCCCGGTCTTCGTGTACGGGTTCGACGACTTCACCGACGTCGAATTGGCCGGCGTCGAAGCGCTAGCCGAGCACGTCGACGTCACGCTGTCGTTCCCCTTCGAGCGCGGTCGGCACGCGTTCGAAGCGTTGGCGGAGACGTTCGGCCGGCTCGAGGCGAAGGCGGACAGGCATGTCGAGCTCGAGGGCGTGCCGGACCACTACGAGGCCGGAGCGCGCGCGGCACTCCATCAGCTCGAGCGGGCACTGTTCGAGTCCCCGGACACCCGTGTGGCGGCCGGCGCGGCCGTGCGCCTGCATTCGGCCGGCGGCGAGCGCGCCGAGGTCGAGCTCGCGGCCGCGTCGGTCCTCGAGCAGCTCGCCGGCGGGACCGCCGCGGGCGACATCGCTGTCGTCTTCCGGAGCCCGGAGCGTTACGCGTCGCTCGTCGACCAGGTCTTCTCCGCGTACGGGATCCCCTTCTCGCTGGACCGCACGGTGCGTCTCGGCCACACGCCGCTCGGTCGCGGGCTGCTTGCGCTGCTGCGATGTGCCCTGCCAGAGCTCGCCGCCACCACCGACGACCTCCTCGCCTACCTGCGGTCGCCGGGCCGCCTCGACGTGCCCGGCCTCGCGGACCGCCTGGAGGCGCGGGCGCGCCAGGAGGGCGTTCGCGATGCGGCGGATGCGCGGCGGCTCTGGGAGGAGGACAACGAGAAGCTCCCGCTGACGGAGATCGACTCCGTGCGCGATGCGGCGGCCGATCCCGCGCAGCTCCTGGCGGAACTCGAGCGCCGGGTCGAGTGGCTGTTCTCGCGGCCGTACCTGCGCCACGCGCACGTGTTCGACCGCGACGAGGCCGACATGCCGCGCACGTTCGCCGCTGCACGCGATGCGCTCGTCCAGATGCGCGCGCTGGGAGGCGCGGCGCCGGCCGGCCGCCGGCTGCACGACGCGCTGCACGACATGGCCGTGAGGCTCGGCGACCCGCCGCAGCCCGATCGCGTGCAGGTGACCGGCCCGCTCGAGGTGCGCGCACGCCGCTTCGACGCGCTCTACCTGCTCGGACTGCAGGAGGGTGAGTTCCCACGCCCGGCGCAGAGCGACCCGTTCCTGTCCGATGACGACCGCCGCGAGATCGCCCAGGCATCGGGCCTCGAGCTTCCGGTCCGGGAGGACCAGCTGGACCGCGAGCGGTACCTGTTCTACGTCTGCGCGTCGCGCGCGGAGCGGCTGCTCGTGCTCTCGTCGCGGACCAGCGACGAGGAGGGCGGCCCACAGCAACCCTCCTTCTTCCTCGAGGACGTGGCCCAGGTGCTCGATCTGCCTGACGGCGCGCACGCCGCCCGCGGCCTCTCGGACGTCGTCTGGGACATGAGCGAGGCGCCGACCCGCCAGGAGTGGGAGCGCGCCGCTGCGGCGGCCGGTCCGCGGATGCCTCATGCCGTACCGGAAGGATTGGCGAGCGCTGAGCTGGTGCGACGGCTAGTGGAGGAGTTTCCGCTGTCGGCGGGCGCGATCGAGGCGTTCGCCGGCTGCCCGGTGAAGTGGCTCGTCGAGCGCCGCCTGCGCCCGGAGGCGCTCGAACCCGAGGCCGAGCAGCTCGTGCGGGGCGACTACGCGCACCACGTGCTCCATCGCGTGTACTCGGAGCTGCGCGACCGCGGTCAGGCCCGGGTGACGCGCGGCAACCTCGCGGAAGCGGAGCGGCTCCTGATCGACGCCCTGCGCGAGTTCCAGGCGGACTTCCCGATCTCGCCGGACCGCACGCGCGTGCGAACCGCGGTGCGAAAGCTCGAGTTCGACCTTCTCCGCTACCTGCGCGACGAAGCCGACAGCACGACGCGCTTCGAGCCCGAGGAGCTCGAGCTCTCGTTCGGCGACGACCCGGAGCAGGTCTCGATCGGCATCGAGGGGCTCAGGCTCGTCGGCCGGATCGACCGCGTGGACACCTCGGCGGGCCGCGCGCTCGTCCGCGACTACAAGACCGGCCGCTCGCGCGCCGACTACGGCGCGAGCAAGTGGAGCGACGAGAACCGGCTTCAGATCGCCGTCTACATGCTGGCGTTGCAGGAGGTGCGGCCGGAGCTCGAGGTGGTCGGCGGCGTCTACGACCCGCTCGCCGGCCGCGACCCGAGCCCGCGCGGGCTGCTGCTCGACGACGCCCGCGACGACCTCGGCAACGGCTGGACACGCACGGACTGGCGCGACCGCGAGGGCTTCGACGCCGTCCTTGCGGACGCGCGCGAGGCGGTGCGCGAGGTGCTCGCCCGGATGCGGCGCGGCGACGTCCGCCCCTGTCCCGAGTCGTGCGCCTGGAACGGAGGCTGCTCGTTTCCCGCGATCTGCAGGCACGAGGCGTGAGCCTCGATCTGACACCCGAGCAGCGCGCGGCTGTCGAGGAGCGCGAAACGGGGCTGTTTCTGCATGCGAACGCGGGCAGCGGGAAGACGCGCGTCCTGGTCGAGCGGTTCGTGCGCGCGGTCGTCGAGGACGGCGTGGCGGTGGAGCGCATCCTCGCGATCACTTTCACCGAGAAGGCCGCGGCCGAGCTGCGCGCGCGCCTGCGCGAGCGGTTTCTCGAGCTGGGTGCGCGCGACCGCGCGCGCGAAGCCGAGGGCGCGTGGGTGTCGACGATCCACGGGTTCTGCTCGAGGCTCCTACGCAGGCACGCTCTGCTGGTCGGCATCGACCCCGAATACGAGGTGCTCGACGAGACGCGCGCCGCGCGGATCGCGATCGACGCCTTCGACCGGGCCCTCGAGGAGTTCCTCGACCCGGACGAGCCGGAGCGGCTGGACCTCGCCGCGGCGCATACGCCCGACCGGCTGCGGCGGATGGTCACGACGGTGCACGCGAAGCGCAGAAGCGCGGGGGAGGAGCACCCGCAACTTCCGGAGATCGAGGAGCCGCGGCTGGGTGACGAGCGTGCCGACCTTGCTGGCGCGCTCGAGGATGCGCTCGCCGAGCTCGGAGCCGAGGCCACGTCGTCCAGCGTCGACGGTGCGATCGCGAAGCTCGAGCGCTGCCGCGACGCGCTCACAGCGGTTCCGGACGGCGACGTCGGCGATCCGGCGGCGTTTGCGGCGCTGGTCGTGAAGACCGGCCGGACGAAGGCGCTGCAGGGGCGGGCGATGGAGCGGGCGGGCGAGGCGCTCGCGGCGTGGGTCGCGGCATGCGCCATGCGCCGCGCATACGGCGACTACGTCCTCCTGCGCCAGCTGCTCCACGGCTATACGACCTCCTACGCGGCGGCGAAGGAGCGCGAGTCGGCACTCGACTTCGACGACCTCGAGCTCTTGACGTGCCGCCTGCTCGAGGAGAACGCGCCGCTGCAGGACCGTTACCGCAAGCAGTTCGAGCACGTTCTCGTGGACGAGTTCCAGGACACGAACCGGCTGCAGATCCGGCTGCTCCGGCTGCTTACGGGAGACGACGGGCGGCTGTTCACCGTCGGCGACGAGTTCCAGTCGATCTACGGCTTCCGGCACGCCGACGTCGGGGTCTTCCGCGAGGTCCGCGACGAGGCCGCGCGGCGCGGCCGCGTCCGCGCGCTCAGGACGAACTTCCGCTCGAGGCGCGAGATCCTTGACGCGCTTAACGCCGCCTTCGCTCCGCACTGGGTCGAGGGCTTCGAGCCGCTCGAGCCCGGAGGGGACGATGCGCCGGCGACCGACCAGCTGCAGCTCGACCTGAACGGCTCGACGCCGCCGGATCCCGCGCCGGCCGTCGAGCTGATCGTGGTCGAACAGGCGGCCGCGCGCTGGAAGGACGCCGGCGACGAGCCGTTCGGATCGAGCCTCGCCGAGCCGGCACCGTGGCGCGCGGCCGAGATGCGGCTGCTCGCCGACAGGATCCGGCGGCTGATCGACGACGGACGGGCGCCCGACGACATCGTCGTGTTGCTGCGGGCGGCCGTGGACATGCCGCTGTACGAGCGCGCGCTGCGCGAGCGGGGCGTCGAGACCTATCTCGTCGGCGGGCGCAACTACTGGGGGCAGCAACAGGTCGCCGACCTGCGCGCCTACATGGCCGTGCTGGCCAACCCGCTCGACGAGCAGGCGCTCTACTCGGTCCTCGGGTCCCCGCTCGGCGGGCTCTCGCTCGATGCCATCGGCCTGCTCGGCCTGTGTGCGCGCCGGCTGCGCCGCGATCCGTGGTGGGCGCTCACTGCGGCTGACCGGTCCGATGGCCTGCTCGAGTCCTTCCCCGCCGCCGACCGCGAGCGCGTGCCGGCCCTCGTCGAGCGGATCGAGGAGCACCGTGCGCTTGCAACCACCGTGCCGCTCGAGCGGCTGCTCGACCGCGTCATCACCGACTCCGGCTACGACCGGATGCTGCTGGCGCTCCCGGACGGACGCCGGCGCATGGCGAACGTGCGCAAGCTGATGCGGCTCGCGCGCGCGTTCGAGGCCGAGCAGGGCGGCGCTCTGCGCGCCTTCCTCGATTACCTGGCCGAGCAGGACGTGCTGGCAGCTCGCGAGGGCGAGGCACCGCTCGAGGCCGAGGACCTGCACGCGGTGCGGCTGATGACCATCCACGCGGCGAAAGGGCTCGAGTTCCCGGTCGTATGCGTGGCCGACCTGGGCCGGTCGGGGAAGGGCGATGACGACGCGCTGCGGGTCACGGACGACGGGCGGGTAGGGCTGAAGATCGCGTCCATGGCGGGCGGATCCGCAAAGGGGCTCGACCTCGAGGGGATCGAGCGCGACCAGGAGCGCGAGCAGGACGACGAGGAGCGGCGGATCTTCTACGTGGCGATGACGCGCGCGCAAGAGCTGCTCGTGCTGTCCGGGGCGACCGACACCGAGAAATGGGCCGAGCCACGGCCGCTCGGCGTGCCGATGGACTGGATCTGGCGCGGGTTCGCCCCCGGCCTCGACGACAGCGACCCACGGGGAGCGCGCTGCACGGTCTGCACGCCGGCGAGTGTCGACGACCTGCTCGATCCCACCGCGCGCTACGGCGGCGCGCTCGTCGGGGAGGACGCTGCCGTGCCCGTCGCACCGCTCAGGCCGTTCGAGCGCTTCGAGGCAGCGCCCGCATTGCCGGTCGGTCGCCTCTCATACTCCGGCCTCGCGCGTTACCGCGCCTGTGGCTATCGCTTCTACCTCGAGCGCGTGATCGGCCTGCGCGAGCTCGAGCCGCTGCCCGGCGAGGAGTCGCAGCCCGAGCCGCCGGGCTCGGACGAGCTCTCGCCGCTGCTCCGCGGCACTGTCGTTCACGAGCTGCTCGAGCGGCTCGACTTCGCGCACCCCGTCGCGCCCTCTCCGGAGGACGTCGCCGAGCGACTGGGCTCCTATGGCGCGGACGCCGGCGCCGCCGCGGTCGAGGACACGCGCCGATTCGTCACGGCGTTCCTCGGCGCGCCCCTGCGCGAGCGCCTTGCGGCTGCGCAGCGAGTCCGGAAGGAGCTCGCGTTCGCCTACGCGCTCGCGCCGCCGGCGGCCGGGGGGCGCAGCCTGCTTGTCAACGGCTTCGTGGACGTGTACGCCGAGGAGCCGGACCGCCTTCTGATCGTGGACTACAAGACCGACTCGCTCGAGGGGATCGACCCCGCGGCCCTCGTCGAAGCGCAGTACTCGATCCAGCGGTTGATCTACGCGCTCGCCGCGCTTCGGTCGGGCGCCCCGGCGGTCGAGGTGGCCTACTGCTTCCTCGAGCGCCCCGACGCGCCCGTCAGGTCGGAGTGGGCGGCCGGCGACGCGGCCGCGCTCGAGGAGGAGCTGCTCGGTCTGGCAGCGGGCGTGATCGAAGGCCGGTTCGAGCCCGCGCCCGAGCCGCACCTGCACCTCTGCGCGCGGTGCGCAGGACGCCCGGGCCTGTGCTCGTGGGACCTGGCTGCGACCTCGCGCGTCCTCGACGCTACGCTCGAAGCGTGAGCGCGGAGCCGCATCAGGAGCCGCTCCCGGGCGTCGAGGCCGCGGGCATCGAGGGGTTCCCGGGGCCGTTCGCGGTAGGCCGCTACGCGCGCGAGTTCCGCGACCGCCTGCGGGCGATGAGCCGCGTCTGCATCGTCGGCGAGGTCGTGAACGCAAAGACCGGGGGGAGCGGCGCGAACGTCTACTTCGAGCTGCGCGACGCCGAGGGCGCTATGCGCTGTGCGATGTGGCGGAACGAGTTCGAGCGCAGTGGCATGCGGCCGGAGGACCTGCGCGACGGCGTACAGGTGGTCGCCGCCGGCGGGCCGGACTACTACACGGGAGGCGCGAACGCCTCGCCGAGCTTCTCGTTCCGAGTCGCGGACCTGCGCCTGGCCGGCGAGGGCGACCTGCTCGTGAAGCTCGACCGCCTGCGCCGCGAGCTCGCGGCAGAGGGCCTGTTCGAGCCGCAGAAGCTGCTGCGACGGCCGCTCCTGCCGCGCGCGATCGGCGTCGTCACCGCGGAGGGAAGCGCCGCCCGGCGCGACTTCCTCGCGGGCCTCGAGCGACGCTCGTGGCGCGGCCGGATCGTGTGGGGCTACGCGCCGGTGCAGGACAAACGCGCCGCCCCGGCGATCCGGACCGCGATCGCGGACCTCGCGGCGACCGGCGGGGTCGACGTGATCGTGGTGACCCGCGGCGGCGGCTCGATCGCCGACCTGTGGGCCTTCTGCGACGAGGCGCTCTGCCGGACGGTGGCGATGCTGCCCGTGCCGGTGATCAGCGCGGTTGGGCACGACGTGGACAGCACCCTGATCGACGACGTCGCCTCGGTGTGCTGCTCGACCCCGACCCACGCGGCGGAGGCCGCGGTGGGGGTCGACTGCGCGGTCGCCGGGGAACGGCTCCGGCACGCGGCGCGGCGGCTCGACTCGTGCGGCCGCGCGGCGGTGATGCGACGCGCCCGTGAACTCGGCGGGCTGTCGCGCGCGCCGCGCGAACACATCGACCGGCACCGGCGCCAGTTGCACCAGATGGCGCGCGAGATCCGGGCGTCGGGACGGCGCGGGATCGGTGCGCAGGTCGTGTGGCAGGAACGCGTGGCGGCGCTGGTGCTGAGCCGCAAGCGAGATGCCGCGGCGGCCGCGGCCGCCGCCGAGCATTCCCGTGTGGCCGCGCGCGCGGCGCGCCTCGAGCGCGCGGCCGGAGCACTCGCCGAGCGGCGCACGGCAGCACTTGCGAAGCACACGGCGGCGCTGTTCGCCCACGACCCTGAGCGGACGCTCGAGCGCGGCTACGCGCTGCTGCTGGACGAATCCGGCGAGCCGCTCGGCAGCGCGGCGGCGGTTCGCGACGCCGGCGCCTTCACGGCGCGGATGTCCGACGCCGACGTGCGTGCGAAGGTGGACGAATGAGCACGCCCGAGAGCTACGAGTCCGCCGTCGAGCGGCTCGAGCAGATCATCGCCCGCCTCGACACGGGCCAGGCCGGGCTGCGCGAGACGCTCGACCTCTGCCGCGAAGGCAAGTCGCTGATCGACTACGCCGCCGGCGAGCTCGAGGCGGTCGGCAAGGGTCTCGAGGAGCTCCGCCTCGACGACCTGATCGCACGGCTCGAGGCAGCGGCGCCACCGCAGCCGTAGCCCGCGCGGGCCGAATGGCCCATTCCGTCTGGCGCGCCTCCTACCTTCGCGCCATGCCACTGTGCTTCATAGAGCCCCAGGAGGCCATTCGCGTGGTGGCCGAGTCGGTTGGGCGCGAGGCCCGCAGGCAGTTGCTGAGCGAGGTCGTGTCCGCCTGGGTGGACGAGATCCCCGACGACGAGCTGGTGGTCCACTACTCGAAGGCCGTCGACGACCTCGACGACGACGACCTGTCGATGCTCGCCGCCTGGCACGCGTCGCTCGAGGTCGGCCAGCCGATTGCCAACAAGGAGTTCCTGCTCGGCGCCTTCCACGGGCTCGGCGAGCACAGGCGTGAGGCGCTCAAGATCGCGGCGGGCTTCCGCGGGGACGAGGCGTTCGCGCACGGCATCTCGGAGGAGCAGGCGCTCGACACCGTCTTGCCCTGGCTGTCCGAGGACCGCGCGATGGAGCTGGCCGCGGAAGCACTCGAGTTGTACTGCTGGGATCGGCTCGGCTCCGAGAACTAGCGTCGGCCTTCTCCTCATTGCCGCCGTGGCCGTCGGCTGCGGCGACTCGTCGGAGGAGGATGCGCCGCGCACCACCGGGCACGGCTACGCGCGCGTGACCAAGGTGACCGACGGCGACACGATCCGCCTCGGCGAACTCGGCTCGGTGAGGCTGATCGGGATCGACACCCCCGAGGTCTACGGCGAGGTCGAGTGCTTCGGCCGGGAGGCGTCGCGGCTCGCGGCGCGGCTCATGCCGCTCGGGACCCGCGTGCGCTACCGGGTCGGCGTCGAGGAGCGCGACCGCTACGGCCGGCTGCTCGCCTACGTCTGGCTTCCGGACGGCCGCATGCTCAACCGGGTGATGATCGACAAGGGGTACGCGCACCCGCTCACGATTCCGCCGAACGTGGAATTCGCGGACCTCTTCCGTGCCGGCGCACGCTCGGCGCGCCGAGCCGGGCTGGGCCTCTGGCAAGCATGCGGCTCGGCTGGTTGAATCGTCTCCGATGACCACCTCCCTGCCCGCCGCCGTCTGCGAGGCCTTCGACCGCTTCATCACCACCGAGTACACGACGATCGACCGGCACGGCCAGCCGATCACGTGGCCGGTCACGCCGTACCACCATCGGGAAGAGGGCTGCGTCGACATCACGACCGGGCTCGGCTACCCGAAGAAGGCCTACGACGCCCGCGCCAACCCCAAGGTCGCGCTGCTGTTCTCGGACCCGACCGGCAGCGGTCTCGACGACCCGCCGATGGTGCTCGTGCAGGGGATCGGCGACATGGACGACCGCGACCTCGAGGCGAACCGCGATCGGTACTGGGCCGAGTCGTACGAGAAGCTCCCGGGGGTCAGGGACATGCACCCGCCGAAGTTCCTGCGCGGCATGCTGACCTGGTACTACACGCGCCTGTACGTGCACGTGCGCCCGGAGCGGGTCTACATCTGGCCGAAGGGCGACGTCACTGCCGAGCCCGAGCTGCTCGACTCGCACGTCGAGGAGGTCCGCTCCGGCCACGTCGAGGAGCCCGATATCGCGCTCGAGCCGCCCGAGGGCGGCACGCCGGTGTGGGATCGCCGCATGGACGAGCTTGGCGAGCGCTACCGGAGCGGCGTGCTCTCGATCGTCGCGCCCGACGGCTTCCCGTTCTCGGTGCGGGTGCCGATCGACGTCGATCCGAGCGCGCGCCTCGTGCGGCTCGGGGCGGAGGCGGTCGGCGTGCCCGTCCACCCGGGGCGCGCCTGTCTGACCGTGCACGAGCACGGGCCGGAGTTCGAATGGCAGCGGAACTTCCAGGTGCGCGGCGATCTCGTCGAACGCGACGGCGACTGGACGCTCGTGCCGCACAAGCTGGTGGGCGGATTCGAGCTCCCGCCCGGCTCGATCATCTCGAAGTACCGGGTCAACTTGGCGAAGATGATGCGCTTCCGGAAGATCGCGAAACGCGAGCTCGCCAAGCGCTGACAAGTTTTCCCGCAGATTGCGGGGTGGCACCAGACGAAATGCTTGACGAATCGCCAGTTGTGGGTTCAAATCGAGTGCAGAGACGCGGCACCGAGCGCAACCAAGAGCGGGTCACGAGATGCAGGACCCGCCGCGGGCCCACCGGACCCCGGTCCAGTGGGAACGCATCTCAAAAAGCGCTACGGGCCGCGTCTCGACTTTTCTAAAGAGGGTCAGACCCTCTTTAGAAAAGTCCGGATCTCCGCTATCGCCCGTTCGGCGTCCAGATAGTGGATCGCGTGCATCCCGAGCGAGCGCGCCGTCTCGCAGTTGACGTCGACGTCGTCCACGAACAGGCACTCGCCGGCCTCGATGTCCCCGAGCCGCTCGAGTGTCAGTTCGTAGATCTCGGGGTCCGGCTTCCGCATCCCGACGAAGGCGGAGTCGACGACCACCTCGAAGATCTCGTCGATCTCGGGGAGCTTCGCTCGCCACTGCGGCTCCCATTCGCGAACGTTGTTCGTGAGCAGCGCCATCCGCAGGCCGCGGCCGCGGAGCTCGCGCATGAGGTCGATCATGGCCCGGTTCGGGTGCAGGTGCTCGAAGTACACGTCCCGCATCCCGCTCAGGCTCGTGCCGGACTCGAGCTCAGCCTCGAGCATCCGCAGGAACTCGGCCTCGGTGATCGCACCCTTCTCCAGCTCGTAGAGCGGATGGATCCCCCCGCGCTCGGCAGCGTCCGCCATCGCCCGGCCGAGCTGCTCGAACGAGAGCCCCGACTGGCGCTGCCAGGCGGCGAACGACTCGAACAGGGGCGAGGTTAGGACTCCGCCGAAATCCGAGATGACGGCGCGGACGGGCAGCTCGGCGCTCACGCCGCTGCGGGCTCCGCTTCGTCGCGCCGCAGCGTCAGCTCGTACAGCCCCGCGCCGACGTGCCCTTCCATCCGCCAGTTGAAGGCGGCGGCGTGCACGGAGACCCCCTCGAGCTCGAGCGACGTCCCCGCCTGGACCGTCCCGAACAGCCGGCGCGGATACTCCTCGCCCGGGAACCAGAGCTCCAGGCCGGAGCTGTGCTGCCGGCCGCCGCCGTCGTAGACCGTCGATATGCGCGCGTCCTCCGGCACGCGCAGCTCGCCGGCCTCGACGAGAACGGCCGTGACGAGCTCGCTGCCGTGGTCCTCGGCGGTGCGCGGCCGGCGCGCGACCGCGAGCGCGGCGAGCCCCGGCTCGAAGACAGCCGAGATCGCGCGCAGGAGGTCGAGATCGCGCCACTCGGGCGGGCGGTGCGTCTCCGCCGCGGTCCCGAGGCCGCTGACCTTCCTGCCGCCGACCGAGCCTTCGACGGAGCAGACCGACACCGCGATCCCCCCGAGCTCGGCGGTATCCGACGCCGGAGTGAGCGTGACCTCGACGTCGCCGCTCGCGCGCGCATGCCACGCGTCGCCGACCCGCTCGATCTCGGCGGGACCGTGTTCGATGCGCGCCTCGCGACCCTCGAACAGGAGCGTCAGGCCCGAGCGGATCGTGCCGTGCAGGCCGGCACCGGAGTCGAAGAACGAGAGTGCGACCGCCAGCTCGGCCGGCGCGGGGCTCACCGCGGCAGCCGCGGTGGCCGCGGCCCGAACTCCTCGTCCACCGGCGTCGCGGTGCCGTCGACGTCA